>ERZ837380.240-NODE-240-length-85648-cov-5.751160_pt1 | contig 85648 bp, 80 predicted proteins | sample MGYA00519685_ERZ837380 | MGnify/ENA primary metagenome ERZ837380 (study PRJEB31850, sample SAMEA3708817) | human gut metagenome | biome: human gut; feature: human-associated habitat; material: faeces | place: China | collected 2014 ...
AAACTTTGATTTTTCTTCAATTCAGTTATAAACAATAATTTGAAATTGTTTTTTTAGTGATTTTGACCACCTCTTTTTAGTGCGGCCTTTTTTTTATCTTTTTTCTATGTTTTATTCACACTTCTCCCCTTTTCCCTTTTTACCACTTTAAAACATAACATAAGAAATCATTATCCTCAAGTTATTATAAATTTTTATTAACGAAACTCAACTAAATTAGTGTGTTAATAACTCTATCATCAACGAAAATATTGCCAAAACACCAAGATAATTACACGTATTCAATAATTTAAATTTTGATATAGATCCTGTTTCATACGTATCTTTATTGAAACATAAAAATATCAATGGAATAACAGGCAAAATATATCTTCCTTGGAAACCTTCAACAATTCTTCCACCAAACATTCCAACACTACAAGACCAGCTGTACATTCCACCTAAAGTACCTAAAAAACAAATAAGTATAATAAAAATGAATACATACTGATTTATTTTTTTAATACCTAAAACTTTGGGATTGATTTTAGCAATTAAAAGACACATCACAATAATATATCCAAGAATAATTGGTGTAAATATACCCACATGGCATAATTCCATTGAACTTCCTACAGCAGAAAATATATAGAAATTTAATTTATTATATAAAGTCTGACGTAGCACGCTATAGAAAAACTTAGGATGAAATGCCAAATATAAGACAGAAGCATTTGAAACCATTCTACCTAAAATAATAGCTGCAAGTATGTATGCTGCACATAATAAAGCTAAAATAACACCAATCAATATATAGCCTTTCTTATTCTTGAATCTTTCAAAATCAATATCTTTTATAAAGAAACTTAATGGTGCTAATATAAGTGGTGAATACGCAAAACTCTTACATGGAATCAACAATAAACACGAAATCACCAATAATATTGTTTCTTTTTTACTAAGTTTTCGATTATAGAATAACTGAATTGTTAAAGAAGCAATCACAAATGCTAATGATAAAACTATACTATCATACGAAACACTAAAAACTTGTTGTAAAGTGATTGGGAAAAGTGCTAATAGTACAAATATCTCTTTAAACTTTGGCGTTTTCTTCAAACAATATCCGAGTGCCAATAAAAATAAACTAAAGTTTAAAAATCTTCCAATTAAAACACATAAAATTCCATTTAAATTTAACAATCGACCAATCGCAATACCTAAGCCACTCAGGAAATAAGTATACCTGTATATACCAACTTGAACCACTTGTTGTTCTGAGTCTACTAATTCTGTTTCATCTGAATTTTTACTCAAAATATTTTGAACATAACTATCCATAACAGCATCATTCGCATATACATAATGAAAAATATCTAAATCACATTTTCGCATTTTAATGTTGTTTACATCATCCTGTACACGCAAAATTTTATTCGAAATGTGATATGCATTTTTCATATGTGCATTTGCCTCATCCGGAACATTCCCTACTGGAATAAATAAGTTTAGAATCATCCCCAAAACGAATACGGAAGCTAAACAATATTTATTAAAATCCAAATGACAGAACTTCAATATAAATGTCATTACACAAAACAATACAACTAAGAATCTACTGGTAGTCAATGTTAATTTTGAAAAGGAAGTGATTTCATTTGTAGCTACACTTAAGCTTGCTTTGTTTTTATTTGCATTTAAAAGTAGTGTAGAATTACTATTCGTAGACAACACTAATTTTAAATTCTTCCCTTTCACATTTGTTACTTTATCTTTAAAACCTAATAGAACAGGATTATCTTTTGTAACACTATCCACCTTTAATGATCCATTTCCAATTAATGTATCTTCATCATACAAAGAATATTCAATTGTAAAATCATCAAACGACTCATCTTCATAAGCAAACAATTGAATTGCTTCTATTTGTTTATTTGAAACCTTAAAATCTTGTATAATTTTATTTGACAGACTTAACTCAACATAATTCTCATGATTCATTGGAATAATACTATAATATCTTGTCTGTATCGCATTATCTTTCACAAGCATTGAAAATGTGAATACTATAAAAAATAAACAACAAAATTTTATAAAACTATTAAAAGAAAATTTTTTCATAACTCCTCCATTCCAAGATAATTGTAAAAATTAAACTAATTCTTCCAAATATCTCTTTAAAGCATCTTGCCAAGTTGGAAGAGGTTTAAATCCATTTTCAACTAATTTTGATTTATCCAAACGAGAATTAAAAGGACGTGCTGCCTTAGATAAACCATACTCTTTCGTTGTTACTGGAATTACTTTATTTGTGTAACCTGCTTGTTTAAAGATTTCACGCGCAAAATCATACCAACTAATATAGCCACCCTCATTTGTCGCATGATAATAGCCATATTTATCCGTTTCAATCATGTCCACTAATAAACGAGCTAAATCAAAAGTATAGGTTGGTGTACCAATTTGGTCATTTACGACTTTTAATGTATCAAATTTCTTTCCTACATTTAACATTGTCTTAATAAAGTTATTTCCATTCTTTCCAAATACCCACGCAATACGAACAATAAAGTATTTTGATAAAGTATTTGATACAGCTAGTTCTCCTCCAAGTTTTGTTTCACCATATACATTCAATGGCTTATAATCCTTACAATCCGGTTGCCAAGGCATTTCACCCTGACCATCAAATACATAATCGGTAGAAATATAGACCATTTTCGCATCAATTTCTTTACAAGCATCCGCAATATTTTGTGTACCATCCACATTGATAGCTTTTACTTTGGCCTGTTTATCTTCATCTTCGGCTAAATCAACTGCCGTCCATGCAGCACAATGCACAACAACATCTGGCTTTACAGACTTGATTGTATTCATTACAGCACTTTTGTTAGTGATATCTAAAGATACATATTCAGCCGTAGTTACATACGTACCATCTTGAATTCCACTATAGCTTTCAGCTAAGTCTGTACCTACACCAGTATATCCTCTAGAAGCCAATTCATTCATGACATCATGACCTAATTGACCTGCAACACCTGTCACAAAAACCTTCATTTATTCATCCTCCTATTTATAGTAAGAAAAGCTAAAGATTATTCCTTAGCTCTTCCTTTTTCTACATACATCTTTTCAAAATAATTTTGGTATTCACCACTAATGATGTTTTCCCACCATTCCTTGTTGTCTAAATACCATTGGATTGTCATTGGAATACCTGTGTCAAATGTATATTTTGGTTTCCATCCAAGTTCTGTTTCCAACTTAGTTGGATCAATCGCATAACGCATATCATGACCTTTACGATCTGTTACATATGTAATTAAGCTTTCTGGTTTGTTTAATGCGTGTAATACAGTCTTTACAACTTCTAAGTTAGTTCTTTCATTATGACCACCCACATTATAAACTTCACCAACACGTCCCTTACGAACAATTAAATCGATTGCGACACAGTGATCATATACATGTAACCAGTCACGCACATTTTCTCCAGTTCCATATACTGGAATTGTTTCATCATTTAAGGCACGAGAAATAATTAATGGAATTAATTTTTCTGGGAAATGATAAGGACCATAGTTATTTGAACAACGACTAATCGTTACTGGTAAACCATATGTTCTGTGGTATGCCAACACAAATAAGTCGGCACTTGCCTTTGCACTTGAATAAGGGCTTGAAGTATGTAAAGGTGTGTTTTCAGTAAAGAACAAATCAGGACGATCTAAAGGAAGATCCCCATATACTTCATCCGTAGAAACTTGGTGATATCTTTGAATACCATATTTAACACAAGCATCTAATAATGTAGTTGTTCCCATTACATTTGTCTTAACGAAGATTTCAGGATCTTCAATACTACGATCCACATGACTTTCAGCCGCAAAGTTAACAACGACATCAAACTTTTCTTTTTCAAACAAATCCATGATAAATTCACGATCTGCAATATCACCCTTGATAAACTTGTAGTTAGGCTTATCCTCTACAGGCTTACAAGTCTCCAAGTTACCTGCATATGTTAATTTATCTAAGTTTACAATCATATCCTCAGGATATTTATTGACCATATAATGTACAAAGTTTCCACCAATGAAACCAGCACCACCCGTTACTAAAATTTTCATCTTGTTATTCTCCTTCATATACAAATTGATTATTTGACTCTTCTAAAGTTGGACCTACCTGATCCTTTTCACTTAAGACAGGCTCAATACCATTTAATAATGAACCCCAATCTACATTACAAGTCGGATCATCATAACGCATTCCACCCTCAGATTCCTTGTTATATACATTATCGACTTTATATCTAAATTCCACATTATCTGTCAAAGTTAAGAATCCATGCGCAAATCCTTGTGGAATAAAGAATTGTCTATGATTTTCTTCACTAAGCTCTACACTTACCCATTGACCATATGTAGGACTACCTTTGCGAATATCGACCGCAACATCAATCACAGTTCCCTTTGTACAAGAAACCAATTTACTTTGTGCATAAGGCGGATTTTGCCAGTGCAATCCACGAAGCGTACCCTTCTGTGCACTAAAAGACATATTGTCCTGCACAAAATCAACAGTAACACCTAATTTTTCATATTTAGGCTTTGAATACGTTTCTGTAAAATACCCTCTATGATCCCCAAATACATCTGTATCAATAATTAATACTCCAGGAATCTTTGTTTCAGTTACCTTCATTACTATACCCCCATTACTTAATATACTTACGATCCATGATCTTCTTTAAATAAGCACCATACTGATTCTTCTTATAAATTTCATACGTAGAAGCCAATTCTTCATCACCAATCCATCCATTGTCATACGCAATCTCTTCAAGACAAGCAATCTTACGATGTTGATGTTCCTCAATTGTCTTTACAAAATTAGTGGCATCCACTAAAGATTCATGTGTACCCGTATCTAACCAAGTAAATCCATCACCAAGTAATGTTACATTCAATTCACCATTCTCTAAATAAATACGGTTCAAATCTGTGATTTCCAATTCCCCACGAGCACTTGGCTTTAAGTTTTTCGCATACTCAACCACTTTATTATCATAGAAATAAAGTCCTGTTACCGCATAATTTGATTTAGGACAAGCAGGCTTTTCCTCTAAACTAATAGCCTTACCTTGAGAATCAAATTCAACCACACCAAAACGTTCAGGATCTTCTACATAATAACCAAATACTGTAGCTCCCACTTCATTTTCAGCAGCCGCACGAAGACGCTTCGTTAAACCATGACCATGGAAAATATTATCACCCAAGATCATTGCGCAACTATCATTACCTATAAATTCTTCACCCAAGATAAATGCTTGTGCAAGTCCATCCGGACTAGGCTGAACTTTATAAGAAAGCTCAATTCCAAATTGATGACCATCCCCTAATAATTCTTGAAAACGAGGTGTATCATCCGGCGTTGAAATAATCAAGATCTCACGAATCCCTGCCTGCATTAAAATAGACATTGGATAATAAATCATTGGCTTGTCATAAATAGGAAGCAATTGCTTACTTGTAACCTTTGTCAAAGGATACAAACGAGTACCACTACCACCAGCTAAAATAATACCTTTCATGTTGAGTCCTCCATAATTAACATAATTATATCATACATATAAAATAAACCCTAACGTTACGTTAGGGTCAAGCACAATATACACGAATTATAGATTTTTTAATCAAATTCCAATCTCTTGATTTCGCAGTTTCTACACCATTTGTATATAAAACATCACGCAATGCTTGATCTGAAACGATTCTTTCAATACAATGAACAGCCTTGTCAATATCTCCATTTGGATAGATCAAACAATTTTTTCCATCCTCTAAATATTCTTTATTACCATCATTTAATAAGGCCACTACATAACCACCAGTAGCCATCATTTCAATTGGTGGATAGCTAAAGCTTTCTAACAAAGAAGTCTTCAATAAAATATCACAATCTGCATATACCTTTTGCACCTCTTCATAAGGTACTCTATGCAAGAATTTATCAACACGATACCAATCCCTTGGTTTGGCATTGTAAGACATGTACCATATTTCATAATTACTTGAATCAAGTTTATTCGTAATCATAAAAGCTTCATCAACATTTTTATGTGGACTTGAAGAATCTCCCTCGATCAAAATACGAATTTTATCTTTAAATTCTCTTTTATGCGGTCTATATTGCTCAATATCGATTCCATTATAGATCCACTTAGCCTCTTTATTAAAATCAGACTTTAACCATTCCTTACACCATTTGGAGACAGTAATGCAATCAAATGGATATGAATAAGTCACACTAGCTTCTACTTTACGAGGATCTTTAAAATCATAGAAATCAATTTCATAGTTTTGAACTAAATATTTCTTATTTTCTATACAACGAATATCATCTAACATCTTAACCGTGGGCCACATTGTAGCTACACCACAATCGATTTTCGCATCCAACTTATCATTTTTAAATGGCAAGACTGGAAACGAATGGTTCATAAATGTAAATTCTGTACAAGTATCATAGAACGATAATAAAATCACTTGATAACCAACATCTTGTAAATAAGCAGCATGACGAAGTGCCACCATGACTCCGCCTGATATTTCAAGTTTCGCAAAGCCCAAACAAATAATTCGCTTACGATTTTGTTGAAGAATCGAAACGATATTAGAAGCTGTATATAAAGTCACACAATGTTTTAAACAATATGCATACGCATTTTTTGCCAAAGTATTTCTTAATGTTTCGTTTTTAATTAAATTGGTTAATTTCACCTTCCACTCATCGCCATTTGAACAAAGCATTCCAGTTTTATGATCTTCTATCATTTCTTTAAAAGCACCTAAGTTACTCGCAATCGTACAAGTCTTAACTAAGCTTGCTTCAACCCATTTATTCTCGGATTTAGCTTCATTAAATATTGATGTTGCTAACGGAGCTAAATTGATATCCATCTTCGAAATCAATTCCGGAAGTTTTTTATAATCCATAAAAGGATGCACTTCAATTTTAGAAGCATATACCTTCATATCTTGAGGTAAATCAATCTCTCCCACAAGATGTAAACGAACATGATCATATGTTTTTAATACATGAATCAAGGCTGGCTTAATCATTTCAAAATCTTCATTATGCGTAACACTTCCACTAAAATAACCAATATCCACTGTATCTTTATCTGTTTTTTTAATGGATTGCGATAAAGCTACCATTTCAATAGAAGCTGTATTTCGATTGATCCATACATTTGGATTGTATTTTTCAAGCTCCTTCTTCAAGGCCAAAGTCGTTGTGATACATCCATCGCAAAGCTTTAATAACTTTTGATTCTTCATAACATCTAAATCATAACGAGCTTTTTGAGAAGCCTCCATATTCTTAACATACGCAATCTGATCTGTATATTTTGTATCAATGACTAAATCATCCACATCATAAAGTACAGGTTTATTCCATGTTTTAGCTAATTGAATAAATGCATCCAATTTTTCTGTATAAGGCGCTCTAAAAATAATGAAACAAGAATACATACGCACTTGTTTTAGATCTACATTTTCAAAGAAAACTTCATCACAAGTATAGCCATTTGATTGAAGTTGTTCCATTTGATGTGTAACACGATAACGAGGTGGATGTGGCAACAAATCTCTAGGACACCCATTTATAAACAAGACATCCTTAAATGCATCACTTTTAGGTCTTGATTCTCTTTTCTTATGAATATAATGCGAGGCATGTTTTGCTAAACCTGAAATCCCTTCTCGTTTTAATACCTCCATTGATTTATTCACTAACTCCAAAATAACACCTCCTACTTCACACACACAAACAATCCAGCCTGTTTTGTTACAACTATTTTACCATCTTTCTGTAATAACTCTTCAATATATTCTTTAAACTCCGATAGTCTAGGCCCTAATATTTCATTTTGATTGCCATGACAAGACATAATATAATCAATCAAAGGCTTGGATTCTGTAATTTCTAATGAATCTTGATAATCCATTCTTTGAACATTCGTGAAATATTGTTTTAAAATACTTTCACCATTTTCTAAACCAAATACATCATACAAACTATGATTCGAAAGATTTATTCTAGAATCAAAGTTTTGTACAATTTCTGTAATTTCTTTCATATGCTTACTACCATATGTACTACAATATAACACTCCATTTGGTTTTAATACTCGACGGATCTCTTTTAATCCCTGATTTAAATCATTCAAATAAAACAAAACATGATTGGCAATGATGGAATCAAAATAAGCATCTTTAAAAGGTATCTTTTCAGCATCCGCCACAATACAGTTAAAATCAGAACCCAATTTATTACGAACCTCTTCCACCATACCTTCACTAATATCCGATAAGAATATTTCTCGATTTCTTAATTCAATCTTATTCTCTTGCCACAACTTACCATTGCCACAACCAAGCTCTAATAAGCGATTTACTTTAGAAAAATCAATCTTTTCAAACAACCAATTAAACCATCCCTGTTTATTTGTAGAATACTTTTCATGCAAAGAAATACGATCATTTAAGTTCTTCGCATTCTTATATTGCTCAATAATGTTCGTTTCTTCATTCGACAATTGAACTAAAGATAAAATCATATTCCAAGAAAGATTTGAAGATTGACTCGCCCTTTTTAAAGCATCTTTTAAAGATTGTAGATGACGAATCTTATCCTCAATCAAATCAATCTGCAATTCAAAGCTCTCCTTAAGATTGGTATTGTCCATAACCATTGGAAAGATTTCTTCAATACTAAACCCCAAATGTTTTAATGATAAAATCTTCTGTAACTTCAATAAATCCAAATCACTATATTGACGATATCCATTTTCCATAACAAAAGAGGGTTTTAATAACCCTATCTTGTCATAATATCGAATTGTTCTTTCACTCACATTCGCAAGACGTGCGAATTTACCTGTTTTATAATAATTCATATCTTATTTTTTGTTAATCTATATATCTTAGACTCCTTAATTTCACTTAATTCTTGATTTAATCTATGATTTGTATCAATCAAATTAATAATGTTATCAATGCAGTCTTCACCATAATAATACATGAAGAAGTCAATTTCTAATAACCCACTTTTTTGATTAGGTACATAAATCTTGGGTGTTTCTATAAAATAATAATCATCATTGATCACAAAAGATGCGTTTGTCTTAAAATCTGAAATCAAATCTCCATTCATTTTTATACTATTTAATTTAAGGATTGATTTCTTTCCAAATTCAATGTTAACATCTTGATTCTCAACATTTGTTTCGTAATGCATTTGTTTAGAATTAAATAAAGTATTCTTTTGACCATTCACTATAATATCTAAGAGATCCTTCTCTTCTTCCTTATGCAAATCTAACAAATACATTCTTGATTTATTATAATAATCAGAAATTTTTTCATCGGATACATAATGTTGGAAGTTTTCTTCCATTGATAAATATAACGTTTTAAGCTCTTCTGTAATCCCATAACGCAAATAAATTTTCTCAATTTCTTCCTCATTGAGTTTAGAAAGTGCAATACTATGTAAAATAGCTCGATACATAATAAACGAGACTGGAATAGTACAATCAAATACCCATTCATAATCTAAAATTGAATATGTATGATTCTGAGTTAAAATTACATTTTCTAAAATGACATCTATATCACAGAAACGAATACACTTCTGATCTAATAAAAGACTTTCATCCTGTTTGCCAAACACATCCATAAATTCTTGATTTACTTTAAAATCAACAATATCTCCACACGTATTGATTTTATACAACAAATCCATTATTTCAATAATCTTATCCAATTGATCATGCTTCACATATCCATTGACAATCGATTCAAGATTCTCACCTTTGATAAAATCAAAAATCAATGTATTCTTCTCTAATTGTACTGGACAATAATAAAATAAATCATTATGTTTCGTTGCTTTATAAAATTGGTGAATTCTTTCAAAATGAGAAATTCCAGAAGGATCTAATGCGATTTTTTCTACACGATATGTATCCTGATCTTTTAAAATACTTGTACATATTTTAAAATTATCTTTTCTTTCTGAAGAAATCTTTGAATAAATAATATTACTCTTATGATTTGAAAGAATAATCATAAATGAATTACTAAATGTCGCAAAATCACCGGATTCTACAAGCGATTGTAAAGCTATATTTTCATTAAAGAAACAATATCTAAATTCATGACAATCCTCATACTCTAAATTAATATTTCCAGTCAACCATTCATCACTTAAAACTTGTGTTGTTAAGAAATAATCTGGATATGGATAATAGTATTGAGCATGAACTTTTAATTTAGAAAATAATGTATCCCATTGATTCTTTGAATATAAATTCGTATGTTTTTTTAGATTTCCAAAGAATTCATCCGACTCAAACTCCTTAACTCCTGCAAAATAACGAAGAGCTAATTTATTGTTTGTCAAAAGGATAAGTTGTCCTTCTAAATCTAATTTATGCAATAAATCACATAATGCTGTTTCTTTATCATCCATGCAATCAAATTCGCCATCGACAATAATATAATCAAAAGTAGAATCATTCAATGTATCTAAATTAGACAAGGAAGTCGTACAACATTTGAAGCGTTGTAAAAAATAAGATTCTAAAATCGCACTATCACCAACATATAATAATTTGGCATTTTCTTTAAATGGATACCATTCAAATACATTTGTACGATATTTAATGTTGTTGTAAAAATCTCTATACTTCCTGATCTGCTTCATAATTTTCTCCATTAAAAACTAGTATTTTTTAAATAATCAATATACAACTTTAAACCTTCTTCGAAAGAACGAATCTTACATTCGTGAATACTTTCAATCTTATGGTTATCCAAAACCACCTTAGCAACATCTACACTTCTTGCATCTTTATAAACAACATCAGGCTCTAAACCATACTCTTTCATTTTTGAAATAACATCATTTAATGAAATACCTTGATTGCTGCTGACATTGAAAACTTCTTCATTTCCTTCATAATTTATCAACGAACCAATCATTTCACAAACATCTTCAATGTAGATATAGTCTCGTACAACACTTCCATCACCCCAGATTTCAATCTGTTCATGATTTAATGTCTTTTTCAAAGCTGCGTCAATAAATCCAACACCTTTATTAAAATCTTGTCCAGGACCATATGGATTTGAAATACGCGCAATAATCATATTCGAATGAGATTGTTTGTTAAATGTCTTTAAGACAGTTTCAATGCAAAGTTTTACTGAGCCATAATGATTGATTGGATTCGCCAAACTTGATTCTTTAATTGGTTGCTCTTCTTGAATTCCATAAACCGTTCCACCAGAAGATAAGAAGATTACTTTAATATTCTTTTGTGCACATAAATCAAATAAGTGTGCACTTTGTACAAAATCTCTAGAGTACCCTTGCATAAAGCGTTTGTTTGAATTTCCTGGATTAACCGTACTTAAAGAGTGAATCACAATATCTTTATCTTGAATGGCATTTTCTAGAATTTCATCATCGAAAAAATCCCCTTCGACATATTCTACATTTGGATTTTTTTCTTTCGGATTTTGAATGTCAAAAGAATATACTTTATATTCTTTACTCAAATAGCGAGCAAGATTAGCACCAATGAATCCATTACCCCCTATTATTAAAACTTTCTTCATCTTCTTTAATTCCTTTCAAAACTGCATCTAAAACTTTCTTTCCTTCTACATTCCAAGATGTATGTTGCGCAAATTCAATTCCTTTTTGACGAATTGCATCTAATTTTTCTGAATCATTTAAATATGTATACATAGTATTCGCAATCTCAATTGGATCATACGATACTAAAACACTATTTTCTTCACTAACTAACCATTCGCTATTTGCTCCTTTTGAACATACAGCAACAGAACCTGAAGCCATTACTTCAAGTGGTAATAATGAAAGGTTTGTATTTGAAATAACTAGACATAAATCACATTTTCCATATAAATCAGATAATTCTTCAATTTTCATAATGCCTAAATTTTGATGTTTGAATGGAATTTCATATTGTGAAACGTCCCATCCTGCGAAAACAACTTCTAAATCTGGAATCTTTTTAGAAAGCTCATTTAAAGCTAACAAGCCTAGTTCAAAATCTCTTCGAGGTGTAACTGGACGAGCATAGAAAAATACACGCTTAGTACTATCTTGTTTTTTCTTAACTGTATATAAATCTTTATCATATGAGAAACTGAAACTATTTGCCTTCATGTTATATTGGTTAATACAAATATCTTTTAACCAATCTCCTGCTGTAATACCTCTAAAGCCAAACTTGTATGTTTGTTCCGCAAACTCATATTCAGAACCATGTGCAAAGAAATGTGGTTCAAAATCTTGAATAAAATAAAACTTTGAAATTGTATTATTAAAATTACGTACACAATAAGCTGTATCCCAACTTGTTGCCACTATACCATCCGCAAAAGTCATTAACTTTGTATCATGATACAACTCAACATTTTCATCCAAAATAGAGAAATATTTACGTACAAAATCTTTTAAATAACTATTATTTAAAAAACGAGTGGAACGATATAAATAAATACGGTTATGTACTCCATGTCTTTCTAAATAGGAAACAAAGCGGAAAATATTCAAATGTCCACCTGACCCTTCACCCATTTCAGGTATCACCCAATTTAATGTGATTTGATTTCCCTCTTTATGTTTTTTATACTCCTCTAGATTCAATGGAGTTTCTTCTCGGTCTGTTATAAAACTCCAAAAATCGATTAGGCCTACCTTTTGAGGTCCTTGACGAAACCTTTGAATCGAACCTCTTAAACCTCTTCTTTGTAGCGAATTAATTATTTTTCTTGCTTCCATGATTACACCTCTATTGATTGATTTGTCTTAACTGCTGAGAAAACTTTTGATCCATTTTCTCTTGTTTTGATTTTGAACTACGATAATACTTTCCCGCCATATATGCAGAATAGAATCGATACCAATCTCTTTTAATCGCATATTTACGCCATTTTTTCTTTTCAGCTGCATCCATATCCAAAGTATTTACATAATTCAAATTATTTTTCACAAATCTATAATATCCCACAAGTAAATGGGGAATGTCTTTTACCATTACATATTGATGGATTGTATATATACCCTTATATTCATCATAAAATCTTTGTTTGTATGTTTCTAGCTCATAATTATGAGAATGGTATACCCCTGCATAAGGACAATATAACTTTTTATAGCCAAGCTCAATCATCTTCTTTGCCCAAATTTGATCTTCTGCAAAGTTCACATCATCATATGGATATTTTTCCCAAATATCTCTTCTCATGCATGAATTATTATCTGAATAAAAAGCTAACAAATGACGATAACCCTCTTCATTTTTATAACGCTCTTTATCTTCTAATTGATAAATCGTATTCGTTGTACCATACCCTTGAAATAGTAAAGTTAGATCTCTTTTATCAAAAATATTACAATCCGGATATGGATAGTGTTTTCCAAAACCACCTACAATTTCAGGATCGGATTTCATACCATCAATAAAATTTTGAATCCAGTGCGTATCATAAGGTAAAGCATCTTGTGTAATAAAGATAATATACTCACCAGTTCCTAAACTTGCTCCTAAATTTCGTGTTTTGCCATGGCCAAATTCCGTTTTATCAATTTGTTTTAAAATACAATGATGACGTTTAATAATGTCAACCGTATCATCGGTTGAACCAGAATCCACACAAATCACTTCATATTCATATTCTGTTTCTTGTTTATCAATCATCGTTAGTACTTCATCAAATAAAGCACCACCGTTTTTTGTTGGTATTACTATACTTACATCCATAATTTCACCTTTTTAAAAATATATACATATTATAACACACTTATACTATTCGACAGAAACACTCACTTCAGACTCACTGTCAAATATACCAATCGTACCTTTTTGTGCAACAACACCTAAGACGCAACAATTATAGTTTCGGCAATATACGACAAATTGATCTCCTTCAAAAGCAGTACATCCTAAAGAAACTAAATATTGTCCTGGTTGTAAATATTGTTTTTGTCTAAATGTAATCGTAACAATATCTCCTTTTTTACATTGAGAAGTGTCTATATCTTCTAACATCGTGTTTGTTCCTGTTAATTCAGTTCCCTTAATATCTCTTAACTTAAACGCAAAGATTGGATTCAAATTATCTTCATTGATACGAACCTTCATTTTTATTGAATAATAATCTCCTTTATAGACATTATTTCCAATATCTCCTGTATCTGAGAAAATTCCAAAATCGATAATATCCGCTCTTCCATCTCCATAAACTTCAATATCTGGATTTGTACTGATTTGATCTTTCCATAATTGATCATTCTTTACATTTGAACTTTGAACAGGTGATACTTCTTCTAAACTTTCTTCATTTTCATTCCATTGACCAACCATAATTCGTTTATATAGATCGACCATTTCTTGCGGCTTTCCTTCAGCCACTTTCTTTCCTGCATTTAATAAAACACAACGATTACAATAACGAATGACACTACCCATATCATGTGTTACAAATAAAATAGTTTTTCCTCGTTCTCTAAATTCTTCAAAACGACGATAACATTTATTTTGAAAAAAAACATCTCCAACCGATAAAGCTTCATCTACAATCAAAATATCTGGATCAACACTAATAGCCACTGAAAAAGCTAAACGTGCAAACATACCACTTGAATATGTTTTAACAGGTTGATAAATATGTTCTCCAATATCGGCAAAATCAATAATGTCTTGTAATTTTTTATCCATTTCATCTTTAGAAAAACCAATCATCTGTCCATTTAAATAAATATTTTCAATACCTGTATATTCCATATTGAAACCTGCACCAAGTTCTAGTAATGCGGCAATTTTACCTTTGACAATACATTCGCCAGATGTTGGTGTTAATACACTTGTGATAATTTTTAAAATTGTCGATTTTCCACTTCCATTTTTACCAATGATTCCTAGGATTTCGCCTTTATTTACATTAAAAGAAACATCATTTAATGCCGCAAATTCTGTGTGTCTCGATTTACGTGAAAACAAAGCCTCTTTTAATCGATCACTTGGTTTATTATATAAATTATAGATTTTAGAAATATTTTTTATTTCAATAACACTATCCATTTTCTTATCTCCTATAAAACATCCGCAAAATGTGGCTTCATCTTCTTAAACACATTTCGCCCAATTAAAGTCAACAATACAACAACACACCAGAAATAGATTGTAAGTTTCCAATTTGAAAATAACCATTGATGTCCTAAAATGGCACTTCGATATCCTTCTACAACGTAAAACATTGGATTTAATTTAAAAATAAATGAGAACCAATATCCTTGAAGCATATCAAAAGCCCACATAATGGGTGTTAACCACATTCCAGCAGATAAACATACTTGTACAAATTGAGGAAGGTCTCTAAAGAAGACAGATAAGCTAGATGTGAAATATCCAATTGCTAGAATCAAACAAATCATGCAAAATGAATAATAAAACGCTTGAATATAACAAATCGAAGGCATATATCCAAATAAAGCCATGACAATAAAAATCAAAAAGATAAAGAAGATATGTACAAACATGGCTGAAATAATTTTAATGACCGGTAAAATATTAATATCAAATACAACTTTCTTTACTAAATAACTATATTCAAGAAAGACTGAAGTTACACTGTTTATACCATCACTAAAAAAGAACCACGGAATCAAACCACACATGATCCAGACCAAAAATGGCATATCTCCATATTGTCCTGGCGCAACTGAACGTAATCCAATCTGGAATACAAACCAATAAATAGTAATAGTTACCAAAGGCTGTGCAAAAGCCCATACGATTCCTAAAGAGGATCCGGCATATCTTTTTTTAATATCATCCTTAGCTAAAAACCATATTAACTCTTTGTTCTTTTTAAGACTTCTCAAAAAATCCATATTTCTTCCTCGCAATCTAAATTGTTACCTATTTAATCAATAATACTACAGGGGAAGCCAAGCTTCCCCTAATCTTTTTCAATCATCATTCTAAATAAAGAATCTTGTTAGTTCCCGTAATAAATTTCTGAACCTTCCTCTTCACTTGGAGCTTCTGTCATTAAACCATACTGAATTTGAGCTTCAATTTCTTCTTCAGATAAAGTTCCTGCTGGAGTATCCTCTTGTGCTTCTACTGTATCACTTGATTTTCCATCCAATACAGCTTGAATCTTATCATGTGCAATACTGATATAAGAATCATATAAGATAACGACACTGACTTCCGAACCAAGTTCTGGACTCACACGTAGATCATTGTCTCCTTTAAGCACAAATTGTTCAAATTTCCACTTTGGACTTGCCTGAATTTGGTATTTGATAAAAGAAGTAATTTCATCTGTTGTCATATTTGTATCAAAAGCACCAATCAAGGCATTTAATAAGTTCACATAATTCTTAATAATCTCTGGTGATGTAGCCTTTTTAAACATAGCCTGCAATACTTGTTGCTGGTTACGAGCACGTTGAACATCCCCATCTAAGTACGCTTTTCTTTCACGAGAATAAGCTAATGCACGTTTTCCATCTAAGTGGTTCTCACCTTCATGTACACCTTCTAAATTACTATTTGTATAAAATTTAGAAACGGCCATACCCTCAGGTACAGTTACATCCACTCCACCTAGAGCATCCACAATGTTGATCATACTTGTAAAATTCACGCGATATACATAGTTGATTTCAATATCCAATAAATTTTCAATTGTATCCTTTGTCGTATCTACACCATACATTCCTGTATGTGTTAACTTGTCTGTTACTCCATAGTTACATGCATAATCATCACAAACTTCTGTAACATAAGAATCACGAGGAATACTTGTTAATAAAATAGTTGAAGTCACTGGATTGATTGTAACTAACATATCTACATCGGATCTTGAATTTTCATCTAATGAGCCAAATGAATCGTTTCCACTAATTAAAATATTAAATGGTTTTGCAGTAATATCCGAAACTGCTAATGGAGAACTGTTTTCTTTTGTATAATAAACCGTTTTATGAATCACTTTTGTTTCATTATTGAAATTGGCATATTCTTCAATATCACATACATTTGAACGATACGCTTCATTTAATACAACCGCATCCACTTCACCATCATACAAAGCCTTAATCAAACTAGGCACATTATCATAATCTGATTTTGTATAAGTTACCTTATTCTTTTTAATATCCTTCAATGACTTTTCAGTCGATTCCTTACCGATGTTTGTCAAAACACCAAGCTTAGCCCCTTCTAAACTCTTTACATCTTCCATGCTGCTAGAATTCATCGCAATGACTGAAACAGTGTTTTTCGCTTTATTGGATTGTGCTGTTACTGTCGTTAATGTTTTACTTGTAGAATACAAATAGAAGTTTCCAAATCCATATACAATACAAATCGCAATAACTAAAAATGAATATATAATTTTACTAATTATTCCATGTGTACAGAAGTTAAGCACCAACAACAAAATCAACCCAAATAGGATGATAGCTAAAATTCCTGGAATTAAAATTTTATCCGGTAAAACTTGTAATTTATAAATTTGGTAAATTAAAGCACCCGTAAATGCAACTAATACAATGGATAATAAAATGCCAAATATTATAAAAACTATAGATTTCTTCTTTTCTTCATGACAACTCATAAACTTCCTCCTATTTCATCTAATGTTTCAAAAAATTTATCTTTCGTAAAATATGTTTTATATAAATTACGAATATGTAATCTTCGATTTAATTGCACATCTAAACTTTCTGCACAAATATTAGAAGCAACAATTTTATAGTTTTGAGCATCAATATTCTTTCCAATATCCCATAACTTACAAAATTGGCTAAGATCCCCTTCTATAGAATTTATGATTGGAATCTGTCCACACATATATTCTAGAGATTCTGAATTTATCCCTTCAAAATCCATTAAATTCAACCCATAATGACATTGATCATAGACTTCTTGCCTTGTTGATTGACTATCTAAGTCTTTATGATCTATGACATTTACACCAACACTTAAAACACTTTGTATAAAACTTTCTTTGAGTTTCCAATCCCCCAAAATATGTAGAGTACACTTCTTTAATATAGAGCATTCTCTTAAAAAGGAAACACAAAAATTCATATCTATATTCTTATTTCCAATTAAACAAAAAAACAATTCCTCTTCACTTAACTCAGGGCTTGTATTCAAACAAGATTGACCATTTGTCGAATATAAGATGTGTGTACCATGAATATGCCCCCTGCCTAATTCACTCGCACAAAAAATATAGTCTGCCTGATTTAAATATTTTTGATCTACATGAATATCATCACATACATCAAAAACTAATTTTACATTATTATTTTTATTTTTATAAACCGTAAGTTCACGCATAAGAAAATCAATCGTTGCATCACAATATATAAGATTCGGACTTAATGCATCCAAACTCTTTCTTAATTGCTTCAAAAAATGAATCTTCGCAAAGAAAGAATGTACAGAACTCGTATTCACAGAGATCATCTTAACTTCGTCCCCCTTTGAAGCAAAATATTCTCTTACCCATTTACTACGTAAAGAGTGCTCTGCACTTATAATTGTGATCAACATAATTGACTCCCTTGTCTAAAGTTTGTTTATGCCTTTAACTATCCCCCAGTTAAAAACTACTTATTTTATAGTCAAAATGACTGAATAACCAATACATCTCATTTCCTGCAGGAATTATTCCCACGCACAAAAGTATACCATAATTACAACACTGAAACAAAAAAATTAGGCATTGAACTTTCCTAAACGCCTTTTCTTCGCATCCGAAAGTCCCTTTTTAATCATTTTTATCTTTTCATTTCGCTTCTTTTCAAAAATAAACATCTTAATCAAACTACCAAACATCTCGCGACGATACTCTTTTTTAAAGAATTCTTTATCCACATAATGATATAAATAATACGCATTCCGATAACGATAATAATAACGAATTGGCGAATGATTCAACGCATAAAAAGTCTTATTCAACACATGAATTGAAATAGGATTTCCAATTGTATGCGTTATACAATATCCACTTAAATATCCAATCTTTAAATGTGCCTTTTTAAATCGATATCCCAAATCAAAATCAACATAATCAATAAATAAAGATTCATTCATTTTACCAGCCAAATAGAAATCTGAAATATTCACAAAATTACCCGAAGTAATCCAATAAGGAACTAAAACAATTTCTTGACTTTGATCCACCCTATTCACATCCAAACCAATTAATGAATATTCATCCTTATATTTTTCAATCAATTGATAAATAGCTAAATAATCCGATGTAGGAAATAAACTATCCTGATCCATTGTCAAAGCCATGTCCATATTTTTAGAATGAAGATATTCAATACCGGCATTTAATGCAGCCGCAATCCCCTGATTGCCATGCATATCAATATAAATATATGAAGATTCTTCCTCAAAATATTTCGACACTTCATTTTTCTTTTCCGAATTATCCACTACAACACAAACATCCACTAAATCTTTGTATGTTTCAACATTCGAAATCACATCCCTATCCGGATTGAATAATACTGTACAAGAACCTATTTTAAGCATGCCATCCCACCTGTATCCAACGAATCATCAATTGTTCAATAAAATATAAGCGATTAAAGATCATTTTCTTTAATGGATGATGATGCAAAGAAGACGCATTATCGCCATGCCTTCTATATTTTAAATACGGCTCGTAAATAAATACCGTATTCCCCATACATTCAGCCACTAAACCAATCCACCAATCATGCATCTCAATATGATCTGGAAACGGATAACTCTTCTCAAAAACACATTTACGAAATGCCATACAACATCCAATAAACGCATTCCTATATAAATTATGTAAAAGGCCAGGCTTTCCATTCTTCAATTCAAAAAAAGAATCCTTCACCTTATTCATATTTCCATCCACAATTTGTGCATCATGGACAACACACAAAGTCTTTGAATTCTCAAATTCCTTCAAAACTCTTTCAACCTTACCATCCATCCAAATATCATCTTGATCACTCAAAAAAAGGATATCTCCCCTGGCATGTTTTAAGGCATTCTCAAAATTCTTTTGAACCCCACGTTTAGGACCATCCACCAAATAAATATTCTTATATTCCTTTTGAAATTTCTCAATAATATATCTTGTAGAATCATTTGAACCATCATCCGAAATGATGACTTCATCACTACTTTGAATCTGCTTTAAAATAGAGTCTAGTTGATCTTTTAAATACTTCTCGCCATTATATGTGGCCATACATACTGAAATCATGCTTGACTCCCCTTCTAATTCGATAGGTATGTAGTGTAATATCCTATCTGCAAAAGTATAACACATGAAAAAGCATCACACAAAAATCCAAACATTAAAAAAGCGGATAAAAACACATTTATCCACTTTATATAAAGCGCATTCATTAAATTATGTGATATTGTCAAAATTAATCCTTGATACAATTTCCAATTGAAAACAACACTAAAACCATAGAAATACCTAAAATTAAATGTGCAATTCCAAAATAACTACACTTGAAACATCCAAACTAAGAACTTGTACTACACCACGGACAACTAACATAACTACAGTTAAATTCAATCCAATATGATACAACAACAAATACTTTCTTACCTTATCATTAATAAAAGAATAATTCTTCTCGACAAGAACCAATAACAGAAAAAACACCATTCCCAATATTAAATAATGCGTATGAACAACCGATAATATTGTAAAACCATTTAATTTTGTGAATTCACGATAAAATACACCACCCACTAACGCAAGTACTGCATATATAATGGAAGCAAGCATTAAACGTTTCATATTACCTCTATTATGAATCTTCAATAAACAACCTTCAATTGATATGCATCTAAAAAAGGAGGTATCTCCACCTCCAAAATTAGACCACTATTTATATTCTACAAATATAAGAATTATGATATCATTTCACCTTCTTTTCTTGACCATAACAATGACATACAACCCTTTCAAATTTCCAGCCTATTCCAAAAAATGATTAAATTATTCTTTTTCCCTTTTCATTTTCTTTCCTGCTAACGCAAGTCCTGCTAAGCCTAAGACACCACTTAATGTAAAGAATCCTAATGCAGTTTCCGTTGCAGTATTTACACTTTCCTTTTCTTTGATTTCTACATCATCTTCTACATTCTCTAAGTAAACTTTCAAATTATTATTCGCATTTTCTAAATCCAATCTGGCCAAAGTATAATTCTTACTAGCCAACTCTAAAGCTTTTACATTCTCACTATTCAACATATCCGCATCTTCAAAAGCTTTTAAAGCCTCTTCATAATTTCTATAAGCCCCTTTCATGACATCAATCTTTTCATATAAAGATTCAACTATACCACTACGTATTTTATTGGAATGAAGTGGATGATTTGCAGTGAAAGAATCAAATTCTGCTTTCACATCTTCAATCTTTATTTTTATAGATTCTAATTCTGCAACCTTAGCATTTATTTTCTGAATACTAAGATCATTGACTGTGATACTATCACACATTTCAGTGGTCATTTTATTCAAATTCTGAATTCTAGTATTTAAATGATAAATTGAATCACTTGTATTATTCAATCTGTTTTGAACGGATAAAGATGCTTGATAATTTTCATTTATATTATTCATTTCTACTTTTTTAATCTCTTCAGCTTTTCTCGATTCACTTAAATCTTTAGAAATACCATCTAATAGTTCACTAGCACAATCCATTTCACTCTCTTTTAAATTCACATTTGACTGCTTTTCAGAAACAATTTTTTTAGTATCTGCCAATACTTTACCCTTTTCTTTGAATACAGCTTCAGAATCCTTTAAATTATTATACGCCTTCTCTTCACCCTTATTTGATTCCTCTAAAATCTCATTTCTCTTATCCAATTCCATCTGAGCCTTCTTCACTAAAGCTTCTTTATTATTTACATTTACATTCGCTTCAGCCATCTCTTTTTTAGCATTCTCGACCTCTTGTCGCGCAATAACCAAGTCTAACGACTCTTTATTCGATTTCAATGCCTTTAATTTTTGAATCTCATTTACAATATTTGAAGTTGATTCTTCTGAACACAAATCATCCAGATTCTTTTGTTTTTCCCTAACAACACTTTCTAAACGATCAACTTCATTTTTTGCTGAATTCAATTTATTTTCTGCATTTACTTTATTTTGTTCAGTAACCTTTTGATCATTTATTTTTTGTGTTAATAAAGCATTTTGCTTATACAATTCCCCTTTTAATTGATTTAAAATCACATTCGCATCTTCATAAGCACCATCCGCATTCATTAATGAGTCATAATAAGTATTAAATTGAGATTCAAACTCATCAATCGTTAATAAACTATCTAGACTACATTGACTCGAAAATACTTGTCCTGCATGTTTATGATGTCCATTTGAAGTATACCCCTCAATCCAAGCTGTTCCGGTACCAACATATCTAGACTTTAATATATTTGTATAATGTCCAGTTTGAACCCAAGGAATATCTGGAAGATTACAAGCCTTAACAATTTCATTTGCTTTATCCACATCAATATAATTTCCTTGAGAATCTCTAATATCATTTATATCCCAACCCTTTTGGTGAAGATAATCATACACAGCCTTCTCCTCTGTATACCAACCAACAAAAGGATCTTCATATTCAACGGCAGCATTTTCACTCACACGATACAATTTCGTATGACCATATTTCGTTTTAGCCATTTGATTTACCTGAACCTGAGAAATCGCAAACATTTCCGCACTCACCTTTAAAGGATTTAACCCTTTAAAATTATCATCTGTTGTACGTAGAGCATTTCCCGTCTTAACCATAGCAATTGCCTTTTTAAAATTAGCTAAACTTGTCGCATCATTTTCAGCACCAACCTCAGTATACTTACCGATTTCTACACTGTTTTCTTCCAATACCTTTAAAGCATTCGTATACCCATACGCCTCAAAGAACCCTTTAGAACCCAGAGATATTTTTTGACTTACCTGCTCCTTATCTACACGTAATTGATTTACAATCTTTTGTTGTGCATTTACATCACTTTGAGCCTTATCTACATTCATTTGTTGTGCTTCAACTTCCTTTTTTGCTTTATCCAAAGCAATTTTAGCCTTATTTAAAACCTCTTCCATACTATTTTCTATTTCTTTAGCATTCGTTAACTCTTCTTTAGCTGCACTCAATTCTTTTTCTACAATTCCTATAGATTCATTTATATGTAACAATTCATTTTCTTTTGCATCTATCAAAGACTTTAAATCACAAATCTCATTTTCTACCTCAACAACACAAGACTCAGCATTTGCAACAGCATCCACCTTACTTTGTTGAATCAACTTAGCATTCTGCAAATCACTTTGTGCAATTGTCAAATTATTCTTTGCTTCAATAACCTGCTTTTCATACTCCGCCTTTAATTCTGGATCACTAGCCCCATTATAAATTTCAAGCTTTTCATTATAATCCGCATTTGCAACATCATACGCATTTTGCGCATTAACCACATCACCCTTAGCATTCGATAACTCAACACGCGCACCTTCTAAAGTATTCTGTAAATCCAATACTTTAGCTTCAGCCTCTTGTTTAGCATTCAAAAGCTCATTTACTCTATTTGAAACTTCTTGATAAGCTAGTGTTGCACTTTCCAATTGAGTTTTTAATTCATTTACACTCTGTTCGATCTGCTCTTTTGAACTACCATTCAATAAAGATTCATATTTCTTTTGCTGTTCAATTAAATCATCTTGAGCCTGTTTTAACTTTCTATTCGTATCCTCAAGTTTAGACTCCAACCCTTTCTTTTTATCATTCGCATCTTTTAAAGCCTTTTGATTCGCTTCTAATTCTTGAATCTGTTTTTCTAAGGCAGAAACAATTGCTTCTTGAGCATCATCCTTTGCACTCAAATAATTTTTTTGCGCCAAATCCCTATTTGAAACCGCCAAAGCATAATCATTCTTATTGTAAGTTTCATATTTTTCTTGAGCCTCATCAAATTTCTTTTTAGCCTCATTTACATTGTCCAAAGTATTCTTAATTTGTTCTTCTAACAATTCCTTTTGAGTTTTTTCAACGCTAACCTCTTCAGTATCTGATAAATTCTTCATTGGTTCTTCTTTCGCAAATACACTCATTTGACCAACCTGTGTCAAAACCATACTAGCAGCAGCTAAACTTGTTAATGTCTTATTCCTATTTTTCATTTCTATACCTTCTTTCTTTCTAAATCAATCTCAACTCAACAACTATATATTTCTAACTCATATCTCTGTCCTCCTCACTATATAAGACGAAACAACTCCATAATTGGTTATATAAAATTTAAATTTTTTTAATACATATGATAAAGACTATCCACAAAGTTATATAAATCCATACAAACAGATTCCAAATTCTCAGGATCATTCACATACATAGCACCAGCTTGCGCAAAATATTCTGCTGAATCCGTAGCACCATATGCCCCTACACAATCTGTATAATTTTGATATAAACTCTGTAATTGTGCGCCATCTGAAATGCCATAATCTCCATATCCAGATCCACACGCAAAATCAAATATATGACTTAACTCATGACTCACTGCATCTTTTTTGACCATAATCTTCATCTACATCAATCTGTAATGTTATTGAAAAATCATCCGATGAAGCATATGCATATGCAGTTCCTTGTCCACCAGCTGTTACATCCACTCCATCAGCTATTGCGATATCCATAAAATTCTTTGGGTCGCAAATATGGATCATACGACAATTACTCAATAAAAAATTAGGTTGAGATTTTACAAATAAATCCATATATTTTTGTACATCACCAATTTTTAAAGAATTACCAGGAATTACATGAATTGTTGGTAAACCATCCAAAGTGATATATTCATCCTCAATAATCTGGTTATAAGCCTCTTCTTGAAGTCTTAATATTTCATTATATTCATTCTGAGCAGTCTTATAATCTTTATACACAGGACTTAATACCATAACCAAAGCTGCTGATATTAAACTTAATAATCCAACTTTCAAAAGCCAACTTGTCTTTGGCTTATTTTCATTCACATAATTTCTACATTCCAATATTTGTTTATAAGAAAATTCATTAGAACGCTTCTCATACGCAATGCGCTTACTCTCTTTGTCCAAACCATCAATTCTTTTTAACTCATCCTCACTTAAAGTACTACGAATATATTCAAATCTATATTGATCTGGATCTACTTCTTTACTATAAAGAAGAACTACAATAAGCAACATGCTCAATACTGCAACAGTTAAACAAAGCTTCAAATCAAAATGATCAATAAGCGACTGATCCATAATGGTAATTTCCTTATTACCCAACAAATCCCGATACCAATACATCAATCCAAATACAACTGAAAACACTAAACCTGAAAACATAACTTTACTTCTATTCATATAAAATTTCTCCTTCTATTTTGCCTTACACTATTAAGACAAAGAAAAAGTCATTTTGGTTGTATAAAAAAACAAAAAAAAGATGAAACCACAAATTTGTGATTTCACCAATCTATCTATTCTTTTGGCAACGATTCAAAATAATTATATACATCCATATTTTTTTCTTTTAGTTCTTCTGGTGAAAGGAGATACATTGTACCTGCTTCAGCAAAAAACTCTAAAACATTTGTAGCGCCATATTCGCTTATAGAACCAGGATTTTGATTGTACAAAATATTAAAGTCAAATTCAGATAAATAATATTCATCGTTTCCATTGGCATAATCAAATACATGCCACAACTCATGAGCAACAGTATCTTTAACACTGTCTATATCTCTTTTTGAACCGTTCACATTAAGATTTGTTTTTAAAAACACATCTTCCCCTATTGTGTAACCAAACGTTTTATTATATTTATCTCCGAAGTTTTGCTGCGCATAGTTAATAAAGGCATTTTCTCCTTGTAAATGAATACCTGTACAGTTTTTCTTCAAAAATTCTGGCTGAGCCTTTATTGCTTTTAAAAACGTGTCGATATCCTCTTGAGTTGTTTCTTCATCCGGTTCAACATATACAGGTACTCCTTGAATAGTTAACGTCTGTGCTTCAGCTTTTGTATATGGACTACTTGAACATCCAGCTAACGTAGATAAGCAGAAGATACTGCTCAATAATACTTTTATCATTTTTTTCATAACTAATAATTTATTCCTTTATTAATAAAACTTTAAATTGATTTATTTAACAAAATCGACAAATTCCATTTTAGAGATACCATAAACCATATCTCCATCATCGCTATTGTAAGGCGTATAATGTTCAAGACTGATTAAATAACCATTTTGTATTTTCATCTCGCATTTATAATCCGATTTCTCTGTTATTTCTACTTCACCATTTTCAAGTTTTTTCCACATCGCCATATTGTACATTAAAGTTTTAATATCACCTTCTTTCTTAAATGAAACTTCATTCATATTTTTCTCATCAATTTTTTGAAGTTTATTTACAATGTTAAGCCTGAAATCTGATGGTTTATTTTCCAATTCACTATATACTTTCAAAGCTTCAAAATCATATGCATCTACTCTTAGAGTGCTTAATTCTCTATAGTTTGTTTTTCCTTGATAAATATAAGAATTAACTATTGTATCTCCATCTACAGAAGCTTTTGTATAATCACCAAATTTATTCATATCAATTGAATTCAAATCAACAGGATCTTGTGTTTCATAATATTGACACTTATCATTTTTAAAATGACTCACAAACGTATTACCTTCATAATCTGGATATGAATTCGTATACAAACTATAATACTCTTCCTTATCGTCTGTATTTTTAATATAAATATCATACACATATGATGTTCCATCAGGGGAAGTTTCAGTACCTTTAATATGGAAGGATTCCAATGAATCTAATTTATCTACAGCTCTAACAACCTGATTATAGTTACTATTATAATCAACTGCTGCATATCCAACTGCACCAGTTACAGCTACTGTTCCAGCACATACGCCTGCTTTTACACTAGCCGTTTTACTAGCCCACCATTTCGCAAATCCTGATTTGGTTGCTCCTGTCTTAGTAGCAGCTGCTCCAGCCGTTGTAGCTGCTGCACTTGTTCCAACCGTTTTGATAATGATATCCTTTGATACATGTGATACAGCTGTCTTTGCCATTTGATCATGTAACATCCATGTTAAGAATGGCATTGGTGCAACACCATAGAAAGATACACCCTTTTCTCTCATTGCCTCGATTATATTCTTGATTTTCTTTCTTCCATATGCTAGATATCCTTTTACAGTATTTCCACTCACGCCATACACATCAGCAATTTCAGAAACACTCATATCTTCAAAGTAATACATCATCAAAGCTAGTCTTTGATTTTCAGGAAGTTCACTCAATACGCCTTGTACGCCTTCTTGAAGCTCTTTATAATTCATACTTGCTTCTGGTTCAAAAGAAGCTTTATCATTCTTGATATTCGCCTCAAACTCAAGTCTATCCTCCTCATCATCTAGAGAACTAAACTCAACCGGCTTATTCTTACCAATTTTTGATTTTGTATAATCCAATGCCTTATGCGAAACAATCTGATTGAACCAACTCTCAAACTTAGAATCATCACTCAATTGATCCAGTTTCTGGAATGCTTGAATATAAGCTTCCTGTACAATATCTTTAGCTGTAGCCTCATTATTCACTACTTTATAAGCAATAAAATATGCTTTTCTTTCTGTTAATTGAATAATTTCAGCAATTGCCTCATTATCCTTTTTTCTTGCTCTATTAATTAATTCTTTATTCATAAATTCTTACCCTTTTTCCTATTCTTATTCTTTTGGTAACGCTTCAAAATAATTATACACATCCACATTTTTTTGCATTAATTCTTCTTTATTATCAATATACATCCATCCTGCCTCTGCAAAACACTCTGAAGCACTAGTGGCACCATACTCAGTAACGCTACTTGGAGCCGAATTATATAATGTCTGCCAAGAAGGTGTGTCTTGAATACAACTATATGGTGCTCCATGAGAAAAATCATACAAATGCCACAACTCATGCCAAAGAATACGAGTAACATCTCCTTCATTAAAAGTATAATCAACGTGCGCTAAAGCATTTGTTGTATCAGCAAATCCTGTAATTCCTTCATCATCTGCGTAACCATACATATTAATAAAATCTTCATTTATTGTTTGTTCTGTCTGCAAATAAATTCCTCGGCAGTTATTAAATAAATAACTAGGTGTTGATTTAATTTGATCAATAAATATGTCTAATTGATTGTTTGTTAATTCACCATTCGATTCTAGATAGATTGGGGGTATTCCTTCTTCTGTAATCGTTTGACTCTCTACTACTTCCCATCTGCCATTATCAAAACTCTTTTTTTCAAATTCTTCTATATTAAAATCAGAACAGCCACTCAATAATATTGAAAGGCAAAGTAAACAGCTTCCAAGAATACATCTCTTCATAATATTTATACTCTCTTTCTTATATTTATTACTCTTTTGGCAATGATTCAAAATAATTGTACACATCAATATTTTTTTCTTTTAATTCTTCTGGTGAATGAAGATACATTGTTCCAGCTTCGGCAAAAAATTCTGAAACATTTGTAGCGCCATATTCGCTTATAGAGCCAGGGTTTTGATTGTATAAAGCGCTAAAGTCTAATCCAGATAAATAATATTCATCAGTACCTTTAGCATAATCAAATACATGCCATAACTCATGAGTAACAGTTTCTCTTATAATGTCACTTGTTTTTTCCCCATTACTATATTTTGTTTTCGCATCAAAGTATATCTCTCTTTCTTGTACATAGCCGGCAGTATCTCCTATATCTCTTCCGTATACTTGGAGTTTCCGTTCTTGATGTGTATTTTCTCCCTGTAAATGAATTCCAGTACAGTTTTTCATCAAAAATTCTGGTTGAGTTCTAATCTCTTTTAAGTGTCTATTAATATCCTCTTGAGTTGTTTCCTCATCTGGTTCAACATATACAGGCACTCCTTGAATAGTTAATGTCTGTGCTTCAGCTTTTGCATATGGACTACTTGAGCATCCAACTAATGTAGATAAGCAGAAAATACTGCTCAATAATACTTTTATAATTCTTTTCATAATATCAATAACTTCTATTTCTATAACTTCTATTTTACCTATTCCTTTTTTCTAGAATGGATCAAATCCACCAAAGCTTCCAAAATCATTATTAAATGATGAATCGTTCATTGCATTAAATGAATGATTCATACTTTCTCTACACGCTTGTTCAGATATACGCGTGCTCTCTTGCATAAATCTATCCATTTCTTGTTGATTCAACAATTGTTGATTCATCAATTGCTGTTGATCAAACAACATATCATCATTCATCATTTGTCTATGCAAACTGTTATTGTCGTCATAGTTGTAAGGTGAAGATTTCGTATGACCTTTACTATTTCCATCCATTTTTTTCTTTGAATTACGACATGCTTTACGAATTTCATTTTCTCGCAAATTACGCTCTCTTTCCAATTGTTCTGAAATTTGACGACTTAAATCATCCTCTTCTAAACTTGCAAAAACAGTTTCTTTTTGTGTATCTTGTTCCTTTGTTTTATTTGGTTTTACCTCTTCCTTTTGAGTATGTACTGTTTTTTCTACCTTTTGTTTAACAGACTTTTTCTTTACTGTTTCAGCTGTACATTTCAAAGAATCATCTTTTATTCCAAAAACACCTAAAATTTTAATCAACTCATTTGTGCTAATTTTTTTATTGCAGCCTAATAAAATATCCTGTTTCAATCGATCTAAGCTTGTATATACCTTATCCGAGTTCACACATACTGCACTAGCGTTTGGAAATACTACACAATATTTCACAAATACATCTATACCTTTTGCATCAAAAATATTCTTTAAAATTTTCATTTGTCGATAAGATTGTTTTAATGGATTTTCAATTTCGTCATCTTGTCCGTTTGCTCGTTCATAATCCCAAACATTGTCTTCTTCTTCACCATAAATACTACCTATATGGCTTTTGACTTCTACAATCCAAATACCATTTTTACTCACTACTAAAGAATCAATTTCAAATCTTCCCATATTATCCTTAATCCCAACATTGTTTAAAACATAATAGTTGCTTGGTAGAGTTTCTAATGAATTGGCAACATGGTTTTCACAATCAATACCTTGCTGTAACATATTCGCTATATTCTTTGCTTTTTCACGTTTATATCGTGCATTCCCAAAAATAATACCTCCAACTAAAAACATTCCCATTGCAGGAAACGGATTATTTGCACCCGTGTAATCTTCTTCAGATAAAACAACTCCATCATGAATTGGAATCGACATATAACTATTTCCCTGACTCGCGATAGAAAGAAATATACCTACTCCAATTAAAGCAATGATCAGTCCTATTACAAGAAAAACTGTCATTCTACTTTTTATCGCATTTGCTTCATTTAATTTATCCTGATTTCCATTATGTGAACTCATATTATATACGTTTGCCATGATTATACTTTCCTCCTATTAATTAAGTGACCTTGATAAATGATAACTTAAAGTATTGTAGTCATAGCGATTACAAGTCATCTGCGCATTATTACTACCAATATAAATCATTTGATTTTCATCTAAATGATCAACTGCATATACCATTGGGGCACCAGACTCTGGAGTAATATGAATACCTCCGCCTTCAACTGTATATGTTCCATGCACCTCTTCATATTTGGAAACCATCATATCGCTAATACTCAAACTATAATATGTAAATGTTCCATCCGAATTGTAAATATAGAAATTATTCTGATTCGTTAATTTCCCCGGTGATTGCCATGTTCCATATAACATATTTGGATCTATATCATCCGTTTTATATGAACTACATCCTGTTAAACCAATAACTACTATTAACACAAATAGTATTTTCTTTATTTTTCCCATTGTTGTTTCCTCTCTGATTAATACATTTGATACAAACTATTAATATAATTAAATACTTCTGAACTAATTTGTTTTAAATCTTCTGGATGTTCCACATACATAGATGCCGCATCCGCAAAACCTTCTGATGAACTATAATTTGAATAATCACTAATTAACGACCCATATTGACTATAAAGATTTTGCCATGTTGCTCCATCCGAAATACCTTTCCAAGTATAAGAATTTCCATATGAAAAATCGAATATATGTGATAATTCATGAGCTACAGTATGATATTGCCATGGTCTGTCATCTTCACCATTAATATTAAGTTGTAAAAAGATATTCATATTTGATGAATGGGCAAAGGCGTATGTTTCACCATATTCACCTAAACTTGTACTCATGTTATAAGCATTACAATATTGAATAAAAGTATCATGCGTACATAAATTAATCATGCCACATCTATTTAATAAAAATTGTGGTTGCTTACGAATATATTCATTAATATAAGTTTCAACATCTCCCTTTTTAAATGTGTTTCCAGACACCAAATTAATAGGAGGTAAACCATCATAATATAAAATTTGATCTTCAATTATTTGATTATATTCAGCTTCAGCAGCTAATCGAGCAGCCTCTTCTTGTTCTAATTGTTGATTATATAATTCACAAGCCTTCACATAATCATTTTTCAAAGGTGTTGTGACAATCATAATAAGAGCTAAACAAACCGCAATCACACCACGACAAATCAAGCGTACTTTTTGATATTTTAAATTATAATTGTCAACGAAATCCTTATATGCTTGCTGATTACCCTCTAAAAACATACTTTGAAGAATACGATAATAACATTGTCTATCAACATCATTCATTATCTGAAGTTCATTCTTTACATTCTCACTTGCTGAACAATCAATATAATCTTGTAACAATTCAAATTCACTCTTTTTATTACGCTTATAAACAAATGCCAAATAAATAATCGTAATAAATAATGCCAACAACACTGCTAATGAACTATCCATATGTTCAATCACAGTCTGATCTATAATTGTAAGATTCTCAGTTCCTCTTAGCTGTTCGTAATTTGCTACAAAACCATATGTTAAGCCAAATATACCTGTAGCGATCATTATTTTCTTTTTTTCCATTTTAAGTCCTCTTTCTAAGGCTTATCTCGCCTTTCACTATATAAGACGAGATAAACTTAGATTTGGACATATATTTTTTAAAAAAATTTAAATATTTGTTGCTTTTAATAAATAGTGGATACTCTTAATGCATTTCAACATAACTTCATCATTATAAAGTGGCCAAGTTCCATTGTTTGATGACTCATCTAAAGTAGCTGACTTATACAATAAAAATAAAAACATAAACACATTTGTTTTTAAATATTCATCATGACAACCAATCAATGCACCACACTTATAACTCACATTATTTGGACTAATTTCAACCAATTTATTTTTTAAGATAAAGCTCGTCTTAACATTAATACGAGTGATCATATCCTCTGCACAACTTGCTACGATTTCAGGACGATAATTATTCTTTTCTAAAATACGATCTGTAATTTTATCTAAGAACACACCTACTGTAGTAAATGTTTCTTTAAATGAATACTCCGCTCTTTTTTCAAGTTGATCAATGATTCCATAAATTTCTTTATCCTTTACTTGCAAGTCATCAAAAACATGATGATATTTATAATGCGTATCATCCTTTTGGGTTTGTTGCACTGTAGCCTCTAGTGCCTGTTCAAATACAGACTTTTCCTCTTCAACAACTACATTCTCTTCTTCTAAAGCTGGAATTAACGGAATAGCCTCTTTTTCTGGTTGTTCTTCATGTACTTCATCAAGAATAACATTTGTATCCACAATACTATTTTCTTTACTTACATCTACTTCAACGTCTTTACCTTCATACTTCTTCAACTGACATTCAATATCTACTAAACGATCCGAATCATTCTGCAACTCTTTTGTTAAAACATCCATCTGATCCTGGATATCTTTCTTTGCGATTTCTAAAGTATCTAATTTTTCCTTAGCCCTCTTGATTTGAATTAATAAATCCCCCTTTACCTTTTGAAGATTTTCTATATTCGCCTTTTTTGCCTTTTCCATTTCTTCCTTTTCCTGTTTCAAAGCCTCAATCTCAGCTAATTTTTGTTTAATTAATTCATCAAAATTTTTTGTTTCCATGTTCTGATCTCCCTATTTCTTTTCATTTAATACAATTGTTACCTTTATTTAAAATTAAAACCTTGCTACATCAAAAATAAACTCATACCAACCCTCTTTTACTAAATAACATTCTATTTTCTAACTTAAACCCTTATATACATAAATACATTATAAGTGATACATCCATTTATTACTAGACGATTTATAACCACTTAATTAATTACCAACAAACTCTTCATACCAATATGTATAGTAAATAGTTCCACACTCAGTTTGATGTGTATCAATTCCATAATGACCATTCATCCAACCTTCCGCAAAGAACGCTTCATTTAATGCTGCTTTAGCTGCACTATTAGCCTCATCATAAGATGTATAAGCACCATAAGGAATCGTATCATCACAAGCTGGAATTGTTTCTGGCACAAGTATGATTTCTCTTTCCTCATTATCTTCAGGTTGTGGTGTTTCCTTTACTTCTGGAACATAAGTATCATTTGAATTGGATTCAATTTGCTCATTATAACCAGTCACCTGATCATTCGCATTCGAATTTTCCTCTATAGATTCATTCTCATTTGACTCTTTATTTTGTTCCTTTTGCTCTTCTACCACTTTTACTTTTTCTTTATTGTTTTTTACCTTATCATCACTAAAATCATTTGTACTAGAACAACCAACCAATAATGCACTTAACAAAAACATCGTACTAAACACTTTTTTATTTAACATTTTCTTTACCTCACTTTTAAAATTATCATTCCAATAATAAAGAGCGTAAATAGTAAGCTCCAAACATTTCTTTTTACAATCAACAACAACTCATTATATGTAAAATCTGACAAACAACTACAATAGATTCCATTAAAACATTTTCTTTGAAAAGGACTCAGCCTCAAATACTTAATAATCTCTTTCACACTCAACTGATAGAGTACAATCAAATCAATTCCTTTTTTATCTAAATACCTGCTCAACCAATCTAATTCATGTTGCATACCAACATCTCCTTTTTAAAAGCCCATACTCATCTGAACTTGTTGATCGAACATTTGTTGCTGTTGCTCAAACATCTGTTGCTGCTGTTGATTAGCCATTTCATTTTGTTGTTGTACAATCATATCTTGTTGCTGCAAATAATATTCAACCTCTTCATTAAAACGACGAAATTCTTCTCTAAACAACGCTTCATCTTGCATAGCAACCTCTCTAAAATAGGCTAGTTGATCATCTGTGAAACCTCCATAGTATTGTGCTAAATCCAATTCTGCATCTACCCATTCTTCATAAGACGCAAAATTTTGTTCTTGAAATGTAGATGGATCTTCATAATCAACACCACCATTACTTGCACACCCTGTAAAACACACTAACATCACTAATAAACCGATAACCTTTTTCATTTTCATTTCCTCCTTATTTACCTCTTCACTATATAAGACGAAGTCATTCTTCAATTGGTTGTATAAAAATATAAATTTTTTTATTTTTTTTAATACATCTGATACAAATTATTCATAAAATTGTAAATATCCATATTTGCTTCTTTCAATTCATCTGGATAATTGATATACATTTCTCCTGCATCCGCAAAGAATTCTGCCGTATCATCTCTACCATATTCTCCTAAACTTCCAGGAGCCATTTCATGTAATCTTTGCCATTCATAACTATCAGAAATACCGTAATATGTATAATAATTCGCATGCGCAAAATCAAAGATATGTGTTAACTCATGACTCACTGTCCCTTTTTGATCATAATCTTTATCTGCATCCATTTGTAGAGTAATCGAAAAATCACTAGAAGATGCATATACATAGGTTCCAAATCCTCTATTATCAATATCCATACCATCTGCAACTGCAATCGCATCAAAATTTTGAGGTTCACAAAATTTAATCAATCGACAATTATCCAATAAGAACTGCGGCTGCGTTCTAATAAATTCATCCACATATTTCTGAACGTCTCCAGCTTTTAAATTATTACCAGGAAGAATCTCAATTGTAGGTAAACCCTCATAATATAAATATTGTTCTGTAATAATCTGGTTGTATGCCTCTTCCTGCTGTCTAAGAATCTCATTATATTGCTCCTTAGCCGATACATAATCTGAGTGAACCGGACTCAAAACTAAAATCAATGCACAACAAATGACTCCCAACAATCCAAATTTCACAAACTTATTTGTCTTAGGCTGTTTCTTTTCAATATAACTCAAACAATCCGCTACATCATCCAAATCAAAATGATCTTGATAATAATCATAGACACCCTGTTTTGTTTCTTCATCCAACATTTCAAATTTCTCTAAATCAGACACTGAAAACTTTGTACGAATAAATTCCTCCGTTAAAATATTAGGATCTATCTTTTCCTTGTTATAAGTCAAAACCAACACCAACAATCCACTCAATAATCCAACCAAGAATGACATTTGAAAATCAAAACCATTAATAAGCGCCTGATCAACCATATTAATTTCTTCAGTCCCAATTAAATCTTGATATCCATACAACAATGAAAATACACCCACAAATACTACAATCGATAAAAATACTTTATTTTTAGTCATACTAAATCTCTCCTTCTTACTTTGTTTTTTTATCCTTACACTATTAAGACGAAGTAAATTTAGAATTGGTTATATAAAAAATAAAAAAAAATTAAATTATTTTCTAATTATTCATACTAAAACTATAAATAATCGTTAGAACATAAAAAAAGAGAACTCCAGGTTCCCTTATATAAGAAGTGCTACCATCTTAAACACAAAAACTACAATCAAAAGAATACCAATCCATTTAATGCATTTAAAAGTAAACTTAATCGCAAAATAAATCAAAGCTATTGAAACCACTAAACCAAGAATGTCTGACATCTTTCAACCTCCAATTTAACACTTATTTTAATTCATTTTCACCTTCCTTTCAATAGGGCGGTTTGCTATAATGAAAGGTACACGAATACAGAGGAGTGATACAATGCGAACACCAGATTTAAACTGGCTAAAAGACTCACGTATCTTTCAAGTCAACCGACTACAAGCATACAGTGATCATAAATATACAATTGGAAAAGACAAAAAACCAAGCTCTTTTTCCCTAAACGGAACATGGAAATTCAACCAATCCAAAAACTATGATACATGCTTTAAATTCTTCTATAACACAGAATTTAATGATGCCAATTGGAACGACATCCAAGTTCCTGGACACATTCAACTTCAAGGATTTGACAACCCCCACTATACAGATGTGACCTACCCATGGGATGGACATGACGTAGTAAAACCAGGACAAATCGATATGGACAAAAACAAAGTCTATCAATACCGAAAAACATTCGATTGTCCACAAGACTTCATTGGCAATAAACTCATTCTTTCCTTTGAAGGTGTTGAATCCAATATCTACGTATGGCTAAATGGTAAATTTATCGGATACAGTGAAGATTCCTTTACCCCAAGCCGATTTGACATCACAAAATACACACAAGAAAAAGATAACGTACTTAGCGTTCGCATCTTTCAAAAATGTACAGGCACATGGCTAGAAGACCAAGACATGTGGCGCTTTAGCGGAATCTTTAGAGATGTCATGGTCTATAAACAACCAAATCTTCACATACAAGACTTAAAGATTGATACAAATATTGATTTAGACACCAAAAAAAGTATTCTTACATGCACATGCAAAATGAGCAGTAATGAAAGCCATATACTACAAGCCAAACTATACGATCCACAAGGAAACATCGTATGGAATGCCAATATGCAAGATACATTTGAAATACCTGTAGAAAATACAAGTCTTTGGAGTAGTGAATACCCAAACCTATACCAATTAGAAATTGTTCTATACGATTCAAATAACGAAATCATTGAAACCATTCAAGAACAAGTGGGATTTCGTAAATTCACGCTCGAATATGGCATTATGAAACTCAATGGAAAACGCATCGTATTCCACGGCATCAACCGCCACGAATGGAACGCCAAAACAGGAAGAGCCATTACATATGAACAAATGGAAGAAGACATCCATATGCTAAAGGCATTAAACATCAATGCCGTAAGAACATCCCACTATCCAAACAACAGCTATTGGTATAAGTTATGCGACCAATATGGAATCTATGTCATTGACGAAATGAATCTAGAAACACATGGTGCTAATGACATCATCCCACAAAACAAAACAGAATGGACCGATTGTCTATTAGATCGTGCAAGAAGCATGTACGAAAGAGATAAAAACCACGCATGCATTTTAATGTGGTCACTAGGAAATGAAGCTGGAAGCGGATCCAACTTTATGATTCTACACGACTACTTCAAAGAACAAGATACATCAAGACTTGTCCACTATGAAGGCATCACACAAGATCGAACATTTGAAAATGCCAGTGACATTGAGTCTAGAATGTATGCCACACCACAAAGTATAAAAGACTATCTAGAAAGCCATCCAATGAAACCATTTATGCTATGTGAATATATGCATGCCATGGGAAATAGTCTAGGAGGCATGGAAGAATATACAAACCTAGAAGACGAATACGAACAATACCAAGGCGGATTTGTATGGGACTATGTAGACCAAGCCATTGAAAAAGACGGCAAATACTACTACGGAAAAGACTTTGACGATTATCCAAACGATTCTAACTTCTGTGGAGACGGTATCCTTCTAGCCAACCGACAAGAAACTGGCAAAAGTCAAGAACTCAAACAACTCTACAGATATGTCGATATGGAAATCCATTTCGATTCTGTAACCATCAAAAACAAAAACCTATTCTACGATCTTGGCAAAGATACATTTATCTTTGAACTCAAACGAAATGGACTAGCCATTCAATCCGGCATCTTTAAAACAAGTGTAGAACCAGGCACTACAAAAACAATGCCCGTACAATTTAAACAAATCAATACGCCAGGCTACTATACAAAAACCATCTACTACAAAACACCACTTGGTATACAAGCTTTTGACCAACAAGTCTTCGAAGTCAAACAAGACCAACCAAAAGAAAGTGCAATGCTTGTAGTGGAAGGACAAAATACAATTGGCATTCAATTTATGGACACAGAATATCTATTCGACAAACGAAAAGGCTTAGTATCCATTCAAGTAAACGATACAGAATTACTTCAAGAAGCACCAAAACCCGTCTTCTACAGAGCCTTAACCGACAATGATCGTGGTGCCAAACAAACTTATGCCAACTGGCTTAACGCAAGCCTTTTCCAAAATGTAGTTGACTTTAAAATGATACTCAACTCCAAATGCGCACAAATGATCTATACAATTCAACTAGAATCCATTGAAGAAGAATGTAAACTTGTCTATACAGTCTACAACAATCAAAGCATTCAAATCCAATTGCACTTAGACAAAAACTCAAAAAGACAAACCCTACCATTATTTGGAATTGAGTTTGCCCTAAAAGAAACATTTAAAAACTTTGCGTATTTTGGAAAAGGCGAAAAAGACACATATATAGATCGAAATCACGCACTAACCGATTTCTACTCTGAAAATGTAGATACAAACTACATTCCATACTTAAAACCACAAGAACACGGCAATCATACCGACTGCAAATGGTGCTGCCTATCTGATGGAACAAACACATTCAACATCAAAGCAGAAAACATGGAATGTCAAGCCAGCAAATATTCCTTTATGCACTTATATAACGCAAACCACACGTTTGAATTGCCACAAACAAATACAACCTATTTAAGAATCACAAAACAACAAATGGGCGTAGGCGGAATCAATAGCTGGGGCGCTAAAGTACAACCACAATACTTAATTGACCAATCTAAAAACCTAGACTTTACATGTACACTTTACATTTCAAAGAAGGATTAATTTCCTTCTTTTTATTTACCTTCAAATTTCAAATTTAAAATCAAGTATTGACAACAAATTACTATCTAGCTATCATTTAACCACAAAGAAATCTTTTTCCGGAGTGAGAAAGATATTATTACTTTTTCAAAGAAAAGAAGTTCACGGTGAGCTTCTTTTTATCTTATAGTCATTTAGAGTTGTAAAACACCAAAATTATCACTTCCCCAACAAATTCATAATCAAATAATTCTATAAACAGATTTCAAGATTCCTTAAATGAAATTTAGATTATTTTGTTTTGAAACACAAAAGCCAAAAGACAAATCTAAATGTTACCAAGACAAGAATCAAATATTATAAAAGGTAGGCTTGTGCCTACCAATTATGCGGACTAAGCGTCCTGATATTTTTTACAAGAACTTTATGCAATATTTATTATCAAAAATCAAAAATCTTTATAAATTATTTTATAGACTTTTTTCTTCTCGAAACAGAGGTTGAAATCACCGGTTTAGATTTCTAGTATGTTTATGCTTACATTGTTTTAAATACTTATACTCAACGCAAAATAGGAGAGACTAAAACAGCCTGCAAACACTTTATAATGGCATTCATCGACTGCACCAACAAATTTCCCCAAACATTTGCAATCAAATTCTAGGGGCTCAGCAGCAAGCACACCTGCAGCAGTTACAAAATTTTATTAGCCAATCTTAAAAAATTTTATTAGCCAATCTTAAAATCTCTTGCATAATGTTATTCGGTGTGGTATATAATTGCATAAATTGCGGTGGTCGTCTTCGAACAACACCTAGAAGGAGCCTGATGCGTCGGGTTCTTTTTCTTTTGTCAAAAAATATAGACATTGATTCGAAATTCTCACTTGAAGAGAAGAAAGAAAAACCGCAGACGAAAATTCCTGCGATTCCTATCTTACTCTTTACATTTTATTCTTTGTTGGCATCGGAACAAACTCCAGCTTTAATTGCATCCCTAATCCATGAGCAAGTTTTTTCACCATACTCAGACTGGGATTTCTTGTTCCATTCTCAATCCGGCTTATATCTGCCTGCGTTATTCCGGTTTTAGCTGATAAATCTTTCTGTGTCATATTCTGTTGCACTCTTGCATCAATCATCGCCTGGATAATATCATATTCCGGTTGCAATGCATCATATTCTGCCTTTACCTCCGGATTCTGCAATGCTCTTTTCTTATAATCTTTATAGCTACTCATTGCCATACCTCCGTTCATAATCTGATTTATACTTCTTTGCCAGTTCTTTTTCTGCCTTTGGTGTTTTCTGCGATTTCTTTATAAATCCATTAGTCAGTACCGCCTTCTTTCCTACAATAAAGAAATACAGTACTCTTGTAATATCTGATCCCTGCTTGGTGCGAAGCTCAAATATTCCATTTTCCAATGGTTTTGAATATGGCTCACGAAGCAATGGACCGTTCATTTCCAGTAAGTCAATTGTCCGCAATGTTTTTGCCAGCAACTTAGGCTCCAGGGAATCTAATAGTTCCTGCACAGGGCATCTTCCATCTTCTGTATCATATAAAATGATCTCGTACATTAGTATGCTCCTACCTCTTTATAATCATAATATGTCGTATTCAACATATTGTCAAGGTAATTCCAAACACTTTTTCATCCTAAAAAATCGATTTAAAGTATCAGTGAATTGGTCACTTTTTTAATAACTTACAATTATTCGTGTTTTATGCTAAATTATAAGTCGAGATAGAAATATCTTTAGTGAACAAGCACTATAAGCTGAAGACAATAGGAAGTCGATAAAACATCCTAATCATTGTTGCTAATAGCGATGAGCTGACAGCCAGAATAAAACTTGCTTAAAGATTATACTGATGTCTTAGAACATCTTTTTTATGCGATTTTATGCTTAATTTTCAAAATTCTCAAGATAATCAAGTCTTTGATTTACACCTTTTTTTTGTATATTACATGTAGAGATAAAAAAATTAGCCACTCCAATATCCAACCGATTACTCAATCGTTTCAAAGAATAAGCGGGATATAAGTGAAGAGCAAGTCGATATTATTGTGTTCGCTTATATCGATTGGACCCACTTTTTTATGCAATTTTCAAAATAAACTAATCATTAATGAAATCTTTGATAAAACATGCTATTATGACAGTACGAAAAAAGAAATATCTATTTTGATAGTGGTAATTCTTTAATAGAACCGATAAAGTTTGGCGATTCCCTGCCGAAGACGTTGAAACGGGAGACGATAAAGTGATATAGAGGAGGCATTGCTTCCTCTATTGTTTTTATGCCAACGACTTTAAAAGTGGCATTAATACATATATTTGCAGAATAAGAATCTAATGAATTGCCTTTTAGTTTCACACAACTAGAAGAATTAGTGTATGTTTATTAAGTAAGAAAATGATATAAATGACTAAACAGATTTATTTTGAAAATACTCCAGAATATGGAGATTTGTATATTGATTATATTTTTCATTACGATGATCAGCCTATACTATTTACCTTAAAAGATGATTTTTCAAATTTATACTTATGCGTATGTTATGAATTATGCGAATACCAAAAATGGTTTATCGCAAATATTGATTTTAATGATTTGAAAGAAATGAATGACAACAAGAAGAGTGTTCTAGAATCATTTTTGAAAAACCAATCTCTATTACAAGCTCAAAGAAAAAGATTTCTATTTAGAAACAGATTATGAAGAACAAGAAAAATTTAATGCATTTTATGCACAAGAAGATCATTATAACAATTAACCATTCTTATGAAGTCAGATTCCACAAGGATGCCTTTTTATATTATTTACGCTACACAAAAAAAGCCTGGCCTCCATATCAATCAAGTTGAGGTAGGATTCCAGGGTGCGCACCTCACGCCTTCGTCGAAGATATTGTATCACATTTTTTAAAGTGTTTAATCAATATTCAACCCTTTTTACCATCCTTTAGAAAACCAATCGCAATCATGACTATACCTATTGGAAAGGCTGCAATAATACTCACACTATGTAAGTAATTTATTGAACTTTGTGAATGAATTGTAATCTTTTATATAGCATTTCATCTTCTTTTAATTCATGATGACATTAATGTAATTGAATCAAAGCTTGTTGCATATGAAAATATGACAACAGGACAGATTTTTTATTATATTTATTTACACGTTTCATAAATATACGTATTGAATATATACGTATATTTTAATATACTATTTAAAAAGGAGGCAAACAATATGCTATCAATTTATCCAGCATGTTTCTTTGAAGAAGAAAATCATTATTCCGTTATTTTTCCAGACTTCAATTCCCTTTCCACTTGCGGAGATTCTCTACAAGACGCTATGGAAATGGCCATTGATTGTCTAGCCGGTGCATTATTCAGTGCAAAACTAGACAATGAAGATAGTCCAATTCCTTCAAAGTTAGAAGAAATTAATCCAACACAAATCGCATCTGAACTTGAATTCGAATTTAAACAATCTTTTGTCACCCTTGTATCTGTTGATGTTGAAGAATATGCGAAAACCCATTTCAACAAGGCTATCAAGAAAACACTCACAATTCCCGAATGGTTAAACAAAGAAGCCATGAGTAAGAAAATCAATTTTTCCCAAGTACTTCAAGAAGCATTAATTGCCAAATTACACTCCAATTAAAGCACCAACAAGCCCCATACCTTCTATAGATACGGGGCTTTAAACTATTCTTTTTTACCCGGATTACAAATGATGATACAACCAGCACCCTCAAATTCTTGAAAGCCATGTTTAACATAAAAAGCCACATTGCTCTTGTCTTCAGGCATACCATCGATATATAAACAATCCTTATACTTCTCTTTAACAAGTTCAATCAAATGACCTGCAATACCCAAACCTTGATATTTTGAATCACTCTTTCATTTCATATTGAATCGAACCATGACCATCACAAATATCAACTCTAGCCATAGCACCATTCACCACATACATATGCGGATACGTATGTCCAATGTCCATCTTAAATACAACATCTATATCAGGTAGTGCCCTTTTAAATGCCTCTTCATATCCAATTAAATCCGAAACATTCTTAAATAAAACACGACCTACCAATATGGCCTTTGTATATTTAAAATACCCCATATACTTCATCTTCAATAAAGCACGATACACATCACATGAATTCATTGAAAAAATATCAAAGAACCAAATGATTCCATCCTCTTTATAACGCTCATTAAATCCTTCTACAAAATCATAAGGCGTTCCAGCCATATCATTGATACTCTCAAAACAACCCCCAAGTAATCTACCCGATACACTACAACTACCATCATATTCAGTCTTAGTATTAAGAATAGGAGCACCATCATTATAAAAATCAACATCCTGATGCATTGAACTTGAATGAAGTTCACTCTTCTTTCCCTTTAAAAAATCAAGACACAAACCCGAATATTCATTAATACCATATTCATCAAAGCTACCCGCATTAAAACCATACACCGTAGCCAAATCACACTTACAAGTTACAGGAAATAATAAATTTGTAGGATCACTCGCACCCAAGTACCACTTAGGATTCTTTTCAATCAAATCAAAATCAATATACGGTAATGTCTCAAACTGAAAGTCACCTCCAGCAGCCAACCATACCGCTCCAATACTCGAATCCTTCACCAATGCATTCAATTCATCAACACGAGTCTTGGCATCACAACTTGGCTCACTATCATTACGAACACTACTACTCTCTACAATATGAAACCCAAAAGACTGAATATAATCCATCGACTCATCAAAACTATCTAGCTTATGCCCTACACCACTCGACATAGCACAAGCACCAATTGTATTATTATTCTCATTTAAAAACTTAGGATACTTCATACACAATAAACCTCCATACCCTATTATAAAGGAAAAACGACAAGACACAAAGTCCTGCCGCATTCCCAATAGTTTTAAGATAGAAAGGAAGTTTTAGTATTGCCCCAATACACTTTTATTATAGTCAAAACTAATCCATTTGTCTTTGTACTTTTTAGTAAATTTATATGAACTACAAGCGAATATTCTAATTCTAAAATTCTATATCATGATACTGAACGCCTGCCATACGATACCTTTTTAAACACTTCAAACATTCAATATGCAACAAAAAAGAGTAGGCGCGCATTCCTACTCTTTATGTATCCTCCATTAAGTCGCGATTTAAGAGAATATACTGACGGATTATTTCTCACAGAAATATTATAGAGAGAAATAGTTCTATGTGCGAAAACGCTTTCACAAAACCAATAGTATTATATATCAAATCTGCTCCTTGCGTTTGCACAAATTAGTAATCTATTTATATTTTTTGTTGAGAATCATAAATAATCAAAGCCATGAAAACCAAATCCTCATCTTGCTCATTTGAAATACTATGACCCTTACCACTTGGTGTAAAATAATGCTCACCTGGTTTTAAATATAAAGTTCTTTCATGATTATCATCAAGCGTTGCCATTCCAGAAAGAACGAAATAATCTTCGCCATCTCCATTATGTACATGATAACCAACACTACAACCCTTCTTTAAAGTGACCTTAGCATAGACACGATTCATACCATGCATCTCATCTGCCATCATGACATGTTCAAAATGCGCAATACCAGTACCACCCATAAAATTTTCTTTATCAACTACTACCATTTTCTATACCCCTAGATCAAAGAATTATCTTTAAAATAATTGATCTTCATACTTGATTTCACTTCATTCAACGTCTTTTCAGCCGTCGCATAAGCCTTTTTTGTACCCTCTTCTAAAATCTTGACAACCTCAGGAAGTTTAGCCTGCCATTCCAATCTTCTTTCACGAATTGGGCCCAATTCCTCTTGCATAACACTATTTAAGAAACGTTTCACTTTAACATCCCCTAAACCACCACGCTGATAATGTGCTTTTAATGCATCCAAGTTTTCATATTCCGGCAAATACTTCTCAAAATGCTCCGGCTTACAGAATGCATCCAAATAAGTAAATACACAATTTCCCTCAATCTTACCAGGATCACTCACCTTGATATGATCTGGATCTGTATACATACTCATAACTTTCTTTTTAATTGTTTCCTCATCATCCGATAAATAAATACAATTACCCAATGATTTTGACATCTTCGCCTTACCATCCGTACCAGGAAGACGCAAACAAGCATCGTTTTGTGGCAATAAGATCTTAGGCTCAACTAAAGTCTCACCATAAATCGAATTGAATTTATGAACGATCTCCTGTGTTTGTTCAATCATAGGCATCTGATCTTCTCCAGCAGGAACGGTCGTTGCCTTAAATGCCGTAATATCGGCTGCCTGTGAAATTGGATAACACTGGAATCCTACAGGAATACTCGCATCAAATCCACGCATTTTAATTTCAGCCTTTACCGTTGGATTTCTTTGAAGACGACTTACAGAAACCAAGTTCATATAATAGAATGTCAATTCTGTTAATTGACTAATTTCAGACTGAATAAAAATCGTTGTCTTACTCGGATCAATACCACAAGCCAAATAATCTAAGGCAACCTCTAAAATGTTTTCACGAACCTTATCTGGATTATCAAAGTTATCTGTCAAAGCCTGCGCATCCGCAATCATAATATAAATCTCATCATATTCCCCAGAATTCTGTAAAAGAACACGATTTCTTAATGAACCAACATAATGTCCAATATGTAATTTTCCTGTGGGACGATCCCCCGTTAAAATAATCTTTGCCATAAATACCTCATTCTACAATAATTGTTTCTTCGCAAAATTCCATGTATCTCTACACATATCATCTAAATTCTTTTCAGCTACCCAGCCAAGCTGTTCTTTAGCTCTTGTAGGATCTGCGTAGCATGTCGCAATATCTCCTGCACGTCTTGGCTTGATCACATAAGGAATCTTGATTCCATTCACTCTTTCAAACGCATGTACAATGTCTAATACACTATAGCCTTTTCCTGTTCCCAAGTTACAAATATGAACACCCGGCGTATTGTATTTTTCAATCGCTAATACATGTCCTTTAGCCAAGTCAACCACATGAATATAGTCACGAACACCCGTTCCATCTGGCGTATCATAATCATTGCCAAATACACCAAGTTCTGGAAGTTCTCCAGTCGCAACCTTCATAATATATGGCATCAAGTTATTTGGGATTCCCTTTGGATTTTCTCCAATCAAACCCGACTCATGCGCTCCAATTGGATTGAAATAACGAAGTAAAGTTACACTCATTTCTGGATTTGCGAATTGCACATCCGTTAAGATTCTTTCCATCATAGCTTTTGTTGAACCATATGGATTTGTAGTAACACCTAGCTTACAATCTTCTGTTAAAGGAACCACTTCAGGATCTCCATAAACAGTAGCACTTGAACTAAACACAATACTTGGCACATGATATTTCTTCATCATTTTGGCAACCACTAAAGTAGTCATCAAGTTGTTTGTATAATACTCAATTGGCTTTTGAACACTTTCACCAACCGCTTTAAAAGCCGCACAATGAATGACCGCATCCAATTTATTTTCCTTAAATACAGATTCCGTCTTTTCCTCATTTAACACATTAAATTCATAAAACTTAACATGCTTTCCTGTAATCTTATAGATTGAATCCAATACATCTGGTTTTGAATTTGAGAAATCATCGATCACGACAACGTCATAACCACTTTCTAATAATTCAACACAAATATGACTACCAATATATCCGGTTCCACCTGTTACTAAAATATTCATTAGTCAATAACCTTGCAGCCACCTAATTTTCTTACTTTTAAAATATGACAGCTTCCCTTTCCAAATACTTTTTCAATTTCTTCTTTATATGTTTCTACATAGCTATTTTCAACAAAGGCCTGAATAGTTCCGGCAAAACCTCCACCATGAACACGACATACGCCATGGTCTTTTAAAATCATTTCAGACATAGCTAAGCCTAAAGATACAGCCTGGTTCTTATAGTCAAAGTCTGCATATACGTTTTGAAGGAATTTATAGCTTGAATTTCCTGATTCTTGAATCAATGTCTTGAATTCTTCAAAATCATCCTTGTTCAATCTTTCTACGATTGTATTAACACGTCTATTTTCGTTGAAGAAATGGATGGCTCTTAAGATAGCGCGATCATTATTTAAAGCCGTTCTTAAGTTTGCGATATTTGCATAGAACTCATCTTCATCTACTTCACGAAGAACTTCCTTACCAAAATAGTGAGCTACCTCTTTCATTTCTTGTGGTACTGCACCATAGGCATCTGTTAAATCGGCATGACTTCCCTTTGTATCTACAATACATAAACTGTGATCATATTTTGAGAAATCAACATTCACACTATTTACAATTGGATTTGAAGTATCTTTAAAGTCAATTGAAATAAGCCCACCAACAGCACATGCACATTGATCCATCAATCCACATGGTTTTCCAAAGTATACGTTTTCTGCATATTGACCCACTTTGGCAATCGTTACCATATCGATCTTCATATCATTGTATAATCCATCAATAATTGTACCAATAATAGATTCAAATGCTGCAGAACTTGATAGTCCAGCTCCCATTAATACATCACTCGTGATAAAAGCTTTAAATCCACCAACGTTATAGCCTAATTCTTTTAATTTAGAAACTACACCACGAATCAAGGCTTCACTTGTTCCAATTTCATTTTCTTTTTTATCTAAATCATTTAAATCGATTGGTTTGATGTCAAAGTCATCTGAAATCACTTTAATTACATGATCTTGTTTAGATACAATTCCAATCGCATCTAAGTTGATAGATCCCGCAAGCACACAACCATGTTGGTGGTCTGTATGATTTCCTGAGATTTCACTTCTTCCTGCAGCACTATAAATGCTCACTTCATCATCTCCAAATAATGTTTGGTATTTATCTAATGCACCAGCATAACGTTGTTTTTGGTAGTCTAATAAACTTGGATCTGCATATAGATCTTCAATTAATGCATCATATTTTCCTGATAATACTTGTTCTTTAATTTCTGTTGTTTTCATTTTCTTACCTCGAATGTATATATTGTTTCTTCTTCAAATACTTTTCCTGCTTTTAATAAAACTTTTGGATTCTCTTCTTTATGAATCGAATCGGCGATATAGCTTGTTTCAATACACAATCCATCTTGCGGATGCATAATCTTTCCATATTTATCTGTCTGTCCATCTAAGTAGTTAGCACTATAAATTTGTGCTGTTGGATATGTTGTGGATACTTTTAATTCAATACCACTTAGTGGGCTATATAAACATACTTGATTTTCTTTAGTATCAAATACATATGGATGATCATAACCTCTTGCGATGATTAATTGTTCATCCTCTGAATGAATAAAATCTCCAATTCTTTTTTCTGTATTAAAATCAAATGCAGTCTCTTTAACATCTTTTAATTCACCTGTATATAATCCATCTGGATCTACACAACCAAATTTAGATGCCAAAATTCGTAACGTATGATCATCAATATTCGATGCATGTCCATTTAAATTAAAATAGCCATGGTTTGTGATATTGATCAACGTATCTTTGTCGCTAACACCACTATATTGAATGTGTAAACTCGATTCATCTAGCCAATAGATCGCATAGAAATCTAAAGTTCCGGGATATCCTTCTTCTCCATCTTTTGATACATAGTGGAATTTAACACCATCTTCAATTAAAGTATAATCAAATACTTTATAAGAAAATCCTTCAATACCTCCATGTAGTGAGTTAGGACCATTATTAATAGGTACATGATATTCTGTACCATTTATTGTGAATGTTCCTTTTTCAATACGATTACATACTCGTCCTACTAACGCATTTAAATAAGTTCCATCTCGTTTTTGATAATCTTCAACATGTTCAAACCCTAAAATACAATCACAGTCTTGATTATTTTTGTCTTTTGTTACAATCTTTAAAAGAGTACAACCAAAGTTTGTAACTTCTACAGTTAAATGTGAATTGGAAATCGATAATACATCCATTCCATTCTCCAATCTTTCTTTTACCTCTACCATAATGTCTTCACAAATCGGCTAAAGCCGTCCATCCCTTCATCATCCATTTTATATACACCGGCATTCTCTAATACAGATACGAATTTCTTTGTGACTTCCATCTCCATGAATATATCCACATTTGTATACGAGCATGTCTTTAAGTATTCATACCAGTCTTTATGTTTTTCAAGTTCTGGATAAGAATCAAAATCCGCTTTTCCAGATAAACATAATTTAATTTCTTCTAACTCCGTTTTTAATCGTGCTGGCAAAATCGCAAGTCCCATAACCTCGATCAAACCAATATTTTCTTTTTTAATATGGTAATGTTCTGAGTGAGGATGGAAGATTCCTAATGGATATTCTTCTGTAGTGCGATTATTTCGTAAAACTACGTCCATTTGATATTTGCCATCTTTCTTTCTAACAATTGGCGTTACTGTATTGTGACGAACGCCATCTTCATTGGCGATGATATCTAAACTTTCATCACTATATGTACACCATGTTTCAAAGATTTTAGTAGCTAGATCCAATACGTTTTCTTTCGATTCAGATGTTAATCGAAGTGTTGATAGTGGCCAGTAAAGCATATCCACTTGTACATCCTTATATGTATAGCTCTTAACAACTTTTGCGTCTTCCATTGGAAAATGGTGCCTTCCACCTTGATAGTGGTCATGACTTAAAATAGATCCACCCACAATCGGTAAATCTGCATTACTTCCAATCATATAGTGTGGGAATTTATCAATAAATGCGAATAAATGCTCAAATGTAGAACGATCCATCTTCATTGGTGTATGTTCACTATTAAATACGATGCAGTGTTCATTGTAGTACACATATGGTGAATATTGTAAATTGTATGTATGTCCATTTAAATCCAATGGAATAATACGATGTGTTTGTCTAGCTGGATGATTTAAGTTTCCGGCAAAGCCAACATTTTCTTTACATAATAAACATGCAGGATATGAAGTGCTTACGGCATTTTTTGCCTTTGCGATTTCCTTAGGATCCTTTTCTGGTTTTGATAAGTTGATCGTAATTTGAATATCGCCATATTTACAGAAATGTGTAAAACTGATATTCTTATCGATTCTTGATTTACGGATATAGTTTGAATCCATACTTAACTTATAGAAGTAATCTGTTGCACTTTTTGGATTCAAAGAATATAGACTCTTAAAAGTATTCACAACTTCACTTGGCCTAGGCATTACACAATTCATAATGCGTGTATCGAGTAAATCTTTTTCAGTTACAGTATCCTGAATCATACCTTTTTCAACCGCATAATCTAACATGAATTCTAGAATCTCATAGATTGAACATTCTTCTACTTGTTCTCTTTTAAATTCATAGATGCCAAATAGATCAATCAATAAATTTGCGCAATAATCATAATCGTACTCTTCAATCATTCCATTTTTTAGAGCATACTCTAATAACTGGTTAATTTTTGTGTTCATTTGTTCTCCTTCCATACAAACAAAATCAATCATTTTTATCACAGTCAAATCCTTTTTCCAACTACATTACCCACAAAAATAATGATCAATTATTCATTTATTTATATACAGCTCATCATCAATATTTTGTAGATGCGGTTATAAATGTAAGATTTGCCCATTTAACTTTAGTGTAAGCGTTTTCTTTATCTGTGTCAACATATTCAAACAACAATTTAAACCAAAATGTTAGATTTAGGTTTCAAATAATGATTATTTGTTTGTTTTTGTTTATTTGATGTTTTATTTATACAAAAAGCCATTCTGGCATGAATGGCTCTTATTTAAAATTCTCAAAAGAATCAATCACTTGTGTAACTCCAGGAAGCTTTTCGTATTCTTCTTTTTTATTGGCAGAATCCACAACGACTATATTATGACATCCTGCTTTATACGCATTTGAAATTCCACTAGCACTATCTTCAATAATTAAACAATCTTGAATATCCACACCAATATTATTGGCAGCCTTTATAAACATTGCGACTTTATTTTCATACGATCCATCATCATAGACAATCATAGATGGCTCAATCCATTTGTCTAGATGAAATGATTCGACAAAGAAATCAATATTAGGTTTGATAGATGCGGATGCAATTGTGAATGGAATATTTGATTCTTTTAAATAATCAAAATATGTTTCAGCTCCATTGACTAAATGAAACGTTGCCTGATCTTCTTTACAAAATTGGCGATAATATTCTTCTTTTAACTCTGAATATTTTTTCATTTCAGATGGATCACACGTTCCACCAAACATATATTCAACAACTTTATTATTAGGTACACCATTGATATGTACATGAAGCTCTTCTTCATCAATTCCATGATGACGAATATCTTGTGATATTTTTGACCATGCCAAAATATGTTTTGGATTGTCAAAAAACAATGTTCCATTAAAATCAAATATTACGCCTTTGTATCTTTTCATTGTTAAACCTCTTTAGTTTCAGAAACACGCTTGTACCAGTATGCACTTGCCTTTGGATATCTCTTCTGCGTTTCATAATCTACATAGAATAAGCCATAACGCTTATTATAGCCATTTGTCCATGAGAACATATCCATTAAAGACCAGACAAAATAACCTTTGACATTGACTCCGGCTTCAATTGCCTTTAATGCGAATTCTAAATGTCTTCTAATAAAGTCAATACGTGGTTCATCATCGATAATTCCATCTTCAAAATCATCTTTATATCCCATACCATTTTCTGTGATATAGATTGCCTTATAGTTTGGATATTGTTGGCGAATACGCACCAACATATCAAACATACTTTCTGGATGAATCAACCAATCCCAGTCCGTACGAGGAATGCCTTCCTTTTCCATTCTTCGTCCTACATTTTTTAAACAGAATCTAGAAGTTCCCTTCTCTCCTGTTCCATTATGGTGGATATCATTTTCCCCTTCATAATGTTGAATAAAACGAGATTGATAATAATTCATACCCATATAATCATTTAATAGGGCAGCTTGTTTCAATACATCAAAATCTTCATCTAATAATTCTAACGTACCATTATTAATGCTGACTAAACGATTCACAATTTCCATTGTTTCTGTTGAATAATATCCTTTAAATGTTGCATCCAACAAGAATTGATTTTGAAGTACATCTTCATTTTTTGCAGCCTGGATATCATCCAAATTGTTTTCATCAAATGGATATTTATATTCTAAAGACTGTACAACACCAATCTTTCCATTATATCCAGCCTTTTTGTATTCCAACACAGCCAAGGCATGTGCCACCATCATATTGTGCATGATCTGAAAAGCTTTCGTCATATTATACTTTTCCCCATTTGGGAAAGTTCCCTCAATATATGTGTTTGTGGCAACAGCCCAGATTTCATTGAATGTAAACCAATACGTTACTTCGTCTTTATATTCTTCAAAACAATATTTTGAAAATTCTACAAAAGCATGGATCGTATCTCGATTTAAGAAATCACCTTTTTGGTAAAGTACATCTGGTGTATCAAAATGATGCAACGTCACAAATGGTTCTACATGATTTTTATGACATTCTTGAAATACTCTATGATAGAAATCAACACCTTCCTGGTTGATTCTTCCAGTTCCTTCCGGAAAGATTCTTGCCCATGAAATAGAGATACGAATTCCATTGATGCCAAACATATTACATAGTTTTAAATCTTGTCCATATTGATGATAGAAATCACTGGCTGGATCTGCTTTAAAACGTCCTTGTTTAGCAAGAAAATCATCCCAAGATACTTTTCCTTTACCATATTCGAGTGTACTACCTTCGCATTGATATGCGGCAGTAGCACCTCCGAAAATAAAATCATCCGAAAATTTCATACGTTTATCCTTCCTTTACTTGTTCACAAATAAATTCAACGGCACCCTTTGGATCACGAGTTAATTTAATATATTGTGCACCCTTTGTTGCGACAACTTTAGTACCATATTTAGAAGCATCTTGTTGTACTTCTTCTAAATGCGATTGTACTTGTGGTGATAATACAACAATGTCATAATCTTTCAAAATATCATAGTGTGAACCATATGCACTTGCGGTTGCATCAATTGGTAAGTTTTCAATTTCTGCTCCTTCTTTAACGGCATTGGCAAACATAGCTGATGTTCCAGCACCTACACATAATACTAATACATTGATATTTTTATTTAAACTTAAAGGTTGAACTTCTTTAGCTTCTTCTTTTTCAACTTGTTCTTCTAAAGCATCTAACGCCTCTTTTTCTTTTTCTTCTTCTAATAAAGTTGCATCATATGCCTTAATAAATGGTAAATAAACAATTCCATCTACAACAATTAATACAACAGCTAACACAACAGCTAATAAACTAATTCCTGTACCTAAGATCAATCCAATTGGAGCTGGTGTTGCCCATGGTAATACATAAATGAATGAATTCATTTTTAATACATCCACAAAGAATTTGAACAATGATACGTTGATCATCGGAGTAATCAAGAATGGAATGAAGAAATATGGGTTCAATACAATTGGTGTTGCGAACAACAATGGTTCATTTACCGCAAAACATACGGGAACAAATGTTGTTTTTCCAACCGCTTTTAATTGTTTTGATTTTGCGAACAACATGAATAAGAATGGTACAACAAGTGTAGCTCCAGTTCCTCCCATTGTTCCTACGAAATTTCCAAGTCCTACTGTTAATACGTTAGATGCTTGTTCTCCTGCTTTGAATAGTGCTAAGTTTGCATCCACATTTGCATAAATAATAGCGGCAATAGCTGGTTCTACAATACTTGGTCCATGTACACCAACAAACCAGAACAATGCCATAGCACCCCAAATAATACAGATTCCTAAATATCCATCGGCAGCTGTAAATAATGGTTGAAGCAATGTGATAATAGCTTCGGCAAAAGTATAATTAAATGCAGTTCTACATGCCACATCAATCAATACACATACTAAAACAGAAAATGAGAATGGGAATACATCTCTAAACATTTGAGAAATTGTTCCCGGCACTTCTTTTGGCATGTGAATTGTAACATCTTTAAGAACACAGAATTTATACATATTGACTGTAATGAATGCTGAAACAAATGAAGCTAGTAAGCCTTTTGTTCCTAAATATGTAGTTGAGATACCACCATCCACATTTGAAACAGCTAACAACATAAATCCAACAATACTTGCCAACATAACACTTGTTGTATTGATGACTTTGTTTTTAGGCATTCTACGATTCATACTTTCAGCTAAACAACGAGCTGTAGTAGCCGCAACCAACAAACCAACAACACCCATTGAATAGTTGTATACTTTCCATAACCAATCAGATACTGTAGCTGGTAATACAATTCCAAAAATTTCTGGAATCGATGCAGCTAGAATAAATACACTTGAAAATAGGATGGCTGGCATTGCAGTTAAGAAACCATCACGAACAGCTCCTAAATAAATATTTTGTGCAATCTTATCAAAGAAAGGTTTTCCTTTTTCAATTTGCTTAATAATTCCGTCTAACATTATTTATTTCCTCTTTCTTCATATAAATGAATGAAATCATCTACAATATCACGCAATAAAATAGTTGTCATCAAATGATCTTGACCATGAATGAAAATGAATCCCATTTCCATGTCTTCTCCTCTAGCTTCTTGTTGTAAGATCTTAGTTTGAGACTGGTGTGCCAAATTAATATTTTCATCGGCTTCTTTTAATTTCTCCTCAACATTTTCAAAATTACCCGCACGCATTTCCTTCAACAATGATAACAATGTACTTCTTGCATCTCCTGAATATGCAACTATTTCAAATCCAACCATACTTAACTCATCTTTAGTCATTTTCTTTTCTCCTTTTACGATGTGGCCTTATCGTTTACACCATTAGTGTAAGCGTTTTCCATTCAATTGTCAACATATTCAAACACTTTTTAACACTTTTTCAAACATTTTAGAACATTTTTGTAATTATTAAGTAACATTTTAATAAATATTGTTTGTTTTTGTTTGTTTTATGTTGACTAAATATATTTGAAATGCTATCTTTTAACATAGAAGAGGATATCAATATGTTAAAAAAAGAACGTTTAGTAAAAATCGCACAAAAAGTAAATCAAAATGGAATCATAACAATCCAAGAAATCATGGACGAATTAGGCGTGTCGGATATGACAGCACGAAGAGATTTAGATGAGCTTGAAAAATCTGGAAAATTATTAAGAGTGCATGGTGGAGCCCAAAGCCTTTCTTTTTCAATGGACCACGAATTGAGTCACATTGAAAAATCATCGGTTCAAATTGAAGAAAAAAAGAGAATTGCTCATAAAGCCGCAACTCTCATTTCAGAAGGTGAATCCATATTTTTAGGGCCTGGTACAACCATTCAATTTTTAGCTGAACAATTGACCGGCAGAAACATTCGTGTCATCACAAACAGTCTTGCCGTATTTAATATATTAGTGAACCATGCTCCTACAGAAGTTATTCTTACTGGCGGTGATTATAGAGGTAACACAAATACGTTTGTGGGTCCCATCACAAATTTAGTATTGGGTAAATTAAAATATAATAAAGCATTTATTAGCTGTAACGGAATCTACAACTCATCCATCACAACTTATTCTTTAGAAGAAGGAGAGTCTCAACAAATCGCATTGGATAATTCTAAAAATAAATATTTATTGGCTGATAATAAAAAATTCAATCGTGCTGACTTCTATATTTATTATGATCTATTTAACTTTGATACATTGATTACAGACAATACCATCGATGAAGAAGTATTAGCACACTACAAGCAATATGTACAAATCGAAAAAGTTTAAAAAAAGAGGCAATTCATTTTGCCTCTTTATTCTTCATCATCATCCACACGTTTAAATATTTTTTTCTTTTGTTTAGCCGTATGCTGTTCCAATGTATTCCAATCCGTATCCAATTCTTCTTCGCTTTCAGAAGTATCATAGAAGTCTTTATTTCTTTCATTTGCACGAATTTCTCGAACTCTTAATTTTGATTTTAATTCACGAGCTCTCTTCTTTGATTTTCTAAGCATTCTTCCATACATACAGAATACAATAAATGAAATTAAGAATAGACCTGCACATAATGCGATTCCTGCTAAATAGCCTTGGAAATACACTTGTAATAGTCCTGTCACAACGCAACATGCCATACAAATAAATACTAAGAACATTGTTGAGCGACATGAGCTTGAATATTTCTTAAAGAAACGGAATTTTTCAGAATCATTATCAATTTCTTTGCGATATTCTCCATCTTCTTCTTCGTTTCTAAAAGTAAACCAACCCGCATCACTTTTCTTTTTACCATCTGATTTAGAAACCAATTTCCAACCATCCGCTTCCCACTCGCGCCATTGATCTGCATCTGGCTCATCCACAAAATAGTTCATTGAATAATAATACGTTTTTGGTTGACCTTTTCTAAAATAATATTTCTTTCCTTCATGACGAACAAAGTGATAACCTTCATTTGATTTTCTTTGAAGATATTCTTCTATTTTTGGATATTCCGCATACAAGAAGCTTTTTCTTTCTTCATAAAGATTTTCATCTTCCTCTTCCTCGTCATACTCATCATCATAAATATCTTCTTCACTCAAAACTGGAGTTGATTCTTCTTCAACAAGTTCAGACATTTTTTCTTCTTCAACTGGATTTACATTAAAAGTCTTTAATTCATTTTCAATCGATTCCGTGGTAAAATTCTCATCTGCATCAATGGTTTCAACAACCGCTTTTTTTGCTTCTTCAACCTCCACTTTTTCAGCACGCTTACCCATCACAGGTTCTACTGTATGCTTTTCAATAGGTGCCTCTACTTCTTCAATGGAAGTATTTGGTGTAATATCAACGGATTCACTCACTTCATCATCAAATATATTTTCATTGATTTTCACATGTGTTTTTGCACTTCTTTTTCCAAATAATGTCTTCTTTTCTGGCTCTTCATCAATATGGAAAATATTTTCTGCATTAAAACCTTTCAATTCAGGTTCATGTATATCTAAAGATTTAATACGATCCGTTCTTTTTAACTGTCTAAGTTCTTCTAAAGCACTGGGATTCTTTTCCTTTTCATTTGTCATAAATATCCCTCCAACTATACTATTGTACTAATTTAATGTATATCCGTCAAACTCTGTTGTGTATTTACCATTCTTAAAAATAAAGATTTTTTCACCATTTTTTAACGTTGCCTCAATCGATAAATCACTTGTTCCTACCATAAAATCAACATGCGCAAAAGATTGATTCATACCATGTTCTAACAATTCTTCTTCACTCATATTTAAACCATTTTCAATACATTCATTGTAGCTAGCACCCAAGGCAAAATGACAAGAAGCATTTTCATCAATCAATGTTTCATAGAACAATGTATCCATAGCACTGATTGGGGATCCATAAGGAACTAAGGCAATTTCGCCAAGATATTTTGACCCTTCATCCGTTTCTAAAATACTAGTCAAAACTTCTTTTCCTTCTTTGGCATCATAATCCACAACTTGCCCATCCTTAAATTCAAACCAGAAATCTTTTACAACAGCCCCATTATAAGCTAGTGGTAAAGCACTATATAATTTACCATTTACACCCGTCTTTTTTGGTGCCGAGAAAATTTCTTCTGTAGGAATATTTGGGAAATAGTAATTGCCATTATCTAAGAATGAACCTCCACCCGCAAATACATAGCCTTCTGGAAGTTCTACAACTAGATTCGTTCCCAAAGAATTTGTATAATGAACACTTTCAATATCCAAATGATTCAAAATATGAACTCGCTTATCAAAAGAAGCACGATGCTCATTCCAGTTTTCATTGGCATCCTTTTCATTAACACGACTCATTTTTAATACAGCATTCCACAAATCAGATAATGCATCTTCTGATTCTGGATACACCTTTTTGGCCCAAGCCATTGTTGGAACACTTGCCACACACCAAGCTGCATGCATATAATCTAATTTATCGCGATATGGCTGAGTCATCCCTCTTAATGTCTTACTAAAATTTGACATTAGTTTAGGATCTACACCTTTCATTCCATCTGGATCTTCTCCAACTAAACTCAAATAACATGCTCCTTTTTCAGCCGTTTCATTGTGGAACAAAGCTTCATAATCATAAGGCATGCGATTACCCGAAAGATATCGCATACGATTGATTTCATCATCACTATAGCGAACAATTACATCTTTTGCACCAACATCAAAACATGATTTCACAATCAAACGAACAAATTCATTCATTTCTACATTGGCACGTACAACTACTATTTGGTCTTTTTGAACATTCAAACCTGAACGAACAATTAAGTCTGCATATTTCTCTTTTAAATTCATTTTATTTTCCTCGATTCTTGCACCTATTATATCAAAAGAAAGAGCACCTTTCGATGCTCTTATTTACTAAATTGTTCTTTTTTTATTTGATCAAAAAATGCCTTGGGATTTTCACACATCGAATGAGAGCCACAATGTCCACAGCTTCCACCACAACTTGATTTTCCATTCTTTTTATCTTTATAAATGCTTCGACAAGCTAAGCCTGCACATGCGCATACAACTAATAATACTAGAAATGTTGATAGATTCATGAAATCCCTCCTTTTACATTATTTTACCGCAAATTCAACTTCAGCAGTATCACTTTCTTTTGATGGACGAACCAATAAATAAATTAAACCAATCAATAGGATAAATCCTACAATTGTTCCAAATCCAAAAGATCCACCATTGAATAAACTGCCTAATTGATAAACGATTAATGAACATACATAAGCGAATCCACATTGATATCCAATCGCAATCCAGAACCATTTTGTGTTATTCATTTCACGTTTGATAGCTCCCATTGCCGCAAAACATGGAGCACACAATAAGTTAAATACCATAAATGAATAGGCAGCTAGAGGTGTAAAGCTTGCAGATAATTGTCCCCAGAATTCATTTCCTTCTTCAGCAACTTCGGCAAATCCATATAATTGTCCAAATGTTGCGACAACATTTTCTTTGGCAATTAAACCTGTTACACTAGCAACCGCAGCTTTCCAATCGCCCCATCCAAGAGGTGAGAAGATCCATGCGAATGTTTGTCCGATTGAAGATAGAATTGAATGATCAATATCATCAACCATGCCAAATGCACCTTTTTCCCATCCAAATCCTTGTAAGAACCACAATACGATTGTCGATAATAAGATAATTGTTCCAGCCTTTTTAATAAAGCTTGAACCACGCTCCCACATACTTCTTAAAACATTGACTGCACGAGGCATGTGATAAGCAGGCATTTCCATAACGAATGGTGCAGGATCTCCGGCAAATAATTTTGTTTTCTTTAACATAATACCAGAAACAATAACAGCAGCCATACCTACAAAGTATGCACTAGGAGCGACCCAGCTAGCACCATGGAAAATGGCACCGGCAATCAAACCAATGATTGGCATCTTAGCACCACAAGGAATAAATGTCGTTGTCATGATAGTCATCTTGCGATCACGATCACTTTCAATGGTACGACTTGCCATAACAGCAGGCACACCACAACCTGTACCAATCAACATAGGAATAAATGATTTTCCAGATAAACCAAATTTACGGAAAATACGGTCCATGATAAAGGCAACACGTGCCATATATCCACAATCTTCCAAGATAGCTAGGAAGAAGAATAAGACTAACATCTGTGGTACAAAGCCAAGAACAGCTCCTACACCACCAATAATACCATCTACAATTAATCCATGTAACCAATCTGCACATTGAATGGAAGTTAAGAAACTATCCACTGCTGGTGGAATAATCTCACCAAACAATACATCATTTGTCCAGTCAGTTACAATAGTTCCTACTGTAGTTACGGAAATATAATATACAAACCACATAACAAGGGCAAAGATTGGCAGTGCCAAAATACGATTTGTGACAATACGATCAATCTTATCTGAAGTTGTTAGTACTTCTTTTGATCCTTTTTTGTAGCAATCCTTAATTACATTTGTGATATATGTATAACGAGCATCTGTAATAATTGATTCACTATCATCATCCATTGACTTTTCGCAAGCTTCAATCACACTAGCATCTGCACTAGTCTTGATAGCTGCTTCAATTTTATCATCTCTTTCAAACAATTTAACGGCATAGAAGAAACGACGATTTACATCAATGCTTGTAGGTAAACTTGTTTCAATTGTATTTAATGCATTTAATACTTTACCTGCATAAATATTTTTAGCACTAAACTTTGTACCTGCTGCCTTTTTTACTTGAGCCATTAACTCTTTGATTCCTGTATTTTTCAATGCGGAAATTGGTAATACAGGACAACCTAATTCTTCAGATAACTTTTTATAGTCAATTGTATCTTTCCTTTTTTCGATGACATCCAACATGTTGATCGCAACAACGGTTGGAATACCCAACTCTAGAATTTGTGTTGTTAAAAATAAATTTCTTTCTAAGTTAGAACCATCAATGATATTTAAAACAACATCGACATTTCCATTTAATAAGAATTCACGAGATACAACTTCTTCCAAAGTGTATGGTGATAATGAATAAATACCTGGTAAATCCGTAATTTTAATATCTTTATCTTCCTTATACTTTCCTTCTTTTTTTTCTACTGTAACCCCTGGCCAGTTACCTACATATTGTGTAGCACCTGTTAAACCATTAAACAATGTAGTTTTACCACAGTTTGGATTACCTGCTAATGCGACTTGTATTGACATAATTCCCTCCTATTTTTAAGCTTTACTCTACTTCAATCATTTCTGCGTCTGCTTTACGAAGCGACAATTGATATCCACGAACCGTTAATTCAATAGGATCTCCTAATGGTGCTACTTTTTGAACCGTAACACTTACACCCTTCGTAATTCCCATATCCATAATTCTTCGTTTTGTTGCTCCTTGACCAGACAATTTTTTTACTGTCACTGTTTGACCAATTGAAACTTTATTTAAAGTCATAATTACTCCTTTCTACACCATGATCTTTCTTGCGAGTTCTTCACTAATGGCTATTCGAACTTCTTTAACATTAACAATTACGTTACCATTGGTTTTGCTCACAACCACAATCTCAGTCCCTGGCACAAAGCCCAAGTTTTCTAAGTGTCGCTGTTGTTCTTTAGAACCACCAATTTTTTTAATTGTATTAACCGAATTTAAATCTGCAAAAGATAATGGCATATCGAACCCTCCTGGTTAGACCTTTCTAACACAGTTAGTTTACTCTCACCAAAAGCCAATGTCAACAAAAAGTTACATAAGATTAACTTGGTTTGACTCTTCTAACTATTTGGTGTATTTTTTCATTGGAGGATTAAACATATGAACTTACCAACCATTATTATTTGTGTCATTTTAGTTATTGTTATCTATATTGGTATTCGTTCCACTAAAAAAAGAGCCACCTCAGGATGTTGTGGTTCAAGTGAAACTGTAAAAAAAATAAGGGTAAAAGATAAAAACAAAGACCATTACCCTTACAAAGCGGTTTTAAAAGTATATGACATTCATTGTCAAAACTGTGTTCATACCATTGAAAATGCATTTAATAGCCAAGAAGGCTTTTATGCCAAAGTAAACACAGAAGATAATACCGTGACTATATTCTCTAAACAACAACATCCAACAGATGAACTCATCAACACGTTATCGAATGTTGGATATATTTCAAAGGCTATATAGAAAAAAACTGGATCATTCCAGTTTTTTTATAAGTAATTACGTGTACTCGATGCTGCAATCGCAAACGTACTTCCATTATGTAATAAGCTTGTGGTGTTTGGACTCATCAAGCCTAAAGCACCTAGTCCAATCAAGCTTGAATTAAAGGCCACGATAAAACGATAATTCGCATGAATTCGATCAAACAAGTGCATCGCAAGTCTTTTAAGAATGACAAGTTCATTTAAATTGCTTGAAACAAGTGTAATGTCCGCGAGTTCTCGAGCTAAATCTGAACTATCCTGCATAGAAATAGAAACATCTGCCGTGGATAGAGCCGGTGTATCATTGATTCCATCTCCGACCATAATGACAGTATGACCTTGATCTTTCAACATCTGAATATATGCAGCCTTATCTTCTGGTAAAACGGATGCACGATAATCATCTAAATCCAATTCATGAGCCACTGCTTTTGCGGCACTATCACAATCCCCAGTCAACATGACGACTTTAGTCATTCCTAATGTTTTTAAATTATGAATAGCTTGTTTTGCCTCAACCTTTAAAGGATCATAAATACTGATAATTCCAGCAACTTGATTGTCGATTGCAAGATAAATCAGAGATCCGGCTCCTTCACTTTCTAAAGAACCAATCGTTTCGTTTAATTCTTCTGTTTTTGGAATACCTTCATCTTCAAATATAAAATGATCACTACCAATAATGGCACGCTTACCATAAAGACTTGTCGCAATACCATGTGCAATGATATATTCAACCTTGGCATGCTCTTCTTCATGAATCAAGCCTTCTTTTTTTGCCTGGTTTACAATCGCATTGGCTACACTATGAGGGAAATGTTCCTCAAGACAAGCTGCAATCCTTAATACTTCATCACGCGTATACCCATTTAAAGGAACGACTTTCTTTACGGTTGGATTTGCGTTTGTCAAAGTACCCGTCTTATCAAAGACAATCACATCCGCATCTTTGATCGCCTCTAAATACTTACCACCTTTTACTAAAACATTTCGTTTACTTGCTTCAAGCATTGCACTAATAACCGCAATGGAAGTCGATAATCGAATGGCACAAGAATAGTCCACCATCAATACTGAGGTTGCGCGTGTTACATTTCTTGTCAAAGCTAAAACACCAAAGAAACCTAAAAAACTAAATGGAACAATCGAATCTGCCAAATGCTCAGCCTTAGCTTGAATACTTGCCTTTAATGATTCATTTGTATCAATCATCTTAACAATATTACTAATACGACTTTCATCTTGTAAGTTACGAACACGAATAAACAGTTTTCCTTCTTCAACTAAAGTACCTGCAAATACAGTGTCATTTTTCTTTACATGTTTAGAAAGAGGTTCACCCGTAAAGCTAGATTCATTAATCATTGCTTCTCCATCCACGACTTCTCCATCGATTGGAATCATAGAACCCATTTGTGAGATGACTACATCCCCTTTTTGAAGTTTAGACATGGCAATTTCTTGTTCAACACCATCTTCTAAAATCCACACTTTATCGAATTGAATCGATAAACTGTTGGACAATTCCAATTTTGTTTTCTTACGCGTATAATCCTCTAACAAGTCCGAAATATTTAGTAACATCATAATATTTCCAGCAATCGTATAATTCTTTTGAATTAAACTTACACCAATGCTTGTCGCATCCAATAAAGGAACATTGATTTTACATTGGAAAAGTGAAGCTAATCCTTCTTTAATAAAATGAATCGACTTATAAATCGTAATCGCATTACCAAGTCCCATTGGTAAGAACCATTTAATGAAATAACGTTTACCAATAATCTTAAAGAACCGATTCATATATTCTCGATTCATCGCAATAGCTTCTGGTGATTGTGAATGAACAACAATCGAAGAAGTATCTGCATTTTGAAGATATTTGATATCTAAATCCTTTAGTTTATTCAGTAACAAGCCTTTTTGTGCTTTGTCATACAACATCAAAACACTACCCGTAACATTGTTGACCTCCACACTCTCAATCATAGGCCACGCATAAAGATCCTTTTTTAAAACTTCGCCCTGAACACTAGAAAACTTATTCTTTCCATAGCGAATTCTCATTCGACCCGGAATGTCATGGGCAATAGTAAAACCACTCATTTTATTCGCCTTCGTTTTGAACTTTGGCTTCTTCTAATAAATCCTTTGCGTCTTCCTTAATTGTCTCATACTTAATAAGTTGTATCCGATTTAAGCTTCATTCCACCAGCTAAACCTTTAACGGCTAAATCATGGGCTGTATTACTCTTTAAAAACTTAGACCCTGCCAATGCAGTAGCTGCCCCTCCAATAAATGTCCACATTGTTTTGTTTTTCCATCCGTCTTTCATAATATATATCCTCCTTAGAACAGTGAATGTAAGTTAGAATTAGTTAATTCTAACTCATAGTTAGTATAGTCTTGCTTTTTAATTTTGTAAACAAAAAAGGACATTTTTAAAATGTCCTCATCTTATGAAATCAAATTATTAAACAAGTGAAAAGAGCGATTCCATAATTGCATTTAGTGTTAGTTAGTTTCTTCTAACTAGTTAAGTTATACCCTATTCATAATGATTTGTCAACAAAATACAAAAAAAACTGTCTTACGACAGTTTAATTATGCATTTAAAGCAGCTTTTGCTTCTTCGCAAAGTTTAGTGAAGCCTTCAGCATCGTGAATAGCCATTTCACTTAACATTTTACGGTTGATCGCAATATTAGCTAATTTTAATCCGTGCATTAAACGAGAGTATGATAAGTCATTCATACGTGCAGCTGCATTAATACGTGTAATCCAGATTTTACGCATGTTTCCTTTTAACTTACGACGGTCGTTGAATGCATATCTGAATGAATGCATTACCTGCTCATTTGCAGTTTTGTATAATGTATGTTTTGATCCAAAGTATCCTTTGGCAAGTTTCAACACTTTTTTTCTACGAGCGCGTGAAACTGTTCCACCTTTAACTCTTGCCATTCTTTATATCCTCCTTAATTACTTAACTAACATTTCCTTAATACGTTTGTAATCTGTAGCATGTACAGTACCTGGTTTAGCTAAGTGACGACGTTGTTTCTTAGTCTTTCCATGGAAACGGTGAGATGTATAAGCGTGAGATCTCTTTAATTTTCCAGAACCTGTCTTTTTTACACGTTTTGCTAATCCTCTATGACTCTTCATTTTAGGCATAGTCTAGTCCTCCTTACTTCTTTTTAGGTGCCAACACTGTTGACATCGTATTACCTTCCATTGAAGGTTTCTTTTCAACGACAGCTACTTCAGACATAGCTTCGATGAAGTCATTCATGATCTTACGACCAACTTCCAAGCGAGTGATCAAACGACCACGGAATCGCATATCAATCTTTACTTTCATACCCGCTTCGATCCATTTTGACGTCTGACGTACTTTGGTTTCAAAATCGTGTGTATCGATAATCGGTGATAAACGCAAAGATTTAACTTCAACAACATGTTGTTTACGTTTCGCTTCTTTAGCTTTTTTCTGTTGTTCGAAATGATAGCGACCATAGTCTAAAACTTTACACACAGCCGGACGCGCTTTGGGTGCAACACACAACAAATCTAAATTTTGTTTGTATGCAATGTCCAATGCTTCTTTTTTTGACATAACTCCCAATTGTTCTCCATCCGCATTGATGACAAGAACTTCTCTAAACGGAATCTTTTCGTTAAACAAATCATCGTTTACATTATTTGGGGCAACTTTTCTGTTATTGATATTCGACACCATCCTTTTTTTAATTTTCACAAAAAGAAAATGGGTGCATTCAACACCCATCACTCTTTTAAACGAATTCAAACTGAATTGGCCGTGAACCTATGTCCCTCTAGACATCAGGTGAGAAGGGGTGCTTCTATCTTTCCATTTCTTTTACCTATTGATAATACCATATACATGTGGTATATGCAATATTTTTTTCAAAAAAATAAAGCCGACTCATCGACTTATACACATAAATGGTGGACTCTTGGGGATTCGAACCCCAGACCCACTGATTAAGAGTCAGTTGCTCTGCCAGCTGAGCTAAGAGTCCATTTATCAGTGCCCATTTATATTACCATAACATATTTTTGATTGCAACTGTTTTTTAAAAAAATAAGGATGTCTTTTTTTTTTTTAAAAAATAAGGATGTCTTTGACACCCCTATTCCATCATAGCCATTTTTTCTTCCCATTCCTTCATTAAGGCGGCTATTTCATTATGCTTATCATCGATTTTTGCATCCAACTCTTCCATCTTACGATAATCTTGATAATACTCTGGCTCATATCTTAATTCTCGCATAGCCTCTAAATCTTGCTCAGCCTCATCTAATAAAACTTCAAGTTTCGCAACACGATTTTTAATGGCCTTTAAATCCGTAAAAGATACCGTTTGTGGTTTTACCTCTTTTTCAACCTTTGCTACCGATTCTATCAATTCATTATTCGCCTTTTTATCCAAGTATTCTTCATAATTCAAATCATAGATTTTACCTACAGAATCCATCTCTAATACGCGCGTAGCCATTTTCTTTAAAAACATACGATCATGCGATACAAAAAGAATGGTTCCATCATACTTTTCTAATGCCGATTCCAATGCTTCTTTAGCTGGTATATCCAAATGGTTTGTAGGCTCATCTAAAAGTAAAACATTATCATGTTCTAACATTAGTTTCGCAAGAGCTAAACGCACTCTTTCGCCACCCGACAAATCATTCACTTCTTTAAACACTTCATCCTGCGTAAATAAAAAACTAGCTAACGTATTACGAATCTGTGTTTGCGTTGCATCCGGATCCATATCCCACAATTCATCAAGAACATTTTTATTAGATTTCATCTGGGCACTTTCCTGATTAAAATATCCCACATCGATTTGATGACCAAATTTGAAACTACCAGAAATGGCAGGAAGTTCTTTCACCAAAGTTTTGATCAAAGTGGATTTACCAATACCATTTGGTCCAACAATAGCCATACGTTGTCCTTGCAGTAATTGAAAGGACACTTTAGACAACACTTTATCATAGCCAACACTCAAATTTTCAACATCAAGAACTTGTTTACCACCCTTTCTTGCACAAGTAAACACCGCCTTCATTTGACTTGTATCCGATGAACTATCTTCAATTTTATCCATGCGATCCAAATATTTCTGTTTACTCTTCGCAAAAGCGGCTTTGTTCTTTTTATATCTGAACTTCTCAATCAAATCCTCTAAACGATGAATTTCTTGTTGTTGACGAACATACGCCTCATGATTCTTTTTTAAATATTCTTCTTTTGCCTTTAAATAATGCGAATAATCTCCCACATATCTTTGTGTCTTACCAAATTCAATTTCTACGATTTCATCCACAACATGATCCAAGAACATACGATCATGGCTGACCAAAACAACCGCAAAAGGATAATGCTTCACATAATTTTCAAGCCATTCTATAGCTGCGATATCCAAATGGTTTGTAGGTTCATCCAACAATAAAATATCTGGTTTCGTCAACAATAATTTAACTAAAGCGATTCTTGTTTTTTGCCCTGAACTAAATTCACATAATTTTTTATTTAAATCATTCTCATCAAATTGAAAATGAAAAAATACATTCTTTAATTCCACCTCATATTGATATCCATTTAAAGCTTCAAAACGAGTCTGCAACGCATCATATTTCGCAAGTTGCTTTTCACTCGAATCTATTTTTAAAACTTCCGCCTGCTCATTTAATTGTTTTTCTAATTCACGAACCTTATCAAAAGCTGTTAAAAGCTCTTCATATACAGTCTTTTCCTCATCCACAAAAGTAATCTGTGCTAAATAACCAATGTTCGTTCCATTCAATACCATACGTGTTCCAGAATCATAATTTTCCTGCCCACAAATAATTTTCATCAACGTCGTTTTACCGCAACCATTACGTCCAACTAGCGCTATCTTTTCATTATCACGTACTTGAAAATTTGCACCAGCCAAAACCGTTTTGGCACCAAAAGACTTTTGAATATTGCTCAATTGTAATTTCATACTATATCACCCTTAAATTTCAAAATATCTAACAATACTTTTAACCAATATTTTAGCTATCGCATCCGCATTTTCATTATAGTAAGTAACGCTTTGCGAATTCATTGCACTCGCATATGAAAAATAAAGGCCATACATTCCATATGCATCTTTATAATCTACATTTTTAAACTCATCCCCATATACACCTGCATAGGTAGCTCTTCCGCCTGTTTCTCTTAATTGAGGATAAAGTTCATACTCTAAAACTTTTCCATCATCACTTTCTGCATAAGAATCGTATAAAACACCATTTTCCTGCGTAGTATTCGTTCTTGCTTCATATAAAGTCAAACCATTTTGTTCCATAAAATATGAAACCGTATTAGCCAATCCACTATTTGTATAAGGACTCGTTAACATATATGGAGCATAAACATTCTCATCTAAACTAGCACCTAAGGCTAAATATAATTTTGCCTTTGTCTTATAAGCACGTGCTGGACGACCATTCGCTCCATAATAGCCTGGAGTTTCATTTTCCTTACGCAAAATTTTTACTTTCAAGCCTTTCTTTTCCAACTCTTTTTTCACTTTCTTGGCAAATTCTAAAGAAGAGCTAGACTCATCTAAAATAGATGTACTTGCACCAACATCAACTGTATTTGAAAAATAATTCATCGCATTTCCGCATGGATCAATAACCACATCATAAATATCTTCATTTGGTTCTTGATTTGTTACTATAATAAAAGCGTAATTCTTCTTAAATTGAATTCCATATTCTTTCAATGCATTTTTATCCGCCATAAAAGATACGGAAGTCACCTTTTCATCACGACGCATCGTAGTAATAGCTTTTGCCTTAAAAGCATCTTTGAAATAGATTCGCTCTTTTTCAAAATGATTATAAGTATATAATTCATAGATTCCTTCTTTTAAAGTTCCTAAATCAACACCTGAATCTACGCTTCCATTAAAAGTAAAACTCGTTGTCGCATCCGTCATGACATTTCTTAATACAATGTTGTTACCTTGCATCTTATCTGTTTCTGTTGATCCATATTTACTTTTGTACAAAGATAACGTTTCTCCATAAACCACATAATCCTTTAATAGATATGTACCTTCAAAATCCTTTCCCACCTTTTTTTGTAATTTATCAACATCCACACCATTCAAGTAAGATTGAGATGATTTATTCGTTTGTTTCGGCTTTGAAACATATAAAAAAACACAGACAATCGCAACTGCAATCGTAACCATTCCGATAATCATTGTGCTTAAATTTCTTTTATTTATTACTCTTGTTTTTTTCATACCCCTTATTTATATCACACAAGAAAACAGGTATCAACGAGATACCTGTTTAAATCATTAGAAAATTAAATTTCTTGGTGTACGAGGATATGGTTGTACATCACGAATGTTAGCTACACCACTTAAATACATTAACATACGATCAAATCCTAAACCAAATCCAGAATGTTTACATCCTCCAAAACGACGTAAATCTAAATACCATTGTAGTGTTTCTTGTTCCATTCCCATTTCTTTCATACGATTTACTAATACATCATAACGTTCTTCACGTTGTGATCCACCAACTAATTCTCCAACATATGGAACTAACAAGTCACATGCCGCAACAGTTTTGTTGTCATCATTTATACGCATATAGAAAGCTTTGATATCCTTTGGATAATCCGTTAAGAACACCGGACCATTTACTACTTTTTCACAAATATAACGCTCATGCTCACTTTGTAGATCCATACCCCAGAAAATATCTTGGTTTTCAAATTGATCTTTCGCTTTTTCTAAATATTCGATTGCCTTTGTATATGTCATTCTTTCAAAACTAGAATTAGCCACATGTGTTACACGCTTAATACATTCTTTATCAATCATAGACGCAAAGAATTCCATTTCTTCTTTAGCATGTTCTAAACAATAGTTGATACAATACTTGATCATTTCCTCAATACAATCCATGTTATCTGCTAGATCGGCAAATGCAAGTTCTGGTTCGATCATCCAGAATTCAGAAGCATGACGAGTTGTATTTGAATTTTCTGCACGGAAAGTAGGACCAAATGTATAAACATTACGATATGCTAAGGCAAAAGGTTCAACATGCAATTGTCCAGATACTGTTAATTGTGCATGTTTTCCAAAGAAATCCTTATCATATTTTGCATCTTCACGCGTTGTAACGGTAAAACATTCTCCAGCACCTTCCGCATCATTACCAGTGATTTCTGGTGTGTTTACATAAACAAATCCGCGATCCTGGAAGAATGTATGAATAGCCATACTTAAAACACTTCTTAATCTAAACATCGCATAATATGTATTTGCACGAGGACGTACATGAGGAATTTCACGCATAAATTCAAAGCTGTGACGTTTCTTTTGTAAAGGATAATCATGATCACATAATCCTAAAACACAAATATTTTCAGCTTGAATTTCAAATGGCTGTTTTGCATCTGGAGTACATACTAATTTACCTGTTACTTCCATTGCAGAACCAGTTGTAATTTTAGATACCTCATCAAAATTTTCTAAATTTTCTCCATATACAACTTGGACATTTGAAAAAGTTGTTCCATCATTCAATGCAATAAAACCAACTGCCTTTGAGTTACGATTTGTACGAACCCAACCCTGCAAAGTTACACTTTGTCCATCGTACTGTTCAAAAGTTTCTTTTAATTTTTTTACTAACATAGTTTCTCCCTTCAAAATAAAAAAAACGTCCCTTAATAATTAAGGAACGATTATAACCGCGGTACCATCCTGTTTCATCACACGCATGTATGCACTCAATTGGAATTTAACGCATTCCACACGTCACTGTCTACTTAATTTCTCCAGTACGACTCCACAGGTGTTATCTATCCAAACTTACATTATCCTTTTTCACCCACTAGGACTCTCTTCTAAATGTTTGTTTCGGACGACTTCTATTTCTGCGTCTTTGTTTCTAATGAATTTGTAATAAATACCAATTCTTGTATAGATGATACCACATCAATACTTTTTATGACAACCCCTTTTGGAACCAAAAAATGCTGATGCGTAAAATCTACTATGCCACTGATTCCACACTGAACCAATTTATCTACCGTTTCTTGTACATCATGTGAAATTGTTAAAATGGCAATACGACATCCTTCTGGAATCTTATTCTCCAATTCAGACATTGGATATACTTCAACACCAAACTGGGTTCCACATTTTTTAGGATCCACATCAAAGGCACATGCAATTTCGCCAACTACATAATTCCACTTATTATAATTCATTAATGCACGACCTAAGTTACCTGCACCTACCAATATAATCTTTTCATCAAAATCAACGCCAAGCTGACTATTAAATATTTCAATCAACTTATCCACATCATATCCATAGCCTTGCTTTCCAAGATTGCCTAAAAATGAAAAATCACGTCGAATCGTCGTTGGTTCAATATCAACAAAACTAGATAATTCCTTAGACATAATTCTTTCAACGCCATTTTTTTGTAGCTTACGTAAAGCTTTTAAATACACTGGATATCTTTGTAAAGTCGCTTTGGGCACATTTCTATTCTGCATTTATATCACCCCATGGCTTAATAATAACACATTTGTGATATATTTAACAAGTATAACAAATGAACTTGTGAAAAAAAGTCGATTACTCGACTTTTGTAAAAATACCTTGATCCACTTGTAAAAATGTTGAATCCACCTCTTGTGAAAGCGTTTGAATACGCAAATCATAAAAATATGGAACCCCCTTCTGTTTTGCATAGACAAGTACAACTATCCAAGCAAGCACTAGAAGTATAAATGCAACTTTAAAAGGAATGTGAAATAAAAGCACAAATAACATCAACAATAAAACATATGCCAATGTATCCAACAAAATAAATCTTTGAAATATATTTCTTAATGAATTCTGATAATAATTTCTTTTTCTTGATAAAAAAGCTTTTGTAATGGCATCAATTTCTTCACTAAACTCCAATTTAATATCATCTGTTTGTTTATCCGTATGCTCTTTTAAAAACACAATTTGTTGCATCCTTAAAAGGCAAAATAACATTCCCTGTTTATTTTTTTCTTTCGAAAATTTTTTATAATACAATTCAGCCAACTTTAAATAATCATTATCCGAAAGCTGTTTAGAAATCATGCTTTGTGCTATAACATCCAAACGCTCACTTAAAACATCCGAAAACACAAGAATATTATTTTGTGCACGACGCTCAATCTCTTTTAAAGCCCCTAAAAAATGATCAGCCACGATACGCCTTTAGCGCACACGCAATTTGATCCGGACATGACGTTGGTTTATTACCACAAGTTACACCTGTTAATGTATCAATAACTTCGTCTACACTTCTTCCCTTCAACAAACAACCAATACCTTTCAAATTACCATTGCATCCTCCTATGGCTTCAAAACTTTGAATAATTCCATCTTCAATTTCAAAATTGAATTGACGACTACAAACACCTTTTGGTGTATAACTATATTTTCCCATAAAAACCTCCATGAATTCGACTTAACACTTTTTTACATACTACTGCAATTAATATACCACTCACAATGGATAATGCCAAAAGAATTGGCAAAAAAAGTTGCATAAAATATTGTTGATAGATCCAAGTAATCGCAATCACTTGTCCAATATTATGAAAGCAAGCTCCAAGTATGCTGACTCCATATATAGAAAACACTTTACTTCTATAGGCAATAATCATCGCAATACAAGCCAAAATCCCACCACTTAACGATAGATAGAATGAAACCGAAAATAATGTTCCTTGCATCAAACTTGATAAAAAAATGCGAAGTAAAGAAACATAAGCCAATGATTTTTCATCATATATATATAGTGCAAACAACCCTGCAATATTCGCAAGACCAATCTTATATCCTGGAACAATCATGAAGATACCTACAAAACTTTCCAATAGCTGCAACAAGATTCCCACCGCAACTAGAAATGCTAGAATTACACTTTTTTTTACATTCATTGTATCACCGTATCCTGGCTGGCTTCTTTTTCAATTTTTACCACCGTTTCATTTGGCAAACACACAATTGGAACATTGGCATCCGAAACAAAACCTTGTTTTGAACAATAATGATGCAAACTCTTTTCTTGAGTGACACGAACCTTTTTTTGTTTGACCTCAATATGCACTTTACCAAGCTTTCCATTCACAACATAAGATTTATCCTTTGATAAATCGATACGCAAAACCTGTTTTTCTTTCACATAGACACTCGCATAGCTATTCACATGTTTAGTAAAAAACAAGGGAATACAAAGAAAAATAGATAAAACCATAATGCATACTATCAATATTTTATCAGCTTTTCTCATTGTACAACCACACTTACATTTTTTGTGACTGCATTGCCAAAACGATCACTAATCTTCACTTGTACATCTTGTGTAGAAGCCGATGACGTATCCACATTTGCTTCAAAAGTCACACCTGATAGATCTGTCGCATGAAAGTATGAATTCCAATCAATATTTTGACCAACACTTATAGTGATTTGACTGACTTCGCTTGCACAAACAGGTGGTGCTGTATCCTTTACCTTGATCACAAACGGATACTCCTTATTCCCGTCTTGAATCGCAAAATCATATTCTCCAACCACCAGATAATCCATACCCGATGTCATAAAACGATTGTTCTTTTTATCTACACCAACACTTTTTGAAACAACTTTTAATCGACTTGAATGAGATGAATCCTTTAAATACAAAGTTGGATTGGCATAAATATCTTTACCAAGTTCAATTGTAAATGTTTGTTTCTTTAACTGAACCCCCATTGAACATGCACATAATAAGAAAGATAAAACTACAACCCCTATTTTTTTAAACATCTAAATCCTCCTTGAGATCTTTAGCCATCTGCTTCACCTTAGCCAAACGATGTTTCATACCTGACTTTGAAATATCTTCACCAAATTCATTTTTACATTCCAAACACAATTCATTCAAATTTGCTTCTGGATACATCTTTCGAATTTGCATCGCATGCATGATCTTTTCTGGAATCACAATATTTTTTGCGTTACTTTCCAAAAATTCAATCGCCTCTAATTGTGATTTTGCCGCTTTCAAGCTTTTCACTTCATTGGCCACTTCACAATTATCTAAACGCGTGATCTGATTGTAAAAATCTCTTTGTATTCTAGAATCTTCGAATTCAAACAACGCATTCGAAGCATTACACAAGCGCAAAAAATCTGCAATTTTATCTCCAGCCTTTATATATACGACATATAAACTTTTTCTTTCAATTACTTTTGCAGGCAAATAAAAACGCTGCATCAATTTTTGAACACTCAATGCCAAATCCTTTTCCTGACTAGACATCTCTAAATGATAGTTACTCGACTTAGGTGAATTGATACTGCCACTTGCCAAAAAACATCCTTGAAGATAGGCTCTAGCCATCTTTTCTGAACGCACCATTTTCACACTTGGCGTATATCGTAAACCTGAATCCGTAAGAATTTGAAGGTCTTCCAAAATTTCCTGTGCCTTATCAAAAACCTGAATACGATATATATTGTTTTTCTTTAACTGCATTTTTTTCAATACAGATAGACGCGGATCCACATTATATAATGTTTTCATAATTTGAAATACATGTTTAGCAATCGTTGCATTTTCAGTCTGAAAAGATAAATACATACCTTGCCAGTTCATATGTAAACTTGCTCGCATTTGAAAAAGGGCACATAATTGTGCCTTCATCATTTGAGCATCGATTTCTTCTTTACAAATTTCCTTTTTGATTTCGCTAGTAAAGGACAAGTCTATACCCCCTTGATTAGTTCCTCAACAACTTGTTTAACCGCCATTGGATTATGACGAATACGTCCTTTTGAGTCCAAGGCCAACAAATCTCTTTGTATAATAGCATAGTCCGTTGCCTCATTTCCAATACAAATTGGATAACTCTTTTGTGAAGCATACATATCCAATACTTTCTTTGGTAACTTTGATTGATTCACAACAACTAAATCCACCGGATGTTTAAACGAATGCTTTTCAATTGCACGAATATGATCTTGTACAGTATAGCCATCTGTTTCTCCAGGTTGCGACATCGCATTACAGAAATAAATCTTTTTACAAGGATTCTTTTCTATTGCTTTAGATATATCTGAAATAATCAAGTTTGGCATAATCGAAGTATATAACGATCCAATTCCATATATAATTAAATCTGCATTTTCAATCGCATCAATAGCCGGCTTGTAAGCTTGGACATCCGTTTGATAGAACACATGATCAATACTATTGTATACAGTTGGAATATTTTTTTCGCCACGAACCAAAGTCCCATCCTTCATCATGGCATACAAAGTGACAACATCTAATGTACTCGGCAAAATATTTCCTTTCACATTTAAAACTCTTGAAATAGATTCAATAGCACCCATAAAAGAGCCTGTCGTGTTGATCATAGCCAAAAAGATCAAATTTCCTAGATTATGTCCACCAATGTCTTTGCTACCTTCAAAACGATAATTTAATAAATCCGAAAAGAAGCCCTCATCTTCTTCATCGGCCATCGCACATAAAACATGTCGTATATCTCCAACTGCAGGTACATTGTAAATATCTCGAATTCTTCCTGTACTACCACCATCATCCGCAACCGTAACAACAGCCGTTAAATCCACATTTTCCAATCGTTTCATGCCTTTCAACATGCTGGATAGACCTGTACCTCCACCAATCACAACTATCTTTTTCATTCTTCATCCACTCCAATATCGCGATGTGATTTAAAACAACGATATGTATCTTTATATGTGTCATATAACCAATTACAAATGGAAACCGAACGATGTTGTCCACCTGTACAACCTATTGCAACAATCATATGTGACTTATTTTGTTTCTCATATTGATTAAATACAAAATCACAATAATTTTTTAAATGAACAATAAATTCCTGTGTTTCTGTTTTATCCATAACATAATCATAAACTTCTTTTTGATTTCCTGTTTTTTCTCTCAACAAAGGATCATAGAATGGATTGGGTAAGAAACGAACGTCAATAACCATATCTGCATCTAATGGCACCCCGTGCTTAAATCCAAAAGATTGAAATGTTACTGTAAATACACTCCGTTTTGCACTTTTAAAACGATGTAAAACACGACTTGCCAAAGCTGAAGTACTTAATTTTGTCGTATCAATATGAATCGTATTCTGTGAATTTTCTTGTAGATGATCCAAAAAATCACGTTCAACTTCAATCGCATCCTCTAATGTCGTAGCTAAATGATTTACAATCATTGGGTGTTGTCTTCTTGTAAAGCGATAGCGCAACAACAATTCTTCATCACTACAATCCAAAAATAAAATTTGTAGTTCTCTATTTATATTCTCAAAATAACTGACAAAAGCTTGATAATCTATTGCACTCACACTTAATGCCACATTTTTATAATGCGTTTCATCTTTTCTTAATAATTCTTCTAAATTATCTAGTAATTCCTTAGGAAAATTATCCATACAATAATACCCTAAATCTTCCAAGGCATTCATTGCACTTGATTTTCCAGCTCCTGACATTCCTGTCACAAGAACAATTTTATTTTCCATAATCCCACATCCTTTTTATAAATTATATCAACATTTGAACTTGAGTACAATTTTGACTATCATATTAACAGGAGGTCCACTTATGAAACCTTGTATATTTTTAGATATTGATGGTGTCATCAACCCAAACCGAAAAAATACTACATATCATTTTGATTATAGTTTACCAAATACTCTAGCCAAAAAATTAAATCATCCTAAAATCGCAAATTTAAATGTATATTTAATCAATCAAGTCTATTCTTGTTTTTCAAAAGAAAGTATCGATTATTTGAAACAATTAATTGAAAAATACAACGCACAAATTATCATCACAAGCTCTTGGAGAATTGTATACTCCCTTGATCAGCTACAAACTATGTTTGATATTTTTGGCTTAGGAAAGTACATAAAGGCAACTACACCTTTAATTTCACCACGTACAAAGGCAATCCAAGAATTTATAAATGAACATAATATCACAAGTTATGTCATCTTAGATGATTTTGACATGAGCAATGTTTTTGATTATCATTTTATCTATGTTCGAAATTATTTTAATGAACAAGATTTTAAAAAAGCAAATTACGCATTATTCATCCAAGAAAGGAAGCCTTCCATTTGAAAAAATTCATATTCACTATTCTTACAATCTGTAACATGATGCTCATATTTTATTTTTCAAATCAAAATGCAGAGCAATCCACACAAACAAGTGCTTGGTTTTTACAATTCTTACCTTTTTCAATGCACTTCATTCGCAAACTAGCTCATTTTACAATCTATGCCTTGCTTGGCTATAACACACTCTACATGTATAAAAACTACAATATTAAACGCTATGCATTCTTCGCCTTGATGACTTGCATTCTTTATGCGTGCAGCGATGAATGGCATCAATCTTTTATTTCGGGAAGAAGCCCACAAGTCACAGATATTTGTATTGATACAATTGGAGCTTTAAGTATGATTCTTTTAAATCTTTCAATAATAAGAAGAAAGCGGTAAAGTATAAATTCTACCGCTCTCTTTTTTATTTTTTATATGCTTTATCCATAAACTTTTGTGCATCTACCACAAAACGACTGTGCACACCTTTTCCAATTGATTTTCCATCTTGGAAAGCCTGCACTTCATAATCAATTTTGCGACCATCTACATTTACCATTTTAGCTTCAATTGTGATTGTTGCGCCTAAGGGACTAGCCATATCGTGTGATACATTCATAGAAATGCCTACACTTGTTTTGCCTTGGTCTAAATCAAGACATAAACAGGCTGCTTCTTCCATCCACGCAATCATTTGTGGTGTAGCTAAGACATCTAATGAACCACTTTTCATAACAGATGCCAAATTTTGTTGTTCAACAACACGTTGAATTCGAATCGTTTTTAATTCCATTTTCATTATTCCTCCTTTGATATATTAATCCATTGTTAAAATATTGACAATGAATTTCATTCCTATGCTAAAATAATATAAGAAATGTATATTCATTTCAAAATAGAAAGTAGGTCTTTATATGTATTCTAAACAGGAACAAAACCTGATTCTCTATCAAAAAGCTAAACAAAAAATAACTATACATTTAATTTTATATTTCGCCATATTATGTATATACTTTTTTTTAATGGCATATTTATTTTCTAACATAGAATTTTTAAAAGTTGATGATCCTTCTTTTCACTCCATGTTATTAAAGCTAACAGCTGGACAATTAATATTATATGGCATCACCTTTGTTCTTCTTTCTTTAGGCAACAAATGGTTTCGTATACTTTATTGGATTGATTTAGTTATCACACTTTTATTGATTTATTTTCCAATCCATTTACTATTATCCAACCTTAAAAATATACTTCCATTTTTTATTCTTGTCGCTTGTATGCTTGTAAAAACAATGGCACTGAGCCAAATTGGTGGATATTTAAAAAATAATCGTTGGTGTAAGATTTATTATGATCACACCATTGAATTGGATGATGAAGATGATGATTGGGTTGAAAAACAAACAAAAAATGTAGACTACAATAAAATCAAAGAAAAATACGCAAAAGAAATGGAACAAGATGAACAAGACGATGAAGATGAATATGAAACGGAAAAAACGCCTATGACTTTACCTCAATTATCCGTTCGTTTAGGTATTATTATTTATGGAGAGTTGATTTTATTTCCAATTTTAATTCAAATCTTTTCAAATCTATTCGAAAGCATGGATATGCAAAAGGTATTTGCGACAAAAGATATCTTTGTACTCTGTATATTTACTGCATTCATATGGACAATTCCATTGTTCTATATGTACTACAACCAAAAAGCTACAAAGAAAATTATCGCTTGTTGCATGATTGGTGAACTCATTCGCATTCTTGTTTATTTGCCTAGCCTTATGAAATATTATAATTCACATGAATATTCCATTCGTGTATTTATATTCTTTATTTTAATTGATATCATTCGTTTACTCATTTTATTTACATTCGCCATTCATGTTCTAAAATCCGAACAAGAATATGCACCAAACCCCAGAGACTAACTCTCTGGGGTTTCTTTTACAACAATAGGTAATTCAATTGTTATTTTAGTTCCTACATCTTCTTTTGAAGTTAAATGAATATCTCCTTTATAATAATAAACAACATGCTTTACAATGGATAATCCAAGTCCTGTTCCAGGTATCGTTTTGGAACGTTGTTTATCTACGCGATAAAAGCGTTGAAAAATTCGATTTTGATCTTTATTTGGAATTCCAATACCCGTATCCTCTACACTAAAATACATATTGTTTTGATTCTTTTTCAACATAATATCAATACGTCCATTCACCTTATTATATTTGATCGCATTCGAAATCACATTATAAAAGATTCCTTTAATATGATCCATACTCGCAAAGACTGTAAATTCTGTCGCATTCACATAAACTTTTAAATTCATTTTCTCAATTTGCACTTTTAAAGTTTCTATAATGGAATCCAATAACTTTTTTACTTGAATATGCGAATATGTCACTTGCATTTCTTCCGTTTCTAATTTAGAAATGGTTAAAATATCATTGATCAACTGCGTCATATGATCACTTTCTTTTAAGACACAATCCAAACACGTATCAATTTGATTACTATCTTGAATAGTATGTGAACGAATCAATTCAGTATATCCACGAATCGAAGTCAATGGTGTTTTCAATTCATGACTCGCATTACTAAAAAATTCCTGGCGAACCTTTTTTTCTTTTTCCAGTCTTTCCAAATACTTTTTATTTTCTTTCGACATATTTGTCAGGGCATTTGTGATTTTATAAAGTTCTGGATAATTATATGTGTTAAAAGTTAAAACATCTTCGGATATGTTCGTTGAATTAATTGTATTTGTGATATCTTGAAATGGTTCAACAATTTCATCGGCCATTCTCTTAGATAAGACAAATACAACCATAAACGATATGCATATACTAAAAATAAATGGAGCTAATAAAATAGATATAGATTGACTCAATCCATCAAAAGGCATAGCTAAACGAACAATTGTTTGATTATCATCTTCATAATCTGCCACATATAAATAGGATCTCTGCATCGTACTTGAATGACGGATACATGTACCTGTTCCTTCTTCTAGAGCTTGTTTTACTTCTTCACGTTGTAAATGCTTTTCACTGATCTTATCTTTGTAGTTATCATATAAAACTTTACCATTTCGCTTAATAATTGTGATACGAATATCTTCCGATTTAAATGTATCTCCTAAACGAGTCGTATTTAAATCATCAATTTCTAAATTTTTTACAAGCTTCACTGTATTCATCAAATACTGTCTATCTTGTGAAATGGATGCTTTGTACAAGCTTACATAAAGTAAACCAAACCCAAGAAGAAATGTAATTAAAAACGTAATTAAAAAGGAACGAACAATTTTCTTATGCATCATTATCTCCAGCTACCAAACGATAGCCAACTTGTCTTACAGATTGAATCCAATGTGCATATTCATTGCCTAGTTTTTTTCGTAATGAATTAATATGTACATCTAACGTTCTACTTTCACCGATAAAATCATATCCCCAAATTTGGTTGATCAACTCTTCACGAGAAACGGCTCTACCTTCATTTTTAGCTAAATATTTAAGAAGTTCAAATTCTTTGTATGTTAATTCCACAGGCTCTTCATGAATCATTACAATGCGTTTATCCAAATCAATACATAATCCGTGAATCTGAATCAAACGCTCATCCTTTTTACTTCTTCTAAGTAAAGAGCGAATTCTTGCTGCAAGTTCTAAAACACTAAATGGCTTTGTCAAATAGTCATCCGCTCCTAGATCTAATCCCATAATTTTATCTAATTCTTTATCTTTTGCACTTAAAATAATTACTGGCAAATCTTTTAAAGATGCTTTTGAACGAATAAACTTTAAAATATCATATCCATTCATACCTGGAAGCATTAAATCTAGAATAGCTAAGTCAACTTTATTGTCTTGAAGATAATCATATGCATCTTTTCCATTCTCAAAATCAATTAGCTCATAATTAAAACTAGCCAGCGTTAATTTTAATAACTGACGAATATTTTCATCATCTTCAACAATTAAAACTCTTTCCATATCATCAACCTCTTTGTGTCATTTTATCACGATTGCAAATAAAAAAGGAGTAAAGTTTATTTTACATTACTCCTTATAATCTAAATTATTTTTTTAAAGATGGGTTCCAGTGTTCGTTTGGTTCTAATCCTAAGAAATCACAAACTGTAGCTGCAACATTTGACAATCCTAGATCTTCGCCTTGTTTTAATTCACATTCTGCATTATATACAATGAATGGAACTGGTGCTAATGTGTGGCTAGTCTTACTTTCATCGTCCGCATTACCATGGTCTGCAGTTACTAATAAAATACCATTTACTTTATTTACAGATTCAATAACACGTGCAAGTTCTAAGTCTACAGATTCAACGCCAATAATAGTTGCAGGTAAACTTCCAGTATGTCCTACCATGTCACCATTTGGATAGTTTGTACGAATGAAATCATAGTTTCCACTTTCGATTGCTTCACACAATTTGTCAGTGATTTCAGCAGCCTTCATCCAAGGTCTTTGTTCAAATGGAACTACATCACTTGGAATTTCAACATAAGTTTCTAAAGACTCATCAAATTTTTCTGAACGGTTACCATTCCAGAAATAAGTAACGTGTCCATATTTTTGAGTTTCACTGATTGCATATTCACGAATACCATGTTTGCATAATTCTTCAGTCAATGTATATTTGATTTTTGGTGGTTCAGTCAAATAGTTCTTTGGAATTTGTAAGTCTGCATCATATTGTAACATACCTGCAAATTTAACATTTGGAACTTTAACACGATCAAATTTATCAAATGAAGCATCTCCATCAAATGCTAAAGAGATTTCTTGAGCACGGTCACCACGGAAGTTGAATAATACTACGCTATCGCCATCATCGATAGTACCTACTGGAGTACCATCTTTTGCGATGACAAATCCTGGAAGATCTTGGTCAACAACATTTAATTCTTTACGATAAGTTTCAATAGCTTCTGTAGTTGAAGCAAATTGTCTTCCTTCACCCATTACGTGAATCTTCCATCCACGTTCAACCATAGACCAGTCAGCTTCATAACGGTCCATTGTGATTTGCATACGTCCACCACCACTAGCAATACATGCGTGGAAGTTGTCGTCATTTAATTCTGCCATAAATGATTCAATATCATTTACATATTCTAAAGCTGAAGTTGCAGGAACATCACGTCCATCAAGTAATGCATGAACACGAACTTCTTTAATACCTTCATTTTTAGATTCTTTGATCAAAGCCTTTAAGTGAGAAATATTAGAGTGTACGTTTCCATCACTTAAAAGACCGATGAAATGCATTTTACTACCTTTTGCATTTTCAGCTAAATCCTTCCAAGTTTTAGAATTGAAGATTTCTTTAGACTCAATATTTTCATTAACTAATTTAGCTCCTTGAGAGTAAATTTGTCCACAACCTAATGCGTTGTGTCCAACTTCTGAGTTACCCATATCTGAATCTGTAGGAAGTCCTACTGCAAGTCCATGAGCACGAAGTTGTGTATGTGGACATTCAGCCCACAATTTATCAAGTGTTGGTTTGTTGGCTAATGCAACCGCATTGTTCTTCTTGTCTTCACGAATACCAATACCGTCCATAACAACCAATATTACTGGTCTTTTTTCCATTGTATTTTTCCTCCATTAATCGATAATAATATAACACTAACTAGGCCTTTTTTCAATGAACTCGTCTCAACAAATGAATTTTTTCACAAAAAGAAAAAGCCGCTTAACGGCTTTGATAACGAGATAAAAATTGTTGTGTTCTTTCCTGCTTTGGATGCTCGAACAATTGTTCTGGGCTACCTTGTTCTGCAATGACACCTTTATCCATAAAAATAACACGATCACTTACTTCTCTGGCAAACTGCATTTCATGCGTAACGATAACCATAGTCAAACCTTCATCCGCTAACTTTTTCATGACATCCAAAACATCGCCAACCATTTCTGGATCTAGTGCACTAGTTGGCTCATCAAACAATAACACTTCTGGATCCATACACAAGGCACGAGCAATCGCAACACGTTGCTTTTGTCCACCAGAAAGTTTAGTGCTTGGCTTATTCGCGAATTCTTTCATTCCTACTACATCTAAGAATTTTAAAGCTGTAGCCTTTGCTTCTTCTTTCGATTTTTTTAAAACACGAATCTGACCTAACACGCAGTTTTCTAAAACAGTCAAATTATTAAATAAGTTAAAACTTTGGAACACCATTCCAACCTTAGAACGATATTCATTGACATCCATTTGACCACTCAGAATGTCTTTACCATGATATAGAACATGGCCTCCATCCATTCTTTCTAATAGGTTTACACATCTTAACATTGTACTTTTACCAGATCCACTTGACCCAATAATCGTAACCACTTCTCCTTTATGAATATCGAAATCTACATCATTTAATACTTTAAGATTTCCAAAATGTTTCTGGAGATGTTGAATTTGAATAATTGTTTCCATAAATACCCTCCTAGCTACAGAAATCTTTCATGCTGCTTTCGCTATCCATTCTTTTTTCAAGATAATTCAATAAGAAAGAAGCAAGTGTTGTTAAAATTAAATATAAAACTGCTGAAACCATAAACGTTTCAATATAACGATAGTTACTTCCAGCTACAGATGTTGTCTGGAAGTACAGTTCAGTTACCGTAATAACATTCAACATTGAACTATCCTTAATATTTACAATCAATTGGTTTCCAATTGAAGGAAATGAATTCTTAATAGCTTGAGGAAATACAACATACATCAAAGTTTGCATCGTTGTCATACCTAAAGACATTGCGGCCTCATTTTGTCCTTTATCCACAGACTGAATTCCAGAACGAATAATTTCAGCCATATAAGCACCTGTATTGATTGAAATAATAATTAAACCTGCTGTAATCGGAGTCCATCCAATCACAGGTTTTCCTAAATAGTAAATAAACATAGCTTGAACCATCATTGGCGTACCTCTGAACACCCAAATATACAATCCCGTAATGATTCTACCTATTCTTTTTAAAACTTTGATACCCGTTGAATCATATTCATTGATTTCAATCGCACGAATGCCGCCGACTAATAAGCCGACGACAAATCCTGCAAACGTACCAACAAATGCGAACAACAAAGTCATCTCAATTCCATATTGGAAAAGAGGTAAGTTATGAACAAATATGTTCCAAGCTTTCGCAATATCAATATGCATAATTAATCCTCTGTTGGTTGGTGTTCAACTGCATATTCCATCATTTCTTCACGTTCTTCATCCGAAATACTATCTAATGCTTTTTGAACTTTTTTGAAGAATTTTGAATCACGAGAACCTTCCTTTAATGCGATTGAAACAGTTGTATCACAATCAAATCCATGTCCATCTGCGAATTGAACGATAGTTAAGTCTGGGTTTGCTTCTACCACACCTTTGGCAACTGCCATTTCAGCAGTAATTCCATCCACTTCGTGTTGTTGCAAAGCCAATACCATTTCTGGATAAGTAGCCTTTGGTGTTACGTGATTTACACCTTTAATTTGATCAATGACATCATCATAGTTTGTTGCTTTTTGACCAACAACATTTTTACCAGTAAATTGTTGAATATCTGTATATCCAGCTTCTTCACCATCTTTACGAACAATCATAATCATTCCCTTTGAATCATAATATGGAGTTGTAAAGTCAGCTCCTTCTTCACGTGTTTTATCTTTAGTCATACCAGCGATAATCGCATCGATTTCATCACCTTCTAAAGCCGGAATCAAACCATCCCATGCAGTTTTCTTAATGACTAATTTTTTTCCTAATTTTTTCGCAATCTTTTTTGCAACCTGCACATCATATCCATCCGCATAACCAGCTTTACCCAATTTTACAGAAGTATCTGTTTTTTCAGATGTTTGCCAGTTAAATGGAGCATATCCACATTCCATTCCAACGACAAATGTGTCCTTATCTTCTGATGTTGTAGCTGTGTTTGATGCACAACCAGTTAGTGCAAAAGTACATACCATGGCAGATGCCATTAATTTTTTAAAGTTCATATTTCTTTTTCTCCTTCTCTAATCGGCAAAGAATAGAAAAAAGCTATGCGGGCATACCACATAGCTAAAAAAACATCTCATTAACTATAAGATAACGCCTCTTCCTGACGAAGGAGTGTTATAAGTATTCCTTATAACCCCAAGAAATAAAATTGCCATTTTACTTCTTTCGGCATTGGTTACCTTTCAAACACTTCACAGTCTGCCAACTCCATGTTTTACTCTGATGCAATGCTGCCTCTATCTTTACTCGATTCACTTTATAGTGCTTATTATACTCAACATATACATAGTGTCAAGAAAGAAATTACATTTTTTCATAAATTTGTAAATATTTTCACGGTTTCTTTAAGCTTCTTTTAAGTTTTTAAAACTATTCTACCTGAATTATTCATGAAAATGTAAAAATTCGTAGAATGTTCCTAATTTAAAGG
>ERZ837380.251-NODE-251-length-83322-cov-5.417729_pt1 | contig 83322 bp, 79 predicted proteins | sample MGYA00519685_ERZ837380 | MGnify/ENA primary metagenome ERZ837380 (study PRJEB31850, sample SAMEA3708817) | human gut metagenome | biome: human gut; feature: human-associated habitat; material: faeces | place: China | collected 2014 ...
TCGCGGGTTCGAATCCCGTCTCGTGCTTTTTTGTTATATTTAAATATTTTTTGGCGGCTGTTGATGGTCGTGCAGAAATAAAGGGAGTGATGGTTATGAGGCAGCAAGATGCGAGAAACCTGTCCATGGTAATGGATTTTTATGAATTGACGATGAGCAATGGCTATTTTGTCGGACAGGATTTGGATACAAGAGTAGTATTTGATGTGTTTTACCGCGCTAATCCGGATGGTGGCGGATATTCAATTTTTGCCGGATTAGAACAGATTGTAGATTATATCCGTAATCTACAGTTTACGGCAGAGGATATTTCGTATTTGCGAGAGCAGGGGATTTTTGCAGAAGAATTTTTAGATTATCTTGCACGTTTTACGTTCCGAGGTGATGTGTATGCACTTCCGGAAGGTACCGTGATGTACCCTGGAGAGCCGATCGTTACGGTAGTAGCTCCATTGATCGATGCTCAGTTGATCGAAACGGCTGTTTTGCTGGAGGTCAATCATCAATCATTGATCGCAACGAAGACGAGACGTATATGCAATGCGGCAGCAGGCAGAGCAGTGTCAGATTTTGGTGCGAGAAGAGCCCACAATATGGACGCAGCTGTCTATGGTGCCAGAGCGGCAGTGATCGGTGGAGCAACGTCGACCGCTACGGTGTTGGCAGGTCAGATGTTTGATATTCCGGTCAGCGGAACGATGGCACATAGTTGGGTCATGTTTTATAAGGATGAATTTACGGCGTTTGAAAAGTATGCCAGATTATATCCGGATGCAACGGTTCTGTTGGTAGATACGTATGATGTCCTTCACAGTGGCGTACCGAATGCGATCCGTGTGGCGAAAGAAGTATTAGAGCCTATGGGGAAACGATTAAAGGGAATTCGTTTGGATAGTGGTGATCTTGCATATTTATCCAAAAGGGCGCGTAAAATGTTAGATGATGCAGGATTGAAAGATTGCCGGATCGTTGCATCTAACAGTTTGGATGAGTTTACCATTCAATCCCTTGTCAGACAAGGAGCCTGCATTGACAGTTTTGGTGTTGGAGAGCGTCTTATTACATCGAAATCGGAACCGGTTTTTGGCGCAGTTTATAAAATTGCGGCAGTAGAAGAGGATGGTATGTTTGATCCTCGCATTAAGATTTCGGAGAATGTGGAAAAAATTACCAATCCGGGTTGGAAACAGATATATCGTGTGTATGATGAAAATCATAAGGCGATTGCCGATCTGTTAGCCGGACGAGACGAAGAGATTGAAACTTCTGGGGAAGTAGAGTATGTCGATCCGAACAAGCCCTGGAAACGCAGAGTATTTACCGGATGCACATTTGTTCCGTTGCAGCAGCCGGTATTTATTGATGGTCGTTTTGTAGGAACGACCCCAAGTGTAAAAGAGATCGCAAAATATGTGGAACGTCAGCTTTCGGAAGAAATTTGGGAGGAAGAGCAGCGCTTTGAAAACCCGCATAAACATTATGTTGATATGACACCATCTTATTATAAAATGAAGAATGAATTATTGGCTTCTGCCAGATTTGAAGGCTGATAAGTTGTAGAAAGTGAGGATGATTATGAAATTAAAGGTGAGAATTGCCTTGTTTGTTATTTTTGCAGCAGTGATCGGTGGGTTTTATTATGCCTATTTCCCGGCGATCAATATACATTTGGAGATTTTTTGGACAACATTGATCGTTGTTTTTTTGTCGTTGGCGATCATTCTGGGAGCAAAATCATCCATTTCTCAGATGGTTGGAAGATTGTCTAAGAAACCGTCGATCAAGGAATTTTCGTGGTTTGCGAAGCTTTGCAGTGTATTGGTTATCGTGTGTGTTGGTGTGCTGATCGTTGGTTCGGCGTTAGGCGCTACGCTATTTCGTTCACGTGCCTATGCAAACCTGCTTCCGGTAGATAAACGGGAATTTACGGAGGATATAGAGCAGTCTGATCAAGTTACAGACATTGCATTGATGGATACGGAGAGTGCCAGGATATTTGGTAATCGTAAGATTGGTTCTTTGTCGGATGTGGTCAGCCAGTACGAGATCGAAGCGGATTATACGCAGATCAGCATTAAAGGACAGCCCATGAAAGTTTCGGGATTGAAGTACGCGAGTTTCTTCAAATGGTGGAATAATCGAAACAGTGGTGTGCCGGGATATGTACAGGTTAATCCGGTGAATTCAGAGGCTAAGTATGTGAAACTGACAAAGCCGATGAAATATGTTCCCTCGGCATATTTTAATTATAATCTGCAGCGTCATGTGCAGCTTACTTATCCAACCAAGATCATTAGCGGATATAAATTTGAGGTGGATGATGATGGAAATCCATATTATATTTGTCCGACAATGACAGCAAGAGTTGGATTGTTTGGCGGCATAGATGTGAATGGTGTGATCATTTGTGATCCAATCGATGGTGAGTGCAAATATTATGCGATTGGAGATTGTCCATCTTGGGTGGATAGTGTATATGATGGTCATCTGCTTACGAAAAAGTATAATTGGCATGGTATGCTGTCTGGTGGATATATTAACAGTATTATCGGGCAGAAAGGCTGTAAGCAGGCAACGGATGATTTTGGATATAAGATCATTGGCGATGATGTGTGGGTATATACCGGTGTTACATCAGCAAATGGGGATCAGTCTAATATTGGATTTGTGATGATGAATCAGCGTACCTCGGAGGCGAGATATTATCAGGTGTCCGGTGCGGAAGAACATTCTGCTATGTCTGCCGCAGAGGGAGAGGTGCAGGAAAAAGGCTATAAGGCATCTTTTCCAAGCCTGATCAATGTGTCGGGTACTCCAACGTATATTATGGTTCTTAAGGACGCCGGTGGATTGGTTAAATTGTATGCGATGGTTAATGTGGAGCAGTACAATATTGTTGCAACAGCGACATCTCAGACAAAAGTGTTTGAAGAGTATAAGACGCTCCTAGCTTCCGATGGAAAGCTGGAAACCGAGGAAAATGATCTGAAAGAGGATACGATCACTGTGCAGAGTGTGGAGTATATTGATTCGGATGATGGAACTATGGTATATATCAAAGATACGAATCATCAGGTATATAAACAGGCGTTCAAAGAAGATGAATCGTTGATACGTATTAGTGCCGGAGATGTACTGCACGTGAAGTATCAGCCGATGGATAATGAAATTCATTTGTTGCAGGAGTTTTCCTTCGAAACGAAGTGACGGAGTTTTATAGAATTTTAAGAATATTTTATAATTAGAGCTATTGAATTATTTATACGATCCTTTAGACTTATAAGTGGTTTTAAGATTCGCAATTAAGAATCGCAGGACGGCTTATCGTCAAATATTCTATGAATTTCTGCGCTGTGTATGCAGGACAGGATTTGTTGGATATAGAAGATGGAGGATACAAGATGAGATTAAAAGAACGCATCAGAAGATTTATGCAAGGGCGTTATGGCATAGTGGATCAATATTCAGAGTTTCTGTTTATTGTAGCTATTCCGATGTATATTATCGGAAATATAATATCAATTCGGGTAGTTAGTGCGCTGTTGATGGGTGTTGCATTATTTTTAGTGTTCTACGTTGATTACCGTATAATGTCACGAAATTGCACAAAGCGGTACCGCGAAAATGAACAATATTTGATGTTTGCGGGTATATTCCGTAAGCGTTGGCAGAAGTTTTGTTCTCGCATCAAGGATCGGCGCGAGAATCGTATTTACAAATGTCCATCCTGTAAGCAGCGGATTCGTGTGCCGAGAGGAAAAGGAAAGATTGCGATCACGTGTCCGCAATGTCGGACAGAATTTATACGTAAGAGTTAAAAGGAGGTAATGGTATGCGGGAGATGACGTTTAAGATGGAACGTCCCGGTCTGGTGAAAGCAGGGGATGCAGTGCATGTCAGTGAAAAAAAGACAGCACTGAATTATTCCTATATCATAGAGCCTGCTGTTGCTATGTCCGGCTGTTTTAAGGTAAATGAGAGGATACAGAGCAGAGATGGTATTGTAAAGGACGTAACCCACAATGACCGCGGTTATTATGTAGTCGTGGAATTTGAAAACTAGCATCGAAACGCGTTTTTGCTGTGCTGCCGGAATGTCCGGTGTAAGATAAATGGTAATGCATTGACAAATGAAATTTTGGCACGGGGCAGTCGACAATATAGTGAGGATAGAGTACATTAAACAGAAAGAGAGGATACAATGTTAGAAAAAGGAATCAAGGGAACCGGACGTCAGGTAGTGACGGAGAAACTTACGGCAAAAGAGATGGGAAGCGGTGAGCTTGCTGTTTATGCAACGCCTGCGATGATCGCATTGATGGAAGAGACTGCTTACAAAAGTGTTACAGCAGAATTAGAGGATGGCATGGGAACGGTAGGAACATTAATGAATGTGAAACACGTTTCCGCTTCACCGGTTGGTATGGAGATCACATGTGAGACAGAACTGACAGAGGTAGATGGAAGAAGACTGGTATTTACAGTAAAGGCTTATGATACAAAAGGGCTGATCGGCGAAGGCGTACATGAGCGCTTTGTGATCGTTAATGAAAAGTTTCAGGCAAAAACTGACAGCAAAAAAGAAGCTTAATAATTCTGACAGCAAAAAAAGAAGCTTAAGGATTTAGCCATTAAAAAACGCTTAAACATTACAGTTTAAGCGTTTTTTGTTAGGAGAGTATTTTACGGTCCTTTTTGTTCAGGTATTTTGATTTCACTTTTAAAAATAAGATGGATAACGTCCGTTTTTCGTAGGGACGTTATCCATCTTCGGCTGTTTTTTATAAATGTTCCGCTTAGCGTTTATTGCTCTGTTTCCAAATCTTCATCTGTTCTGCCTCTGCAATCAACTGGTCGCGGAAATCAGGATGAGCCACGGAAATAATGGCTTCTGCTTTCTGCCAGGAGGAAAGTCCTTTGAGATTAACAATACCATATTCGGTTACGAAGTAATGAACATTGGCACGTGTATCTGTTACAATAGAACCATTCGCCAAAGTAGGACGGATTCTGGAATTTACGGTGCCATCCTTAGCGGTGAAAGTAGAAGACATGCAAATGAAGGATTTACCACCGTTGGAAAGGTAAGCGCCTAATACAAAGTCTAACTGTCCGCCTGCACCGCTGATCTGTTTGGTTCCTGCACTCTCAGCGTTGATCTGTCCGTACAAGTCAATATCCACTGCATTATTAATGGAAATGAAATTATCCAATGCGGAAATGGAGCGGATGTCATTGGTATAATTGACCGGGGCACTCATGCACTGAGGGTTTTCGTCTAAGTAGTCATATAATTTTTGTGTTCCGGCACCGAAAGCATATACCTGACGGCCTTTATCAATGCTCTTGTTCATGCCGGTGATCTTGCCGGCTTTTGCAATATCCACAAAGGCATCTACATACATTTCTGTGTGTACACCAAGATCTTTAAGGTCGGACTTAGCAATGAGAGAACCGACTGCATTTGGCATGCCGCCGATACCGAGCTGCAGACAGGCACCGTCTGGAATTTCATCTACGATATATTTTGCAACAGCTTCATCTACTTCTGTAGCAGGAGCAGCAGCGCCCGTTGCATCAATAGCCGGATTGGAGCCTTCTACGATCATGGCCACCTGACTGATATGGATTCCCTCTTCAAATCCACCTAAACAGCGAGGCATATTTTCATTAACTTCAACGATGATAATCTCTGCGCGCTCACAGACAGCAGCCATATGAGAGGCGTTTGGTCCAAAATTGAAATAGCCGTGTTTGTCCATTGGAGCTACCTGAAACATTGCTACACGGGAAGGGGTAGCGGAGTCGCGGTAATAACGCGGCAGCTCGGAGTAACGGATCGGATTATAAAATGAGAAATTTTGTGCGATTGCTTTACGTTCGATGCCGCCCATATGCCAAGAATTCCAAGTCATATGCTGTGCAGGAGAGTCAATCTTGAAAATCTCCGGAACGTGCATTAAAATACCGCCTCTGAAGTTTACATCAGTCAATTCCGGAAGACGTTTTGCCATAGCAGCATCCAAGGCTACCGGCGTACCCGTGCACCATCCGTAATCAACCCAGTCGCCGGAATTGACAACTTTGACCGCATCTTCTGCGGAAGTTAGCTTTTCGTTGTACATTGTTTGAAAGTTCATATTCTTTCTCCTCCATATCTGTTTTGAATTGAGAATCCGAAAGTGTAGAAGAAATTTCAGATCCTATGTAAAACTCTTATCTAATAAAATAGCACGAAATCATTTTATTCGCAACAAATCGCAGAGAAATCTTTGCTGACAAATTTTGTCGGAATTCCACAAACAATGAAAGAAAAATGCTTGCTAATTATTTCAATTTGATATATCATAGAGGCAAAGAGTGCATATGGAACGCTATATATTGTATGGATTGTTCTGCACATATCAAACAAGGAGGATTTAGTTATGGCAAAGAAAGTTGTTTTGGCAGGCGCATGTCGTACTGCAATCGGTAAAATGGGTGGAGGATTGAGCAAGACTCCGGCACCAGTGTTAGGTTCTATCGTTATCGAGGAAGCTCTTAAGAGAGCAGGAGTTCCAAAGGAAGAAGTTGATCATGTATATATGGGCTGTGTAATCCAGGCAGGTCTTGGACAGAACGTAGCACGCCAGGCATCTATTAAGGCAGGTCTTCCTATTGAGACACCGGCAGTTACAGTAAATGTCGTATGTGGTTCTGGTTTGAACTGTGTAAATATGGCAGCTCAGATGATCGAAGCAGGAGATGCTGACATCGTTGTTGCTGGTGGTATGGAGAATATGTCGATGGCACCATATGCTATGATGCAGGGCCGTTTCGGATACCGTATGAACAACGGTAAGTTAGTAGATACCATGGTAAATGATGCACTTTGGGATGCATTCAATCAGTATCATATGATGATCACAGCTGAGAATGTTGCTGATCAGTGGAATCTTACTCGTGAAGAGTTAGATGAGTTTGCTGCAAGCAGTCAGCAGAAATGTGAAGCTGCAATTGCTGCAGGCGGATTTGATGCAGAGATCGTACCTGTTCAGACAGGTGTAGATAGAAAGACAAAAGAGCCAATCATCTTCTCTAAGGATGAGGGACCTCGTGCTGGAACAACAGCAGAGAGCCTTAGCAAGCTGAAATGCTGCTCCGGTAAAGAGGGTGGTGTCGTTACAGCTGGTAACGCTTCCGGTATCAATGATGGTGCTGCAGCAATCGTTGTAATGAGCGAAGAGAAAGCAAAAGAACTTGGTGTTACTCCAATGGCAACATTTGTTGGCGGTGCATTGGGCGGTGTTGATCCATCTATCATGGGTGTTGGACCGGTTGCATCTACGAACAAGCTTTTGAAGAAAACAGGTCTTACAATTGATGATATGGATATTATCGAGGCAAATGAGGCATTTGCAGCACAGTCTGTAGCAGTTGCCAAGGATCTTAAGTTCGATATGTCTAAAGTTAATAAGAAAGGTGGAGCAATTGCACTTGGTCATCCGGTTGGAGCATCAGGCTGCCGTATCCTTGTTACACTTCTGCATCAGATGGAGAAAGGTCAGAAGGGTCTTGCAACACTTTGTATCGGTGGTGGAATGGGTTGCTCAACAATCGTTGAGAAAGAGTAATTCACAGATTGCGGTTGATAAAGTAATCACATAAAGGAGACATAATCATGGATTTTATTTTATATGAAGTAGATGGTGCAGTAGGAACCATTACAATCAATCGTCCAAAGGCATTGAATGCTTTGAACAGCCAGGTGTTGGACGAGCTGAATGCTACATTAGATGCAGTTGATCTGGATACAGTTCGCTGCTTGATCCTTACCGGAGCAGGTGAGAAATCATTTGTTGCAGGTGCTGACATCGGAGAGATGAGTACACTCACAAAGGCCGAGGGTGAGGCGTTTGGTAAGAAGGGAAATGATGTATTCCTTAAGTTAGAGCATTTCCCAATCCCTGTGATCGCTGCAGTGAACGGATTCGCACTTGGTGGCGGATGCGAGATCTCTATGAGTTGCGATATTCGTATCTGCTCTGAGAATGCTGTATTTGGACAGCCTGAAGCTGGTCTTGGTATTACACCTGGATTTGGTGGAACACAGAGACTGGCTCGTTTGGTAAGTCCTGGAATGGCTAAGCAGTTGATCTACACAGCAAGAAATATTAAGGCTGACGAGGCATATCGCATTGGTCTTGTAAATGCGGTATATCCATTAGAGGAGCTTCTCCCGGCAGCACAGAAGATGGCTGCAGGTATTGCAAAACAGGCTCCGATCGCTGTTCGTAATTGCAAGAAAGCAATCAACGAAGGTCTTCAGGTATCTATCGACAAAGCTGTTGAGATTGAAGAAAAGTTATTTGGTGACTGCTTTGAGACAGAAGATCAGAAAGCTGGAATGGGCAATTTCTTAGCTCCAAAGGATCAGAAAGTTAAAGTAGTTCCTTTCAAAAACTGTTAAAATCGAATTGGTGGGTGTCATGGGATGAGTGATCATCCCCTGGCACTTTACTATAGTCAAAGCGGATTTTCATCCGTTTCCCCAAAAAATTAATTAAAATATGGAGGTAATATCATGAAAGTAGGCGTTATTGGTGCTGGTACTATGGGACAGGGCATTGCTAAGGCATTTGCTCAGAATGAAGGATATGAGGTAGCTCTCTGCGACATTAAGCAGGAGTGGGCTGATGGCGGTAAAGAGAAGATCGCTAAAGGCTATGACAGATTGGTACAGAAGGGTAAGATGACACAGGACGCTGTAGATGCTATCCTTGGCAGAATCACACCGGGCTTGAAAGAAAACCTTTGTGCTGACTGCGATCTTATCGTAGAAGCTGCATTTGAAGACATGCAGGTTAAGAAGACAACATTCGCTGAGCTTGACAAGATTGCTAAGCCGGAGTGTGTATTTGCTTCTAATACATCCAGTCTTTCTATTACAGAGATCGGTAATGGTTTAACTCGTCCGATGGTAGGTATGCATTTCTTTAACCCGGCAGACCGCATGAAGCTGATCGAGGTTATTGCAGGTGTTAATACACCAGCTGAGACAGTTGAGACAATCAAGAAGATTTCTGAGGAAATTGGAAAGACTCCTGTACAGGTTAATGAGGCTGCTGGTTTCGTAGTAAACCGTATCCTTATCCCAATGATCAACGAAGCAGCTTTCATTAAGATGGAAGGTGTATCTGACATCGCTGGTATCGATGCAGCTATGAAGCTTGGTGCAAATCATCCAATGGGACCATTGGAGTTAGGTGATTTCGTAGGTCTTGATATCTGCTTAGCTATCATGGATGTACTTTACAATGAGACTGGTGACAGCAAGTATCGTGCATGCCCACTTATTCGTAAGATGGTACGTGGCGGTAACCTTGGTGTTAAGAGTGGTAAAGGATTCTATGTATACAATGCTGACCGTACAAAGACACCGGTTGATGCGCTGTAATCAATTCTGAAATGAGTTCACATTTTTTAGTGTTCTGTCAGAACAAGTTGTTTTGGCAGAACATTAAAAATAAAATATGTGTCTGAAACAGCACACAATAAATATGACATGAAAGGTGGTAAAAGAAATCATGGATTTTACATTAAGTAAACAGCATGAGATGGCGAGACAGTTATTCAAAGATTTCGCTGAAAATGAAGTTAAGCCTCTGGCTCAGGAAACAGATGAGACAGAAGCATTCCCACAGGTAACGGTTGATAAGATGGGTAAGAGCGGATTCTTAGGAATTCCGGTTCCTAAGGAGTACGGCGGACAGGGCGCTGACATTTTAACATACATTATGTGTGTAGAGGAGTTGTCTAAGGTTTGTGGTACAACAGGTGTTGTTGTATCCGCACATACTTCTCTTTGCGTTGATCCGATCCTTACTTATGGAACAGAAGATCAGAAGCAGAAATTCCTTCCGGATCTCTGCAGTGGCAAAAAACTTGGTGCCTTCGGTCTTACTGAGCCGGGTGCAGGTACAGATGCTCAGGGTGTTCAGACAAAGGCTGTTCAGGATGAAGCAACTGGTGAGTGGATCTTAAATGGTTCTAAGTGCTTCATTACAAACGGTAAAGTTGCTGATGTTTATATCATCATTGCTTATACAGATGTTATCGAAGACAAGAGAGGCAGAAAAGTTAAGAAATTCTCTGCATTTATCGTAGAGAAGGGAACACCTGGATTCTCCTTCGGTACAAAAGAGAAGAAAATGGGTATCCGTGGTTCATCCACATATGAGTTGATCTTCGAGGATTGCAGAATCCCTGCAGATTCTATGCTCGGTGTAAGAGGAAAAGGATTCCCAATTGCAATGCATACTTTGGATGGTGGTCGTATTGGTATCGCTTCCCAGGCACTTGGTCTTGCAGAGGGTGCACTGGAGAGAACAATCGAGTACACAAAGGAAAGAAAACAGTTTGGCCGTACAATCGCTCAGCAGCAGAATACACAGTTCCAGCTTGCTAATATGGCAACAAAGGTAGAGGCTGCTAAGAATCTTGTATACAAGGCTGCACTTAAGAAACAGCAGTTTGCTGATGGCGCTAGAGTTTCTTACTCTGTAGAGGCTGCTATGGCAAAATTGTTCGCAGCAGAGGTAGCAATGGAAGTTACTACAAAGTGTGTACAGTTGTTCGGTGGATATGGTTATATCAGAGAGTACGATGTAGAGCGTATGATGCGTGATGCTAAGATCACAGAGATTTACGAGGGAACTTCTGAAGTTCAGCGTATGGTAATCTCTGGTGCTCTTTTGAAGTAAGAACTGATAATTGCAAATTATATAAGACAAGGAGTGACATTGCCGTGAAAATTGTAGTATGTATAAAGCAGGTTCCAGATACCAAAGGCGGAGTAAAGTTTAATCCAGATGGTACACTGGACAGAGGTGCAATGCTTGCCATCATGAACCCTGATGATAAAGCAGGTTTGGAAGCAGCACTTAGAATTAAAGATGAAACAGGAGCAGAGGTTACTGTATTGACCATGGGTCTTCCAAAGGCTGAGGAAGTTCTTCGTGAAGCAATGGCTATGGGTGCAGATAACGGTATTTTGGTAACAGATCGTGTACTTGGTGGTGCTGATACTTGGGCTACTTCTACAACGATCGCAGGTGCTCTTAGAAACATTGATTATGATTTGATCATCACAGGTCGTCAGGCTATCGATGGTGATACCGCTCAGGTAGGACCACAGATTTCTGAGCATTTGGATATTCCGGTAATTTCCTATGCAAAGGATATTAAGGTAGAAGGTGACAGCGTTATTGTTGAGCGTCAGTACGATGATAGATATCATGTATTAAAGGCTAAAATGCCTTGTCTCGTAACAGCTCTTTCTGAGTTGAACGAGCCACGTTACATGACTCCTGGCGGAATCTTCGATGCATTTGATAAGGAGATCACTGTTTGGGGCAGAGCTGATTTGAAAGATGTTGATGACTCTAACTTAGGTTTGAAGGGTTCACCAACTAAGATTGCGAAAGCATCCGATAAGGTTAAAAAGGGTGCTGGTGAGAAAGTTACTCCAGATTCTCCGGATGAGGCAGTATCTTATATCATGAGCAAGTTAAAAGAGAAGCATGTAATCTAACAATAATAAGGAAAAGTGGTGACTAAAATGGGTTTAGAAGAATATAAGGGTGTCTATGTCTTTGCACAGCAGGTAGACAACGAATTAAGCGGTATCGCTTTTGAATTGCTTGGTAAAGCAAAAGAGTTAGCAGCTGATTTGAGCACAGATGTTACAGCAGTTCTGATCGGTTCTGGTGTAAAAGGTCTTGCAGATCAGTTGGCAGAGTACGGCGCAGATAAGGTTATCGTTGTAGATGATCCTGAGCTGAAAGAGTATAGAACAGAGCCATATGCGCATGCATTAGCTTCTGTCATCAATGAGTATAAGCCGGAAATCGTTTTGGTTGGTGCAACAGCAATTGGTCGTGATCTTGGTCCTCGTGTTTCTGCACGTGTTGCAACAGGTCTTACTGCTGACTGTACTGTACTTGAGATTGGTGATTTTCCAATCAATCCAGTTCCAAATCAGGAGCAGAAGCATAACCAGCTTCTTATGACACGTCCTGCATTTGGTGGTAACACAATCGCAACAATCGCTTGCCCGGACAACCGTCCTCAGATGGCAACTGTTCGTCCTGGTGTTATGCAGAAGATTGAGCCAATTGCCGGTGCTAAGGCTGAGGTTATTGAGTACAATCCTGGTTTCACACCAAACAACAAATATGTTGAGATCTTGGATGTTGTTAAAGAATTGTCTGATACCGTAGATATTATGGATGCTAAGATCCTCGTATCCGGTGGTCGTGGTGTAGGTAGTGCTGAGAACTTCAAGATCCTTCAGGATCTTGCTGATGTGATCGGTGGTACAGTAAGCTGCTCCCGTGCCGTAGTAGATAATGGATGGCTTCCAAAAGAGCTTCAGGTTGGACAGACTGGTAAGACAGTTCGTCCTAACGTATATTTTGCAATCGGTATTTCCGGTGCAATTCAGCATACAGCAGGTATGGAAGAGTCTGACATCATTGTTGCAATCAACAAAGATGAGACAGCTCCAATCTTTGACGTAGCTGATTACGGTATTGTAGGCGACTTGAATAAGATCGTTCCTAAGCTCACAGAAGAGTTAAAAAAGGTTGTAAAATAATTCCTAAATAATTATTAAATTATTTGGAATAGCGGTTCTATTTAATGATAAAATAGGATATAATGAGACAGAACTTGGATCAGGTTCTGTCTCATTTTTTGTTTAAAAGGAAAATACTGTTGTGAATAGCAAGGAGATTTACGGTAAATTACAGTCTTCGAATATTTAAATAGAAATTGAGAACAACCGCCAAAGACTGCTCAGAAGTTTGAGTGGAATCACAAAACGTGAAATGTAAAAAGAAAAGAGGATGAAAGATGGAGTGGATCAAGACAATTATTTATGGTATTGTGGAGGGCATTACGGAATGGCTTCCAATCAGTAGTACCGGACATATGATCTTATTAGAGAAAATCATGCCGATGAAGGTATCTTCCGATTTTTGGGAGATGTATCTGGTTGTCATACAGTTGGGGGCGATCTTAGCTGTTGTATTAATGTTTTGGAATCAGCTATGGCCATTTTGCAGCAAGGAAAAAGGTTATATTAAAAAGGATACATTTTCGATGTGGTTTAAGATTATTGTTGCCTGTGTGCCGGCAGCAGTAGTTGAGCTGGTGTGGGGAGATCAATTAGAAGCAGCCTTTTATCATTATCAAGTGGTTGCATTAATGTTGATATTGGTTGGTATCGTGTTTTTGATCGTAGAACGCTGGAACAAGGGACGTGATGCCAAGGTGACAACCATCGCACAGATTACGTATCGTGCCGCATTTATGATCGGTATGTTTCAGTTGATCGCGGCATTATTCCCGGGAACATCCAGATCCGGTGCAACGATCATCGGTGGTTTAGTGATCGGACTTTCCCGTACCGTAGCGGCGGAGTTCACATTCTTCTTGGCGATTCCGGTCATGTTTGGTGCTAGTTTGATGAAAGTGATGCATTTTGGACTACATTTTTCCGGTTATGAATTAGGGATGCTGTTATTGGGAATGTTTACCGCATTTTTGGTATCCGTGCTCGTTATTCGTTTCTTAATGGATTATATTCGAAAGCATGATTTTAAGCCGTTTGGATGGTATCGTATCGTATTAGGAATTCTTGTTTTGGTTTATTTTGGCATTGGTGCATAACCCAAACAATAGAAACACACCTCATATTTGACAGATTGCTCATTTAGGATTAAGATAATGAGGACTATACTGATAGTATTTTTGCAAAGAAATGAGGGATAGTTTTGAATTTTCGTAGAATTGATAAGAATACAGTGCAGTGTCGTATGTCCGAAGAGGAAATGGAGGAATATGGATTTAAGATCGAGGATTTCTTCACGGATCAGGACAAAGCACGTGAGTTTTTGGAGCAGTTGGTAGAACGAGCAGAGGAAGAAGTCGGCTATGAAGTTGAAGGCGGCGTTGTGTCCATGCAATTGATGCGCATGCCTGATAATTCCCTGATCATTACATTTTCTGATCAAAGTCCGGAGGGAATGAATAATATGCTGAATCAAATCCGACATCTTGCCGGATCTATTGATGATGAGACCGCAGAAGCTATTGTAGAAGGACTCAAGAATGGCGAGATACCTGATGTGGACGATCAGGCAGCGATACATACCAGCGAAAATATGGATCTATTTCAAAAGAAAAACACGGTAGATGCCGATAAAGAGAATTATCAAAAGCATATGAAGGATCTTGCTAAGATAAGGCGGGATAAGGAGAAAAGCTTGATAAGTTCGGCAAAGGTGTATTCCTTTGATAATTTGGATGGATTGGAGCAGTTCGCTGCAGATTTTTATACCAAAAAGAATATTAATAGCAAGTTGTTTCGAGATCAGAACAGTGGAACATATTATCTGCTGATCAAAAAGGGAAAATTAAAGATGGACGAGTATCAGTATTTATGTCGCAGATTGTCGGATTATGGAACAATTTGCTCACCCCGTCCTTATATGGAGCAGTATTGCAAAGAGCATTATAAATGTTTGATCAGCAAGCATGCGATCAGAGCACTGCAGGCATATTGTTTATAAATGGAGAACGGATATGAAATATGACTTTGATTTAGAAGATCACAGCAAAAAGAGAAAAGAAATATTTCTTCGTGTTTTACTGTGTGCTTTAGAAATAGGCGTAGTATTATTTGTGGCATATGCAATTACCCATTTTGGCCTGGAAAAAATGACGGTATCCGGGAAATATATGAGTCCTACCTTGAAAGATGGGGATGAGATCCTGATCAATAAGATGTGTTATCGTCTGCACAAGGTTAGACGAAATGACGTTGTGGTTGTTAAACACAATGGGGCGCAGCATAATTATTATACTGTGGAGCGTGTGATCGGTTTGCCTGGAGAAAAGGTTCAGATCAAAGATGGGGAAGTGTATATTGATGGCGATAAGTTAAAGGAGAAGTATAGATTTCCGACCATGGAAAATGGTGGACTTGCACTGGAAGAGTTTACCCTTTCAGAAGGAGAGTACTTTATGCTTTGTGACAATCGTAATGAGTGTGAAGACAGCCGCAATGCAAATGTCGGTAATGTTATGTCGGAAAATATTGTTGGTAAGGCATGGATCCGTACCAATCATTTTACGTTGGTAAACAGGATCAATGGATTTGAACAGAAACACGCAGATCCGTCGGCAAGTCCGACAGCGAGTGCTGCGGCAAATTAGTACGTAGTTTGAAATGGAGGATAAATATGCAGTTTCAATGGTATCCGGGTCATATGACTAAGGCGAAACGTGCAATGCAGGAAGACATAAAACTGATCGATGTTATTATTGAGTTGGTAGATTCGAGAGTGCCATATAGCAGCAAGAATCCAGACATTGATCAGTTGGCAAATGGAAAATCACGTATACTGTTGATGAATAAATATGATCTGGCAGATCCGGTGCGGACAGACCAGTGGGTGCAGTATTATGAGCAAAAGGGTTATTTTGTAGCGAAAGTGAATTCCAAGAATGGAAAAGGTGTGAAAGCTGTTCATAATGTTATTCAGGCAGCGTGTAAAGAAAAAATAGAAAGAGATCGGAGACGCGGTATTTTGAATCGTCCGATCCGCGCGATGATCGTGGGAATACCAAACGTTGGAAAATCAACTTTTATTAACAGCTTTGCCGGTAAAGCTTGTACCAAAACAGGTAATAAACCGGGTGTTACAAAAGGAAAGCAGTGGATTCGTTTGAATAAGATGGAGGAGCTGTTAGACACGCCGGGTATCCTTTGGCCTAAGTTCGAAGATCAGGAGGTTGGATTACGCCTGGCCTATATTGGATCTATTAAGGATGAGTTATATAATATTTACGAATTAAGCGTTTTACTGCTTCAGTATTTGCGAGAGAATTATCCGAATGCTGTCAGTAACTTTTATGGAATAGCAGAGGAAAAGGCCAGTGAAGAGACATTGAAGCAGATAGCAGAGAAAAGAGGATGTTTGAAGGCTGGTGGAGAATTTGATCTGGATAAGGCTGCCAAATGTCTGATTGACGATTTCCGGGCAGGAAAGTTAGGGGCGATCAGTTTGGAAATGCCTCAGTAATTCTTCTATGTTAGGCAAGTAGAACACTTAGGCTTTAATAACGAGCAGAAATGGGGAACAGTATGTACGATAAGAACGAAATCGAGGATAGTCTTGAGTTTTGTCGTCAAATAAAAGAATACGAGGATATATCTGCTACAGATAAGGGCACTGCAAATGAATCGCAGGACAAGTCGTTATCTGTTATGGCGGAGGAAATGGAAACACAGTCACACTCATGGGATCATATTTTGCAAGAACAGGATCCGGTGAGTGTTGATTTTGATGCTGTAAAACCATTTATTGCCCCGCCGGAACCAGAGACGTCGGCCAAAGCGATGGGCGGTTTGCTGGAGAAAGAAGAAGAGGCCAAACGTATACAGGAAAAGCAGCGTGAACAGGCGAGACAGAAGGCGCTTGCGCGAGCTGAGGCAGCCAAAAAGGCAAACGAAGAAGCTGTTCGACTTAAGGCAGAACAGGAAAGAAAGGCGGCAGAAGAGGCAGAAAGACTTAAGGCAGAACAGGAAAGAAAGGCGGCAGAAGAGGCAGCCAGACTTAAGGCAGAACAGGAAAAAAAGGCGGCAGAAGAAGCGGCCAGACTTAAGGCAGAACAGGAAAGAAAGGCGGCAGAAGAAGCAGCCAGACTTAAGGCAGAACAGGAAAGAAAGGCAGCAGAAGAAGCTGCTTTAGAGCAGCACCGGCATGAGTTGGAGCTGCAGAATAAATTACAGCAGCAGCGGGCAGAGACAGAAGCGTTAGCAAGAAAACAACAACAGTTGGAAGAAGCGGAAGCACAACGTATTGCACAGGCACAACGAGAGGCAGTTGCCAGAACTCGTGCTAAACTACAGCAGCAGCGACAACAGGAGCTTGCAAAACAACAAGAAACATTACGTCAACAGGAGCTTGCAAAGCAGGAATCAATCCGAAGACAGGAATTGGAAAGACAGAGAGAGGTTCAGGCAAGGCAGGAGGCAATGCGGCTTCGGGAGCAGGAGAAGCAAGCAAGACAGCTTGCGGCGAAACAGGAGCAGCTTCAGCGTGAGGAAGAGGCGAGAGCGCATACTGCAGCAATGAAACAGGCACGTCAGCAGATGGAAGTGCAGAGTCGGAGACAGGCAGATCAGGCAGAACAGCTACGATTGCGCATAGAAGCACAAAAACAGCAGACGGAGCAGGAACAACTGCGTATAGAACAGGAACAGCAGCAGAGAATACAAAAACAGCGTGAGGCAGAAAGTGCTGCACGTGAAACCTTTATACAGAGCAATAGCTCTTTGGCAGCAGAGCGTCAGCGTGCAGCGATGGAGGCAGAAGCTGAAGCAAGAATACTACAGGAACGTGCAGAGGAGCTGAAACGTCAGGCAGAAGTTGCAGCCTTGGAAGCGCGTATTCATCAGCTTGAGCAGGAATCTGCGAGAGCCAGAGGAGAGTATGCTGCAAGTTATGGTACACAGAGTGCGACACAACAGCCGGTATATACTGATCCGCTTGCACAGAGCAGGATACAGCAGCCGGTGTATATTGATCCACATACACAGAACAGGACACAGCAACCGGTATATACTGACCCTCGTACACAAAATACAGCGCAGCAGATGTATACAGGAACCAGTGCATCTGGCTATCCGGGACAAACGCAGACTGCGGCAGGTAGTGTCAGCAAGCAGAAATTATCTGAGAAACAGATCAATGAAATCTTTGCTCAAGGATTAGAGAAAGAGCGTAAAGAATCACGCGCAAAAAGAAATGCATTGATTCAGCGGCAGGCAGATAAAGAAAATGCCAGAATTCGTCAGGAACGTGCAGAGAATGGTGTGAAACCACCGGTAGAGCGTGTACTTGATATGGTAAAGGCCGGTAAGGACAAAGCGGTCGATATTCTATCGGATGTGTTCCATACGGTGAAAGAAAAGTCCGAAGATCCAGAGTTACAGGAACAAAAGACGAAAGCTTCACGTTTATTTGGAAATCTTTTAGTCATTGCCATCTGTGTATTTATTGCATATTGTGTTGCATCAGTTGTGACCTCTTTCGTTGCAAATCCAACGAAAGTAGAAGGCGAATCCATGGAATCTACGTTGACCAATGGGGATACAGTATTGATCCAGAAAATGAGTTATTATTTTGGAGATCCCAAACGGTATGATGTCGTCGTATTTCCGGTGCCTTACTACAATTCGGATACCAAATACATTAAGCGTGTTATTGGACTGCCTGGAGAGACAGTGCAGATCATAGAGGGAAAAGTATATATTAATGGCAAAGAATTAAAAGATGACACTTATGGAAAAGATAAAGTGATCGATGATCCGGGAGATGCGGTGGAGCCGATCACATTAGCGGATGATGAGTATTTTGTACTGGGAGATAACCGTAATATGAGTACGGACAGTCGAAGCAGTTATGTAGGGCTGATAAGGCGTAAAAGCATTATCGGAAAGGCTTGTGCACGTATTTTCCCACTCTCAAAAATGGGAGGCATTGCCGGGTAAGATAACAGTAAGGAGGAGCTTATGAGTGATATCAAGTCGATCGCACAGATCAAGCAGGAGTTTGAACAGTCAGGTGACGACAAAGAGGCTCTTTATGTGCAATATGCCGGAGATTCCCGGAAAGGGGTTCAAAATCTTATTACAAAATATCAAAAAGAGGCGCAAAAACTTCTGAAAGAGCAGGAACGCTTAGAGACAATGCGTTTTTTTGAACATAAATACAGTGAATATCATGCGATCTGCGGGATCGATGAGGCGGGCAGAGGTCCGCTTGCCGGTCCGGTAGTAGCTGGAGCAGTGATCCTGCCGGAAGATGTGGAAATTTTATATCTGAATGATTCTAAAAAATTATCGGCTGCGCGCAGGGAAGAATTGTATGAGGAGATCAAGGAAAAGGCGATTTGTTATGGCGTAGGGATTGCATCGCCAGAGCGGATCGATCAGATCAACATATTACAGGCAACATATGAGGCGATGCGGGATGCCATAGCAGCTTTGATGCCGGCACCTGATCTGTTGTTAGTAGATGCCGTGCACATTCCGGAGGTTGAGACGAAACAGGTGGGCATCATCAAAGGAGATGCCAAAAGTGTTTCTATTGCGGCGGCAAGTATCATCGCAAAAGTAACAAGAGATCGTATGATGATGGAAATGGATGCATTATATCCAGAGTATGGATTTGCAGGTCATAAGGGATATGGGGCAGCAAAACATATTGAAGCAATCAAAAAGTATGGACCCTGCCCGATCCATCGCAGAACATTTATTAAGAATTTTATGGAGTGAGATGGCTTATGGAACAAAAGCATCAGGGGAAAATTTATGGGCGTGATGTCATGAAACAGGTGCGGAAACGTTCGGCTGTTGCATTGGAATACGAACCGGAAAAAGATCGTGCGCCAAAAGTGGTTGCCAGTGGACGCGGGCACGTGGCAGAGCGTATTTTGGATACTGCCAGAGAGCATGATATCCCGGTACATCAGGATGCAGGGCTGACGAAGAGTCTGGAGAATGTTGAGATCGGTGAGTTTATACCGCCTGAGCTGTATCAAGTGGTAGCGGAAGTGTTGGTATTTGTAGATTCTATGGATAAGATCAAGGGTAAATGGGACGTTGATCGCTTGAAGAAGTAAGGTCACCAGTAAAAGAGATGTTTGTCATTTGAAGAAGCAGGTGCATCAGTCAAAGGGATGTATATCATTTGAGGCAGAAAGTGCACCAGTAAAAGAGATGTTTGTCATTTGAAGAAGTAAGGTCATGGGTGGATTTAATGGGAAAGAATAATCGTCAGATAGGATCAAAATATGAGCAGCTTGCAGCGGATTATTTGAAAAAGCAGGGATATTGCATTGTAGAACGTAATTATTATACCCCCTATGGAGAAATTGATATTATAGCACAGCAGGATGAAGTGCTGGTTTTCGTGGAGATTAAATATCGCAGCAACCGTCGTTATGGTGCAGCTACGGATGCGGTAGATCATCGCAAACAATGGAGAATCAGTAAATCTGCAATGTATTATTATGCCTATCATGGCTATGAGGAACAAAGACCTTGTCGTTTTGATGTGATCACAGTGCAGGGGAGTGCGGTAACGCATATACAAGATGCATTTGATTACTGCGGCTAAAAAGGAGGAAAATAATGCGAAAAAAATGGAGCAGAGAAGCTTTTGAGAAAAAGTTTGGTAGTGTAGAATGGAGTCAAAATAAAAATACACCGGAGGCTAAGGAATACGAACGTATGTCATCGCAGTACTCGACATATATGGAAATACAAAATGGCATCCCAGTGCTGCGATTTTCTTGTTTTGATCCTTGGAAAGACTGGATGGGGGCAGCGTTTTCGACACGGTTAGGTGGTGTTAGCGAAGGGTATTTATCCAGTATGAATTTTGGCTGGAAACAGGGAGATGACCTGGAAAATGTAAAAGAAAATTACCGTTTGTTTGCCGGGGCGATCGGCGTCAGCTCAGATGACTATGTATTTTCGGATCAGGTGCATGATACAAAGGTAGTAAGTGTTACAAAAGAGCATACGGCAGGACCGGAATTACACAGGAAACTTCAGGGAATAGATGGTCTTATTACGGCAGAAGAAAATGTTGTTCTTGCAACATCTTATGCAGACTGTGTTCCATTATTCATTGTGGATCCGAAGCACCGCATTGTAGCCGCGTCTCATTCCGGCTGGCGGGGAACAGTTGGTCAGATTGGCCGCAAAACAATAGAAATGATGGTTCAGCAATATGGTTCAGATCCGAAGGATATGGCTTGTGTCATTGGACCATCGATCTGTCAACAATGTTATGAAGTAAGTGAAGATGTAGTGAGTGCACTAAGCTGCGTATATGCAGAAGATCAGATGCGTCAGATTGCTGAACCGGGTAGAGAACCGGGCAAATATCAGTTAGATCTCTGGGCAGCCTGTTATGAAACATTAAAAGAAGCAGGTGTTCCTCCGGAGTCGATCCAGGTATCCGGAGTGTGCACCTGCTGTCATAAAGATCTGCTATTTTCACACCGTGCAACTGCCGGCAAACGTGGCAATTTGAACGGATTTATTTGGAAGAAATGTTCTTAGAACGTTCTTCTAACAATTCCTGAATACGCTTTGTTGCATTCATAATGTCATTGACAGATGTGTCGTGATTAAGAGTATCAATGATGAGTGCAATGTAACGGCTCAGATCTACGTTATGATAATAAGGACGTTCCTTTAGAGCGGAAGGGCAGTAGCAAAGGTTTGTTGTGTAAATATGATCAAATACCTTTTCTTTGTATGCCTGATCAAGTTCCTCCAGTCCGTCATTGAATAAACCAAACGTTGCACAGATAATAACGCGTGCAGCGTTTCTTTTTTTGAGTTCTTTGGCAACTTCCAGTACTGTTTTGCCGGAAGCGATCATATCGTCCACAATGATCACATCTTTGCCGGAAACATCATTACCAAGGAATTCCATGGAGATCACAGGATGCTCTCCATTCACCAGTGTAGAATAGTTGCGGCGTTTGAAAAACATACCCATATCGACACCAAGCTGGTTGGAATAAAATACCGCACGGCGCATACCGCCCTCATCCGGGCTGATCGTCATTAAATGTTCATTATCCACAATAAGATCCGGCATATCATTTAGGATTGTCGAGATAAATTGATATGATGTGAAGAAATTATCAAATCCGTTGTTAGGGATGGCATTCTGGACGCGATTGTCATGCGCGTCAAAAGTAATGATCGTTTCAACGCCCATGCGGATCAGTTCCTGCATTGCCTGTGCACAGTCTAAGGATTCATTGATCAGACGCACGTGCTGTCTGCCTTCATACAAATATGGCATGATCACAGTGATTCGTCTTGGATGTCCGCTGCAGGCCATGATGACACGCTTTAGATCCATAAAATGATCATCGGGTGACATATGCGTCTTATTGCCATGCATATCATACGTCTCATGATAGTTGACAGTATCCGATATAATGAACAGATCGCTTCCTCGGATCGATTCGTTGACGACAGCACGTCCTTCTCCGGTCCCGAAGCGAAGACATTCAAAGTCAACCAAATAGTTGTCGATGGAATAATCTGATGTCATAAAATCCGGTTTGTTTGAAGCTGCAAGAGCTTCTTTACGTCTTGCAATGATGATCTCATTTACTCGTTTACCGATTTCACTACAGCCACCCATTGCCACGATCTTAAGTGGAGCGAGAGGCATTGCATCCTGTAATTTTCTGTTTGCCATGATCTTATTTCTCCATTCTGTAAATAACCGATTTTATTCTAATGTTCTGCTCACGATCCTGTCTGGAGAGAACAAAGAATTGTCCTATAAAAATATACCGTGTTTTAGTTTTTCAGTCAATAGACTTTCTTTTTTGGTCGTTTTATGGTATAACGTAGAGTGTTGTATATTGTGACAAAGTGTTTTTTGGATCGAATTTTGTTCTAAAATAACAGGAAAATATACGGTTTGAGAGATAAATCGTGGATTGGTAAAGACCAAAATAAGGAGGAATATTGTGAGAAATTTAAAGAAGTATTTTGCAACTGCACTGTGCGTTGCACTGTGTGTAACAACATTAGCAGGATGTGGTAAGAAAAAGACGACAGAGCAGAAGGTGGAGAATATTGATTATCAGAAAGCGGTTACTTTGACAGAATACAAAAAAGTTACGCTCAAAAAAACAGATATTGAGTCAAAGCTCAAGACGCAGATCGATCAGTTGTTGGATCAGAATAAAACGTATGAGGCTGTGAAGAAAGGAACGGTAGCAAATGGAGATACGGTCAATATTTTCTATGTGGGAAAAGTAGACGGTAAAGCATTTGACGGCGGATCTTTGACAAAAGATACCAACCCATCCGGTTACGATCTTACGATCGGTTCTAATACGTTTATTGACGGTTTCGAAAAGGCATTGATCGGTAAGAAGATTGGTTCAACCTGTGACATTAAGCTTACTTTCCCGGAGAAGTATTCGGTCAATTCGGATCTTGCAGGAAAGCCGGCAGTATTTACGGTAACGATCAATTCTAAGCGTGGTAAGGCAAATGTGCCAAAGTTTGATGATACATTTGTAAAGAACAATGTGTCCGGTTATAATACAGCCAAGGAGTATCAGGCAAAACTTCGCGAGGATGTTGTAAAAGATATGGCATGGGACAAAGTTGTATCGGATTCCAAGATTTCCAATTATCCAAAGCAGCTGATCGAGGATAACAAGACTCGTCTGGAAACTGCTTTAAATACGTATCTGAAACAGCAGAATACGACATTAGAGGATTATATTTCAGCACAGAATATGACAAAAGACAGCTATGAATCACAAAAAGAGCAAACTGCTAAGGATGCAGCCGGTGAAGAAGTTGTTTACAATGCAATTGCTGAAAAAGAGAACCTGGAAATTACGAACAAAGAGTATAAAAGCGAGTTGGACAAGCTTTTAACGAATACCGGAAGTAAGAATGAGAAAGAATTGAATAAGACATTTAAGTCTTATTATGGATTTGATGCGAAAACAATTGTAAAGAAAGATCTTTTACGTGAGAAAGTACTCTCTTATCTCGTAAAGAATGTTGTTGAGCAATAATGCAGTGATTGTGTCGGAGCACACTTGACACAGAGGTTGTAATGCATGGAAAATGTGTGCAGAAATGAGGAAAGATATGAGTAAACCAATTGTGGCTATCGTTGGAAGACCAAATGTTGGTAAGTCAACGCTGTTTAATATGATCGCCGGAGAGCGGATCGCAATTGTCAAAGATACGCCAGGTGTAACAAGAGATCGTATTTATGCGGAAGTTAGCTGGCTGAATCATAATTTTACATTGATGGATACCGGTGGTATTGAGCCGGAGACAAGCAATCAGATGCTGCGCAGCATGCGAGAACAGGCGGAAATGGCGATTGAAATGGCTGATGTCGTCATGTTTGTCGTAGATGTGCAGCAGGGTGTTCTGGATGCGGATTATAAGGTGGCTGATATGCTGCGCAAGGCGCACAAAGATATCGTATTGGTCGTTAACAAGGTAGATAATTACGACAAGATGCTCCCGGATGTCTATGAGTTTTATAATCTGGGAATTGGGGATCCACATCCTATCTCCTCTCTGAATAAGATGGGACTGGGTGATATGCTGGATGAAGTAACCGCATTGTTTCCAAAAGATCTGGAAGAGGAAGAGGATGAGAGACCGCGTATCGCAATCGTTGGTAAGCCCAATGTTGGTAAATCCTCTTTGATCAATAAACTGTTAGGAGAGAACCGTGTGATCGTATCGGATGTAGCCGGTACGACTCGTGATGCGATTGATACTGACATCTGCTGGGAAGGTAAAGACTATGTGTTTATTGATACAGCGGGACTCAGACGCAAAAATAAGATCAAGGAAGAAATTGAGCGATATAGTATTTTGCGAACGGTGTCGGCGGTAGAACGTGCTGATGTGGTCGTGCTGATGATCGATGCCGAGGAAGGCATTACGGAGCAGGATGCCAAGATTGCAGGTATTGCACATGACCGCGGACGCGGTATGATCATTGCGGTTAATAAATGGGATGCCATTGAGAAAGACAATCATTCGGTCAAGAAATTTACCAATGAAATCCGCAATACATTATCGTTTATGCCGTATGCGGAGATCTTATTTATCTCGGCCAAGACCGGGCAGCGTATTCCAAAGTTGTTTGATGCATTAGAGACGGTAATCCAGAATCATTCGATGCGTATTGCTACCGGAGTGGTCAATGAGATCTTGATGGAGGCAGTTGCGATGCAGCAGCCACCTTCAGACAAAGGACGCCGTTTGAAGATTTACTATATGACGCAGGTGAGTGTGAAACCACCGACTTTTGTTGTCTTTGTAAATGATAAACGGCTAATGCATTTTTCGTATACCCGTTATTTGGAGAATAAAATACGAGAAGCGTTTGGCTTTGCAGGAACGCCACTGCGATTTCTGATTCGCGAGCGCAGTAAAAAATAAAAGTGATTAGGAGAGGTAAAAGATGATGTTGTACCGTATCATTTGTCTGGTGATTGGTTATTTTTGCGGATGTATATCCAGCGGTTATTTTGTTGGCAAACTGTATCATATGGATATTCGAACAAAGGGAAGCGGTAATGCAGGAACAACGAATGTGCTTCGAACACTCGGTAAGCTTCCGGCACTTATTACATTTGTCGGCGATTTGGCAAAAGCAATCGTTCCCATTGTGATCATCCGCTGTCTGTTTCAAGGTGAAGAAGCCTATTTATTATGCTTATACCTTGGTTTAGGCGTTGTTTTAGGACACAATTTTCCATTCTATTTAAGATTTAAAGGCGGTAAAGGAATTGCAGTTACGGCGGCCGTTGTATTATCGGCAGCCAATCCGATCATGATACCGATCGGTCTTGCGATTTTTATTATTGCAGTCGCTATAACACGGTATGTATCAGTGGGATCATTATTTGTAGCCTGGTATATCCCGGTGAATACATTGGTATTTCATTGGCTGGATGGAAAGAATCCGTTGTTTTTACATATGATGATCTTAAGTTTATTATTTACCGTGTTGGCTTATGTGCAGCACAGACAGAATATTGTCAGGCTGCTTCATGGTACGGAGAATAAGATTGGGGCAAAAAAGGAGGAGAAGGTAAATGAGTAAAGTAAGCTTTTTGGGGGCAGGCAGCTGGGGTACTGCTCTAGCGATCATGTTAGCACAAAACGGACATGATGTTACTCTTTGGTCAAAAGTGCAGGCTGAGGTGGATATGCTACAGCAGCACAGAGAACATATTCATCGTTTGCCGGGTGTGAAACTACCGGATTCTATTGTTGTCACTTCAGACTTAAAACAGGCCTGCGAGGGCAATGATCTGATTGTCTTTTCGGTAGCATCTCCGTTCGTTCGCGCAACGGCAAAAGAGGCAGCAGTTTATATACCTGAGGGACAGCGTGTTGTCAATGTGGCAAAAGGCATTGAGGAAGATACGTTGATGACATTGTGTGATATTATCAAGCAGGAAATTCCGTGTGCAGAAGTTGCTGTTTTGTCCGGACCAAGCCATGCAGAGGAAGTTTCGATTGGAATGCCGACAACCGTTGTGGTAGGGGCGAAGACGAAAGAGTTCGCCTGCTATCTGCAAGAAGTTTTTATGAACGATCGTTTTCGAGTATATACCAGCTCTGACATGATCGGTATCGAACTTGGTGGCTCGATCAAAAATGTGATTGCCTTAGCGGCGGGTGTCAGTGTGGGACTTGGCTGTGGTGATAATACCATGGCAGCGTTGATCACCAGGGGAATTACCGAAATTGCCAGACTTGGAATTGCGATGGGAGGACGTTTGGAAACGTTTGCAGGATTGTCAGGTATCGGTGATCTGATCGTTACTTGTACGAGCAGACACAGCCGCAATCACAACGCAGGTGTATTGATCGGTAAAGGCTATACGATGGACGAAGCGATGAAAGAGGTTAAACAGGTTGTAGAGGGTGTTTATTCGGCGAAAGCGGCAAAGAAACTAGCCGAGAAATATCAGGTCAGCATGCCAATCGTATCAGAAATCAATGAGGTGCTTTTTGGAAATCTATCAGCAAAAGACGCGCTGGCAAATTTATTGACGAGAGATCGCTGTGAAGAGTATCCAAACGATCCATGGCAGCAATAAATCCGACACGTGCGCAGTATCCAACTGTTGTATTGCGGTGGAAATAGGAATATCTGTGCCGGTTGTCTCATATATACTATCAAAAGTGATCAGTGTTGGAGAATATGTGATGAGACAGCAGGAATATAAAAAACAGAATAAGGTTGTTTTAGAGGGGATAGAACCGGTAGAAAGCCGGGAGGAACGTCTTCATATGGCTCGACAAGCATTTGGCCGGGAAAATATGACATATGAAACGGCAAAACGCTCTGAGCATCCCGGTCGTCTGCTCCGGTTGGTGACGGCAGGGATGCTTTTTAGTATAGCAGTGTGCTATTGTTTACAAAATGGTTCTGTTTTTGGGTACGATAAGGAGTGGATTGAGCAATGTCTCATGGATAATCACTTGTGGGAACAGGTGTCAGATGCTGTTGCACAGGGGATAAGTCAATTTACAAAATAAAAGTATAGGATAAAGAGGCGGGATTTTTACCGGTGAACGTCTTTTTGTCAAGAAATGAGGATGAACATGAGAAAACTGGCATTGAGCGATGAGGTACTTTTGTCGGTGGAAAAACCGGCCAGATATATTGGCGGCGAGATCAATATGGTGAAAAAGGATCCCTCAAAAGTTGATATACGTTTTTGTATGTGTTTCCCGGATGTTTATGAGATTGGTATGTCACATCTTGGAATTCAAATATTATATGATATGTTTAATACGCGAGAGGATATATACTGCGAGCGTGTCTATTCACCATGGGTGGATCTGGATAAGATCATGCGGGAGCAAAAGATCCCGTTGTTTGCATTAGAGTCACAGGATCCTATCAAAGAATTTGATTTTTTAGGGATCACGTTGCAGTATGAAATGTGTTATACCAATATTTTGCAGGTGTTAGATCTTTCACAGATACCGCTGAAAGCAGTCGATAGAACGATGGAGGATCCTTTTGTGATTGGTGGCGGCCCATGCTCGTATAATCCGGAACCGATTGCAGACTTTTTTGATATGTTTTATATCGGAGAAGGAGAGACGGTATATTTTGATCTGATGGATGCGTATAAAGAATGGAAAAAGACCGGTGAAGACAGGGTGGCATTTCTCAAACGTGCGGCACAGATCCCGGGCATTTATGTGCCGATGTTTTATGAGGCGAGTTACAATGAGGATGGAACATTGGCAGATTTTTATCCGATCTGTGAAGAGGCACCGAAGAAAGTGATAAAGCAGGTGGAGGACAAGATGTCAGACACCTTTTATCCGGAGAAACCGCTTGTACCTTATACCAAGGCAACACAGGAACGTGTCGTATTAGAGATTCAGCGCGGCTGTATTCGCGGATGCCGATTTTGTCAGGCGGGAATGCTGTATCGACCGATCCGTCCGCGCAGCTTGAAATTTTTGAAAGATCATGCCAGAAAAATGTTAGAATCCACGGGGTATGATGAGATCTCCTTAAGTTCCCTCAGCTCCAGCGATTACAAGGAACTGCCGGAATTAGTATATTGGCTGATCGATGAATACCGGGACAAAGGGGTAAATATTTCGCTGCCGTCTTTGCGTATTGATGCGTTTGCGTTGGATGTAATGTCGAAAGTACAGGATATTCGCAAAAGCAGTCTAACGTTTGCACCGGAGGCAGGATCACAGCGTATGCGTAATGTGATCAACAAAGGTTTGACGGAAGAGGTGATCTTAAAAGGTGCTATGGATGCGTTCCGCGGTGGATGGAATCGAGTAAAACTGTATTTCATGTTAGGACTTCCGGGAGAGCAGGAAGATGACATTGCGGGGATCGCAGAGCTGTCAGATAAGATTGCCAGAGAATATTATACGTTGCCGAAGGATCAGAGAAACGGCAAAGTAAACATTGTAACGAGTACGTCGATCTTTGTACCAAAGCCTTTTACACCGTTCCAATGGGCACCGATGAATACAAAGGAGCAGGCGAAGGAAAAGCGTTTCTTTTTGTTGGACAAGATCAAAAATCAGCTTAATGCAAAGAGTATCAAATATAACTGTCATGATGCGGATGTATCGGAGTTGGAGGGTGTGTTTGCCAGAGGAGACCGCAGACTGAATGATGTGATCCTTCAAGCATATCAGGATGGCTGTTTCTATGATGCGTGGAGCGAGTATTTCCACTATGACCGCTGGCAGAAAGCAATGGAAGATCATGGGCTCACCATGGCATTTTATAATGGAAGAACGCGTGACGAGGACGAGCTGTTTCCGTGGGATTTTATTGATATTGGAGTAACGAAGGAGTTTATGCTGCGGGAATATAAACGATCTCTGGCGGAAGAAGTGACACCAAACTGCCGTGCAAAATGTGCCGGCTGTGGTGCTGCAAAATTTGGCTGTGGTGTCTGCGTTGAGGCGAGAAATTAGAAAGGAACGGGAAATAGATGAAGACCAGAATTAAGTTTTCCAAGTGTGGATCGATGCGTTTTGTTGGACATTTGGATGTTATGCGTTATTTTCAGAAGGCTTTTCGACGTGCGCAGATCCCGGTCAGTTACAGTCAGGGATTTTCACCGCATCAGTTGATGTCTTTTTCTTCACCGCTTGGCATCGGATTAAGCAGTGACGGAGAGTATATGGATCTTACGCTGGATCAGGTGGAAGATGCTGACCGGATCGTAGAGCAGATGAATGAGCAGATGAATGAGGAAATCCGGGTTCGGGATCTTACCATCTTAAAGGATGATGCAAGACCGTCGATGGCAATGTTAGCGGCCTGTGATTATATGATCGCGGCCAAACCGGACAAGACTTCCTTTTTGGAGAGAGTAGATCTGGAGGAGCTGGTGCACCGCTTTATGGAGCAGTCTTCGATCACGATCCTCAAAAAGACCAAGCGTTCGGAGAAAGAAGTAGATATTCGGGATAATATCTATCACTTATCAACTGGTTTGGAACAATTGCAGGGGCATACCGGTATGAAGTATGGAGAGAGCTGCCTGGAGGGGTCTGCGTACCGCCCGCTGCTCTATATGCAGCTTACAGCAGGCAGTGTGGTAAATATAAAACCGGAGCTGGTCTTAGAGGCGATGGCGGCATTTGCCGGAGATACCTTTTCGTTTTTGGATGTTCAGATCCATCGACTGGAAATGTATGGTGATGCAGATGGCAAAAAAGGCGAGGTGCATACGTTTTCTTCAGAAACACCATGTCGTTTGCTGCCTTTGTCCGAATACGATAAAGCATAAAAGGTGAAAGGCGTGGTTAATAGCGTGAAAGAAGAGTTGTTAGTGACACGCAGAGAGGACAAGATCCTTTTTGCGAGAGTGCAGGATGGAAAGATTGTTCAATTACAGGCAGAAGATTCGGATGGCGGTATTTTGGGCAATATCTATGTTGCCAAAGTGCGCAATATAGTAAAAAATATTAATGCGGCTTTTGTCGAGTTTGCCAAAGGACAGATGGGTTATCTTCCTCTGACAGGACAGATTGCACCGATTCATACCGATGGAACACCGAGAAACGATGACCGTATATTGATCGGTGATGAATTGATCGTTCAGGTGACAAAGGAGGCAGTGAAAACAAAGCCACCGACGGTATCCTGTGCGATAGAGCTGCCTGGCAGATATGCGGTTCTTACCCGCAAAAATGGAATTGTAACGAGTGTGTCAAAAAAGATCCAAGATGAGGACAAGCGGGAAAACTTACGCTGCATTTTGCAGGAATATGCCGGTGAATCTTATGGGTTTGTGGCGAGAACCAACAGTGCCTCCTGTGAGGAAATGACGTTTCGGGGGGAGATCGAAGGACTGGTAAAACAGTATGAACAGATTACAAAACAGGGAATACATCGAACGGTATATAGTGTGTTGTACCGTGCAGCAGATGGCTATCTGTCCCAAATTAGGGATAGCTTGGGCGGTCAGTCAACCGGCATTTTGACCGACGATGAAGAATTATATGCTCAGATCCAAACATATTTGGAAGCCGGTGGGTTGCAGGACAGTATGCCGCTAACACTATGGGATCCGGATCATGGGAAAATGGATGCGGTATATGATATCAGCCGGACGATCGAGAAAGTGTTACGTCCTAAAGTTTGGCTTCGGGGCGGTGGTTATCTGATCATTCAGCCAACCGAGGCATTGATCGCTATTGATGTGAATACCGGCAAGGCAATTTCTAAAAAGAAAGATGTGGAAAAGACGTTTTTGAAGGTCAATATGGAAGCGGTAGAGGAGATCGCCAGACAGTTGCGTTTGCGAAATCTTTCCGGCATGATATTGATTGATTTTATTGATATGAAAGATCCTGAACACAAAGAAAAGGTGCTTCAGGCGTTGGAAAGGGCGACGGCGAAAGATCCCGTTCAGACAACGGTTGTCGATATGACAGCGTTAGGTCTGGTAGAGGTAACTCGCAAAAAAGTTCGCAAATCTTTCTACGAACAGTTAAAGAAAGGACAGGATTGATATGACAGCAATGAACTTTTATATGCCGACGAAGGTGTATCAGGAATGGAATGCAGTAGCAAATCATGCAGAGGAGATCGCTTCTTTTGGTAAAAAGGCGTTGATCGTAACCGGACGCCATTCTTCCAAACAAAATGGATCACTTGCAGATGTTAGGGCCGCTTTGGAAACATGCGGTACAGAATATATTGTTTATGATCGGATTGAAGAAAATCCATCCATCGCAACGGTTATGGATGCAGCCGGGATCGGCAGGGAACAGGGCGCAGATTTTGTAATCGGTGTAGGGGGAGGATCCCCGTTAGATGCGGCAAAAGCCATTGCAATGATGATCCATAACCGCGATACTTCCAGTGAAGTTTTGTATCAGAAAATCACATTGCGTGCATTGCCGGTTGTAGCAGTTCCAACAACGTGTGGAACAGGGTCAGAGGTGACACCGTATGCAATTTTGACAAGAGATGATATTCAGACAAAACAAAGCATTCCACATAAGATTTTTCCGAAACTTGCTTTGGTCGATCCGAAATACTTAAAGACTGCATCTGCGCAGGTTCTTGCCAATACTTGTATCGATGCGTTGGGACATTTGATTGAAAGCTATTTTAATTCGCATGCCGGTGAATACAGCCGTATGCTTTGCATGACAGGATTTGAAGTGTGGGGTGGCTGTAAAAATGTGTTGCTCGGCATGGATCCGGAAGAGGAAGATTATGAAAATATGATGTTAGCTTCCAGTCTTGCAGGAATGGCAATCGCACATACCGGTACGTCACTTCCGCATGGCATGAGCTATTATCTGACGTACCATAAGGGGATACCGCATGGAAAGGCAGTGGGATATTTTCTGCCCGGTTATTTGCGTCTGTTTGCGGAACAGATGGATGTTGAGGTGATGATGATCCTCAGAAGTTTGGGCATTGGCAGTTTGGAGCAGTTTGAGGGATTGATCCGTGAATGTCTTGGAACCCCGGAGATCACGGATGCAGAAAAAGAAGCTATTTTGATGGAAATCACATCATCAGAACGTAAACTGGCAGCAGTACCGATCCCGGTGACAAGAGAACAGATCGCGGAAATGATCACAAACTAGCAAAGGATAGGAGGCAGAGATGGATATATCCTTTCAGGAAACAGGAGTAGTCAAACAAAAAGAGGACATTATTATTCGGCGAGGTATTGTACATATTTTGGATGCGACGCTCGGGTATCCGGTCTATTCGGAGCAGGAACTGGATCTAACGCCGGATATTAACGATTTCTTTCGGAGTCATATCTTTAAATTGATGTCAGGAGATGACATGAAAAAATGTTATTTTCCGGAGGAAGAAGATTCTCCGGTGTATGACATTGTTAAAGAATTTAGTGAAGATGATCTCGTTGCGGACAGTAAACGTCTGACAGACGAATTGTACCGGATCATGAATGCAAACGTTGCAATTCCCTCAGCGGATCTGGCAATTGTAACCTTTCAGGTTGCCGGACAGAAATATCTTGCGCTGCTTAAAATGAATTACAAAGAAAGTTTTGTGCATATGACGAATGCAGAGGAAGCCGGTAATGTAAATAGTATTATCCGTTATCAGGCAACTTTGCCGGGATCCGGATCCAAACTGTCCGAGGCTGTCATTATCAATTTGCAGGACTTCTCTGTCCGCATTGTGGAAAAGAAATACGAAGTGAATGGGGAAAAAGTAAATTATTTATCCGAACTGTATCTGCAGTGTAAGGCAGCGATGTCCGATAAGACAAAATTAGCAGTCGTTACCAGAGCAGTTGAGCAGGTCAACAAAAAGCATTTTTCGGAAGAACCTGTAAAGCAGATGGAAACGAAAAGCATTTTGAAACAGGAGATCGAGGAAAATGGTGCGATCCAGGTTGAGCGTATCAGCGAGAAAATGTATGGCAGTACACCGGAGATTAAAGAAGAGTTTGATGCCAAAATGGAAAAATACCATATGGAGAAGGCCGAGGTAAAGCCACAGAGCGAACAGACGACGAAAAAATTTGAAAAACAGTATTTAAAAACAGACACCGGTATTGAGATCAACATCCCAATGGAACAATATCAAGATATTGATCAGGTGGAGTTTATCACAAACGCCGATGGAACAATATCAGTGCTGATCAAGAACATTAATAAGATTATGACAAAATAATGAAAAAGGAGGACAAACATGTTTCGGATCTGGGGAAAGATTTGGAAAGACAATCATTTGCTGCAAGATATTACGATCTGCGATGCTGCTACGGATAAAAATCGTACCCGCAAAGTATTTGATGCGATCGAAGAGATGTGTTATACCTTTGATCTGAGCAAGCCTATCTGGTTGGAGAGCAATATACAAGATTTTCAGCGGAGAGACAAGACAAGATTTACAAAGGACTCCTTTATTGATGAGATAGATTTTGATTATTTGGAGATCCAAATGTTGGAAGAGGATTAGTGTATAAGCAGGCTATAATAACAGCCTGTTACATATGGCAAATATTTGTGCAAAATGTATTGACATTTTTAAGATATGATGATAAACTAATCAAGTGTGCCGCTTAACGAGGTACCTTGAAGTGCTGTTTTTGTAAGAATTTGCAGGGACGGACACCGTAGTTAGCGAGTAATAATGAAGGAGGAACAGGTCTATGTACGCAATTATTGCAACAGGTGGAAAGCAGTATAAAGTTTCCGAAGGTGACGTGATCAACGTTGAGAAGCTTGCTGTAGAAGCTGGTGAGACAGTTACATTTGATAACATTGTTGCTGTAAGTGATGGCTCCCTTAAGGCTGGCGCAGACGTAGCAAACGCTACTGTTACTGCATCTGTCGTAAAAGAGGGTAAGGCTAAGAAAGTAATCGTTTACAGATACAAGAGAAAATCCGGTTATCATAAGAAAAACGGTCACAGACAGGCTTACACACAGGTTAAGATCGAGAAGATCAACGCTTAATAGGTGACAGAATGATAAATATAACCATTTATCAACGGCAAAAGGATGTGTATGACGGCTTCCGAATGGAAGGTCATGCAAGGTATGCCAAATATGGAAAAGATATTGTATGCGCCGGTGTTTCGGCATTGGTGATCAACACGATCAATTCTATAGAGGAATTTACAGGTGACACCGTCACAACGACGATGCATCCGGATCTTGTGGAGATGAGAATAACGTCCGAACAGATCAGCCCTGAAGCCGAATTGTTACTTCGTTCGCTTGTATTAGGATTACAGGGAATACAAGCAGAATATGGCAAACGATATCTGAAAATTAAGTATAAGAGAAAGCAGGAGGTGTAGAAACATGTTAAAAATGAACCTTCAGTTATTTGCTCATAAAAAAGGAATGGGTTCTACTAAGAACGGTAGAGATTCCGAGTCTAAGAGATTAGGAGCAAAGAGAGCAGACGGACAGTTTGTACTCGCTGGTAACATCATTTACAAACAGCGTGGAACAAAGATTCACCCAGGCGTTAATGTAGGACGTGGTGGTGACGATACATTGTTTGCATTGGTAGACGGTGTTGTTCGTTTTGAGAGAAAAGGTAGAGACAAGAAGCAGGCTTCCGTATATCCAGTAGAAGCAAAATAGTCTTTGAGCCGGTAGAGCCGGTTACCGATACAAGAGGCTGTCATTGTACAGCCTCTTTTTCGTAGAGACAGAAGTGGTGTCATGCAGCGTCAAACTGTAAAGCACTTGTACCATATTTCATAAAATATATATTGATAGAGATTTGTTATTTTATTGCTAGAAGGAAGGTGAGCCCATGTTTGCAGATAGTGCAAAAATATATATCCGTTCCGGAAAGGGCGGAGATGGACATGTTAGTTTCCGAAGAGAATTGTATGTGGCTGCAGGAGGTCCTGACGGCGGCGATGGTGGCCGCGGTGGAGATCTGATCTTTGAAGTCGATCCGGGAATGAATACATTAAATGATTTTCGACATATCCGAAAGTATGTTGCAGGGGATGGACAGCCCGGTGGAAGAAGACGATGCCATGGAGCAGACGGTGCAGATTTGGTCGTAAAGGTACCGGAAGGCACAGTTGTAAAAGAAGCTGAGACGGGAAAAGTGATCGTTGATATGTCTCATGACTGTAAACGTGAGGTTATCCTTAAAGGTGGCCGTGGCGGTAAGGGAAATATGAATTATGCGACGCCGACTATGCAGGTGCCAAAGTATGCACAACCTGGTAAGCCGGGGCGAGAGCTAAATGTTATATTAGAGTTAAAAACGATCGCAGATGTTGGATTGGTGGGATTTCCGAATGTTGGTAAATCAACGTTTCTGTCACGCGTCAGCAACGCAAAGCCAAAGATTGCCAATTATCATTTTACGACTTTACAGCCAATGCTTGGTGTCGTTGATCTGGAAGGTACCGATGGTTTTGTGATCGCAGATATTCCGGGTCTCATTGAGGGTGCCGCAGACGGTATCGGTTTAGGCCATGAATTTCTGCGTCATATTGAACGGACGAAGGTGTTTATCCATATGGTAGATGCTGCATCCACTGAGGGAAGAGATCCGCTCAATGATATTAATATTATTAATCAGGAATTAAAGAAATACAGCGAGGAGCTTGCGGCACGTCCACAAGTGATCGCAGCGAATAAAACAGACGTATTTTATGGGACTGAAGAAGATACCGTGATCAGCCTGCTTCGTGAAGAATTTGAGCCAAAGGGAATACCGGTATTCCCGATTTCTGCAGTTAGCGGTAAGGGTGTCAAAGAACTGTTGTATCATGTGAAAAAGATGTTAGATGATATTCATGAAGAACCAACGGTCTTTGAGCGCGAGTTTGTTCTAGATGAGATGGATTTTGCGGATGAACCATATACTGTAGAATATGACGAAAAAGATAATATGTATGTTGTAGAAGGCCCGCGTATTGAGCGAATGTTAGGATATACGAATCTGGACTCTGAAAAGGGATTCCAGTTTTTCCAGAAGTTCCTTAAGACCAGTGGTATTTTGGAGGAACTGGAACGTCTTGGCATTGAAGAGGGAGATACCGTACGTATGTATGATCTGCAGTTTGATTATTACAAGTAATCATTGATCCCAATAACTTTAAAACCAAAGGAGATATAAGTGGCGATGGATTCCAGTGTGATTTCGGTAAAGTTAGATGCATTTGACGGACCGCTAGACTTGTTACTGCATCTGATTGAAAAAAATAAAATAGATATTTTTGACATTCCGATCGTGCAGATCACGGAGCAATATTTGGAGATCATCGCACAAATGGATCGCAAGGACATGGATGTTATGAGCGATTTTTTGGTGATGGCGGCAACGCTGTTAAAGATAAAGTCCAAAATGCTTCTTCCGGTAGAGGTGACCGAGGAGGGTGAGCCGGAAGATCCCCGTGCGGAATTGGTAGAGCGCTTGTTAGAGTACAAGACATATAAGTATGCGTCTTATGAGTTAAAGGATAAGCAGATGGATGCAGCAAGATTGCTGTTCAAAGAATCTACGATCCCCGCAGAAATTGCTGACATCAAAGAAGAAGTCAATGTTGAAGAATTGTTGTCAGATGTTACATTGGCAAAATTGCAGACAATTTTTCATTCTGTGATGAAGAAACAAGTTGATAAGATTGATCCGATCCGAAGTAAGTTTGGTAAGATTGAGAAAGAATCTGTTACACTGGCGGATCGTATGCTGTTTATCGAAGAGTATGCAATGCTTCATCAAAAATTTTCGTTTCGCCAGATGCTAGAAAGCCAGCCAAGTAAGACGATGATCATTGTAAGCTTTTTGGGAATTTTGGAATTGATGAAAGTCGGCAAATTAAAGATCGTTCAGGAAAATATCTTTGATGATATTTATATAACTTATGACAATACCGTAAAATACGAGGGAGAGATCATTCCTTCCAGTGAGTAGCGATTGTAAGCGGATAGAGTGAGAAAGGAGGTCCGTTTGGTGTGAAACTTTCGGAGCTAGAAGCTAAAATAGAGGCTATTCTCTTTACAATGGGAGAGGCAGTAGAATTGGAAAGGATCGCAGCGGCAACAGAGCAGGATGAGGATACATGCCGCAAGGTGATCCGCAGCATGATGGATAATTATGCGGCAGAGGATCGTGGTATTCAGATCATAGAACTGGATGGTGCGTTTCAGATGTGTACGAAAGCAGATATGTATGAGGCGATCGTCCGTATTGCCCATGTTCCGAAAAAACATGTTTTAACGGATGTATTGTTGGAAACGTTGTCGATCATCGCTTATAAGCAGCCGATCACAAAGGTGGAGATCGAACATATCCGAGGTGTGAAATCGGATCATTCGGTCAACAAATTAGTAGAGTATAATCTGGTTTGTGAAGCAGGTCGCCTGGACGCACCGGGACGACCAATCCTTTTTGCGACGACTGAGGAATTTTTGCGGAACTTTGGTATTGAGTCATTAGATGATCTTCCGGTTGTCAATCCGGAAAAGATTGAGGATTTTAAGCTGGAGGCAGAAGAAGAAGTTCAATTAGAACTTGATATTTAATGATTCAAACTTCCCATACCACATCATCTTTCTTTGTTAAGTCTCTGATGAATTGTAAAAAGACTCTGGGGAACAATGATTCAACATTGTTCCCCAGAGTCTTTTGTGATGATCAGATGTTAATTTTTCTTTTTGCTGTTCGATTTTTTTTGATCCATCATATCTTTATCAATGATCGATTCGATCACGCTTTTCTTTACCCAAATATCAAAAGATAGTGAGCAGATAAAAGCAAAGTTGCTCAGGAGTTTCCTTTCTTCATCATCCTCAATATCCGCAAATGCCTTATTAGAGTCGCGCAGTTTGCGAATCATATCTCGTACTTCAAAGTCAATATTTTCGTATTGTCGTTGAAAAATCTCTTCATAAACGGTATTTAAGTTACGATCATTTTCGGAGTGAAAAAAACGTTTTGTGATCGGTGCCAAAATGCTTTGGATATCATTGATCGACAAAAAGTTCTTAAAGTAATAGATAAACAGCAGTAACACCATATGCTCCGGAGAATATTTTTTCTTCTCCGAAGGTGGGAGAAGATTGTTCTTAGAGTAATTATTGATCATTGTCTTTGTTAGGATCTTATCATCCTCAAATCGCTTGGAGGATTTTAAGTGATCGTCCATAAAAGTTGTGATCTGATCCATATACAAATCAATGTTCGGAATCTCATCCGGCTCAATATAATCAATATTCTGAATGCTTCGCAACAGATCGATCATATCGCGGTCATATTTCTCATGCATAATTCGTGTCCTTTCCCAGCTAAAATACAAAAAGCCTATATAAGTATAGCGTATTTAAAAAGATTACGCAATGCAAACAGAGGTAACAATTTGGGACTGTTGCATAGAATATAAGGAGGAAGCAGCAGGATGGGAGAATACAGGTGACAACACTTGGAAAACGTGGGAATAGGCATAAACATCATCCGAAGGCGCATGTTAAACCTGCGGATGAAGAACCAAAGATTGCGTCTGCCATTTCCAGAAAGTTTCAAATGTCGGAAGATATTATTGCCGGAGCACCTTTATTAATGGGATATGGCAGAGGCAGGTTATGTATTGAAAATTATCGGAATATAATAGAGTATACGGACTCCTTGATACGGATTCAGACAAAGACAGGTCGGATCCATATTATTGGCAGAAATTTAGTCATTGCATATTTTCGGGATGACGGCATGTGTGTTGTAGGAGAAATCGGCACCATAGAATATCACTAGCCCCATTATATACACAATCCAAACTTCGCACATCAAAAGCTGCTATCGGGTCATATATTACTTATTATGACATGATGGTTTTTGAGGTGAGGAGTTTGAATACATAGCTGTAAGTTGTATAAGGGGCGTTTTTTAGTGATATTAATTGGATGGTTTCAGTGTGGAAATGAGGGCTTTCATGGTACATAAAGTAATCGGATGGCTTGCGGGCTATGTAACAATACGGCTTCGAGATGGAGAAATTGAGCGGTTTGTTAATATGTGCAGGTATAAAGAAATTCCGCTTTGGAATGTTTATTGGGATACAAAACGTAAACACCTATATGCAGATATATCCTTAAAAAATTTTTGGAGATTGCGTCCGATCGTTCGGAAAACACATGCAGTACCCATTGTTGTAAAGCGTCACGGCGGCCCTTTTTTGCTGAGTAGCATACAGAAAAGAGCAAGTTTTTTTGCCGGGCTCATTTTGTTTCTTGCCGGAATAATATTTTTGGCAGGCAGAATATGGGGCATATCATTTGAAGGAGAACAATATCATACCGAAGAAAGTTTGCGGCGTTTTCTAAATGAGAGCGGTGTGTATATGGGAATGCCGTCAAAAGGTTTAAGCTGCACAGAGCTTGCTAAACAGATCCGAAGAAGATATCAGGATATTGGATGGGTTTCTGTTGAAAAAAAAGGAAGCTGTTTGTTTGTTCGATTGCAGGAAGTAACGTTAATGAAAGAAAAAAAAGATGCTTCTTCGGCGGCTGATCTTATCGCTGCACACGATGGTAAAGTGATCTCTATTGTCACTAGGGAGGGAACGCCGCAGGTACATGCCGGAGCAAAAGTAAAAAAAGGCGATGTTTTAATTTCAGGTAAGGTAGAAGTGATCGGAGATGGCGATGTAATTCAGAATATTCGTTTTGTACGTGCGAAAGGAACTGTGGTGATCGAGGGAAAGAAAGAATATAACAAGTATTTGAGCAAGACATACCAAAAGCACGGCCTTGAGAAACACAAAAAGAATGTGTATTGTCTTCGATATCAGCAAAATCGATTTTTTTTGCATAATCCGTTAAATCGTTTGGAAAGTGGTAGGAAATATGCTATAATTACTGAGAGTGGGCAACTATGCTCAAAAGTGATACCGCGTTCTCCTTTTTATTGGGTGAAGACATCTTATCAGGAGATGTATTCCAAAAAAATGGTGTATACGCGGAAACAGGCGAAGAAGAAACTGTTGAACCTGCATCGGGAATATATTCGCCGTCAAGAGGAAGACGGGTATCAGATTCAGGAGACAGCTCCGGAATTTCAGGTTCTTGATAGCGGGTACAAACTGAAAGATACGGTTATATGGCGGTCTTCGCATCATAAATACCGCAAAATATCAGTTTCCGAAAGGAAGAAACAGAAAGAGGAAATAAAAACAGATGGCAATTATGGAAACGCTCATTGAGATTCCGGCTGCACTCGAGGCTAATGTATTTGGTAAGCTGGATGAACACTTAAAGAAAATAGAACGTGCACTTAATGTTACGATGGTGGCAAGAGACGGTACGTTAAAACTGATCGGTGAGGCAGCGGATGTCAAGCAGGCGGAGAGCGTGCTGATGCAGCTGTTAGAGCTTGCAAGACGTGGCAATACAGTGACGGAACAAAATGTGAACTATGCGCTTGGAATGATTCTTGAGCATCGTACACCGGATTTGGTATCAATAGATTCTGATATTATCTGTCATACGATTCAGGGAAAACCGGTGAAACCGAAAACAGCAGGACAAAAGGCGTATATTGATCTTATTCGCAAGAAAATGATCGTATTTGGCATAGGCCCTGCCGGGACCGGTAAGACATATTTGGCGATGGCGATGGCGATCGAGGCATTTAAGCGTGATGAGGTAAGTCGTATTATATTGACCAGACCGGCGATCGAAGCAGGAGAAAAACTTGGTTTTTTACCGGGGGATCTGCAAAGTAAAGTTGATCCCTATCTTCGTCCGCTTTATGATGCATTACATCAGATCATGGGTGCAGACAGTTATTTGCGCAATGTAGAGAAGGGCTTGATCGAAGTTGCGCCATTGGCATATATGCGAGGAAGAACGCTGGATAATTCCTATATTATTCTTGATGAGGCGCAAAACACGACGCCGGCGCAGATGAAAATGTTTTTAACACGTATTGGATTTGGTTCAAAGGTAATTATTACCGGTGATCTGACTCAGAAGGATCTGCCGAGCGGAACAACTTCAGGTCTGGATCAGGCGTTAGATGTACTTGGCAAGGTTGAGGACATAGGTATTGCACATATGACTAATCAGGATGTAGTACGTCATCCGCTGGTTCAGCAGATCGTTAAGGCATATGATGATTACGATAAACGTATGGAAAAACAGCGTAAAAGAAATCAGTTCAAAGAAAACCGGGGTGCTGAACATAGAAAAACCGGACACAGATAGATGAGGAGGATGGAAGAGCATGTGGCGCAGAATATACCAGCGTAAACTTCTTTTTTGGATAGGCATGTATTTGTCAATAGCATTTGGAAGTGCGTTGCAGGGCTTTACTCAACATCAGCCGATCTATGTCTGGACAGCAAATGTTGTGTTTTCACTGCTTATTGTTTTTTTGTGGCACAAATTTTCCGGCTATATACAAGAAGTAAGAGGTCACAGCTTACAGGACAAGCTTATCCTGGTCTTTTTGTTTGCACTGTCCAATGTCATGTTAGCATGCAGTGCTTGGCAGTCGTTGGGATATTTGTGGCTGCTGCCGGTCGTTATGGTTTCGATCGGAAGTGGTATTGAACAGTCTGTTATTCTTTTTATTGCGCTGCTGTCACAAAATTTGTTGCTGCACAGTGCGTCTTTCAGCGCAAGAGAGCTGTTGATCGTTACATTTTTCGGGTTTGTCTGCATATGGCTTTTATCACAAGAGCTTACCGGACGTGTGTTATCGTATGTTGGTATTTTGATGTTAGTGTTGGAAAGTGTATTACAGATATTACGGCATCAGTTTATGCTGCCGTCAATATTGCAAGAGTTTAAGAACACTCCACAAAAGATCTTAATGGAGTATGGAAGCATAATTCTGTTGTTTCTGTTTGTGTGGTGGTATGGATTTTATCGCCAACATTCTGGAAAGATGACAGAAACAGAGTTAGCGAAGCAGCAGGAATTGAACAAAAAATTGAGCCTTATATTAGAGGCTGATTTTGGATTGTTATTGCGGCTGCAGGAATTTTCCGGACAGTTGTTTATACATTCGATGACGATCAGCAGTGTGTCAGCGCAAGCGGCCAGACATATGGGAGGAAATGTATTGCTGGCGCAGGCTGGCGGGCTATATCATGAGATTGGCAGGATTACAGGAGATTCAAATTATATTGATGCAGGTGTTAAACTTGCGGAGGAATATGATTTTCCGAGGGAATTGACAGATATTATCAGGCAACACAGTATGCGGCATGAAAAACCAAAGTCCTTGGAAGCGGCTATTGTACTGTTTACAGACTGTATTGTGTCAACGAATGAATATTTGGAAAAAAACGGTCAGAAGGAAGGTGTTTCTACACAGAAGCTGGTAGAAGGAATCTTTCAGAATCGTTTATCGAAAGGAACTTTATCAGAGTCCGGATTGTCACAACAACAGATTGATAAATTACGACATTTTTATATAAAGCAGTATTTTAATGGCTGATGTATTTGGCGTAAAGCGGATCAATGTGCTGCAGCACAGATGGTTCTGCATTGTTGGAAAGGAATGGAGGATAAGAATGACAATACTAATGGATCAGGATGTCGAGAGTGATCTTCCTGTACAGTTAAATGAGGATATAGAACGGGTGATACAGCAGACGCTGTCTTTGGAACATTGTCCATATGAATGCGAAGTAAACATCACGTTTACGGATAATGATGGGATAAGGATGATCAACCGTGAGTTTCGTGAATTGGATGTGCCGACGGATGTATTATCATTTCCGATGGTGGATTATAAAGAACCGGCAGATTATGACTATTTGGAAACAGAAGAGGCACAGATATCCTGTTTCAATCCGGAAAGCGGAGAATTATTGTTAGGAGACATTATCATATCGTTAGAACGTGCGGATGAGCAGGCGAAAGAGTATGGGCATTCCGTGCGGCGTGAGATCTGCTTTTTGGTAGCCCACAGTATGTTACATTTGTTGGGATATGATCACATGGAGGATGAGGAACGACTCGTTATGGAGGCCAAACAAAAAGAGGTATTAGATACCCTTGGAATTACAAGAAATTAGGAGGAGTAAGTAAAAAACATGGAAGCGAATCAAAACAAAGCAGAAGGATTTTTGAAGCAGGGAAGTATTCTTGCAGCCGCATCAATTTTAGTTCGTTTGATCGGTATGTTTTACCGTATCCCGCTCGCAAATATTATTGGAGATGCCGGTAATGGAATCTATTCCGCGGCGTTTGAGGTATACAATATTTTATTGATCATTTCCTCTTACGGAATGCCGATGGCAGTGTCTAAGATGGTTTCGGCAAAATGCACCAAAAAAGAATACAAAGGAGCTTACCGGGTATTTCGTTACTCCATGGTCTTTTCGATCTTTTCCGGCGGATTAATGGCACTTTTTGTGTTCTTTGGGGCCGGTTGGATTGAGAGAACCTTTTTCTCAAGTTTTCAGGGAATATCTATTCCACTGCGTGTGCTGGCACCGACAATTTTTGTCGTAGCTGTAATGGGTACATTGCGTGGACTGTTTCAAGGAAAAAATACAATGCTTCCTACGGCAGTTTCACAGATATTAGAACAGATTGTCAACGCAGTGGTTAGTATTGTGGCTGCATATTATTTGATGAGTGATCACAGTGCTTCCAAAAACTTGTCAGCGTGGGGGGCTGCCGGTGGTACGGTAGGAACTCTGCTCGGTGCAGCGTCTGCTTTACTGTTTTTAGGTATGATCTATACTTTGTATCGCCCGGTTCTTCGCAGACAGGCGCGTAGGGATCGAATTACACCTAGGGAATCTGCTGCAGATTATTATAAGTTGATCCTTTGGACGGTCATTCCTATCATACTCAGCCAGACGGTATATCAGCTTAGTGGAATTATCGATGTTACAATATTTAACTTTGCGATGGAAGCCAGAGGTGTGAATGCTACCGTAATTAGTACTTTGCAAGGTATTTACAGTACAAAGTATCGTTTGTTAGTCAGTGTACCGATTGCAGTATCAACGGCAATCGCATCTTCTATGATTCCTAGTTTGGTGGCATCGGTTACGACCGGGGATCGTCGTGCAATCAAAGACAAAGTGACGATGGCGGTTAAATTTAATATGATCATTGCATTTCCATCTGCAGTTGGATTAGCAATATTGGCACAGCCGATCATACGTCTGCTGTTCCCGGCATCCGATTATGTGACAGGAGGAATGATGCTAATGACAGGATCGACGTGTATTATCTTCTATGCATTGTCAACTGTGACAAGTGGGGTGCTGCAGAGTATTGACCGGATGAATCTGCCGGTCATCCATTCTTTGATATCATTAGCAATTCATGTCGTTGTCGTGTTTACACTGCTTCGTTTTACCGGAATGGGAGCGTATGCGTTGGTATTTGGTAATGTAACTTATCCGTTAGTCGTTTGTTTCTTAAATGGCAGAAGCGTCAGCAGAAATTTAGGCTTCAAACAGGAAGTAGTAAAAACATTCTGTGTCCCGTTTTTGTCTTCGGTGGTAATGGGAATACTGACGTTCGTTGTATACGAGTTGTTTTTCATTGTCAGCCATCGTATTTATGTTGCAATCGTACCTGCATTGGTTGTGGCGGTTGCAAGTTACTTTGCTTTGGTGTTGAAGTTGCAGGGACTTTCCAGGTCAGAGCTTTATGAGTTCCCGATGGGTCGAAAAATGTCAATCGTTGCAGATAAATTTCATTTGTTGAACGATTAGTATAGGAATGAGGGTATAATGCATGTATAAGATCACAAGAGAGGCAATTAGAAGACTTGCCACGACGGAGACTGTTTACTACCGCGGAATGCGTTATTATGCGGCACATGCAGTGTCTGATGTGACGTGGAATGAAGCTACCAAGCAGTATCATGCATTTGTGCAAGGCAGCAATATATATGGTGTTACGATTGGATTTGGCGAAGATGAACAGATCACGCATAGCTGCAATTGTCCGGCTCATGCAAAATATCCGGGTGCCTGCAAACACGTTGTGGCTGCATTATTATTTATTGCAGATTATCAGCAGAGAGCAGACGCATTGGAAAATCTCGGTTGGGAAGATCAAACAGCATACAAGATAATAGAATATTTCCGCAAACGGGAATATCGCAAACTGACACCGCAGTATTTTCATCTGGCACTGCAGGTTACGGTCAATGAACCACTAAAGTCCAGACAGTCCAAGGCATTTGTTGGTCTGTACGCCGGCAGCAGCAAGATGTATAAAGTATCCAATACCAAAAAGTTTATTCAGGATTATTATAATCATAAAGAGATCCGACTAGGCAAAGAATTTCGGTATATACCGGAAGAATGTCAGTTTGAACCGACATCGGCGGCGGTTTTGGCTTATCTGACAGAAATATATGAGATTCAGGAGACATTAGGTAAGACGTATTATTCTAATCTATTTAATCGACAGGAATTGGTCGTATCACAAAATATGCTTTGCAAACTGTTACGTCTTGCAGAGGGATTACACTGTGATATAATTCTTCGGGATAAAAAGATGGAAAATATGGAGATTATGTGTTCGAATCCAAAGTTATCCATGGAACTGCAGATGGAAGATGAAGTGTTGTCTTTACATGATATGGGACAGGAGCCGATGATCTCTATTTGTGAAGATGGTTCGATCCTCTGTTATCAGGGAGGTATTTATCTGCCGGATATGGAGTTTTTAGCCAATTTGCGTCCATTTTTTACAACATTGTTTGGCAAAAAACAATCTGAATTAGAATTTCGTGGTGAAAATATGGGCAGCTTTATCGAAAAAGTATTGCCGGTGATCAAAAAAACCATGAATATTCAAGTGCCGGAGAAGATCAAAGATCATTATATTGTGGAACAGCTCCAGCCTAAATTGTATTTTGATATAGACCGAAGCAGACAAAGACCGGTTTTAGTGGCCCGTATGATATTTGCTTATGGAGAGCATGAGGTCAATCCTTTGCAAGATGAGCATAAAGGAAGTTATATTTTAGTACGTGATCGTGAAGAAGAGGAACAGCTTTTGCGGTTAATGTATGATAAGCATTTTTCGGTGCGCAGAGAGCAGTTCGTTCTGACGAAGGAAGACGAGATATTTCAGTTGATGACGGAAGGAATTCAAGATCTATGTCGTCAGTTTGAAGTTTTTTATTCAAAAGAATATAAGGCGAATTCCATCAAGAAAGTAGGAATGCTATCGGCAGGAATCCGACTCAACACAGATATTAATTTGTTGGAAATGGATGTTGACTATGGGCATATTCCTAAGGAAGAGCTAAGAGATTTCTTCCGTTCGATCAAATTAAAAAAGAAGTATTATCGCTTGAAAAGTGGTGCTTTTATTAATCTGATGACAGAAGATAAGCAGATTGATGAATTGCGGGATCTGTTGTCGATAGGAGAGGTGACGGAGGATAATAAGATTGCTTTCTCACAGACAGCTGTGATGGAAGTGGATGAGCTGCTCCCACATACCCAGCGAATTACGAGAGATGCGGGGTATAAACAGTTATTGGAAGATCTGAAAAATCCGGATAAAACCAATTGGGAGCTGCCAAACGGTATGGAAGATATACTGCGGCCTTATCAGATAACGGGATATCGCTGGTTGTGTTCCTTGGCTCATTATGGAATGGGTGGGATTTTGGCAGATGATATGGGACTTGGTAAGACATTACAGACAATTACCTATGTATTGGCGAATCCAGGTACCCGTACCTTGATCGTATGTCCGACTTCGCTGGCGTACAATTGGCAGGACGAGTTTTCAAAATTTGCACCGCAGATCGCCACACAGATCATTTCAGGAACACCACAGGAACGTGCAGATCTGATGCAGCAGAGTGCAGATGTTCCGGTATGGATCACTACCTATCCATTGATTCGTAAGGATGTTGATCTTTACAAAGCGCAGATCTTTGATGCGTGCTTTATTGATGAGGCACAATTTATCAAAAATCCAACCTCGCTTGGCGCAAAGGCGGTAAAGGCTGTGCAGGCAAAGCATCGGTTTGCATTGACAGGTACACCGATTGAGAATACATTGTCAGAATTATGGTCAATCTTTGATTTTGTTATGCCGGGATTTTTTGGCAGATATCGACAATTTGAAGAATGTTATGAGAAGCCGATACTGCGCGATCACGATTCTGTTCAAATGCAAAAATTACGACGTAAGATCCGTCCTTTTGTGTTACGGCGTATGAAGAAAGAGGTACTTACCGAACTGCCGGATAAGATTGAAACCAGACGTATGGCAGAAATGGGTGCCAAGCAGCGTAAGATCTATGAATCGTATTTGGCACGCATTCAAATGGAGTTGGCCGGAGATGAGGAGAATACACCTGGCGGCAATCGTATGCAGGTATTAGCGGCATTGACCAGACTTCGTCAGATCTGTTGTCATCCGGCAACGTTTGCATCAAATTATCATGGTGGAAGCGGCAAGCTGGATCTGCTTATGGAGCAATTACCGGATATATTGGAGGGTGGTCACAGTGTGATCGTTTTTTCACAATTTACTTCAATGCTTTCAATTATTGCGCACGAGTTGAAACAAAGAAATATTCCGTTTTTCTATTTGGCGGGATCGACCAGCGCGCAGGAGCGTAAACGCGAGGTCAAGGAGTTTAACCGCGGTGAAGTCAAAGTTTTTTTGATCTCCTTGAAGGCGGGAGGAACCGGTTTGAATCTGACAGGAGCTGATACTGTGATCCATTTTGATCCGTGGTGGAATCCGGCAGTTGAGGATCAGGCAACGGATCGTGCGTACCGCATTGGACAAAAGAAGAAAGTACAAGTGATCAAATATGTGATGAAAGATTCGATCGAGGAAAAGATCTATGAATTGCAGAAACGCAAAAAACAGCTTTCTGATCAGTTGATCCAGGCAGGGGAGAGTTTTGTAACACAGTTGACGATGGAAGAGATCAAAGAACTGTTTTTATAAAAAATATTTCTTGCAATATATTGCAGAGTGTGGTATTCTGTTGAAGTTGTGAGTAGAGATATTCCGCTGTTACGGTTGCAAAAAGCACAAAAGTATTAAGAATGTCAACATCAAAAAGGAGGTTCAACATGAACGATATTATTAAGGCGATTGAAAACGAACAGTTAAAGTCTGACATCACAGATTTTAATGTAGGTGATACCGTAAAGGTATATGCAAAGGTTATTGAGGGTTCCAGAGAGCGTATCCAGGTATACGAGGGAACTGTTCTTAAGAGACAGAACGGTGGAGCTCGCGAGACGTTTACAGTTAGAAAACTTTCAAACGGTGTAGGCGTAGAAAAGACTTGGCCATTGCATTCTCCGATTATTGATAAGATCGAGGTAGTACGCAGAGGTAAAGCTAGAAGAGCAAAATTGTTCTATCTTCGTGACCGCATTGGTAAAGCTGCTAAGGTTAAAGAGATCGTTAAATAAGTAGTTTCATAGACGGACGTATTGGACAGGCGTTATGCGTTATAGCATAACGTCTGTTTTGTTTTTGAAACAGACATCCGGGGCGATCCTTCAGGCATGTATTCATCAGAGACATAACAAAATAAGAAATCACACAAATGTAACATTCTTGATGAATATTTGTAACATATTTATGCTAATATATACATCCGTTAGTAGAAAGTATTATATATTACATCAGATATGGAGGAAGAGGATTGTTATGAAGAAGGGATATCAGATAGTAATAGGAGCGGCTGTTGCTTTGGCTCTTGTTGGGGGAGGTCTTGCAGGCAGAGCGATGTATGCGGAGCATCAGAGGAATCAAGCTGCAGCAGAGCATGCAAAGCAGGAAAAACTGATGAACGATAAAGTAACTTCCCATGCAGATAAAACCTATGGAAATAAATGGATACTGGATACGGAGCTGTCCGGTAAAACGGCAGAGCAGATCACACCGCTACTCAAAGCAGCAATGCAGAAATATAGCGAACGAAAAGTGACGATCACAGTAGATGGGGAAGCACAGACGTACTCTATGAAAGACTGTAAAGAAAAGATCCGTTATGTTTGCAGTGATGGTACGAAGTTTAAGCCGGGGGAGGAAGATAAACTTGCTCAAAGGCTGATCGCAATGGACAAGGAGCTTTCTGTATTGGATCAGTATGCGATCATTCAACAGGAGATGAAACCTTCTGCAGAAAAGATTACAATTGAATGTAAATCTTCTTCTAAGGGACTGAAGGCAGTACGGTCATCATTACAATCCAAGTATGTGATCCCGGTTACTAATGCACATATGAAGGCAAATGGCAAGATTACAGGTACAAAGGATGGTCAGGCATTAGATTTAGATGCTATCCAAAAAGATTTGAAAACCTATTTAAATAGTAGTGAGCAGAAAGATTATGAAAATAGTTATGCGACGAGTGTTGTGAAACCGAGCTGGTATCCAAAAGATCTTAAAAAGGTTAACACCGTGATTTCTTCGTTTGAGACGACATTTGTACATACGACGGATCGTGGGCATAATATTCAAGTGGGAGCATCTCGTGTCAATGGCATTTGTTTGCTGCCGGGAGAAAGCTGTTCCTTTGATGAGAGGATCCATGATAACTCGGATGGCCAGGCTTTTCGTAAAGCAAGTTCGTATTTGCGGGGACAGGTAGTGCAAACGGATGGCGGTGGAATTTGTCAAATATCTACAACAGCGTACAATGCGATCCTGCGTGCCGGAATATTGCCGGCAAAGCGCTATCCGCACAGCATGCCGGTGCATTATGTGCCATTGGGGTTAGATGCGGCAATATCAGAAGGGGTTAAAGATTTAAAGATTACCAATACACTGGATGTACCGATCATGATCTATGCGAAAACGAAGAAAAATCGTTTGATCTTTGAAGTGAAATCTTATAAGAATGCACTGAAAGGGTATCAATATAAGCCGCGAGCAGTACAGCTTTCCAGTGTTAGCGCAAAAGCTTATCTGGATATCTATAAAGGAAAGAAAAAAGTGAAATCCATTTTGCTACACACTGATAAATATCAGCAGCACAGCTAGGATTGCAAAGTCCCTTTCAATATTCTTCGACATATATTTAAAACAGGAAAACGCTATCGTGTATTATGTACGATAGCGTTTTTTTGCGTCCCATTCAAAATTCGATGACAGCTTGTCGGCTGTATGAAGTCTGAAGACGATCATGTTTATAAGTGGGATCAACAGGTGATCACGGTACCGGTTTTACCTTGAACACCGGCCAATGCAGTGTCAATGCTTGTAATGATCGATTTGCGACCATTGCCGGAAGAAGCAAAAGAAACGGCTGCTTCGACCTTAGGCAGCATTGCACCGGAAGAAAATTGATTCTCATTAATGTATTTTGTTGCATCTTCTACGCTCATTGCATCTAATGGTGTTTCTGTTGACGTGCCATAGTTCAATGCGACTTTTTCAACACCGGTAAGTAACAATAAGATGTCTGCATCCAGACTTTCTGCTAAGCATGCGCTTGTTACATCCTTTTCGATAACAGCGCTGGCGCCCTTTAGACGTGTGCCCTGCTGCAGTACCGGAATGCCTCCGCCACCGGCAGCGATGACGATCTGCTCTGCATCCATTAATGCCTTGATTGCATCAAGCTCGTAAATTTCAATCGGACGTGGGGCAGCGATGACACGCTGATAACCTTTACCAGGAACTTCCTTTACATGATTACCTTTATCTTTTTCTTTTTTAGCCTCTGCTTCTGTCATAAAACGACCGATTTCTTTTGATGGATAGCTAAAAGCTGCATCAAATGGATCTACACGAACCTGTGTGATCAAAGTAGATACCGGTTTGTAGATGCCGCGGTTTAATAATTCCGTGCGGATTTCATTTTGAAGATCATAGCCGATATAACCTTGACTCATTGCGCTGCAAATAGACATAGGTGCTACGGTGTTACTTGGTTCCAAACGGCTGTACTCTGTCATTGCAGAGTGTATCATGCCGACCTGTGGACCATTGCTGTGTGTGATCACAACCTGATATTTTGCTTCGATCAGATCTGCAATTGCAGCAGCAGCGTTTTTGACAGCTTCTTTTTGTTCCGGGAATGTTTTTCCTAAGGCACTGTGGCCTAATGCAACAACAATTTTTTTACTATTCATATGCAATATCTCCATTCATATTTATTTATCATTAATAATGCGATATCTTCGGTAGCTTATACCGATAGAACTGTATTTATTTTACCATGGCGTCTAATGAAAATCAACAGAAAGCCATGAAAAGGGGACTGATCAAAAGGAGAGGGAGGACTGGCGATTCAGCGAGTTCAGCTTCACAAAATAAGTTAGCTCTAACAAACTGTTAAATAATATAAATGAAATGGCTGTTTGAAACTAATTTTCTAAAAAAATCAAAAAAACACTTTTCAAACCCAAAAAAGTGTGCTATAGTATCAGCAGTTGAATAAATAACAGACAAGAACAACGGCGTTCTCAAATTTATTTGGGTGCGTCTTTTTTTTTGGAAATTGGCATTACACTTTAGAATCTTAAGAAAAGATGCTAAAATGGAGTGGTAATCTGTTGATTCAACGAAGTATATAAGGTTTGTGAGACATCATAGACGTGGCTTCGGTGTCAGTTCACGTTGACAGCAGGAAATGACAACAGCGATGGACAACAAGACGGACAGCATGGTGAGTGAGCAGACATCATAAAATATACAAACCTTATTGTAAACTACATATTAATATGAAAGGAAGGTAGTAACATGGAAAACAACGTACTTGAGCAGGTTTATGGGAAAAACGTGTTCAACGATGAAGTGATGCAGGCAAAGCTTCCAAAGGATGTGTATAAATCCTGGAAGAAGACGCTGGAGAATGGTGAGGATCTGGATGTAGACATCGCCAATGTCGTTGCACATGCAATGAAGGAATGGGCACTTGAACACGGTGCAACACATTACACACATTGGTTCCAGCCGATGACAGGCGTAACTGCTGAGAAACATGATTCTTTCCTTAGTCCGGCATCTAAGAGCAGACCGGTATTGGAATTCTCAGGTAAGGAGTTAATCAAAGGTGAGCCAGATGCATCTTCATTCCCATCCGGTGGTATTCGTGCAACATTTGAGGCTAGAGGATATACAGCCTGGGATTGTACTTCACCGGCATTCTTGAAAGAGGATGCAGCAGGAGTGACTTTATGCATTCCAACAGCGTTCTGTTCTTATACAGGTGAGGCACTTGATAAGAAAACTCCACTGCTTCGTTCTATGGAGGCGATCAGCAAGCAGGCAGTTCGTATTATGAAGCTGTTTGGTTATGACGATGTCAAAAAAGTATCTTGTTCCGTTGGACCAGAGCAGGAGTATTTTTTGGTCGATAGAGAAAAATATCTGCAGCGTAAGGATTTGATCTTTAGCGGACGTACTTTATTTGGAGCACCGGCACCGAAGGGACAGGAGTTAGATGACCACTATTTTGGTACGATTAAAGAGCGTATTGCTTCCTTTATGAAAGATTTGAATGAAGAGTTATGGAAACTAGGCATTCTTGCGAAGACACAGCATAATGAGGTGGCTCCGGCACAGCACGAGATGGCACCGATCTTCACTACTGCCAATATTTCGACAGACCATAACCAGTTAGTTATGGAAATTATGAAAAAGGTAGCGAAGAGACATGGTATGGAGTGTCTGCTGCATGAGAAACCGTTTGCAGGAGTAAATGGTTCCGGTAAGCATAACAACTGGTCTATCGTAACGGATACCGGTATCAACTTGTTGGATCCGGGCAAGAAACCTCATGAGAATACTAAGTTCCTTTTGTTCTTAGCCGCAGTTATTAAAGCAGTAGATGAGAACGCAGAATTGCTTCGTCTGTCTGCTTCTAATCCGGGCAATGATCATCGACTTGGTGCTAATGAGGCACCACCGGCTATTATTTCTATCTTCTTGGGAGAACAGCTTGAAGATATTATTGAACAGATCGTGCGTGGAGATCTTTCTTCTTCCATTCATGGTACTAAGCTGGATACAGGTGTTCATGTACTTCCGGTACTTCGTAAGGATGCGACAGACCGTAACCGTACATCACCATTTGCCTTCACCGGTAATAAATTTGAGTTCCGTATGTTAGGTTCTTCAATGTCAATTGCAGGTGTGAATTTCATCTTGAACACAATGGTTGCAGATGTACTTAATCAGTTTGCTGACGAATTGGAAAAGGCGGATGACTTCGATGTAGCAGTCAACGAATTGATCAAGAAAACCGTTACCGAGCATCAGAGAGTTATCTTTAACGGTGATGGATACTCAGATGAGTGGGTTGCTGAAGCAGAGAAACGTGGTCTTCCAAATGTAAAGTCTTTCGTAGAGGCAATTCCATATCTTGTTACTGATAAGACAATCTCTATGTTTGAGAGACAGGGCGTCATGACTAAGACAGAGCTTGAGTCTCGTGCAGAAATCAATTATGAGACTTATTCTAAGACGATCAATATTGAGGCAAAGACAATGATTGATATGGCTGGTAAGCAGTATATTCCGGCAGTTATCAGTTATGTAACAACTTTGGCTGATTCGATCAATAGCATCACAGCGGCTTGCGATAGTGCAGATGTTTCTGTTCAGAAAAATCTTTTGACGAAATGTTCTGCATTGCTTGCAAAAGCACAGAGTGCATTGGCTAACTTGGAAAATGTAGAGTCTCTTGCAGCTGCTAAGAGTGAGGGACAGGAGCAGGCTATGTACTTCCGTGAGGTAGTATTCCCTGCAATGACAGAACTTCGTGCACCAATTGATGAGTTGGAAATGATTGTGGATGAAGAATTCTGGCCGGTACCTACATATGGCGAGTTATTGTTTGAAGTATAAGCGTGCTTTCATATTAATATTCCCAATTAATAAATGAAAAGTGGAGGAACCTGCGTAATGCAGGTCCTTCTGCTTTTAAATAGAATCTTCGGTTGCAAAACAGGACAAAACCAAGTATACTAAATAAGATATTGAAGGAAGTAGATGGAGAGTACACATATTCTCTCTCTGGATAGGAGTGTTTTTGTGAAAGATGCAGAACAGGTAAAGCAAAGATTTTCCCTCAAAGAGGCCTTTTTGAATTGGATCGGTCTGTTTTTGGTATTAGTAGCAGTCGTGATCTTGTATTTTGTGATCAGAAATATGAGTTATTTTCTTAAAATTATAGCTGGATTTATAAAGATTTTAATGCCGGTTATTTATGGTGCAGTGATCGCTTATTTAGTGAATCCGTTATGTAAGCGTTTTTATCGGCTGCTTTGTCGTACCGGGAAAGATAAAGAGCTGTCTGACCGTACTAAAAAAATATTCTATAGTTTTAGTATTGTTTTGGGACTTGTCAGCGGTATTTTGATCATCGTTATTTTGGGATGGATGGTATTTCCGGAAGTATATAAAAGTATCCTGTCTATGGTTGATAATCTGCCGGAGCAGGTTAATCATTATTATACGGAATTGACCAAATGGCTGACGGACAATCCATATCTTGCCGGGCATATGCAGAAGATGCTTTTGCAGGTGACAGATTACTTTGACGCAAAGATGAACAGCGAGTTGTATCCATGGCTTCAAAAGGAATTGCTTCCAAATGTGAACACATTCGCCGGTTATTTTGCAAGTGGAGTTATGAGTTTTGTCAGCGTTTTATATAATCTGTTTATTGGTCTGATCGTCGCTATTTATCTGCTTGGGAGCAAACGGGAGTTTTTGGGACAGGCCAAGAAGATCCTGTATAGTATGTTCCGTAAAGATCAGGCAGATGTGATCTCACATTATACGCAATTGGCAAATCAGATGTTTAGTGGGTTTATTGTTGGAAAGATTGTTGATTCGACAATTATCGGGGTGATCTGTTTCCTGTTTATGTCAATCTTTCAATTTCCATATGCATTGTTAGTCAGTCTGATCGTTGGCGTGACCAATGTTATACCGGTATTTGGTCCTTATATTGGTGCAGTACCAAGTGTTCTGCTGATCTTGATCGTAAATCCGGTACAGGCGATCTATTTTGCAATCTGGATCATTGTGTTGCAGCAATTAGATGGTAACGTTATTGGACCTGCAATCCTTGGAGAATCCACTGGCCTTAGTGCGTTTTGGGTGCTGTTTGCAATCCTTTTGTTTGGTGGCTTATGGGGTATTCTTGGAATGTTAGTCGGTGTGCCGTTGTTTGCTTTGATCTATCAGATTATTTCGGATATTGTCAATGCCAGACTGGAGCGTCGTAAGATGTCAACGATCACAGATCATTATATGGATCTGAAGGAGATCGTGGCACAGGAAGATGGCATGGTTTACGTCAAGTATACAGAGGATGAGTTATCCGGCAAAGCAAAAAAGCAGGAGAGTGATTTTATGAAAAACCTGCGCCGTATATGGAATGAGAAGAGTGTCTCTGTATTAAAAAAGCAGAAGGGTGATTCTGACAAAACATCTACAGGTAAAGTTTTGGATGATAAAAAAACAGTAGATAAAACGGCAGCAAACGCATCGAAGGATGAGAATGATTCTTGACCAAATATAAGAAATATACTATAATTAAATGATTGTTGTGTTGCGAAATATGTTACAGTAGGATATTACTGCTGTAATGATCGCATGACATATAAGGTGTCTACAGAAATGGAGAGTAACATGATTAAGAGTATGACAGGATTTGGGCGGTATGAGACTGTTACAGATGAATACCGCATTGCAGTAGAGATCAAATCGGTCAATCATCGATATTGCGATCTGAATATTAAGCTGCCTAAGAAATTTAACGAGATAGAAAATACGCTTCGTATGATGATGAAAGAAATTGCTGAGCGTGGCAAGGTAGATGTATATGTAAGTTATGAGGATTACGCAGGCAAAGGAACGCACGTTCACTACCATCCGCAGATTGCCAAAGAGTATGTGAAGGTTGCGGCACAGGTAGCTGAAGAGTTTGAACTGCATAATTCCCTGTCTGCGGAAAGACTCCTTGGATTTGCAGATGTCATTAGCTTGGAAGAAGAGAGCAATGATCTGGAGTCGGTATTTCCAATAGTGACGCAGACTTTGCAAAAGGCAGGCGAACAGTTTATTGCATCGAGAGAGCGGGAAGGTGAACAGTTATATCAGGATATCAAAGGAAAGTTGGCGTATTTGCTCACATTAGTTGCTCAGGTTGAAGAGCGCTCACCACAGATGTTACAGGAACATCGACAGAAATTACTGGAGAAAGTACAGGAGCTGTTGGGTGATCGCAAGATTGATGAAGGGATTTTGGCAACGGAGCTCATCGTCTATGCGGATAAAGTATGTGTAGATGAGGAGACGGTAAGACTACGCAGTCACATTGATGCAATGAGTGAAACACTGGATATGCAGGAGGCTATTGGCCGAAAACTTGACTTTATTGCGCAGGAAATGAATCGTGAGGCAAATACGATTCTTTCTAAAGCGAATGATAAGGAGCTTTCCGGTATTGCAATCAACTTGAAGACCGAGATTGAGAAGATCCGTGAGCAGATTCAAAATATCGAGTGATATTGTGGGACATGGATAATAAAGAAGGATTTGTATGTTAATTAACATAGGTTTTGGAAATGTAGTAAATATGGACAAAGTCATCAGCATTGTCCGTGCTGATGCAGCACCTGTAAAAAGGATGGTTCAGGTTGCCAGGGATGGAGGAATGGCAGTAGATGCCACTTGTGGCCGTAAGACTAAGTGTGTGTTAGTCATGGATAGCGGCCATATCGTATTATCGGCGTTGCAGCCGGAGACAATTGAAAATCGTGTAACAGATAATCCGAGTGCAGGAGGAAAAGAAGATGACTAAAAAAGGAATACTTACTGTGATTTCTGGTTTTTCAGGTGCAGGTAAAGGTACCATTGTTCATGAATTAGTGGATCGTTATGGATATGCGGTATCCATTTCAGCAACGACGCGGGATCCGCGTGCCGGTGAGCAGGATGGGGTTCATTATTTTTTCAAAACAAAAGAAGAGTTTGAGCAGATGATCGCTGATGGTGCGTTGATCGAATATGCTTCTTATGTAGATAATTATTATGGAACACCCAAAGATTATGTTATGCAGAAACTGGAACAGGGAATTGATGTAATATTGGAGATAGAAATGCAGGGTGCATTGAAGGTAAAAGAACGTTTTCCGGAAGTGTCTCTGATCTTTATTACACCGCCTGATGCGAAAGTGCTGCGCGAACGTTTGGAGGGACGCGGTACAGAAACGCAGGATGTGATTGAAAAGCGGCTTGCCAGAGCAGCACAGGAATGCGCATATATGGATCAATATGATTATATTGTGATCAATGATGATCTTGATGTATGTGTAGAACAGATTCATGGCCTGATTCAGGCACTTCATTGGAAATGCGTAAATCAACAGGGACAAATTGCCAAGATGAAGGGTGAATTTGCAAATAAGGCATAATTTGTTATACTGTAAACGGAAGTATTATAAATGCTTCAATGGAAATGTTTGCAATCTCAATAGTGAGATTTCAATAGATATGATATGCAAGATAGAAAGGGGATTTTTATTATGTTACATCCATCTTACACAGATTTAATGCAGTTGGTAAATAGCGAGGTTGAAAGCGGAGAGGCTCCGGTTGTAAATAGCCGTTATTCTATTGTGTTAGCAACATCAAAACGAGCTCGTCAGTTGATTGATGGCGTTCCGGCAATGAGTCATCCGTCTTGTCCAAAGCCATTGTCTGTGGCCATTGATGAGTTGAATTCATCTAAGATTCATATTTTGAGCGAAGAAGAAGCTGCTGCTGCCAATGCACGCAGAGAAGCTAAAAAGAAAGAGGCAGAGGAAATGGATGAGATGGTCTTTTCTTTGGATGAAGAAGATGATGTAGAAGCGGAAGCAGCAGATACTGCAGATGAGATGTCCGCCGAGGAAGAATAATATAAAATACGGATGAGGGAAGTGAGGTTGTCATGAGCAAGGAAATTGATAGCGAAGAGGTATATGAGGATGATACTCCGGAATTGGAGCAGGCAGATGCCCTAGAGGACTATGATGCTGTAGAGGATGAAAAACAGGCTGCAAAAAATACAGAGGAATCTGATAAAGATACAGAGGATGCACAGGATGAAGTCTCCAAAAAGAAAAAGATTCGTGGCATTATAGCTGAATTGTGTTTATATGCGGCGATCATTATAGTTTGTGGTGTGTTTGTTCCAAGATATGTTATTCAGCGAACGATTGTTGATGGTAAGTCGATGATGAATACGCTCAAAGATGGAGAAAATTTATTAGCAGAAAAGGTTTCTTATCGTTTCGGAGAACCTAAAAGATTTGATGTTATTGTATTTTATCCGTATGGCAGAGACAATGATGCTTATTATATTAAACGAGTGATCGGTTTACCCGGAGAGACGGTACAGATTAAAGGATCCACAATATATATTGATGGCAAACCATTAAAGGAGAATTACGGCAAAGATCCAATTGATTATGCAGGAATAGCAGAGAAGCTGATCAAGCTTGGTGATGATGAATACTTTGTGCTTGGTGATAATCGTGAGATCAGTCGGGACAGCCGTTATGAAGAGGTGGGTAAAGTCAAACGAAAAAATATCGAAGGACGTGCAGTTTTGCGTATTTATCCATTCGATAAGTTTGGTACATTTCGATAATACAAGTTTAGATCGTTCAAACAGAAGGGATGAGAGATTATGAAAAGAAGGATTAAGGCGTTAGCTGTAATAATGGCGGCTGTTTTGATGGTTTCCGGTGCGGGCAGTACGCTATATGAGAATGGTGTGAAAGCCGATGCAAAGGATACACTGAAATGGAATAGTGCGATAACAAAAGTAAAGGTTAAGAAACGTGTCGCACTTACTGTGAATGTAGAGGCGTCCAAGGTTCAGTGGTCTGTCGCAGGCAAAAATGCTGCAACAGCAGATCTTGCTTCGGCTAATGCTTATGCATCTGTTGATCACAATGGAGTCGTGACAGGCAAAAAGATTGGTAACGCAACTATCGTGGCAGTTTATCAAGGTCAGAAGATCAAACGAAAACTTCATATTGCTGGTAAAAAGAAAATTGCATTAGATGCCGGACATCAGTCCCGTGGTGATTCTCGTAAAGAACCGGTAGGACCTGGTTCTTCTGTAAGAAAAGCACGCGTTGCAGGTGGTGCAACCGGTGTTGCAAGCAGAGTTCCGGAGTATAAATTTACATTGTCTGTAGCCAAACGTCTTCAAAAAGAATTGAAGAAACGCGGCTATGAGGTATATATGGTTCGTACCAAAAATAATGTAAATATCAGTAACAAAAAACGAGCAATGCTTGCTAATAAGAGTGGTGCAGATATTTATATTCGTATACATGGGGACAGTAGTGGTTCCAGAGGAGTAAAAGGTGCCAGCATTTTTTATCCATCGGCTAGAAACCCTTATGTATCAAGGTTGAGTCGATCTTCCAAGCGTTTATCTAAGAAATTATTAAATGCTTATTGCAAAAAGACGGGAATCAAGAAAAGAGGTTGTAGTGGAAGAGATGATCTAACGGGAACCAATTGGAGCAAAATTCCAGTTACTTTAATTGAGTGTGGATTTTTAAGTAATCCGTCTGAGGATCGAAAACTGCAGAATAAAAGTTTCCAAAAGAAAATGGCAGTCGGAATGGCAAATGGCGTTGATGCGTATTTTGGATACTAAAGATTGGGGGCAGTAATTCGATGCAAACGTTAAAAAATCTTATGGAAGACACTGTGTTGGAAAAAATTGACAGCTTATGGCCACAGACAAATTATTGTATGTGCGATCGGTGCAGATTGGATATAGCTTGTTATTCTTTGAACCATCTGCCAACGCGGTATGTGACAACCAATGCAGGAGCGGTGTTACATAAATTTGATTCCTTGACCACGCAGTCGGATGCGGAGATTACAGCATGTGTATACCGTGCGATTCAAATGGTCGGAGAATGCCCAAATCATGAGGTTTTTGAGAGTTCGAATACTGATTCTGATCAAAAAAATTAAAAAAATGAAAAATTATAAAATGAAGTGCGAAAGGTACTTAAATAAAAGTGCTTTTCGCACTTTTTTCTATTTTAAATAGTAAAAAGTGTACAAAACAGGAAGGAGGAGAAATATAAATGGGCTTGTCATATCGAGTGGAATTAAAAGTACACAAAATGCTGCGTCAGGGATTCGGTAGGGAGGAGATATGCAAGCGATTAGGAGTGTCCGATCATTTTGTCAGAAAAGAGTTGGACAAAATTAGAGACGAAGGAAGACAAGGGAAGGAGAACAAAAATGAATCGAAAACAAAAGTGGAAGCAAATAGTATCATCTCTTTTGATATTAGCGATGTTGATAGGACTGCTTCCAGCAAGCACCAAAGCAGCGACTAAAAATGTATCAGTTGATTATCTGGGTTACTGCGGAACGGTAACATGCGGTAGTAAAACAAAAAGTGGAAAATGGTGGAAAATGAAAGTTAATGGTAGATCTGTATTTTGTATGGACCTCGGAAACACTTGTCATAATGGGGATGCATACAAATCATCCTCAAAGACTTATTCGACTGCGGACGGTGGAACCAGTAAACAAATGGCATCTCTTGCGTATTGGTTTGATAAAACGATGAAACGGTCAAACAGAGCTTATATTATGACACAGGCTCTTGTGTGGTCGATTGAAAACGGCGGTACATCACAGGCAAAATTGAAAGATGTTATCAAGGCAGTTAAGAATAATACAGGTAAATTTACAAGTAGTGTAGATAATCTGTATTCGCAGATATTTCAGCCTAGTGAGGATATTAAAGCAGAATCTACCATTTGGCAGTATGGTGGTTCGGGAAGTAAACGACAAAGACTTGTTGATTTGAAAGCATCGACACAACCCGGTGAGTCAGAACCACAGGAAGCGCACATTCATGATACCATAACTTACCACCAGAGAATTAATATTTTCAAGGTAAATGATGAAGACGAACCTCTCAAGGGTGCCAAATTTAAGATTGTGGCTGATAATATCGATGAACTTTATTCATTTACTGCTTATGGTAAAAGTAATGAGACAGGAAGTATGGATGACATCGGTGATCATTTTGAAATTGCTGCAGAAACAGATGCAGATGGAATGATTGTTATGAGATTCACATACAAACTGCAGTCTGAAAATTATTACTATGCAAAAAATGCGGATTCTCTGACATCCGAGCAGAAGACTGCATTAAAAAAAGAGTGGAATCGAGAGGGATATAAATATGCTTCAGATTTATCTAAAGAGGGTGCGAAAACTTTAATGCAAACAGAGTTGGATAAGGAGTGGCAGAAAATAGCCAATAAGTATACGATAACAGAGATATCCTCCGGTAGCAACAATATTCTTGTAGCTCCAACATACAAAAACGGTAAAACATTAACACTTAAGACTAGAGATAGTTGGACTGCAATCAATGGAGTGTGGCCAGAATCAACATTAAAAGAAATGTGGAAGTATTCACAAGCTGTAAATGAAAGAGTAACGAATACAAGAAAAAAAGCGTCCGTGCGAGTGATTAAGCAGGATGCAGATTCCAAAGATGGAAAGACTCGTGGTGAAGCTACTTTAGATGGTGCTATTTTCAAACTATACGAAGATTCTAAATGTACACAGAGAGCAGAAGTTACAGATGCAAGTGGTAAAACAACCAATGGCATTTATGTAGTAAAAAATGGTCAATTTGATACAGATTATATGATCTGTGGAAAAGATTACTGGTTAAAAGAAGAGAAGGCTCCAAAGGGGTACTTGTTAAATACCACACCGCTTAAGATCAGAGTGGATGGAAAAAATGACAGTAGTAGCAGTTATACGATTGCACAAACCTACAAATTTGCAAACAAGCCTATAAAAAATAAAGTGAGAATACGCAAGACAGCTTGGGACAGCGAAAGCGGAACGAGAGTAGCAGAAGTTGGTGCGCAGTTCCAAATTTATTTGACAGAAAAAGGCAGTTATGACAAATGTTCTGATGATGAAAGAGATGTGATCACAATAGGCGAAAGTGGTGAGGGAGATTCTAAGCTGCTTTGGTACGGAAATTACACAATTCATCAGATTTCTACCGGGGAGTTTGATTCAGAAATGGTAGATGATTTTGATGTAGACATTGAAGAAGATACCAGTAAATTGTCATATTATCTTTTTACAAAACTAGATCAAATGAACAAAACTTATTTGAGAATCGTAAAAAAGGATAAGAATACCGAAAAAAATCTTTTGAAACCGGGAACAACTTATAAAATATACGCTGTCGATGATCAAGGTAAGGAAACACTTGTTGTTCAACGCGATTGGGAAAATAAGGAATACAGCGAATTTGTCACCGATGAAACCGGAACGGTGACAACTTACCAATCTTTTCGTTCTGGTAAATATCGTCTTTATGAAACAGCCGCCCCGACAGGCTATACCTTAAATAAAGATCCGATTGATGTAACCATACACAGTTCTTTGTCCAAATTGTATACAGATGAAAATGGAAGAACCATCAGATGTGTAGAAGTGGAACAGGAAGATGAAGAAGTTTATGGAAAATTTGGCATAAAAAAATCTGGAGAGATGTTATCTGGATTTGAGAAAGGTCAATTTACCTTTGAAAATCACCAGTTAAAAAATGTGGTGTATGAAATCAGAGCTGCAGAAGACATTCAATCGCAGGATGGACAAGGTACAAAGTGGTTTGAAAAAGGAAATCTCGCATGTACGATAACCACTGGTGTTGGTGCAGAGTTCACGAGCGATTGTGCAGGAATAACCGGATATGATCTGACAGAGGATGGGGTAGTAACGGTAAAACTTCCCCTTGGAAAATACACAGTAAAAGAAAAACAGACAGTGGATGGCTATGTGTTAGATGATAGAGAATATTCCATTGAATTAAAGTGGAAAGATGATCAAACGCCTGTAGTCATTGATAGCAGTGGATCTACGGATACAAATGGAATTTTGTCTGTAGTAAATAATTTGGCAAGACCGAAGTTGTCCCTTGTAAAAAAAGACAGTAAGACTGGCAAGCCAGTATTTGGGGCTAAATTCGGAATTTATACCAAGCACGACATTGTTAATGCTTCGGGAGAAAAGATTGTTGCTGCAGATGACTTGGTAGGTATGCTCTATACAGATCAAGAGGGTAATGCAGTCAGTGAGACTAGATATCCAATCAAAGGAGCGGGTAATACAGGAGAGTATTACATAAAAGAAGTGTCTGTATCGGGCAGCTATTTCCTTAGCGATCAGGTGACAGATTTTACTTTGGAATATGCCGGACAAGAAACACCAATCATTGAAAAAAAGATTGATGTTACTAATGATCAGACAGAAGTTCAAATTGATAAGTTAAGTGTTGCCGGAAGCAAAGAAATTAATGGCTGTAAACTTGAAGTAAAAGATGCAACAAATCGTGTCATCTATGCATGGACATCAGGAGATGCAGAATCTCCAACAATGATCTCAAATGCTGAAGCATTGGGATATTGTAACTTGTCGCATACGATGACAGACAAAGGAAGTCTTATAATTCGTGGATTGCTTGCAGAAGAGGAGTATACGCTTAGTGAAACAAGACCTGCAGATGGATATGCTACTGCTAATAGCATTGTATTTCGTGTGGCAGATAGCAATAAAGTGGAAGTCAAACAAGAAGATGGCACTTGGCAAACAAAAGATAACAATCATGTAATTATGCTCGATGACACCATTAAGATCAAAGTCCATAAAATCGCAGATAACACAAATAATCAGCTAAAGGGAGCAAAGATTCAGGTTATCCGCAAAAGAGACAGAAAAGTAGTGTATGAATTTGCGTCAGGAGAGAATCCGGCACTTTTAACACAGAAACTTGTAGCAGGAGAAACATACATTTTTCGAGAGTTGAAGGCACCGGATGGATATAAGATTGCAGAAGATGTCAAATTGACGGTAAAGGATACTTCTGAAATACAAGAAGTCTTTATCGTAGATAAAGCAGAACTTGGAAAAGTAGTGACAAATACTCCGGGAACTACTCCGGATGGCGGTGAAGGAATATCGCCTGAAACAGGATATATGGAATTGATGCTTATGCTTGCATCTGTAGCTGGATTATCTAGCTGTGGGTTAGTTGTATTGGCTTGCAGGAAAAGAAAAAGAAAGGCGTAGCATATGTCACGAATGAAATTAATTGCAATACTTGTAGTAATGGCAATCCCCTTTTCTATAGGGGAGTATGCCAGTGCTGCATCAACAATGACAAAAACGATTGAGTATTCTGCTGATAGGGCGGAAGAGAAACAAGATGTCAGTAAAGTTGTAGAACAAGATGGCAAAAAATGGAAGTTAAAAAAGGTGGATTATAAGATCATAAAAAAAGATCCTGTGATGACAAAGAAGAAAGTCATAAAAACAGTAAAATCCACTCCCGTTCCAGATGGCAAAGAATACAGTCCGAAAGAAAGTGTCGAAATTAGCGGTGTTACATATCAGTTGCAGAAAAAAGAAAAGGAAAGCAGAGTGATTTTGCAGCAGGGATATACAGTGAAATTTAGCGGCTATACCGATTATAACAGTTTCGCAAAGTCACTAGCTGCACCGAAGACAAAAAAAATCTCTGCAGTGGACAAGAATGGAAAAACGGTAAGTAAGGTCTGCAAAAAGACAAAAACAACGGATTTGGGTGCATTTACAGAACAAACACGGATCAATATCCGGATTATATCGTATAATGCCAAAACTCTTCGTTGGAATGGTCATAATGTAGCCAATAACAAAGATGATCCGTTAAAAGGATATGAGAATGAACTGTTAAAATCCACTTTTGGAACAACCAAAGGATACACGGTAAAAACGATTCGATGGAGTGGAAAACCGTATGAGGATAAAAATGGTAGGATTTGCCGAAATGCGGTAGCGTCCATAGCTCATCAAACACACCATTATCGAGTTAATTACACAGGACAGCGAGTTATCAAGAAAAAGATGGCAACTGTTTATAAAACTACCTACATTGGAGAGGAAGAGGTAGAGTCTGGTGACTACACCTATACAATACAAGCAAATGCACAGTACCAAGCGCAGAAAAACAATATCATGCTATTAGCTGCAGGAGTGGTTCTAGTGGTTATTGCTTTCGTAGGTTCTCTTTTTCTTCTTTATCGTATCAAGACAAACAACAGAGAGGAGGAATCATAATGGAAAAAATGTTGAAATCACTGGCAAAGAATGTTGTGGATTTTTGTACTGCCGTTGCTCCGTATTCCTATGTTTTATTGGTTTTAACTTGTTTAGTAGTGGGCATTATGTTAGCTATTCCTAGCGAGAAAGCACATGAAAAAGCTAAAGGATATGGTGGCTGGGCAATCATAGGAAGTATTTTGATTGCAGGATGTGTGACCATTGGTAAGGCTATTGGAAAAGGCTGGTCGTTTTAAAAAGCAAATGATTATCGTATATGGGGGAGAGAAATCTCCCCTGATAAAAGGAGAGGCGTATGAAGGAGCCAAAGAGATCTAAGCAAAGGGCATTAAAATTGGAGCGTTTTTTTGCAAAAAGGAGCGTGATAATAATATTATTGTTTTTGCAGGATGTAGCTATGTACCTTTTGGGATCGTATTTATTGAATGTAATGCTACATTTGGGGGATATATTAAAAAATCTACAAAATCCAAAACCTTATTTGGGGTTGCATAATTTCATGCCAGATTTTCAGAAAAACAAGGAAATAACATTAAAATTTAGCATAATCTATCTGCTTATTTTCCTAGTTTTGAACTTATATCAGGCATATAAATTTAGAGTTGCTTTTTCGGATGAAGGATTTAATTTAAAACAAAAAGGGCGTAGTAGATGGACTACAAAAAAAGAAATACAGAAACAATATACCAAAATTCCTGATAGAGATAAGCCGTTTCCGGGGTATGGGGGAACAATCATATCAAGAATGGGAAATAATCTTTATATTGATCAATCATTGACCAACAACTTGATCATTGGAATTACACGATCAGGTAAGGGTGAAATGTTTGTATTTCCTACGATTGATGTATATTCCAGAGCAGAGAAAAAAGCATCCATGATCGTTTTTGACCCGAAAACTGAACTTTATAAGTCATCAAAGCAAACATTGCTGGAGCGTGGCTATGAGGTAAGACAGTTATCTCTTGTGGATCCAGTTCATTCAATGGGATTTAATCCACTAAGTCAAATTGTGGAATTATATAAAAAAGGAATTTATGATGATGCAGAATTGTTGATCCAGTCATTCTGTTATTCGATCTTCAATCCAGACAAGCCGACAGGTGGTGATACTTTTTGGCAGGATTCACCAACATCGTTGCTTGCAGCACTTATATTAGCGGTGGTAGAAGATTGCGTGAAACAAAATCAAATTGATAATGAATACAGAAAAAAAATCTTTGATAAGAAATGCATTGTTTATGAAAAAATGGATCAGCAACAAAAAGAGGAAGCAGAACACAAGTGGAAACTTTTTCATAGATTGCATCCGACAGATGACTATGTTATGGAGCAAGAAATTTATGCACTGCCAAGTGAGGCGAAGTTTGAGGAAAGAGACATACACTTAAAAAAGATAAATATGTACTCCATTATAAATATGTTCGGAGAATTAGCAAGTCAAACAGATCCGGAAGATCCGTATGTTACTGGCTTGGACTTATTCTTTAAATCAAGACCAGCATTAGATAGAGCTAAGCTGAAATACTATGGGATAGAAGTTGCAGGAGCCAGAACAAAGTCAAGCATTTATTCTAGTATGCTCATTAAACTTACTATTTTTACCTATGAAGGTTTTGCGAAGATGACAGCAGAATCCTCCATTAATCTAGAAGACATAGGCTTCGGTGATAAGCCAATGGCCATTTTTGTGGAAATGCCAGATTATGATAAATCTGCATATTTCCTTGGTACCGTTTTTATACGACAACTATATTTTGTGTTGGCAAGAAGAGCAACCAGAGAAAAAAGCGGTAAATGCAAAAATGTAGTAAAGATTGTTGCGGATGAATTTGGAAACATGCCGGCTATCGAATCTATGGATACCATTATGACGGTGTGTTTGGGAAGGAATATTTCCTTTGATTTATATATACAGGCATATTCACAGATGACCAAGTTATATGGCGAAAATGCGAAAACAATCGCGGGAAACTGTGGAAATACAATATACATTCTTTCCGATGATGACGAGACTACAACAAAAATTTCCAAAAATCTTGGAACTGAAACGATTGTAGATGTGCAGCGAAGCGGAAAAAGACTATCTTTGGAGAAAAATATTACAGAATCAAATGCAGATAAGCCGTTGCTAGACATGAATGAGATTGAAGAGTTAAAGCCGGGAGAATGTGTGATTAAACGAACCATGAAGAGAACAGACAATCATGGAAAAAGTGTTGTTCCACATCCGATCTTTAACTGTGAAGAAACTGGAACAAGATTATTGTTTCGATACGAGTATTTGACTGACACATTTCCAAATCCTGATGAAATAAGTATGGAGATGGTTAATGAAGAGGATAGAAGTTACATTAATCTCGCAGAGAGAGTGTGGGATTATCGTTTGTCTTTTGCTATGAATCATTTTAAGAATGAGGATGAGACAGAAGCAGATTGCATTGGAGATTTGGAGAACTATGAGACTTTAAAAGTAGTGTTTGATAACTTAGGTGTGAAATTGCCTAAAAAACTACGAGTGGATGTAGTGCTGGAACAGATTGATATGTTAAAGTCAGATGGCGAGATCGATGAAAAAACCTACAACAAATTGATAAGTCTTATCCAGATGGGTGCAGAAACATAGGAGGAGTTATGACGGATAAAAAGAAAAAATGGCTATGGTTTTGCTTGGTGGTACTGCCGTTAATATGCAGCAGATCTGCAGATGCCATTAGCAAGAAAAATGTAATTCGGATTTTGGTTAAGCAGAATAAACTTTTTCATAATAATTCTGTGGCATCCACTGTTTTTCGTTCGATTGGATGGGGGATAACAAAGGGACTGACAGTATTAGCGGATGCTGTGAGTGGACTTTACGAAACATGTTTCGGTTTTATTGACTTTACAAAATACTCCAAGGTAACAGAGTTTATGGATGCATGGAAGGATGTATTTATTGCACTGATGTGTCTATCTATTCTTTTTATGGGGATTTTGATGGTAATTGGATGGGAGAAAAAGCCACAGATTGTAATAAACCTACTGATAGCAGTTACGGTGGTGACCAGTGGGACTTATATGATCAAAACCTTAAATTCATGGCTTTCAGATGATCTTCGTGCAGGTATTATTGGCTCAGCAGGAGATGTCAGGGGAGTCTATAGTACCATTGGAAGTAATATTCACGACCTGATCTATCTTGACAAAAAAGTTGGATTGGAAAACCTCAATAAAAAAGATAATGCAAAAATGGTATATGAGAAGTTTACACAAAAGCAATTTAATAATTTAGACATAAATGAAGTTGTAGAGCCAGATGATGTTGGTGATGGTGCAAAAGATATTGTAAGTAATCAACTGGTAAGTCTTGTTGATAAAAATTCGAAGACTACATATGACTACACAGAAATTTATGACGGTGTAGCGTGGACCGATCTGCTTAATGAATATTATTACCGATACACGGTAGATTGGGGAGTATTATGGTTGGAACTACTATCGATGATCATAGTGTACTTGTTTATGTCCTATAAGGTAATAAGAATTGGATACGAAATAGCCATACAGCGCATTATGGCATATTTGTATGCCAGTAATTTAAATAACAATCAAAAAATACTTAAGATTCTAGATTCCGTGAAGGACAGTTATATTTTATTGGTATTTACAATGATTCTTATAAAAGTGTATTTGTTAGCTTTGAAATATGTCAATCACTGGGATATAGGTGGGCTGACAAAAGGGATCATTTTAATATTTATTGCGTTTGTAGTGATTGATGGACCAAACATCATACAGCGCATTACCGGGACAGATATTGGTGCCTCAAATGAAATGAGTAAGATGATTAGCACGTTTTATGGAGGGCGAATGGCGGTCAGTGCAGTTGGATCAGCAGCCAGAATGGCAGGAAAAGCCGGGAGTATTGGAAAACGGGGTTTACAGGGAATGTTTCAGTCAAATAAAAACAGCAGTCAGATGAATAATAGTCAAATGTTTTCGTCTGGAACGGAGGAAAAACTGACGCAGCAAATGGACAATACATCGGAAAGCAATAGAGACGGAACATCGCAAAAGGCTATGCAAGCAAACGGAGACAAAAATTCCATGAATAATATGCCAGGAAATGATAGTTTAAGTCGAGAATCTAATGCGATGGGAACCTCGACCGTAGAATCTGATGCATCGGTTTTAAGCAATGAATCTGGTAACAATGCAATAGATCCTAATGGAAACATGGCAGAAGATGCAGCGTTTTCTTCGTCAAATGCCCAAGAGACTCAAGATATAGGTGTGCTACAAAGCAGAAATGATGCTTTAAATGGGAAAGTAAGTGGATCATCTGGGACAATGGGGCAAGATGAAAAGTTACGAAAGATGGATGCTGACATTTCGGGACATAGTAAAAAAGGCAGATTGGAACAAAGACCGGGCAGAGGCAATGTAATAAGGAATAATACGGGACAGATTATTTCAAAAGCCACTGCATACGATGCGGATGTTTCTTCATCAAAAGATAAAAATATGCGAGAAGCATTTGCACAGTATAAAGGAGGAAAAAAATGAAGCACATAGTGGTAAAAGATATTAAACCTGAAACTAAGGTATTTAAGTTTATCTATATACAAGATTTTTTCTTTTTATTGACATATATGTGCGGAACTTATTTGCTGGGAAATATAGTAAATGAGCTATTAATCGTTCCATATTATATTTTTTCCGGACTTGTAGCCGTTTTTTTGACGGTAAAGAGTAATTGGAATGTGAAACGAAGGAATTGGGAAAGTCTATTTATCTTTCTGCGGAGAGATACAGAGGTTTATAAACCAGTTATCAATCTAAGTTGTGCAACTGTTTTGGATAAAAAGAGACTGGAGGAAATTGAGGATGAAGAATAAAAAATCCACAAAGAAAAGTATATTGGAAATTGTACCCATTCGTGAAATAACCGAAAATGGATACTTTCGGATGGACGATGGAAAGGTAATGGAGTTATTACAAATACAAACAAAGGATGTAATTAATACATCTGCAGATGAGATAGAATATGACTGTATTAAGTATGCTAAATTCTATCGTCTTTACAGTGATGACTTAAAAATCATTAGCCTTAATTATCCCTGCGACTACGGACAACAAAAGCGGTTTTTAGAATATAAAATTTCCACTACTAAAAACAGTATTTACAAAAAGCTGTTGCAAAAGCGTATGGACGAATTAATTTGGCTTGAAAAAAACAATACCGCAAGAGAATTTTATTTCATGCTGTTTGCAGATACAGAAAATAAGATGGATGATAATATTTTGACCATTACAACTAACATTGGAACCGGTAAAGGTGGCATGGTAAAAAAAATGTCAATCGAAAAAAAGAAAAATATTGTGTTTAGACTGCAAAATAAAAGCGCAAATATATAAAATTGGGAGGAATGACGATGGCACGGGATGGAAGAACGAAAGACTATGATCCATATTTATTAGAAAAGATACAGCCGCAGGGAGGAATTACTTTTCGCGATCCGGCAATGATTGAGACGGGGACAGGCTATGAAACTTGTTTGCATATTTATGATTATCCCAATTCATTGGATGATTACTGGATGGCCAAAATTTGCAATATCAAAAATGCAGTAACACTCATAGATATGTCAACTGATGATTTGAATGAGATTAAAAAGAATATAAATCGATCAATGAAGGAACAGAATTTTCGCGCGTCTGATTCTAAAGAGTATACGGACATACGAGATGCACATATGAGATTTCAAGAGTTGCAGAGTTTGTATGAGGAGATTAATGCACTTGGTGAAATTGTAAAAAAGGTGCATACAAGAATTTTTTTGGCGGATCGTACTAAGGCGGATTTAGAGGAGAGCGTCAAAAATGTGCAGGCACAATTAAGCAGCGATGAATTTAATGCAGCTATTTTTCTGAATGAACAAAAAAGTGAATGGACAAGCCTTTTTAAACCATATACAAGGCAGGCAGAAGAGCGTTTTTTCATACTAGGTCAGCCATTAACTGGAGATGCACTTGCTATAGGATACCCATACCACTACTCAAACCTATGTGATAAAAATGGGATGTTTCTTGGCCAGACACCATGTGATGGAGATGTGTTGTTTAATCTGTTTCTAAAATCTAAGAGCAGATTGTACTACAACTTTTTATGTGTCGGAACGATGGGCTCCGGTAAGTCCACTTTGCTAAAAAAAATGTTACTGCAACGGGCGATTACAGGTGATTATGTCAGAACATTTGATATTTCTGGCGAATTTACCCGGTTGACAAAATACTTGGGAGGTAAGGTTTTGAAACTGGATGGCACAAGCGGGATCCTAAATCCTTTGGAAATTCTACAAGGAGGCGATGATGACATAGTTAGTTTTACAAGACATATATCCAAGGTTAGTATTATTTATAAGTTTTTGGTGGGAGGTCAAGCTGATGTGGAAGAAATTATGATTTTTGAAGATTTGCTCCGAGAACTGTATCGCAAGTTTGGATTTGAAATAAAAAATGGGAGAATGACAGAGCAGATTGTTGGACTTCCACCGAATCGATATCCAATATTTGAAGATATGTTGGAGTTTATTAATGAGAAAATGGAGAGCATTCAACAACAGGATCATAATGATGTAAACGCAACTCTCATCAGCAAAAAGGTCATTATGTTAGACAAGATAAAAAATGTTGTACGCAACATTGTACGAACCTATGGCAATCTGTTTAATGGCTATACATCTATCGAAAACATACAAGATGAGCAGATAGTCACTTTTGACATATCGGCATTAAAAGATATGAAAGCAGAGGTGTTTGATTCGCAGATATTCAATATGATCTCGCTCTGTTGGGATAACTGTGTAACCAATGGAAAACTAATGATGCAAGGATTAAAAGAAGAGAAGGTAAAAGTTGACGATGTAGTACACACGCTGATCTTGATTGATGAGAGCCATCGATGGGTCAACACAAAAAAACAGCAGGCGTTGGAACTTATTTCTGTATATTTCAGAGAGGCAAGAAAGTATTTCGGAGGAATCGGACTTGCAAGTCAGAACGCTAGAGATTTTGTTCCGGAGGGAACAGAGGCGGCGGTCGATAAAATGAAAACGCTGTTTGAACTAACGCAATATAAGTTTGTGTTTCATCAGGATGAAAGTTCAAGTGAACTGCTGCAAAAGATATTTCGTGGAAGTTTTACTGCGTCACAAATTGATCAAATTTCACAGCTTAATGTCGGCGAAAATATTCTGTCCATAGCGTCAGATCAAACAATCCGATTTAAGGTTTATTTGTCAAAAGCAGAGGAAGAACTATTTGAAGGTGGAATTTGATGAAAAAAAAGATAATTGGGTTATCAGGAGTATTCATTGCCCTTGTGCTTGTGATCGTACTGACTATACCACTTATGGTTAGTATGATTGTTACCGTGTTGTTTGGTGGCAATGAAGATAACACTTCAGAAGCTGCAGATTATTATGATGGAATGTATGTGTCTTTGTTGTTATCTGATGCTGTGGAAAACTACAGACCTAAGGTGTTGACACAAGCAAAAGAGAAAGGTATGGAAGCGTACATAGAGTTGTTTTTAGCCGTAATGCAACAGGAATCCGGTGGCAATGGTAATGATGTATTTCAAGCATCAGAATCTAAAGGGCTTCCACCTAACACGCTTTCTGCAGATGAGAGTATCAAACAAGGAGTTGCTTATTTATCTGCTATGATTCGCAAGGCTGGCTGCACATCTCCTACGGATATAGCACATATAAAACTAGCATTACAAGGATACAATTTTGGCGGTGGATATATTGATTTTGCAATAAAAAGAGATGGTAAATGGACGCAGAACAATACTTTTGCCTATGCAAAAAAACAAAGTAAAGGTAAAAGAAATACTGGAAAAAGGGTAGAACAACTTGGACCGTGGCACTACGGTGACCAGTATTACACACAACATGTATTGAGGTATTACAGTACAAATAATACAGGCAATACAGGCAACGCGCAAGATCCGAAAAAGGTTGCTGTAAACGATCGGTTAAAGTGGTTGTTTCCATTGAAGATACCGACTAGCGAGCAAGATATGAAGCCATATCTTACCCAGATAAAGGTTCCAATTTATACGAAAAAAGGGAAGAAAAGTGAGATGACACTTATTGTTCACAGAGAACTAAGAAATGAAATTTATGGTGCATTTGTAGAAATGCAAAAAATGAAGTTCCCGATAGATCCAACCTGTACAGCAGGGTATAGTTGGCGAATGATGGCGAGCAATAGTGCATCAATTTCTCATCATTCGTATGGATGTGTAGTTGATATTAATTGGACGCACAATGGAGCAACATATACAGCATGGCCATATAAGCCGGGAAAGGACAAATTATCAGTGACCAACAAAGTTGTAAATATCTGGAAAAAACATGGATTTTATTGGGGCGGCGACTGGTCGCAGGCATATTTTGATCCAATGCATTTTACATACACAAATCATTAAAAGTAAAGGGGGAATTTCAGTTGAAGAAAAAAGGATTTGCATTAATCAGTCTTGCACTTATGATTGCAGGAGCCTACTTTTTAATGCAACTAGCGCAGAGGACGGAGCGATATAAAAAAGAGGTAATGTATGCTGCAGAAAAAGAAAGCAGTATACCAATGCCTGATTCACAGGACACAATGCCACCTACGGTGCAGCCAACAGCAATACCTACGGCAATGCCAACACCAACGGTATTGCAACAGGAATTTTTCTCGAACATAAAAATAAAAATTCGAGAAGATATTTTACAAAACTTGAAACTGCATGGAGCATCAAAAGAAGTTGTGAAAGAAGAACTTTTAATCTATGCAAATGAATCAGGGGAGTCAGGAGCTGATACGGTATCCGATATGGCAGAAATGACAGTTGACTATGCTAAGGAAACGATAACGATACCTTGTTATTTTGCGACAGGAAATAATCATAGTGTTAAATTTGACATGATATTTAATTACACAAAGAAAACATTTGATTTTATACCTTGGTAGAAAGGAGATTAAAAATAATGAAAAGCTTATATTTATGTTGTGAAAAAAGTATCTTGCCTAAAATGACAGACCGCGCGAGACAGGCGTTTGGTCAATCATTTGAAGTGGTGCATGATATGAAACAGGCTGATCTAGCGTATGTGGTAGGCGAAGTTACACCGGAAATGCAGTCAGAGATGGTTGATTTAAAGAAGAATGGAATCAAGATGGTAAAAGTCAATGAAAATCTGATCGATGTGGAGTTGAAAGAGAAATTATTGAATGGTCAGATTCATGTCAAAAAGCGAGAAATGGAGATGGAGAGATGAAAAACAATGCCATAATCAAGCTGGCACTTATAGTGATTTGTGGAGGGTATCTGTTTTTCTTCAGCAGTAATTTATGGATTCCGCATAACGCAAGTGCTAAAAAACAGACCCCGTTAAACACAAGCATAGATTGGGAGGGGCGTGTTCTTGCCATAGAAAGGTGGGATTACTGTGAACAAAGCGGATTAATGGAAGTGTGCATTGATGTTAAGAGTAGTACTTATGATGGCATATACACATATAAGTATGATGCGGTTGACCGAAGCGATGATACCTTGAAAGTGTCCGCTGCAGTGGAAGAACCGGAATGGATGGTGCTTAGAATTTCCGGAATTACTCATGATTTTGGTGAAGTCTCGTTAAGACTTACGCATAAAGGTGAAACAATCCGACTTTATACCAATGTTAAAAAGGTTAATCGGGTAAAAAGTCTACAGAAAAAAAGCAAGAAAGATTACCAGATTATCCGAATGGAAACGAAAATTAGTCAGTATCAAAAAACCATTGCTGCAAAAGAAAAAAAGATTGAGATGCTGAAAGCCACTAACGCAAGGCTGAACAATGAGATTGAGAGGATGCAAAGTGACCTTGAGTATCAAACAGAAAACGAAAAACAGAACACGGCGGATCGTGTGGAGGATATTAAAGAAAATATTGATCAGAACACTGCAGATATCAATGAAAGATATCGTCAGATTGAGGAAAGAAACAATCGGATACGCTTGATTAGGGAGCAGATCGATCAGATTAAATAAGGAGGTGAGACATATGTTGTTGTTTGTCGGAAAAGAGGAGAAGGGATACTTTGCAGAGGAAGGCTATGATGTTATCTATGTAGATAGCAATTTGCACATTGAAGAACAAAGTGCCGCTATTCTTCAAAACAAGGAAGGAATCTCAAATATTATATATGACATTGAGCAGTATGCGGATGATCCGGAAGAAATCACAAAATGGGTCTTAAAGATTCAGGACGCTCTGCAGGTTGGGTCTATCATTTTTGCTCCCGGATATAATCCGCAGAGCAAAATTATCCAAATGCTTTGGAAAGCAGGTGTTAAAAATTTTATTCTCTCTTTTTATCTGTCTGATCAAAAAGAGGATTTAGAATATTGCCTTTCCGGATACTTCGAAACTTTTGGATATGCGGAAAAAAGAGGAATAACTTTTGATGAACCAGAACCAGAACCGGAAGAGGAACAAGATCAGATAAAGTCCATTTGCGTAGGCATTGCTGGATGTTGTCCCCGCATGGGTACCACCACACAGGCATTACAGATTGTTAAAGCACTGCAATTTGTTGAAAAAAGGGCTGCCTATGTGGAAATGAACGATCATGGATTTGTGCAAGCAATAGTTGAGGCGTATGAAGATGTAACCTGTGATGAGGAACTTGGAAAAGTGACTTATGGCAGTGTGGACATGTTTTATCGTATTGATAAGCTGCAGGAAGTGTTGAACAAGGATTATGACTATCTGATCTTTGATTATGGTGTAGCAGGTGAGAATGGATTTAACAAAGTCTCTTTTCTGGAAAAAGAGAAACAAATCTTTGTGGTTGGCAGCAAACCGGGGGGAGAATTTGAAAAAACATACAATGTAATAAAAAACAATTTTTATAACAATGTTTTTTATATTTATAACTTTGTTGCAGCAAGTGAACAGAAAGATATTTTGGAACTAATGGAAGAAAAAGCCAAAGCTACTTTTTTTGCTGAAGAAGCCAAAGATCCATTTGTTTTTTCGGGCGATATGAAGACTTATGAAAATATTCTTTCTTTGGAGGAAAAAGGAAAAGTTAAGTCAGCAAAAAAGAAAAAAAGATTGTTTAAGAGAAGGAGATGATTCAGATGGAGAGAAATTACGAAAATGTTTATCTTGTAACATCGCCAGATGAACAAGTTCAAAAATTGCTTGAAACAATGTCGGATATACTTGTTGGCACTCTTTATATAGCTGAAAAGGGTGACCGCATTGTGGCTGATTTTGTAAGTGAAATCCCGGACTGTTGCTGGCATCTGGAATCGGAATCCATTCTTATGGTGGATGAAGAGAAAAAGGGGTTGATTGAGATTATGGATGAAAACGGTAGCTGGATATTTCGTTCATTAAGCGAGAAAGGGGTATGAGTATGGCTGAAAAGTTAATTGAAGATTTTGGAGAGAAAATTGGCGGTGCAAGAAAAGACTTGTATGCTTTAAACCGAGAACTTCGCTATGGAGATATTATCGATTGGAATGTTCTGGAAAGAGAAAAATTTATAACTAAAAAAGAAGCATTTCCGCTTCCTAATTATGAAAAAATGCTAAAGGAAGGAAAAGACAGAGAGGTTTTGTTTTTTATAAAAAAAGTTAGGGACGCCCTCCCAACTAAACCAATGGCTGCAGTTCCTTACTTAGCTTCAGAAGAACAAAAGAAAACGATTATAGAAGCAGCACAGAAAAATTATTTAGTAACTGTCAATCGATTTTATGAAAAAGCAATGGAGCTAACATCGATAAGCGAATGTATTAAGTTTTACGATGAAATAAAAGGTGAAAATTTACCGGATGAAAATTGCTTTAATCGAAAACTGATAAGAGCAACGGATTTGGGTGGAAGTTTTGGAATGTACCAATTCAGAAAAGAGTTGGAAAACAAGCAGTTTTTGTTTTCCGATGAGGAAAAGATACTCTCGCAATTTTCTTTTTTCCGTTATGACGGACAGAATGTAAAAAAAGAAGAATATGAAAAAGGAAGAGAATGTTTGGTAATCAAACAGGGCGGAAGCTCAACATACCTTTATAATCTTAAAGATGCATCAATGACAGATGTATCAACATGGCAGAATGACACATTTTTTGTGATTAAAAATAACAGTCGTGAAATAGTTGCAACGAATCTCCCGGATAGAGATGCAGCAGAAAAGGAGGCATTAAAAATTGGTAAAGATCAGAATCTTTCAGAAAAAAAGAAAATAACAAATCGAAAAACACGCTTAATTCCTCCACAGTTAGAACATATACGGCCGACAGCAAAGGACTATCGAAGCGGTGCTAATATTACTGGTGATGACATGATTAATGTGTTTGGTTTCCGAGCTGGTGAGTTCGGAAATTGGAACAGTAATAATGACAGGCAGACAAACCTCAATATGTCATATGATGCATTTAAGGATTTGGCTAAGGCATTAAATATTGAAGACGCAGATATTGCTCTTGGGGGAAATTTAGCTATTGCCTACGGCGCAAGAGGAAGAGGCTCCGCACTTGCTCATTTTGAACCAAGTGCAAATGTTATAAATCTTACCAAAATGCGTGGTGCCGGATCACTGGCTCATGAATGGGGACATGCTTTGGATTTATATGTAGCAAAATGTTACAACATGGATTCGCTTATGGCTACGGATGCTTCTTCTCAGGATAACAGACAGGGAAAGGCTCCATTCAAAGAGCTTATGAATACAATTCAATACAATGGTAACGAAAAAACAGAATTTTATAAAAATGCAGAAAAGCTGGACAAAGCGTTCAGCAAAACAGATCAAGGCTACTGGCGTAGTGAGGTAGAACTTTTTGCCCGAGCATTTGCATCGTATGTTCACGACAAGTTACCGGAAAATACATCTGATTATTTAGTCGGTCATTCGGAAATGGTTGCGCAATATGTTCAGGATGAAACAACAGTGCAGATTCCAACCAGTCCGCAAGGCAAAGAGCGAGAAGCAATTAATCAGGCATTTGATAGAGCATTAGAAAGCCTGAAGGAAAGAGAAATTTTACATAACTATGTAAATGAAAAAGAGATAGAACCTAAAAAAGAGAAAGAAAGGACTAACACGGCAGAAAGAATAACACCGAGAAAAAGACTTTATACACAGGCAGAATCGGAGCTTATGACGCAGTGGATGAAAGAGCATCTATCGGTGGTTGATGTGTGCCAGTCCTTGGGATATTCTCCAATTCGAGTGGGGCAAAAATACTATTCCTTAAAAGAGCATGATTCGGTTCGACTTGACCTAGGGAAGAACTGTTTCTATTGGAACTCAGTAGGAAAAAACGGCAGCGTAATCGATGCCTGTGTTGCCTTTGGAAATATGACTATATCTGATGCCTATAACCATTTATATGATATGGCAGGTGGGCGCGAAGCAGTTTTTGATGCTGCCGTTGGAAATCGGGAGTTAGAAAGGCTATCAATTAAGCAAACACAGCAAAATTATCCTGAGCAAAAAAGACAAGAAAATCTTAAAGTTGATTTGCCACAGAGAGCGGCACATATGCGCAATGTATATGCCTATTTAAGTCAAACAAGACAGATTCCTGCTGATGTAATCAACGAATTTGTCAAAAGGAAAATGTTATACCAAGATGTGAGGAATAATTGTGTTTTTGTTTCCCGGAATAAAGAGGGTGAGCCTGTATTTGCCTGTAAACGAGGATCGAATACCTATAAACGATTTGTAGCAGACTGCAGAGGAAACGATTATTCAAAGGGATTTTATGTTGATAATGGAGCAAAAAAACTGTTTGTCGGTGAATCTGTGATTGACATCATGAGCAAGATGACTATGTTGCAAAGAGAGGGGAAGAACTATCATGATTACAATTACTTAGCAATGGGGGGAACGGAAAAGCAAGATCCTATTGAAAATATATTGAAAGATACAGAAATTGAGGAAGTTGCTTTAGGTCTGGACAATGATACCGGAGGCTTGGCTGCAACGGAAAAAATCGAACATACGCTCGACAGAATGAAAGTGGCACATGTGCGCGATATGCCAGAAATAAAGGGGCATGATTGGAATGATGCATTAAAAGACAGTATTGAGCAGGAAAATATGCTGCCCAGTAAAAAAGAATTGCAGACCCCAGATATAGGGGCTAGGGCTATGGAAGTTAATGAAGCCGACATTGCTTGGGGAAAGCAAGGACAACAGAATATGTTGTTTGAACGAAAGTCACCATCTGTTCCAGTTAAAAAGCCGGACTTAATATTAGGAATGGAGAGATGAGATGCAGAAAAAATTTAAGCAAGATATTGTGAAAAAGGTAAAAGAGGAAGTGTTGCAGGAAAAAAGGCAGGAGGCGTTAAAAGAAAAATATGAGATTGCGGACGATGTCGTAGTAGTAGAAAAGAGCAATATGATCAAATGGACTATCAGAACGATGGTTGCATTTATACGATGCATATGTGCTATTCTGATTTTTCTTTTATCGCTGACAGGTGGTTGTGCTTTACTATATCCAATCACAAGACACATACTTGTCATGCAAGGATGGCATATCTTACAGGATGTGGTGTCTATGATGACTTAAGGATCAAGGAGGAGTTATGACAGATAAAAGGAAAAAAATAGTTGCAGCTTTTTTACTCATAACTGCTGTCGGGTGTTTTGGAATAATGGGATCAATACTCGTCAGTGATGGTGGTAATGTTGGGCAGTATAAAACAGAAAAACAATCGACCAAAACAACCAATAAAAATAAAAAGAAAAAATGGAGAAATCCCATCAACTGGGAAAAAATCCAAAGAGTAAATCCGGAGGTATACGCATGGATTAAAGTGCCGGACACAGTCATAGACTATCCTGTACTGCAGCCAAAAAATCATGACGATGATTATTATCTTCATCATAATTTGCAAAAAAAATATTCTTTCGCAGGATGTATATACAGCAGAAAGGACAATGCTATGGATTTTAGCGATGACATAACAGTGCTGTATGGCCACAACATGATTAATGGATCTATGTTTGCCGGAATCAAAAAGTTTTCTGACGAAGACTTTTTTGAAGCTCATAAGACAATTTATGTGTATACAACAGAAGCGGTGTATGAATATACCATATGGGCTTACTGTGTAACTGATGATAAGGATATATTGAGCAGTTATACAAAGGAAAGCTATTACAATGCAATAAAAAAAGAAGCAGAACAAATACGCAAAGTAAACAGTAACTCGCAAATATTAACACTTAGCACATGCGGAACAGCTAGTCGAACAAGAAGGTTGTTGCATTGTGTATTAGTGGGAAAACATGATTAATTAGGAGGAAAAAAATATGAACAAGGTTATTTTATGTGGTCGATTGACTAAAGATCCGGAGGTGCGTTATTCGTCTGGAGATAAGCAGACGGCAATAGCAAGGTATAATCTTGCGGTGGATCGTCGTTTTAAGAGTCAGGGAGAAGAGCAGACAGCAGACTTTATCAACTGTGTTGTATTTGGCAGAGGAGCAGAGTTTGCAGAAAATTATCTGCATCAGGGAACTAAGATCATAGCAGAGGGGCGTATTCAGACCGGAAGTTATATCAATAAGGATGGAAAGCGTGTTTACACTACAGATGTGGTAGTAGAGAATCAGGAATTTGCTGAAAGCAAGGCTGCATCCAATAATAGCTATAAAAAAGAAAATGGATATAAACCAGAACCGGCACAGGCTGCAGATGGATTTATGAATATTCCAGACGCAATCGAAGACGAATTACCATTCAAAGTAAATTAAGACAAATTGGTAAATTAGGAAAAAAAGAAGAGGTGCAACCATGAGAATTTAGCTGCACCTCTTGACAGTCTAAATAAACTGCCGGGAATACAAATATTATACATAGATTGATGTATAAAGTCAAGGGGAAGACACATGAGAATAAAATACAGCTTAATTAATAAATTAAATACGCTTAAATCCACAGAATTTACGCTGTTTTTATATCTGGCGAAATACCAACAGCTTAATGGTTTGGTACAGGGGGTACATAATCAGACGGTTTGTCAGGAGACAGGGATGTGCAAACAGTCTTTTTATAATGCTCTTAGAGGCTTAGAAAAAAAGAATATCATTAGTGTAACCAAAGCATCAGACATTGATTATAATGTTTTGATTATTGGAAATGACTTTACGGCAGAAGAGGCATTTGATAAGGGCTGTGAGGGTTATATCAATCTGCATCGTGCAATCTTTCACAAAAAGCAGTTTAAGCAACTGGGAGCAAAAGAAAAGTGGCTTGTGCTGTATTTTTTACATTGTACGCATGAAAACAGAGGATCTTATCGAATTGGCACACACAAATTTTATGAAAAATTTTGCGCAATCCTGAAAGTAACGAAACGAATGGTGCGCGAGTATCTGCACAAGTTGCGGTCATTTTTTTCTATTGGGATCAAAAACGGCTTATATTACATCACATATAAAAGGAGTGTTTTTGAACCAATGCAGGATGAGGGGGTTGAAAAACAAGAACACGAACATTTTATCAGAGCTATGATCAGACGCTGCAAAATAAAAAAAGCAGATGAGCGGGGTGTGAGAGATGTTGCACAACTTATTAAACAGTATCGTAATCTTGCTAAAGATTTAGGTTATAACATTTTTGGAGTATTGCAGCAATGCATAAGTAGTAGCATAGAGTGCTCAAGACCGAAAGATCGAGAAATAAACGCACGGTACATACATAAATTAGTCAGACAAAAGTTAGCTCTTGAGCAGTAGCAAAAAGGGCTGTTTGCTATGCAATAAAAAAGAAAAAAACAGATTTAAGAGAAGAATCCGGCCAAATCAGGTAACATAATTCCACAGAAAGACAATTAAAGATTAGCGTAAGAGAAAAAACGGTTCTGCAACTAACTTTTTTTTGCTTTATGCAGTCCAAATTTTTGTATAAAAATACAAAAGCAGTCTAAAAAAATTCCCCAAGATGAAGGTGATAGTCTAAAAATCTGTATAAATGTTAATAAATAGGGTCTAAATTATTTCACCCACATTTAAGGGACAAGCACGAGAAAATAGGGAAGAGATGGCAGTTGGGGACTTGAGCATATTACTTCTATATTATTATATTCATTTTATTTATATATAAAATTTAATATTTTGCTCTTAAGATTTCTCTGTTTATAACGGCAATTATAATGAAACAACTACATTATGGCTAGCAAATGAAATGCATAGAGGAAAGTCGAGAAAAAGAAAAAAAGCAAAACCGTTTGTATTATGGAAAACGGTCTTGCCTTTGAATGATTTATTTTTTTTTGTTACTATTTGTTGTTGTCCAATAATTGAATGATGCAGCCAAATTCGCCAGCTCTGTATACACGAATTACATTTGCTTCGTAACAAGTGACGAAACCATCATCATCTATGATATCAATCTTATCCTTAAATTGTGCTACTTTTGCATAATGCAATGGAATGTCGCAGGTGCCGTGAACAATGTATGCATGATAGGTCCCATCTTCTCCAAAATAGAGTGGAGTTTTTTCTCCATTGCAGCAAAGGGTGAGTTCTGCTATATCGGATGCTCCGATATAGTCCTTTTTTTCCTTGTAATCATGACTTTCGGAAGTTAAGTCATCCTCATATTTTGTATCTACTCCAAATTCAGCGTGAAATGTTTCGTCATCCGCATGGTTAAGAACAAATTTCATCGCATCTTCCGTGCTTAATGGAATAATTTCGCCACCACAATACTCAGTACCTGCGCCACCGGTATGCTCTAGGAAATATTCACCACTTTTTTTCTTGAAAAGTGTAATGCAGTGATAGTAGATGTCATTAGCCAGATATTCATTTTGCCAAAATGTCACCTCCTTTGCCGTTTGCGTATTGTACAATTTACCTTCAATTACTTTTTTCATAGCGTTCACCTATTTCCTTTCTTTGAGAGGGGGGTCATTTATGACCCCTAAAATAATGTATTTGTTTTACTATATATAGTATATAACAATATTTATATAATGTCAATGCTTATATATA
>ERZ837380.265-NODE-265-length-81393-cov-12.286066_pt1 | contig 81393 bp, 61 predicted proteins | sample MGYA00519685_ERZ837380 | MGnify/ENA primary metagenome ERZ837380 (study PRJEB31850, sample SAMEA3708817) | human gut metagenome | biome: human gut; feature: human-associated habitat; material: faeces | place: China | collected 2014 ...
TATGTCTAGAGTTGCCCACTGTATTGACAATGGACCAATGGAAGGGTTTTGGGGAATTCTAAAACGAGAAATGTATTATAAACAGCGTTTTAATGACAGAAGCTCTTTGATTACTGCGATAGCTAATTACATAGATTACTACAACAACCAACGACTTCAAAGGAAACTGCATGTAATGACACCAATGAAATATCATGAGCAATATACAAAAGCAGCATAAAATATCGCCAGCCATAGCATGGCTGACGATACAAAAATTTATTATTTTTTATTGTCCTCTTGACGGGGAGCATACCAGTTTCCGCAGATCGGCGTCTTTTATTTTATAGCTGTCTCTTTAATTACTCAGCAAAGTCCAGATAAGTAAAATCAGTCTCAACGGTATTGTAGAAACCTGTGTAACCACTCTTATACTGGAAACCTCCATCTGCCCAACCAAGGATCAGATTCAGTGTGTTATCACAGAAGAATTTTTCAACCTCGAAGTAGTTTGCCTTTCTCTCCTCAATAGTTGGGGAAGCAATTGCTTCATCATACAGCTTATCATATTCCTCATTTGAATAGCCTCTAAGTGCAGACTGATTTGAACTTGTGTAACTGCTTAAAAATCCTGACAATGCATCCGGAATCTCAAGAGAATTTCCGCCGTACCAGAAATCGTATTCACCGCTCGTTGCATTTGATACCATTACCTGAATTGTCTGAGAATTGATAGTTGTCTCAATGCCAAGATTTTTCTTTAACATATCCTGAACAGCTGCCAGTACATCGATGCTTCCCTGTGACTCATAGCAAAGAAGCTCGAATGTTGGAATCTCATCAGCTGTCTTTCCAAGCTCATCAAGTGCTGCATTTAAGTACTCCTGTGCCTTCTCTGCATCTGCACTTGCCGGCCATCCCTCGTATTCAAACTCCTCGTCAAATGTACCAGTTACACCTGCCTCGGACGGTGCAGTCAGACGATTTGCCGGCTCGTCACCTGTCATAACAGATGCACAAAGTGCAGTACGGTCGATTGCATAGCTGACTGCCTTTCTAAAGTTTGCATTGCCAAGGAACAATCCTGTTTCCTCTGTCTTTCCTGCATGGTTGATATTCAGGCAGTGATAAGAGGTAGTGTACTTGCTGCTCTCAAAGCCTGCATCTACCAGTGTCTGCTGCTGCATAGCACTTCCATTTGGAACAAAATCAAGCTCATCTGCAAGCATCATATCTACGCCAGTATCACCTGTTACGTTAAATTTAAAATCCATCTCGTCCATATTGATACTGTCTGCATCCCAGTAGTTCTCGTTCTTTACAAGTGTCATGGTAGAATCAGATACCCAATCTGACACGATGAACGGTCCATTTGTCAAAATTTTATCTGCTGAAGAACCATACTCTGTTCCAAGTGAATCAACAAAGGACTCCTCAAGTGGTGCAAATAAGCTTGCAGATGTAAATGTGCTCTCATACTGTGGATTCTTGAAGGTATACTCGATTGTCAGATCATCTACTGCCTTTATACCAACCTCGTCCCACTCACACTCTCCTGCATAATATTCCTCGCCATTCTCCAGAATATAGCCATTCTCTGCATTGTAGTGACCTGCCTCTGGATCAATCAGGCGCTTTGCTGCATAAACAAAATCCTCGGATGTAATCGGTGTCTTTCCATCGCTGTAAGTTAAGCCTTCCTTCAGCTTAAAAGTCCAAGTCTTTCCATCCTCGCTTGTTTCCCAGCTATCTGCTGCTCCTCCAATGTACTCACCCTGCTTACTGCGAATCAGGGTATCACTGATTAAGGTATCAATATATGTTGCCGGATCTACATTTAATTCTGCGTAATCCATAGTAACCGGATCATATGGTGCTCCAATTCTTACACTCTTTACATCTGTCTCATCTGCCAGTACGGCTGCCGGAAATGATGCTGCTACCAGCACTGCTGTAAGTCCCATTGCTGTATATTTTCTCATATCTGATTCCTCCATTTCACCATTGTGCTGTTTTGCTTTAATTCATTAAAGTATTTTGACTATAGAAATAGATCGGCAGGGAAATGTTCCTCATTGAACTTTGCTTTCCTTTAAATGCCTCTCTTTCCTCTGTCAATCTTGAATGTAGTTTATCATAAAATCATTATTGTATCAATGTGCACACTGTACCTATATTAAGTATTTTCAGTGTGCACAATGTAAAGTGATTATTTATTTCGTCAGCATTGTGCTGCAGCTTCCTGTCTTTTCCATCTGCACAATGCCCTCTACGCCGCAGCGTACCATGCTCTCTACTGCTTCTTTTGTGTAGAATGCCATGTGCTGTGTCATGATGACATTGCGAAACTGATGAAGATAAAACCAGTTGCGGTTGGAGATGATATCTGTTCTTCTGTCTTCGTGCACAATACCTTCTTCGCCCTCTACGGTATCCATGCCAAGCGCACCAATCTTCTCTGATTCAACGCCATCTACCAATGCATCAATGTCAGTCAGTCCGCCTCTTGCGCAGTTAATTAAAATTACGCCATCTTTCATCTTTGCGATTGTTTTATGATTAATAATGTGATACGTAGAATCAAACAACGGCATATGAAGGCTTATGACATCGCATTCCTTATAGATTGTATCCTGATCTACATATGTTGCAAGTTTCTCTGCCTCTGGATTTTTATAAATATCATAAGCAAGCAAACGACAGCCAAAGCCTGACAAGTTTTTTAATACTTGAAGGCCAATTCGTCCAGTACCCATGACACCTATTGTAAGTTCATTCATATCACGCCCCTGCAGTCCCTGCAAGGAAAAGTCATTGACCTGGCCTCTCCATAGTGCCTGCTTATACTGGCGAAGGCACATTAAAATCATCATTACCGTAAAGTCTGCAACACCGTTTGGCGGGTAGGCTGCATTGCAGACTTTAATTCCAAGCTCTTTTGCTGCCACCAAATCAATGTTGTTATAACCGATAGTTCTTGTAGAGAGAAAACGCACACCGTTCTCGCTGTAGCATCTTAATAAATCCCTGTCAATATTTCCCATGCCAAGCACTGTAACACCCTCATATCCCTTTACAAGATCGGCATTCTCAAGTGATGGTGTCTCATCTGAAAGCGTAACCTCTACACCACACTGAGCAGAAATCTGCTCAAATGCCTGTTTTTCATCTTCTCTTACTCCAAATGCATGAATTTTCATAGCTTCCTGCCTTTCTTTCATCGTTAACCATAATCTGTTACAGTTAATGGATAAAATAATATTTCGGCAAAGCCCGAAGGACTTTCGTAACATAACGCATGAACTGTAACCATAACTCAACAGTATAGCATCTTTTCCTGTTTGTCAAGCTTGACATCTCTCTTTATTTTTGCTATTCTATGTTGGTACTAAAACCGGATTCCGGCCGTGGACTTTTCATAAAGACTAATTAAATTAAGATATCTTTATTTTTCGCCACACAACAATACTACGTTCTCTGTGTTCCCGTATTTGTTGTGCGGTATTTTTTTGCGCAGCAAAACCAATAAATGTTTTCGTGAGAACGCTTTAAAGCAGAAAGGAGTTCTTTTTTTATGGATCAAACTTACATGAAGCAAAAACCAGTGCTGCCGCTTGTAGTTTCTATGGCACTGCCTATGACTCTGTCTATGCTTGTCAATTCTTTGTATAATATTGTTGACAGCATCTTTATCGCAAAAATAAGCGACAATGCCATGACAGCACTCTCTCTTGTTTATCCAATTCAAAACTTGATTATGGCAATCACCGTTGGCTTTGCAATTGGAACAAATGCTGTTATTTCCATCCACCTTGGTGCTGGAAATAAAAAAGAAGCCGACCGTGCTGCCTCACTTGGCACATTATTAAATGCATTTCACGGACTGCTTCTTATGATTGTCTGTCTAACCTTTATTCGACCTTTTTTGGAGCTGTTTACAACTGATCAGGACGTGATATCTTTAGGTATTCGTTATGCAAGAATCACCCTTAGTTTCTCAATTCCAATTGGAATTTCAGTATCTCTTGAAAAAATTTTTCAGGCAACAGGACGCATGAAGGTTTCGATGGTTGCCATGATGGCAGGCTGTATCGGAAACATTATTTTGGATCCACTTATGATCTTTGGCATCGGACCTTTTCCAGCGATGGGAATTGAAGGTGCTGCAATTGCAACTGCCATTGGACAAATGCTGTCTCTTGTAATTTACCTTATTTTCTGCGTTGTTCGTCCACTGCCTGTAACATTTTCTCTTTCCTGCTGCAAGCCAAGCAAGCAACTATTACTTCGCCTTTATACTGTCGGCATTCCTGCCACATTAAATTTGGCGCTTCCTTCACTGCTTGTCTCCACATTAAATGGAATTTTGGCTGCATATTCCCAGTCATATGTACTTGTTCTTGGTGCCTACTATAAGCTCCAAACCTTCCTTTATCTGACTGGAAATGGTGTTGTTCAGGGAATGCGTCCGCTGATTGGCTACAATTATGGTGCAGGTGAACATGCCCGTGTAAGGCAGATTTTCTTTGATTCTCTGATTCTTATATCTGGTGTCATGGTAATCGGTACTGCACTTTGTCTTGCTATTCCAAGCTCCTTGATCGGACTTTTCACCTCTAATGCAGAAACGATTCGCCTTGGCGCTTCTGCTCTTCGCATTATTAGCATTGGCTTTATCATCTCTTCGATTTCTGTTACCGTTTCCGGTGCACTCGAAGGACTCGGAAAAGGCGCTCCATCACTTGTGATCTCACTAATGCGCTATATAATTGTCATCATTCCAGCTGCGCTTATTTTAACTAGATTTTTTGATGCAAATGGTGTATGGCATGCTATGTGGTTGACTGAGTTTATTACTGCCGCTGTCGCATATGTGCTGTATCGCAAATTTATTCATAATTGTTAATTTAAAAGCTGAAAGACCAAATACTCAGAATTGATTTTGATCATTAAATTTGACTTAGACATGTAAGGGGCTAGGAAAAGTACCACTTTTTCTAGCCCCACCGTTTATTCAATTCCTTTTATTCTCTGAACCAAGGAACCATTCTTTTCTAAGATCAGCCAAGTAACTGCTGGAACCACGATGCAAACTAAGAAGCTTACAACTGCTGCAACCAAAATAGCTAATAGTGGGATTGAAAATGGGACTTTTCGATAGTTCATTGACTGGTAGATCACATAGGTCACACCCATTCCCACTGTTAACGTAACCATCCATGCACCCCCAGCGTACAAAATGCCTTCCTTGATCAGCATCAAAAGAAGCTGCCTCGGCGTCATTCCAATGCTCTCCATGATGGAAAATTCTGTCATACGATTTTGCACATTTGCTACAAATGTATTGATATAGTTCATAATCCCAATGAATGCCAAAATTAGGACGATTCCCATTCCGATCTGTGGCATATAACCTTGTGCATTTTTGATTTCATCTGCTTCTTCAATTTTAGAATCCCATGACAGATCTTTTTCTTTTCCATTTGCTTCTAACAATTTTAAAATTTCTTTTTCGATATTTCTGTCATATTCTTTTGTATATTTCACGCCGATTTTTAACGTAATGCTTTCATTTGCAAAATTTTTCACCACCTGATCACTTGTGATAATTGTAGGTGGATAGCCCAAAATTGCCGTATAATAGCTCTCGTCCGTCACACCTCCTATCGTAAATGTTTGTGTCACTTGTTTGTCACTGTGCAAAGCACAGGTCACTTTACTTCCAATTAAATCCGAATTCGATAAATCCAACCCATTTCGATAAATAATGCAAGTTTTCCCTGAAAGAAACTCCTCTTTATTGATTGGCTGTTCCAAGTTTTCATTTAAACGATCAAATTCTTGCTCATCAATTCCAATCAAAGAGGATCCAAAATTTTCAGGGTGATTTTGATATTCTTCTTTTTCCTGACTGTATGGAATCGTCATCCATTTTTCATAGAATTCTTTCATCCACATGTCAGAAAAATCCGGCTCCCATGGTACTGTAATCTCGGCAAATACCACTGGATGTACTTCTGACACTCCGTCAAGGTCTTTGATTGACGTTACAATTGATTCATCCAGAATATCCTTTCTGTCCTTTTTATGTTCTTTCGTTGCAGTGTCATTTTTGATCTCGATATCCATATCCATATTATTTGACACAATCGTTCTTGCCGCCTGACTGTCTAGCATCGTCACAATACAAAGATACACAGACAAGCTTGCTGCCAATGACAATAATACAACAGTAGTTCGTTTTTTATCCTTTACAAGTTGCTCCAAACAAAGTCTATTTATTACCTTCGACTTTCCTGCTCGTTTTGTTTTTTTCAATTTTGAAGCAGATCGATACCCTAGCGCTTCTATTGGTGAGACTGCTGTTGCCATTTTAACAGGTTTTCTATTTGCAGAAAAGATCGTAAATCCAACTAGCAAAATGGTGGCGAGTAAAACAGTCGGGTGAAAACAAACCATACTAGAATCCACATAATTCTCTTTGATTCCAAGCGATTTTACCACTATTGGAATCAGAGAAAATGACACAAATACACCTATTAGACATCCCACGATTATTCCGATAAAACCAATTATTAACATCTGTTTTTGTAGCATTTGTTTTATCTGTTTCTGTGTCATCCCGACTGTCTGAAGCAGACCGTAATAGCGTACTTTTCCAGAAACTGAAAGATGTAGAATATTATAAATAAGCAAATAGGCACACAGGCAAGTAACAACAACAAGTCCAATCAGCCCTACAAGCAAGGAAAACGAATTGCCGAGACCTGCAATAAAGAAAACATTCTGCTGCTTTCCAAGATTCATACTTTCAATAAAGGCATTCTGTTCTTTTGTCGTCATAAATTTTTGCTTGAAATCAATAAAATAACGGCCAGAAGCAGCCTGTGAGAGTTTCCAACCCGACTTATCATAAAATTCTTTTGATACATAAAATATTTTCTTTGGTCCGTATCCATCCCAAATTCCGCTAATTTTAAAATTTCCTGTCTGAATGCCATCATAAGTTCCATAGGACATCGAAAAGGTATCACCCACCTTAAGAGTTTCGTATCCACATTCCTTTAATGCTTTTTTTGTTACCATTATTTCATTGAAAGCTGTAGGATACGTTCCTTCTAGCTTTTCTCTCACAGGCGCCATCATCTGTGTCCAATAGGCATCATCCGCCCAGATCAGCCCTACATTTGGAGTAGAATCCTTATCGGTCTTCTCTACCCATCCACAACTTCCCGCTGTACCTGTCAGTGTAATATTCGGATTTTCTTCACATAGTTGCTTCTGTTCATCTGTCACCCCATATAGAATCGCATCAAACTCTGCTCCCGACATACGAATATTTTGAATTTTCTGGAGTTTAAAATAGGAATTTCCAACCGTAAATATCGTAAAAATCAGAAATGACGCAAGAACGACTGCAAAAAGCAATGTAATTGTTTTTCTCGCATTTCTCTTTAAATTGTTCCATGCCATCCTTTTTATTATTTTTTGATTTGGATTTTTCAGCATGACAATCACATCCCTTCTTTGGTATCGCTGACAATTTTTCCATCTTCAATATGTACAATACGGTCTGCAAGCTGTGCAATATCTCTGTCATGTGTAATCAAAATGATCGTTTGGCAAAATTGTTTTGCGACCATTTTTAAAAGCCCCAGCACCTCATGACTGGTCGTAGAATCTAGATTTCCGGTTGGCTCATCTGCTAAAATAATAGCTGGCTTTGTTGCAAGAGCCCTTGCGATCGCAACTCTTTGCTGTTGTCCACCAGATAATGTTCCCGGAAGCATATCTTTCTTCTCCGATATCCGCAAAAGCTTCAATATTCCATTCACATATTCTGTGTCAACTTTTCTTCCATCAAGTTCCACCGGGAGAATAACATTTTCATATACATTAAGATCCGGAACCAAATTATAATTTTGAAAAATGAATCCAATTTTTCTTCTGCGAAAGATCGCCAACTGTTCTTTTTTCAGCTTCAAAATGCTCTTTCCTTCTATCAGCACTTCCCCTTCTGTCGGTGTATCTAGCCCGCCTAGCATATGCAAAAGTGTGCTCTTTCCTGACCCACTTTTTCCGATAATTGCAATAAATTCTTGATCCTTCACACAAAAATCAATACCATCCAATGCCTTTACCGTCGTATCACCCATTTGATAATACTTTTTTAAATGTTTTGTTTCTACAATATAGTTCATAGCTTTGTATCCTCCTTTGCTGTAAAACAGAATACCTCTTAAAAATCACAAACTGATCTCATTCTCGAATGATCTCATAATTGTGATAAAGGTCTCATTCGTTTTTCACTGGAAAATATAGGCAAAAGCATGAACCATTTCCTATTTCTGATTGAACCTCTATATATCCGTTTTGCAGTTCGATTATTTTTCTTGCAAGATAGAGTCCAATTCCAACTCCCGGCTGATCATGCACTTCCGGCTCACGATAAAATCGTGTAAAAATCTCCGCCTGTCTTTCTGGCGCAATTCCTTTTCCAGTATCTGAAACACTGATTTTATAAAACAATTCCTGCTTTTGCACTTCAATATGGATGCTTCCGCCAGATTCGGTGTATTTTAGTGCATTGTCCAAAATATTATAAATTGCTTCCTCGGTCCATTTACTGTCATGAAAAAAACATATCGTTTCATCACAGTCCACATACAAATCAATCTGTTTCAACGCTGCCTGCGGTACAAGGCTTGCAATTGCACGCCGAATGGTCTCGTATATTCTTTTATTTTCTTGATGAATTTGAAGAATTCCCGTTTCCAGCCTCGACATTTTAACCATATTCTGCATCAGGAAATCTATTTTTTCTATTTGCTCCTTCATTTTAGTCAAAAAAAACGAACGATTTTCGGATAGCGCTTCCTCTTCAAGAAGTTCCATATATAGCTTCATATTGGCAATCGGTGTCCTTGTCTGGTGAGACATATCGGAAATTAAGCTTTTTACGACTTCCTTTTCGCGCAAACTTTCCTCTTCCTTTCTCAAAAATACAGCTTCTGCCTTTGCTAGTTGCGTTCCTGTTCTTCCCCAGAGACTATCCTCAAGTTCTTCCTCTACCTTCCATTTTCTCCCTGACAAAATTGCATCAAAAACCTCCTCCACCTGATTTGCAAACAACTCCGTTTCTTTTTGCATTTGATGCTTTTCACATAATACAATTAACAATATTACAAATAAGATTCCTATTATTGCAATCGTCAACCAATCCATTGATATCCCATCCCGTATACATTTGAAATATATCTATGTTTTTCATCTTCAATTTTTCCTCTAAGGCGGTTCACATTTACCGCCAATGCATGTTTATCTACAAACTGACCTCCACTGTCCCACAATCGTTCCAATAGCAAATCATAAGTAAGAAGTTGACCTTGATTCAGAAGGAATTGGCGAAGCAAGCGAAACTCGGTTGGTGTAATCGCGCATTCTTGCCCCTCTACCAACACCTTTGCATTCTCTAAATCAATATACAAATATTCATCTGTAAAAATCATGCGCTTACTTAGAACTGCTCTTTTTAAAATAATATCGATTTTTTTTAGTAAAACCTTCATTGAAAATGGTTTTATCACATAATCCTCTGCTCCTGAATCATATCCTGCCAAAGCATCTTCCTCCATATCTCTGGCCGTTAAATACATAACTGGAACTTCTCTTTTTGCCTTTACCCACCGACAAAAAGAAAAGCCTTCTCCATCTGGAAGATTCACATCCAAAAGAATCAGATCAATTTGATTCCGATTAAACATTTGCTTCGCCTTCTCAATGGAAGTCACACCACAAACGGCATATCCTGACTTTTTCAAAGAATATCCAATTGACTGATTCAAATCATGATCGTCTTCTACCACCAATATCGTTTGCATCTTTTCCTCCAATCCAGTCTTTTGATGCCTGCAAGTTGCTCTGCCCATTTTGTATATTTGTTTTTGGTATCATTTTATATAATACCATATATTTTCCGTGGATATGGTAAAAAAAGGAACTATCTCAATTTTGTGATTCTTGATCTGAGTGACCAAAGGGACAGGTACAGTGGCCGAATTAGTGTCCCAGATGGCACACTCACATTTCTAATTGCTTTACCACCTTTTCAAGGTCATAAAATAAATCAATATATTTTTCTACAATATTTCAATGTTCTTCTAACCGCTTTTGACTATTTTTGATACTTTTATGTTACCATAGCTTCTCTCTTTTATCAAGCAGCAAGCCTAAACCGCTTGGAACTTTTTAATACTTTACAGCACGAAAACGTATTCTCACGTAATCAATATACCAGCTGCCGTCATGATATAATTTTTCTTTTGATTCTGCTTCGGCTTCTTCAATGATCTCATCTTTTAATGCTTCATCCATTCCTTCAAACGGTGCCTTATCAAACATATTTACCCAGTCTTTAAAGCCATCTTCTGTTTTCTGCTTTGTTGGACGGTCAAAAAGTACCGCATATTCAACGCGAAAACCTGCTTCTTCTAAGAGTGGTGCATATTCTCCAATAGTTGGAAAATAAAAGACTCTTGGATAGACTAGGCCTCTCTTTGCAAATGCGCGCTCTAACGCAGCGTGAACGGTCTCTGCACAGCCATTTCCGCCAAACTCACATACAAGCTCACCGCCTGTCTTTAACTGTCCAGCGAGATGACACAACATATGAGGGTGCATCGAAGCATCAATCCAATGGAACACTGCATTGGAAAAGATCGCATCCAATGGTTCCTTAAGATGAAAGCTGCATGCATCGCCTTGCAAAAATGTCATATGCGGATATTGTGCTTTTGCAATTTCAAGCATCGCCTCTGATGCATCCATTCCAATTACCTTATAGCCTTTTTCCAAAAGTTTTACACTTAATGCTCCATTTCCACAGCCTAAATCAAGCACAGCAGCTCCCTTTGGACTCTTTAACAGACTGACCACATCCTCGCCATATTCATGTACAAATGAAAAATTTTCCTTATAGCCTTTTGCATCCCAGTTTATATTCATGGTACACCTCTCTTTTTGTATTTCTTTGTTTTGTTTGTGCCTGCCTCCCCTTTTATTTATTATATCGCTTTTCCACATTACGGCAAGATGCAGATTTATCGAAAGTACAGCTTATGTCGAATCCTGCGTTCTATTTTTCTTGCTTTTTGGTCTTTTTTCTGGTATTACTGTAAATACGACAAGAAAGCAAAAGAAACGGAGACAAAACAAATGCGGGATATTCCAAAATTTGACTCCAGAGAAATCGGTCAGAACCTGCGCTCATTGATGAAGCAGCACGATATGACTGTAAAAGACCTTCAGAAAATATTAGGACTTTCCTGTCCGCAAACAATTTACCACTGGTTGAACGGTGATTCTGTTCCAACTATTGATAATCTCTACAATTTAAGCCATCACTTTGATATTTGCATTAATGAACTTCTTATGGGACACTGCCCGAAAGTTTGATTTTTTTGTTGCAAATCAGTAAGACTATGCTATACTTAAAAATGGCTTGTCTGTACTACAGATGGGTACTCTATTCAATACAAAAGGATTTTTTTATGAGCGCAATTTTTACAAAAGACTTTTTTACTCACATGTACCGAAGAAAAAATTTCGTTCCCCGTCTGCTTCTGGTGCTTTTCGCTGTTATCCTTATGGGGTTTTGCCTGTCCTGGCTTGTTTTATGTGACATGGGCACCGACCCTTGTACAATGATGAATCTGGCAATATCAGATAAGCTTGGTATGGCAATTGGTGACTGGCAGGCATTGATGAACATTGTTCTTCTTATTTTTGTTATCATTTTTGGCGGACGAAACTTAGGCTTTGGAACACTTGCCAACATGTTTCTTGTTGGTTACTCTCTGCAGTTTTTCTCTTGGCTTTGGGGAATTGTTCTCCCGGCTGGTGTTGTCACAGATGGCGTTTTTACTTCCATGACAGTGCGCATCTGTGTACTGTTTCCTTCGCTGATCTGCTTTATTTTCGCAGCTGCACTCTATATGGATGTTGATCTTGGAACTGCGCCGTATGATGCTGTTCCGTATATCATCTGGAACGCACTGAAAAAGAAAGCTTCTTCTATTCCATTTCGCTTTGTGCGCATGGGCTTCGACATATTTGTCGTAATAATCGCATTGATTTTTGGCGGCAAGCTTGGAGTGGTCACAGTACTCATGGCTTTTGTACTTGGACCAGTCATTGAATTTGTCGGAACTATGCTTCAAAAAGTTATCGAGATTGATGAATAAAACGTCATTAAAAATGGGTACCCACAGGTTTCATTTTCCTGTGAATACCCATTTTGTTGTATAATAATCTTTTAATTTGCCTGTCCTTCTGCCGGCATTTTCTTAAATTGCCTAAGCACAAGTATGATAGCAAGTACACCTGCAACACCATCCGAGATCGGGCCAGCAAACATGACACCTTCGATTCCAAATGCAAGCGGCAATAACAGTACAAGTGGGATCAAGAAGATGATCTGTCTTGTCATGGAAATGAAAATTCCCATCGGTGCCTTTCCGATTGAAGTGAAGAAGTTTGCTGTCAGCGGCTGAATACCATTTAAGAACGTACAGAACATGAAAATGCGGAAGTATGATACTGCAAATTGCTCATACAGCTCATCACCGCTTCCAAACAGCGCCGTAATCTGACGCGGAAATATCTGAAATCCTGCAAACGCAATGACGGCAATTATGGTTGCCACTGTTGCTGCCAAACGATACGTTTTCTTTACACGGCTGTACTGAGCTGCACCGTAGTTAAATCCAATGATTGGCTGTGCACCCTGTGAAATACCTATGACGATTGACAAGAACACCATGTTTACCTTAGAGCCAACGCCAACTACTGCAAGCGGAATATCGCTTCCGTAGATAGACAGCGCACCGTAGTAACGAAGCACGTTGTTCATAACAATCTGCGTCACAAAGATTGCCAGCTGGTTAAAGCAGGCTGCTGCACCAAGTGCCATAACCATCTTAAGGAAACGCGGCTTTGGCATAAAATCCTGCAGCGAAAGCTTTACTGTATGGAATTTTGGCAGATAACCAAGCACTAACATTGCTGAGAAAAACTGTCCAATAATAGTAGCCCATGCTGCACCTGCGATGCCCCACTTGAATACAAAAATGAACAGTGGGTCAAGAATCGTGTTGATGACTGCACCTGCCAGTGCGGACAGCATAGAATACGTTGGCTTTCCGTCGGCACGAATCAGATGAGTTCCGCCTGTTGTCAATACAAAGAACGGCATTCCAAGCGATGTAATTCCTACGTATGTCATTGCATAATCCATAACATACTCTGTCGCACCAAACACCGTGATCAGCGGACGAAGAAAAATTCTTGCCACAATACAAATGATCACACCGGCAATTACCAGACTTCCAAACGCGGTTCCTGCGATTTTTTTCGCATTCTCCTCATGCTTTCGTCCCATTTCAAGATTAAAATTAGATGCTCCACCGATTCCAAGCATCAGACCGACAGCTGTGGCAAGTGTTGTCAGCGGAAATGCAACATTTGTTGCCGCATTTCCATACATGCCAACGCCCTGACCGATAAAGATCTGGTCTACGATGTTATACAGTGCTGATACCAGCATACTGATGATCGACGGAACAGCAAATTTCACAAGCAGTTTGCCAAGCGGCGCACTACCAAGTGGATTTTGTCTTACTTCCATTTCTTTGCCTTTCCTGTCTTCTTATCAATATCGTTCTTTTTGAAAGTGCGCTCCTTTCCAAACAAGCCCTTTGATTTCTTCTCAGACTTGTCTGATCTTTTTCTGTCACTTCCCTTTTTTTCAAATTTCTTATCCGATTTTTTATCAGACTTTTTATCAAATGCCTTGTCAGACTTGCGCTTTCCTGGACGGTGTTCACGCATCATATCAAGAACGTCTTCGTCAGTTTGTCTGCGGCGGCGGCCTTTGCCTTCGCGCCTGTCATCATCACCGCGTCTGTCGTCTCTTCTGCCGCTTCTTCCGCCCTTTCTCTCAGCGCGCTTCTTTCTCATCTCTTCGATATAATTTTCTGCTGGAATTTCTTCCATGTCATCTCCAAGATGAAGCTTTAAGAAACCTGCACAAAGCTCCATTGCCGTGATATTCTCCTCTTCGATCTTGTCCTCTACCTTCTTTTGAAGTGATGACAGATCATTATTAGAAATCACTTCCATAACCTGATCAAAGATCTGGCTTGCCTTTGCCTGTGTGATATCTGCAACAGACGGAACCATTCTAGGCTTGATCTGTGTATTGCAGATACGCTCAATATCTCGGATACGGTAGATCTCTCTTCCGACAACAAGAGTGAAGGAACGTCCCTTTCTTCCTGCACGTCCTGTACGTCCAATACGATGAACATAATACTCTACATCCTGCGGAATATCAAAGTTAAATACAGCTTCAACATCATCTACATCGAGACCTCTTGCTGCAACATCTGTTGCAATAAGAATTTCTGTCGTGCCATTTCTAAAGCTGTTCATAACCTTATCGCGCATCATCTGGCTCAAATCACCATGAAGTGCATCAGCAAAATAGCCTCTTCCCTTTAAGTTCTCGCAAAGAACATCTGCCATATGCTTTGTGTTACAGAAAATCAAAGAACGCTTTGGATTGTAATAATCAAGCAAACGGCATACTACCTCTTCCTTGTTCTGTCTTTGTACCTCATAATAGTACTGCTTGACAAGTGGAATAGTCAGTTCCTTTCTCTCGATCTGAATCATCTGTGCATCCTTCTGGTAACGGCCAGTGATACGAAGAATCTCATCCGGCATTGTTGCTGAAAACAATGCCGTCTGATGATTCTCTGGTACACCTGCAAGGATAGTCTCAATATCCTCTACAAAGCCCATATTTAACATCTCGTCAGCTTCATCCAGCACAACCATGCGGATGCCCTCAAGCTTTAACGTATGTCTTCTCATATGATCCATAACTCTTCCCGGTGTTCCAACAACAATGGACACCTTTCCGCGAAGAGAACGGATCTGTTTTTCAATATCCTGTCCTCCGTACACCGGAAGCACTTTTACACCCGGCAGATATTTTGCGTAGCGGCGCAGCTCATCTGCTGCCTGGATGGCCAGTTCTCTGGTCGGGCAAAGCACGATTGCCTGCACGCGCTCATCTTCCGGGTCGATCATCTGAACAAGCGGAATACCAAATGCCGCTGTTTTTCCAGTTCCGGTCTGTGCCTGTCCAATGATGTCACGTCCTTCAAGCAGTGCCGGAATAGCAGACTGCTGAATTGGTGTCATCTCCTCATATCCGATCTCTGTTACGGCGCGGATAATCCTCTCATCAATTTCAGAATTCTCGTATCGAATTGCTTCCATTCTAATAACCTTTTTTGCTGCCTCTTGACAGCTAATCCTCTCTAATTAAAATATCTTACTTTGCGTTAAATACATATTTATCCAGACGATCCATTGCTTCCTTTACTAACGCATGCGGAACTGCAAGATTCATACGGATCGTATTTAGATTCATAAACGGTCTTCCGTCCTGCCATACAACGCCAACTGCAATTCCGGCACGGATCAGATCATCCATAGTCATCTCAGGATGTTCCTTAAGCCAGCCGCTGCAGTCCAAATATAGCATGTAGGTTCCCTGTGCCTTTGCCACAGAAACACCCTCAAAATGTGTTGTGATATATGTATATGCATAATCAACGTTTTGTGTCAGAACTTCGCGAAGTTCATCAACCCACTCAGCACCTTCCTTTGTATAAGCACCCATCAGTGCACTGATAGAAAGAACATTTGCACTATTGTAATGACTGCACTTTTCTGCTTCCATCAAACGGTCACGCAGATAGCTATTGTATACAATGTGGTAGGATCCTACAAGACCTGCCAGATTAAATGTCTTTGACGGCGCGTAGAAAGCAAAGGTATGTTCATGAGCATACTCATTCACGCTTTGTGTCGGGATATGCTTATGACCCTCTAAGGTCAGATCAGACCAGATCTCATCTGAAATGACAAGACACTTATTCTTTTCATAAACTTCCATTGCCTTCTCAATCTCTTCACGCTCCCATACACGGCCACACGGGTTGTGAGGAGTGCAAAAGATTGCCAGATGAATATGATTTTCCTTAAGCTTCTTATCCATATCCTCATAATCCATGCGCCATACACCCTGCTCGTCCTTCTTTAATGGACTGTAAACGATCTTTCGTCCCATGTTAGTGATGGTTCCGATAAATCCAATGTATGCTGGTGAATGAAGAAGAATTGCCTCACCTGGTGCTGTAAATGCCTGCAATACAGAAGACACACCGCCAAGCACACCATTTTCATAGTCAATAGCTTCCTTTGAAATATCTGTTACACCATTTCTAGTTTTCTGCCACTCTATAATAGATTCACTATAAGCATCCTTGATATCAAAATAGCCGAAAACCGGATGTGCCAGACGATTCTGTATTGCCTCAATAACGCTCGGTGCTGTTGCATAATTCATATCTGCAACCCACATCGGAATCTTAGAAAAGCCTTCTTTAATTTCGGCGTTGTCAAAAGGAATCTTGCTGACTGCAATTGCTCCTGTTCCTTCGCGGTTTAAAATTGTTGTAAAATCATACTTCATGCTCATCTTTTTGTCTCTCCATTCTTTCTCTTTTTTCCTCAAATAATCCCAATTTGCACATTCCCTGCTTTTTTACTCAAAAGCCCCTCATGTTTTTTGCCTACAGCTTACTCAAATCTTGGGCGCATCGTTTCTTTCATTACGCGAAGCACGTTGCCTGATGCAATCTTGTCAATCTGGCGCGGTGTGATTCCTGCTTTTTCAAGCGCTTCAAATAAAAGTGCAAGCTGTCCTGGCTCTCCGACCTCGAGATTTCCCCCGATACCATCGAAATCGGTGCCAATGCCAACGCAGTCCTCTCCGCCAATTTCGATAAAGTGTTTTACATGACGCACCATATCGCTTATGCGGCTTGTATTGTTTCCCTGCGTATCATCCAGAAATGCCGGTGCAAAATTGATTCCTGAAACGCCGCCTTTTTGGGCAAGCAGACGGATCATATCATCCGTCAAATTTCTTGGATGCGCTGCAAGTGCGCGGCAGTCTGAATGAGTGGCAACAAACGGCTTTTTTGAAATCTTTGCGACATCATAAAAGCCTCCGTCTGACAGATGAGATACATCTACCAAAATGCCAAGCTCATTCATGGCTTCTATGGCTTCCTTACCAAATGCGCTAAGACCCTTAGACATAATCTTTGGATCACGCGAGTTTGGCGCACCAAAGCAGTTTTCAAAGTTCCATGTAAGCGCAATTGCGCGTACACCAGTCTTTGCCAACTGTTCAAGACGGTCAAAGCTGCCGTTTACCATACGGCCATCCTCAACTGTAAGCACACCAGAGATCAGGCCCTGCTCCTTATTTTTCATCACGTCGTCAAAACAATATGCCTGACGAATAACATCCTTGTGAGCCGCAAAGGAATCCTTCATCAGACTGACAGCCTTTGAAAACAATTCCTCATCCGGCGGCATCTCTGGACGACCCGCCTTTAATCGTTTTTCGCGCTCCTGTGGTGTGAGCATTTCTGGACGTGGTGGAAAAAATACAGCAAAGAACTGGCACAGCACATTTGCCTCTGCCATTCTTTTGATGTCCAGCATGGCATCTGGCATGTCATATATGTCATTTACGCCTTTTCCCAAGCCATGAAGCAATGTGTCACAATGCATATCCGCATATTGGTAATGTAAGCTCATATTAAACCTGCCTTTCTTTTATGTTGCCCGGTAGTTAATTATTTATTTACTCTTCCGCAGCACTTCTTATATTTCTTGCCGCTTCCGCACGGACAAAGATCATTTGGATAGATCTTCTTTCCGCCGATGCGGTTTTTTACGATTGGCATAGAAGAAGTTACAATCTCTGAAGCACTTGCAATCTTCTTCTGACGTGATGGATCTGCCTTCTGTGCCTCTACGGTTGTAAAGCCTCTTGTCTCTGGCATTCTTGTATTATTATACATATCCATCATAACAGTGATGAAATCGCTCATCAGCTCCTCATTTTCCTCTGTCAGTCCAAAGCGCTCCATCTCAGCAAAGATGTCTTTTGGCATTGCACCATGGCGCATGATTAATTGGATATGAGAACCGATCACCGCTGCCTCGTTTTCCGGACGGCCAAGACGAACCTGAATGAAACGGCAGAATGCAGCGTAAGATGGTGTCTTTTCTACATAGTACGGATCTGCATAGCGAAGCAGTTCGCTCTTTGCCGGAATGTAATAGCTCATTGCACCCTGACGCTCTAAAAGCTGATGATAATCAACAACCTCACCTTCCTTCTTTGTGCGATACTCCTCGCTTAAAATATATCCGCCCTCAAAAAAGTACATCTGCTGTCCGCGAACTGCTTCACGATCCTTTAACCAGCTCTCAAGCTCTGGTCTTTTTGCATTAAGTCCTGTCTGACCATTTAAGATAGACAAGAATGTTGTGATATCAATTGCACGATACAGGTTTACACATGACATCAGATACTCATCAAACACATTGATACGTGATCTCTTCTGTGCATACTCACTATCTGATTTAATCTCATTATATACTGCAGCAGTTTCAGACGGTACTACAACAACACCATCACCTGTTACAAATACAACTGGAAGATTTCTCCAATAGTAGAAGCGGCCAGACTCCTCTGCAATAACAACGTCTTCTGCCATTGCAAGCTCTAATTCCTCAATCTCCTGCTTTCCTGCTGCAAGAAGCCATGCAGTAAGAAGCTCCTTATCTAACAGCTTTGTAGACAAAGCATCGATAATTTCCTGCTTCTTCGCCTTTGATAATACTTTTACCTCAAGTACCTGTGTCATCTGCTTTAACTCTGCAATGGTGTGCTTTCCAAGCACCTCTGCCAATGTATATACCTTGTTTTCACTCTGGTTCTTCATAATACTTTAACTCCATTCGATTTTTTACTTTTGTCGCTCAGCGAAAAATCATACCGCTTGCGCGCTCCTCTAACTCGCACACGGTAAGCACCTGCCCTTTTACGTGGAAACGCACGTCAAATCCAGCGAAGTCTACGCCGTAACGTCTTGTCTCATCACGCTGGTAGGCTGGGCGTGGATCCTGCTTTAACACATAGATCACTGCCTCCCTCTTCTCCTCTGGAAAATGTGCCAGAAGATGAGCTGGGAATGAAACTTCAAGCTCATAATCCTTCACTGCATCAGAAAAGCCGCCCTTTGCGTCTGGGTGACTGTCCGTAAACGGGATATACGGCTTGATATCGTAGATTGGTGTCTGATCCATCAGATCGACGCCTGCTACATAGAGCATCGGTCCATTCTTCTCATCGAGGACAACTCGCTCTAATTTTACACAGGAAAGACCAATATCGTTTGGACGAAACGGAGATCTCGTTGCAAAAACTCCCATTCTCTTGTTGCCGCCAAGTCTCGGTGGCTTTACGGTAGCCGACCAGCCTTCTCTGTGATTCTCACTAAAAGACCACAACAGCCAGATGTAGCTGTACCCGTCCAATCCGTACACACCTTGAGGATTGCGGTACTTTGGCTCAAATGTAATGACTCCCTTTAAAGACTCTACGAGTCCGCTCTGTCTGGGTATTCCGAATTTCGTAGGAAAATCGGTCTGTATTTTTGCTATAATCTCCATCTACTTTATTCCTCACTGATACCCACGAATTGCTCCATGATGATACAACTCTGGTATTCTATCAATTATCCTGCACTTTTATCTCTACCAAAAATAAGCTGCCGCATAAAACGGCAGCTTACTTTATTATATGGCGAAAGTATGGTTTTTGTCAATCGGTTTCGCTAGTTAAATACTCTCCAGTTATACAAAAGAAACAAGCCCAGAATTCCTCCAAACATATAGATTACAGGTTCGCTTTTCTTCATTTCCACACACTTTGTTCCCGCATTACGAAATATAAGCGAAAATACCTTCCAACAGCAGTATCCAACCAAAGTTCCCAGTGTATTCATCATTAAATCATCAATGTCTGTTGTCCTTATGTTAAATAGCTGACAGATTTCTATCGCCAACGACATCAGAAATCCCATCAAAACTACTTTTTTTGCATTTCTGAAATTTTTCCAGATAAGCGGCAGTAAAAATCCAAGCGGCATAAACATAATAATATTTAAGATATATGTCATTGCACCTTCGGAAGAAAATGGAATCAGATTAATACTGTTATCCAGCTTGCCATAAGCAATCAAATCCCAAATTGTTCCAATTCCTGCGGCTTCCTGCACTGCAAGATACCCGTAAAACAGATAAATATAAATCCAGATAATATGTCGTACCTTGTACGCTTTATCTGCTATCATTCCTTTATTCCAAATCAGCCATACCGTTCCCGGCAATAAAAAGCAAACTAGTGAATATATATAATATTGCATTCTCATTTCCTCCTGTTTGCTTTTTATTATATTGTTTTACTCATTAAGATTCAATTCGGTAACGGATTAAGATTTCATTAAGAACATTTAAAAAGACTCCTTAAGCATGAATACCGCGATTCTCATCGCCCTTCTCATTCATTCCAAACTCATAATCATTGCCTGGAAGAATTGCATTCAGAACAATACCTGCGATTGCTGCAATTGCAAGACCTGTAAGCGTAATGGAAGCTCCACCGATTGTAAATGTAAGTCCACTTGAAAATCCCAGTCCACTTACTAAAATCACAGCTGCGATAATCAAATTTCTTGACTTTGTAAGGTCTACTTTATTTTCAACAACATTTCTGACACCTATTGCAGAAATCATACCATACAGCATAAATGAAACTCCACCGATAATCGCAGACGGGATAGATGCAATAATCTCTGATACCTTCGGGATAAAGCTTAAGATTACTGCAAAAATAGCTGCAATACGAATAACGCGCGGATCATATACCTTGGAAAGTTCAAGTACACCAGTATTTTCTCCGTATGTTGTGTTAGCCGGACCTCCTACAAGTGCAGACAGAGACGTTGCAAGACCATCACCTACAAGAGTGCGGTGCAGACCCGGATCTTCGATAAAGTTTTCTCCAACAGTTGCAGAAATAGCAGACATATCACCGATATGCTCCATCATTGATGCAATTGCAATAGGTGCCATTACAAGAATAGCAGTCAGGTCAAATTTGCATAACTGAAATGGCGGCAGACCTACCCATGAAGCCTTAGATACCTCAGTGAAAGTTAAAATAGCAGATCCGTCTGGATTTTTTACGCCAAGTGCATTTAAAATCAGCGCAAATACATAGGAACCTACAACGCCGAGAAGAATCGGAATGATCTTAATCATTCCCTTACCCCAGATGTTTGCAATAATAATAATTGCAAGTGCAACAATTGCTAAAAGCCAGTTCTGTGATGCGTTAGTAACAGCACTTCCTGCCAGTGAAAGACCAATCAAAATGATCATTGGTCCTGTAACAACAGGAGGCAAAAATCTCATTACTTTTCTTACACCAACAATCTTTACGATCAGTGCAAGAATTAAATATAAAAGTCCTGCAACAACAATTCCTCCACACGCATACGGAAGCTTCTCACCCATCGTCATGTCAGCAAAAATGCCTGTATCAAGCGCTGCAACAGCTGAAAATCCACCCAAAAATGCAAACGACGAACCTAAAAATGCAGGAACCTTCATTTTGGAGCACAGATGGAAAAACAGCGTTCCAAGACCTGCACAGATCAGCGTTACCTGAACTGAAAGTCCCTCTCCCTCAAAATAAACATTTGTCAGGATCGGAACAAGAATCGTTGCTCCAAACATTGCAAACATGTGCTGTATTCCAAGCAGCAGCATTTTCGGGATTCCGAGCGTTCTGGCGTCTCTGATTCCTGTAGTTTTTTGTGATTGCTCACTCATATCAAGTACCTTCTTCCAATTTATTTAGCTAAGGACTCCTCGAACGCATCGAGCTCGGCACTAGCCTGCTCCCATACTTCCATCAGTCCATTGAGTTCCTCTTCTTTAGCGTCGACCTTCTTTTGTGCCTCCTGCAGCTTACTGTAGCTTGCTGCAATTGCAGGATCATTTAATTCGTCCTGCAGCTTTGAAAGTGCCTCCTCACAAGCTTCAACTGCTGCCTCGGCCTTTTTGACCTTTGCAGATAAACGTGAGCGCTCCTTTCCTGGATTAGCATAAAGAGTCTTTGGTGACGCAGATGCAGCTGTCTTATTTTTTTCCTGCTCTATAGCAAGCTTTGCTGCCGGTGAAACAGCTGCATATTTGCCAAAGCTTACCTGATCGTCCTTGTCAGCTGTCGCCTCCTCGTACTGCTCATAGCCAAACGGATAATATGTCGTTACACCGCCGTCAAAGCTTAAAATCTTATCTGCCACCTGACGAACAAAATAACGGTCATGGGATACGAATACAAGTGTTCCCTGATAACCCTTTAGCATCTGCTCTAGTGCTTCTTTTCCGACAATATCCATATGGTTTGTCGGCTCATCGAGGATCAAAAGATTTGGTTTTTTCTTTAAGATCTTACAAAGTGCCAGTCTCACGCGCTCTCCTCCGGAAAGCATGCTGACCTGCTTAAACACATCATCACCAGTAAAAAGGAATGCACCAAGAGCATTTCGCACTTCTGTCTGCGTCAGGTTCGGATATTCTGCCCAGTAGTCATCCATGACGGTGGCATCACTAGTATAATGTGCCATCTGCTGATCGAAATATCCAATCTGCACACGAATGCCATACTGATACTCGCCGCCAAGAGGCTGAATCATCCCCATCATTGTCTTTAAAAACGTAGACTTACCAAGGCCATTTCCTCCAACAATACCAAGCTTTTGACCTCTCTCAAGTGTAAGATTCACCTCTGAAAGAACACGGTCATATCCAATCTGAAGATTTCTGGCAGTAAATACTTCCTTTCCTGTCTCAACCTCAGGCTGGAAATTAGCATGAAATGCCTTTAAATCATAGCGCTGCGGCGGTGCAATCTTTTCCATATGCTCAATCTGTTTTAGCTTTGAGCGTGTCATTGCAACCTTTGTAGGCTTATTTTTAAATTTTTCTACAATCTCCATCAGACGCGCAATTTCCTTTTGCTGTGCCTGATAATCCTTTTCCTGCTTATCCCAGGCTGCTTTTTTCTGCTCCACAAAGGAGGTATAATTTCCACTGTAGCGATGTGTGATTCCATACTCAATCTCATATACTGTATCGACAATACGATCCAAAAATAATCTATCATGAGATACGATAACAACAGCCCTATTATACGCCTTTAAATAATTCTCAAGCCATTCAATTGTCTCGATATCAAGGTGGTTAGTCGGCTCGTCCAAAAGAAGAATATCAGGCTTTGAAAGAAGCATCTTGATAAATCCAAGCTTTGTCTGCTGTCCACCTGAAAATTCTCTAAGCGGCTTTTTCTTGTCAGCTTCAGTAAAACCAAATTTGCGAAGCATTGTCTCATACTCTTTTTCATAGTAGTAGCCGCCCATATCAGTAAACTGCTCCTGCATCTGGGTATAGATTCTGATATTTAACTCAGATGGATCTGATTCCATGATCTGGCGCTGTGCTTCTAGCTCACGCTGCTTTTCGCGGTACGGCTCAAACACCTTTCGCACCTCAGTCTCCATAGAAATTGTCTCATCTGCAAACGCGATCTGCTTTAAATAACCGATCACCGGATTTCCGCTCTTTGCGATATAAATATCCTCATCGCTGTCTCGCTTCTCAAGTGCAACCTCACCCTCAATCAGCTTTAAAAGAGTTGTCTTTCCGCAGCCGTTTCTTCCAACGACGGCAATTTTCTGTCCGGCGTTGATTTCAAAATTAATATTCGTTAAGATGGTGTTCGCCCCATAGGAGACGGCACCATGATTAATCATGTATAACATTGCAAAACCTTTCCTGTACAACGTCTGTTTTTATTATTGGCGGATTCTAAGAATGGTCAATGAATATGGCTCAAACGTGCGCGTAAATGTGCCGTCTGGAATAGTTTCCTCGCTCACAGCCGGAACGACACATTTTTTATTCTCCATTGTATTTTCATCAGACAATGCTGCAGCCATCTTCTCTACAAGCACGTTATGTGTACCATTTACACCATCAAGTGCAAGCTGCGCTGTCTGTGAATTTCCAGTAATGTTTACCGCCTTTACAATCACATCACCAGTTGCCTCATCAAGCGCTGCAGATACATACAGTGGCTTTGGCACAGGAATCTTGTCAATTGTATCAAGGTATTCCTCGCCATCCACATATATCTTCATCGTGCGATCCTTTACAACAAGCATTAGCTCATACTCATGATCCTTCTCTGCCGAGAACATTGCCTCACTTAAGCATGCTCCCCTGCCATTTTTAAAATGCTCCATGCTTATATCCAGATTCTGCCAGCCGCCAAGCGTCCATAGCATATGATCAGATGCTTCTCCAAGATAAACAAGAAATCCCTTTTTACCTTCGGTCTCTTTTGCCTTCATGGTAAGCGTATAATTTGTCCAATCCTTTGGAATTACACCAGTCTCGACTGCATTTTCATAGGAAGCAGCACGATTTTCACTCTCAGTTCCGCACACACAGTCTGTAAAACGATGCAGCTTTCCTGTATCATGATTTTTCACTGTCACCTCAAAGAACACACCCTGTCCCTCGTTGACTAACACACGAATTGGACCGCTTATAGTCTTTGCGCTTTCGCGGATTTTTTGTTCTGCCAAAAGGCGCGCTGTCTGCTCAAGTTCTGGCTCTGTAACAGTAAAATCTAATCGATGAGTTCCCTGATGGCGCATAAACATACTCTGAACATAATAATTAACAGAGCCATACACCTGATTATTATCAAACCATATCATATCAGGACGCCAATTTACATAATCCACATTTGCAAACATCGGCGCATAGCATGCCAGTCCAACTGCATGCACATTTTTCTCAAGACCTGTCATAAAGGCAGCCTCAGCAAGACCATTCTCCCACTGATTGCCCCATGATGCATACTCACCCAAAAATACCTTGGGATCAGATGATAGGAAATTATCATAGCGATCTACATTTGCTATCATCCAGTCGGTATTCATATAGTAATGCTCATCGATAAGATCACAGCCGCATTCTCTTGCACTTGCCCATCCGCGCTCATACTCACCGCCTGCGGCAAATGGACTTGCTGAACCAATCAGCTTAATATCAGGATATTTTTCACGGATTGCCTTATGAAAATATGGATAGCGCTCGGTAAAGCCCTCGCCAACTTCCTCATTTCCAATTGCCAGATAATGTAATCCAAATGGCTTTGGATGACCCATATCGGCACGCTTCTTTCCCCAAACAGTTGTCTCATCGCCATTTGCAAACTCAATAAGATCAAGTGCATCGTCAATCCAAGGACCAAGTTCATCAAGTGGAACCTTTCTTTGATGATGCGGATCGTATGCTGCCGGAAGTACTGGAAGCGGCTCTGCACCTATATCCTCTGCCAGCTGGAAATATTCATAATAGCCAAGACCAAGTGTCTGATTATATCCCCAGTTATTTCGTCTCGCCGAGCGCTCCTCAACAGGTCCAATCGTATTTTTCCAGCGATACATTGAATCTCTTGCATTCTCATCAAGCTGTCCGTCATGTACAAGACAGCCTCCCGGAAAACGTATGAACTTCGGATGCATTGCTTCGAGCATCTCGCATAAATCTTTTCTAAGACCATTTGGGCGGTTCTTATATGTGTGCGCTGGAAATAGTGATACAAAATCCACTTCCACACTGCTCGGTGTCATGCAGACAAGCGCCAGATTTGCATCTGTGCAGCTTGTGCCTTCTGCAATTTTAAGATCTGCCGTATACTTTTTCCAATCAGAAGCATCTGCTGTAAGCTCACATGATGCATAGATTTGTCCTTCTTTTCCAATCAGACAGGCCTTAACTGTCACTGGCTCGTCTATTTTTCTTAAATAGCAGGAAAAATGATATGTTTCCCCACCTTCAAGTGCAATTCCACTGTTAAAGCCAAGGTTTTTTACACCTGCTGCTGCCGAATTTGCCGTTATACGAAGATAGTGTGGGTTCTTCTTCGTATAAGGACTCTCTGTCAGAATGGTAAGTGAAACATCAGCTGCGTCTGTCTGTCCATTTTTTTCATCTAACTGACAAGGCATCCACGCATACAGTGCATGATAATTTTTATTGTCAATCGGATCAAATTCAAATGCACGGTTCTGGATCAGCTCCGCATAAAGTCCGCCATCTGCCGCATGATTAATGTCTTCAAAAAAAATGCCGAAGAGATCGCCTGTTGCTTCTCTTTTTTCCTTTGTGTTAATCTGAAATGTCTGCATGGCTCACTATTTCCTTTCCTTATAATAGACTTAATAAACCATACCACATTCTCACGAAAGCATCAACATTTTTAATTAAATTTGTGCAAAAAAGGCAGTTTCAGGAAATATTCCCAAAACTGCCTTTTTCATTATTTTTTATCTGTAGTAATAAAAAATTAGTTTGCTGCGCTTGCGCTCTCAGCCTCAGAAGATGCCTCCTCAGATGCTGCCTCGCTGGAAGCTGCCTCAGACTTAGCCTCGGTCTTAGCCTCAGTTGCCTTCTCGGTAGCCTTTTCAGTTGCCTTCTCGGTAGCCTTCTCAGTCTTAGCTTCGGTCTTAGCCTCAGTCTGTACCTCTGCCTTTGTGCTAGCTGCGGTAGTAGTCTTCTTATCAGCGCTTCCGCATCCTGTCATCATTGCTGCTGCCATAGCGATTACTGCGATAGATGTAATAAACTTTCTCATGATTTTTGTTCCTCCTATTTATAACTATTAAATATGCTTAACAGTTAATGTCCTTTGCTGCAAAAGTGATCTCCTCTTACCACTTCTGCTGACAATTGCTATACTAGTCCTTTTTTTTAATAGTGTCAATAGGTAATGTAAAATTTTTGAGAAATTTAAGTAAGCCTTAAAGATTTAATGCCATTATTGTCCAGACATTGTTGGCTGATTAGCCTGTTGTGCAATTGAATTAAGTGTAATTTCCTCTTGTGTCTGCGCATCAGTCAGCTTCATTGCCTGAGTTTCTTCATCTACACTAACCGTAAAGGTACGAACCTGGTCAATATTTGCCTCATCCATTCCCTTCCACTCCATCGTAAAGGTACCATCGTCCTCACCCGGCTTGCAGCTGTAACGAAAATGAGTATCAATTCCTGCATCTGGTGATACAAGTGACTGAACAGTTAAGATTCTGCTGTAGTTATCAAACTGATATGAAGCACTTTCTGTCATCCAGATATCTTTGATTGATTCTGAAAGCTCACGCTCCTCTACGCTCTCATATACATTTATGTAGCGTCCATCTGTAATCTTTTCACTAGAGCGAACCTGCGCTGCAATTCCATAGTCATTGTCAGATTCACTAAGAAGTACAGTCACAGCACCATCCATCATGCCTGTTGGAGCATCATAAGAATCAAAGAAGGTATAGCCGCTTCCATTTTGTCCCTTTGGAAGATAGCCCTTTGTAAGTGTTTCTGCAAATGAAACTTCATTAATGTAATACCATCCATCTGCATAATAAACATCCTCAACACCTGTATTTGCCGGACAATAATCCTGCATCCAGATACCCGTAAGATTCAAAATAGCTCTTCTTGTGCTAAGCTCAGGTATACGAATCCATCCTTCTTGAGCCTGTTCTGACACAATGCCAAGCAAGCTGGCTGCCTCACCGCCTGCCTTTGCACTAACGCCAAGACGTCCAATGATGCCAGAATACAAAGTATTGTTTGCCTCTGATGCATTAAAATCAGGAACAAGCTTACAGATCATCTGTAAAAATGCTGCCTTTTGCTCATCATTTACTGCACCTCCTGTAAATGTAAGTGAACCAAGGCCGCTGCCCCAATCAGCTACCCATCCAGAAGCCAGCTTACTCATATATGTTGTACGGCTAAATGCACACACAATTGATGGTGATGATCCATCTGCAAATGCCTGACTTCCCATTTTTCTAACATCTGCCGGGATAGTAAGTGATGTAAGACGCATACAGCCTGCAAATGCACGACTTCCTATTGTACGAAGAGCTGGTGGAAGCACAAGACCCTCGCCAACGCCGCTTCCCTCAAATGCATTGTCGCAGATCGTTAGAAGTGACTGTGCAAAATCAACTGTCTGAAGTGATACGTCATTTTGGAATGCAGCCGCACCAATGTAGCGAATTCCCTCTGGGATCGATACATTCTTCAACTCTGTACAGTTGCGGAAGGTACGCTCTCTTACAGCCTGGATTGCCGCCGGCACCTGCGCATAGACTAACTTTGTACAATCAGCAAATGCTCCTGCTCCAAGATAAGTTACGCTCTGCGGCAAGTTAGCAGTTACAATACCTGAGCCTGTAAAGCTCTCTTCGCCAACTGCTGTCAGCGTCTGTGGAAATGTAAATGAAGAAAGTGCAGATGTTTCTGCAAATGCACGGCTTCCAATTGACGTAAGCGCACTCGAAGCCTGCACTGTTGTGAGTGAACTGCAGTTTTCAAATAAGCCTGAACTAATTCTTGTAATTGCCTGCGGCAATGTCGCAGATGTAAGGCTTGTACAGCCAGAAAATGCACTTGCACCAAGATATGTTACATTCTGCGGAACCAAAATTGAAGAAAGTACGCTGCAATTTTGGAATGCGCCGCCCTCAATAAATGTCATGCTCTCCGGAAGTGTAATCTGTTTTAATGCAGTACAATTTTGGAATGCACCATAGTGAATTGTCGTAAGTGTTGACGGCAACTGTACTTTCTGAACTGGCGTATTAGCAAATGCAAGTGTACAGATCGTTGTAGTTTCTCCCTGAACAATAACATCTGTATAAGGAATAATCTGTGTTGCCACACCTGATTTTGCCAACTCGGCTGCATCTTTGTCTCTTAAAGATCCAGTCGGCTGCTCTGACTGCACGATAATCTCAGCCGGCACACGATACAGCAAATCATTGATGTAAATCATCTCATGCTTTCGATCTTCATACCATTTTGTTCCGTCAAATGCGTTTGCCACAATATCTCGCACACTCTTTGGAATCTCAATCTGACTTAAAGCACTGCAATTTTTAAATGCGTTAGAGCCAATATAGCTTACACCATCCGGCACAACTATAGCTGCCAGATTAACACGATTAATAAAAGCTTCCTCAGCAATAACAGTCGTTCCCTGCCTGATAGAAACAGTTACCGCATCGCTCTGACAGCGATAGAGGATACTGTTAATATATACAAGTTCTCCAGTCAGTGTTGAATCATATGGTGTGCCCTCAAACAAATTGGCACCTACCTGCGTAACGCTTGTCGGAATCTTTACGCGAACAAGAGCGCTGCATCCTGCAAATGCTTCTCTTCCTATATAAGTAACGCCCTCTGGAATCACCACGTCAGTAATCATGGTCTGTCCGCGAAATGCACCTGCTGCTATGGAAGTAACTTTTGCACCGCCATAAGTTTCTGGAATCTCAACAACACTTCTTGAACCGTCAAATCCTGTAATGCTGACAGTCTGTCCATCCTCGCTAAAGCTGAATGTCAGTCCCTTTGTATCTTCATTAGGTGCCTGCTCAGACCACTCTGGTTCTTCCGTTGTCGTCTCCTCTGGTGTAGTTTCTTCTGTAGTTTCCTCGGTAGTTTCCTTTGTACTCTCTTCCTCACTAGTTTTTTCCTCGGTGCTAGCCTCTGCACTACTTTGTGGTGTGCTTTCCTGCGTAGAAGATTCTTCCTGTGATGATGTCGGTGTTATACTTTCACTAGGTGTCTGGGAGGACGTTTCCGGTACACTTTCTGATGAGCTTTCAGTTGGTACCTGCAAGGACGTCTCTGGAACACTCTCTGTCGGTGCTTCTATAGTAGTCTCTGGTATAGTCGCTAAAGCCTCTGATGTCGGACTCTCCAATATAGTCTGCTCTTCTATTGTCTGTGTCTGCGTTTCCTGTTTAATAATTTCAGTATTTTCCTCTGCAAATGAATACTGCGGTATGTAAGAAACGGTCATCGCAGCAGCCATCGTCCATACAGACGCTTTCTTCTTCCATGATCTTTTCATAGTGCTCCCTTCCTTTCTCTTAAACAAAAAGAGCCGGTTTTTAACCGGCTCCCATAAATACTCCGGTAATAACTCTTTTCTAAGTTTATATTACCAGATATTATGTCAAATAAGTACTTTCAATGTCCTTACATCTCTTAAGAATCTCTTACGATGCCTGATCAAACTGGCTGTTGTACAGATCAGCGTAAAAGCCCTTCTTTGCCAAAAGCTCTTCGTGCGTTCCGCTTTCAATTACATCTCCATCCTTTAACACAAGGATAAGATCGGCATTTTTGATTGTGGAAAGACGATGTGCAATAACAAAAGAAGTACGATTCTTCATCAGCTCGTCCATTGCATTTTGTATTTGAAGTTCTGTTCTTGTATCGACAGAGCTTGTTGCCTCATCTAGAATTAGCATAGGCTTATCAGCAATCATTGCACGGGCAATTGTTAACTGCTGCTTCTGACCTTGTGACAGATTAACCTGATCGTTAAGCACTGTATCATAGCCATGCTGCAGTGTTCTTACAAAATGGTCAAGACCAACGGCGCGGCATGCCTCCTTCATACGCTCATCAGAGACATTTGGCGTACAATATACAAGATTTTCTCTAACAGTACCCTCAAACAGCCATGTATCCTGAAGAACCATACAAAACTGAGAATGCACCATTTCACGTTTTACTTGATTAGTCGGAATGCCATCAATGCAGATTTTTCCGCCCTGAATCTCATAAAAACGCATAAGCAGATTGACAAGTGTTGTCTTTCCTGCTCCCGTCGGACCGACAATGGCAATTTTTTGTCCTGCCTTTGCCTTTGCAGAAAAATCATGAATAATCACGCGATCTTCATCATAGCCAAACTTTACATGCTCAAATGATACGTCACCCTTTACATTGTCAAGCGTCTTTGTCTTATTGCTCTCGTCATCCATCTCCTTTGCCTCAAGAAACTCAAAGACACGCTCACCTGCTGCTGCCGCTGACTGTAAAGACTGTGCCGCCTGCGCGATCTGAGATAATGGCTGTGTAAAATAGCGCACATACATCATAAATGCAACGATTACTTCAAAGCCAATAGTTCCCTTCATAGTCAGCACTGCACCTGCCACACAGACTGCCACATAGCCTAAGTTTCCGATAAATGTCATAATAGGCGGCATGAGTCCGGCAAGGCACTGTGCACGAAATGCACTTTCTCTTAAATTATTGTTCATGCGCTCAAATTCAGCTGCTGCCTGCGCTTCTCCATTATATGCCTTTACAACTGTATGACCTGTATAAATTTCCTCAATGTGGCCGTTGATCTCACCAAGACAGCGCTGCTGGCGCACGAAATATTTACTGGAGTGCTTTGCAATAACTGTCATAAGAACAAAGCCAATCAATGTTGCCACGATTGCAGTAATTGTCATGATCACATCTGTTTTAAACATCATAAAAAGTGAACCGACAAAAAGCGTAACTGCGGAGACAAGATTTCCGATGCTTTGATTCATAGACTGTGATATCGTATCAACATCATTTGTGACACGTGAGAGGATATCACCTGTCGTAGAGCGGCTGTAATAGCTCATCGGCAGACGGTTAATTTTTCCCGAAATATCACCTCTAAGCTTTTTTGAAATATTTTGTGTCACTGTTGCCATAATCCACTGCTGACCAAATGACAGCAAAGCACCGCACACATAAAATGCAATTAATGTAAATCCAATCTTAGAAACAGCGTCCATATCAACGCCTGTTACAAGACCTTTTCCAATTTCCTTTGTCATCTCTGACAGCTTATCTGGTCCAAGAAGCGTCAAAACCGTGCCTCCTGCAGCACAGATAAGTGCAATGATCACAACTGGAAGATAGCTTTTGCAATACGAAATCAGCTTTGACCATGTTCCCTTAAAATCAGATGCCTTCTCAGCAGGACCTCTTCCCATGCCAGGTCCACGCATGCCGCCTCTTCTGCCCGGGCGGTTCTGTCCAGGGGTATATTCTTTATTTTCCATTATGCAAGCTCCTCCTTTGACAGCTGTGAATATGCGATCTGACGGTATACCTCGCAAGTTTCCATCAGCTCATTGTGCTTGCCCATTCCGGCAATCTTTCCATCATCAAGCACAATAATCTTGTCCGCATCGCGTATAGTACCAATTCGCTGTGCCACAATGAAACGCGTTGCATCTGCACAAGTTTTTCTTAATGTATCGCGAAGAACACGATCTGTCTTGTAGTCAAGTGCTGAAAATGAATCATCAAAAATTAAAATCTCCGGGTGACGGCATATCGCACGTGCAATTGACAGACGCTGCTTTTGTCCTCCTGAGAAATTAGATCCTCCCTGTGCCACAAAAGCATCTACGCCGCCATCTGTCTTATCAACAAACTCTTTTGCCTGCGCAGTCTCAATTGCCTGCTTAACAACATCATCAGTAAAGCCTTTTGTACCATTATCTCCATATGCAACGTTGCTTTTAATGCTTCCTGTAAATAAAACAGCCTTCTGTGAAACATATCCAATCTTATTTCTAAGTGCCTTCTGTGTATATTCCTTTACGTTAACGCCATCGACAAGCACCTCTCCCTTTGTCGCATCGTAAAAACGCGGAATCATGTTGATCACAGTACTCTTTCCACAGCCGGTTGAACCAATAAAGGCAATTGTCTCACCCTTATGAGCAGTAAAGGAAATGTCCTCAATGACATCCTTCTCTGCATCTGGATAACAAAAAGATACATTGCGAAACTCAACTTCACCCTTTTTGCCGTCAATTCCATTCTCTTTTATGCCATCCTTAATCGAAAGCGGCATATCAAGCACTTCATTAATACGCTTTGCTGATACGCTTGCACGCGGAAGAAGCACGAAAATCATGACAAGCATCATAAAGGACATAACGACCTGCATAGCATACTGAGTAAATACGATCATATCCGAGAAGATAGTCAGCTTATCAAACATCTGAGCATTGCTGATCAAATAAGCACCGATCCAATAAATTGCTAACATCAATCCATTCATTACCATCTGGATTCCCGGCATCATAGTTCCCATAGTGCGGTTTGCAAACAGCTGCGTTTTCGTCAGCTCATCATTTGCATCATTAAATTTCTTCTGCTGATAACCTTCTGCATTGTAAGCACGAACTACATTTAAGCCTGTCAAATTTTCTCTAGTGACACGGTTTAAATTATCTGTCAGACTCTGCAGCTTTTTAAACTTTGGAAGCGCAACAGCCACGCAAACACAAACAAAGCTAAGCAGTACAACAACAGCCACACCAGTTGAAGCAGTCCACTGCCAGTTCTTTGTAGAAATCTTGCACAGTGCCCACACTGCCATTATAGGAGCCTTAAGTAAAACCTCCAGGCCCATAACAATCAGCATCTGTACCTGTGTAATATCATTTGTAGAACGTGTAATTAAACTTGCAGTAGAGAAATTTCCAATTTCTTCCATTGAAAAGGACTGCACCTTATGAAAAACCTGTCCTCTTAAATTAGCAGAAAAATTAGATGAAATTTTTGATGCACATATTGATGTACATACTGCCGCAAGCAAACTTCCTAGTGCACATGCAAGCATCTTGCCTCCTGCTATCAAAATATCATTCATCTTACTGCCCTTAGTCTGGACAAGCTTTGTAATTTCAGACATATAATCTGGCATTGTCAGACTAAGCCACACCTGCACGATAATAAACACAAATGCAACTGCCGCCAGAATAAAATCTTTCCATGTAAGCTTCTTTAACAACTTAACCATTATCTGCTGCTCCCTTCTTTTTAGATAGAAACTATTATAGCGTTCAAAATAGAACAGTCAATACAATTTATATAAAATTTAGATTGTTTATAAAAAAAACGTAACTATTCAGAACCCCATTCGCAAAATCGCATCTTCGATGCTTCTATTTTGCTCATGTGGTTACCTCGCCATATAAAATTGCTATTCTGTCTGAATGCAAGCATTCACAGAAAGCAATTTTGCATGGCTCTGAATAGTTACAAAAAAACGAAAAGAGGCAGACTCTTCATCTGCCCCTTTTTTGCTCTAATTTAATTCATCCCTGCTCATGCACACCTGTAACAGAAAATACAACCCACTCTGCGATATTTGTCGCATGATCTCCGATTCGCTCAAAATACTTTGCGATCATCAAAAGATCAAGTGCATACTCGCCGTCCTTTGGATTTTCTGAGATCATTTGAATAAGCGACTCCTTTACCTTTAAGAAAAGATCATCGACCACATCATCGTGCTGAATTGTTGCCTCTGCCATTGCTACATCACGCTTTACATAAGCCTCAACACTCTCTGTCACCATACGCATTGCAGCTACTGCCATCTGACAAATATACTGTGCATCCGTTCCGATTCTTCCATTTAAGAATCCAATAATCTCTGCGATGTCGGATGCCTGATCACCGATACGTTCCATATCTGTAATCATCTTAAGTGCTGCTGAGATCTGTCTTAAATCTCTCGCAACTGGCTGCTGCTGTAGCAAAAGCTTTAAACAAAGCGACTCGATAGTGCGCTCCATCTGGTCAATCTCACTGTCTATCGGTGCGATTTTTGCTGCTGTCTGTCCATCTGCATTTGCCAGTGCCTTTGCCGCTAATGCTAACGCCTCCTCACAAAGCGATCCCATCTTTGTCAGATCACGATTCAAAAGCGCTAGCTGCTCGTCAAACTTGCTTCTCATGTCTTCACCTCACTTTTTTTATTTCCATTAGCCAAAACGTCCTGTAATATAATCCTCAGTTCTCTTATCCTTTGGCTGCTCGAAGATCTTCTGTGTTTCACCATACTCTATCAGATCACCAAGCAGGAAAAATGCGGTGTAATCAGAAATACGCACGGCCTGCTGCATGTTATGCGTAACCATAACAATTGTGTACTGTGATTTTAATTCGCTTGCCAACTCTTCTATCTTTGATGTAGAAATCGGGTCAAGCGCACTTGTTGGCTCATCCATCAAAAGTACATCCGGCTCAACAGCAAGTGCTCGTGCAATACAAAGTCTCTGCTGCTGTCCACCAGACAAGCTAAGTGCCGATTTTTTTAGATTATCTTTTACTTCATTCCAGATTGCTGCACCCTTTAAGGAATTTTCCACGATCTCATCAAGCTTTGCACGGCTTGTAATTCCATGGGTGCGCGGTCCGTATGCAATATTGTCATAGATACTCATTGGAAATGGATTTGGCTTTTGGAATACCATTCCGATGTTTCTTCGAAGCTCATTGACATTTAACTTTGGATCAAAAATGTCCTCGCCGCGGTAACGAAGATCGCCTGTAATCTTCACACCAGGCACCAGATCATTCATTCTGTTTAACGACTTTAAGAAGGTGGATTTACCACAGCCAGAAGGACCAATCAGCGCCGTAATACTCTTCTCCTCAATATTGATATTAATATTTTTTAATGCCTGCACCTGTCCATACCACAGACACATATCCTTTACAGTAATTACGCTGCTCACTGACTCTTCCTCCTCTGAAAATACTTACCTAACAAAGTTGCAGTTAAATTGATAAACACTGTTAATACCATTAAGATTGCTGCAATCGCAAATGCAACACCAAACTCACCCTGCTCCTTAGCATACATGTAAAGCGCAACTGTAAGTGTTGCACCTGCACTGTGAAGACCATCTAACATTCCATTTACTGCATGTGCAAGACCTGCGGTGAAAAGAAGCGCTGCTGACTCACCGATAATTCTTCCGACAGAAAGAATACATCCTGTCACTACACCATCAATACATCCTGGAAGTACAACGGTACGAATAACTCTCCACTTTCCTGCGCCAAGTCCAAATGCACCCTCACGGTAGCTTTGCGGAACTGTCTTTAAGCTCTCCTGTGTGGTACGCATGATAGTTGGAAGATTCATGATCACAAGAGTAAGCGCACCTGCTAAAAGAGATGTCTGCAAGCTTAAAAACTGACAGAAAAACAGCATTCCTACAAGACCATATATAATAGAAGGAATACCTGAAAGTGTCTCTGCTGCATACTCGATCATGCCAACTATTTTTTTGTTTGTGGCATACTCAGTCAGATATATTGCAGCACCAACACCAAGCGGAAGTACAATTACAAGCGTTGCAATTACAATATAAAGTGTATTTAAAATATCAGGCAAAATACCAATGTTGTCATCGAGGTAGCTTGGAGATGTGGACACCAGTTTCCAGCTTATATTCGGAACACCTCTATATAATACATATCCGATCATAAACAATACAAGTCCACATGTAATTGTTATGGAAAGCCCCATCAAAAACTTCATCAGACCTATATAAAGCTTACGCTTTATTCCCGGTCCATTCTTTGCAGCGGCACGCACTGTCATCACCGATTTTACATTTGCTGTCTGTGACGCCCCTATTGCTTCCTGTTTTGTCATCTTACTCACTCCTTTTATGAATCCGTTTTTCAGGCTTTCTCATGCTTTAAGAAAAAGTTCAGTGTTGCATTGATCAGCATGATAAACAAAAACAGCACTAACGCAATTGAAAACAGCGCCTGTCTTTGCAGTCCTGCTGAATATGACATCTCACTGGCAACAGCAGTCGTCAAAAAACGAACACTCTGAAACAATGACGGCATATTTGGAACATTTCCTGAAACCATCATAACTGCCATTGCCTCGCCAATTGCACGGCCCACACCTAATACAACTGCTGCTGCGATACCACTTCTTGCAGCCGGAACTGACACCTTAAAATATGTCTCAATATCTGTCGCACCAAGTGCAAGTGATGCATCCTCATATTCCTTTGGCACTGCCTCAAGCGCATTCAGTGAAACCTTAATGATAGACGGCAAAATCATGATTGCAAGTACGATAATCGCTGCCAGAAGGCTTGCACCATCTGGCACATTAAACAATTTGCGGATACCAGGCACAAGAATCAGCATACCGACAAGACCATAAACAACAGACGGAATACCTGCTAAAAGGCTGACAGCTGTCTCAATAACACCTCTTACCTTTGGTGATGCAATCTTTGCCAGGTAGACAGATGTGAAAAATCCGACTGGAACACCAAGCAAAATTGCACCTGCTGTTCCGTAAATACTCGTCATGATAAACGGTAAGATTCCAAATGATGGCTCAGAGGCGGTCGATGCCCATTTTGTGCCAAATAAAAACTGAAACAGACCAATTTTTGCGATTGCCGGCACACCGGAAATTACCAGATAAATTGTAATTAGCAATACACATCCGACCGTAATCAGTCCGAGAATCAAAAATATGCCATGTACTATTGTCTCTAACAGACTCTCTTTGCTCTTCATAAATCCTCGTACCCTTCCAATTGTGATTATTCTGCTACCGGAACAGCACCTGCTGCCGAGATAATATCTGCTGCATCCTTTGAAGTTACATAATTAAAGAATGCCTGTGCTGCCTCTGATAATTCAGTACCATCCTTTGTAACAAGAACGAATGGACGCTGTACCTTATAAGAACCATCCTTTACTGTTTCCTCAGTTGCCCCAACACCATCTACTGATACCTTCTTTACAGTATCCTTTACTGCTGCTAAAGATGCATATCCGATTGCACCAGGATTGCTTGAAACAGTTGTGATAACATCACCTGTAGAGGTAAGCTCCTGACGATACTTGCAGGAATCAGATGTACCTGTAATAGACTCGAAACCATCTCTTGTACCACTTCCTGCCTCACGGCCAATCAGAACGATATCAGCATCCTCTCCGCCAACCTCACTCCAATTTGTGATCTCGCCAGTGTAGATCTTTGCAATATCATCAAGAGAAAGATCCTCTACTGTATTCTCCTTATTAACAATGATTGCAATACCATCAAGTGCCAGTGTAGTTTCTACTAAGCCCTGGCTCTTCTCCTCATCCTTTAATGCACGGCTGGAAAGACCGATATCGCAGCGTCCCTCAGATACAGCAGTGATTCCAGAACCAGAACCAGTTGGGTTGTAAGTAAATGTAGCATCTAGATTTGCCTTTGTAAATGCCTCACCAAGAGCACCGATTACCTTCTCCATAGAAGTAGAACCATCAGTTGCAACGCTTCCAGATACAGGAGTCTGGGCATCTGCCTTAGACTCAGCTGCTGCAGCAGATGTATCCTTAGCCTCTGCCTTGGCCTCAGTCTTAGCTTCTGTAGAAGCGGTAGTTGCTGCTGTTGATGCTGTTGACGCGGTGGTTGCTGCTGTTGACGCTGTAGTCTCCTTTTTATCTGTCTTTCCGCATGCGGTCAATGTTGAAATTGCAAGAGCTGCGGTTACTGCCATTGTGATCATCTTTCTCATAATAAAAACTTCCTTTCTGTTTCTACCCATTTTGTTGTGTTTGTTTTGTTTTCTCTTAACGCCACTAATCTTATTGTTTCTTTGTAAAATCAGAAAGCAGTGATATGTCAAATCTATGTAAAAAAATAAAAAGAGCCACCAGGGACACGTAATGTCCCCGATAGCTCCTACAGCGCCTCTTCCATCAAGAAACTCCATCAATTGGAGTAAGTACACCGGCATCCATCTCATACACCTTATCACACAGGCAGCGAATATCTTCCATGTTATGGCTGGCAAGAAGAATAGTCGTCCCCTCTGCCTTTAAATTTAGAAAGATTTGGCGCATCTCTTCTACGCCTCTTTTATCCAGTCCATTCATCGGCTCGTCCAAAATAATAAGCTTTGGCTTTTCCATAATAGCCTGTGCGATTGCAAGCCTCTGCCTCATTCCGAGTGAAAACTTCGCCACCTTTTTTCTTCCGGTATCTCCTAATCCAACAGTCTCTAATACCTGTTTCACATCTTCCTTTGTGATCCGGTGACGAATCGCCGCCAGATTATACAGATTGTCATATGCATTTAAATATGGAATAAAATCCACATTTTCAATGATCGCGCCAACATCTTGTGGAAAATCCACATCCTTTCCCACACGTTTTTTTCCTACAGTCACCGTACCCTGTGTTGGCTTTAGAAAGCCTAAAATCAGCTTCATCATAACTGTCTTGCCTGAACCATTTCGTCCCACAATGCCATGAATCAGCCCTTTTTCAAATTCAATTGAAAGCGGCTTTAACACCTCAACCGACCGGAAGCTTTTTGATACACCATCTAATACAATATAAGGTTCCATATACACACCTCGCTTTTTAGCTATAATCGTATCTGCCTATTTTCAGATTCATGACAGCAAGCGGCACAAGAATCATTCCTGCCAAAAACAGACACGCATAAGAAAACGTTGGATTAACATGATTAAATGCAGTCGTGCTTAAGTTTCCGACACGACTCATGCTGAATGGAGAGATAAACAACAAATATTTACTTGTCACTCCGACTCGCACAACCGTTGCCCAATAGTCCATCGCAATTCCGATTCCACCGATTGCAATACCAGGACCACTCGGCCACAACATATGAAGCATCATAGTCAGAAAACCAGTTGCCATTCCAATCATCAGGCAAAGAACAATGCATCTGCCAAACAGCTGCAGCGCCGTTGTCTGGCGCATGACCGAAACCGGGAATGAAAAATAATTGGAAATTCCATAACCAAACGGTGCATTGATCATCTTTACAAAGGTTGTCGTCCACGCTGTCTGAAATGTCACCTGCGGCACAATAAGAAGCAGCAGTAATAAAAATATATATGCAAAATATATCACTGTAATTGCGACAATATACACGATCTGTCCCCAAAGCCAACTCCTTCGGGAAGTACGCAGCAGATACTGGTAGACACCATCGTCACGATATGGAATGTCACATATAATCAGCACAAAACCAATCCATATCGTAAACGACGTGTACATATTGTTGGTCACAACAAGAAACATCTCCATAATACCAATTTTCTGTCCCGACTCCATCAGGCCACCACGAACATCACCAAAATAGAGATAGAAAAAGACGGCCAGACAAATACAGATTACAAGTGTTTTTCCCTGAGACAGACAGCGCTGAAAATTTAATTTTACATAGGCATTCATTCTTCTCATGCTATCCATTGATCCCCCTCCATTTCATCTCTCGGTAATAAAGAAATCCAAGCACTGCGTATGCAGCGAGATTCCGAACAATACACATCGTCAATCCACCGTCAGCAGTACGTTCCATTCCAAACGGTGTATATAACGACCACGTCATAAAGCCTCCAATATAACCTCCAATTCTTGTAAGAAGAAATGGCAGCGTATAAAATACATATTGATTTGTGCAAAATACAGAAACGCACAATCCAATCAATACATAAATACCAATCTGAAATGAATATCCCAATGCATGCAAAATCGCCGCCGGATAATATCCGATTACCAAAGCCATTTTATACCAAAAAGGTTCTATGTCCCCAGACAGTGTTCCCCCAAAAAGTAATTTTATTGATTCTACTGTACCGCCCTGTCTTACTCCCGGAACAAACACCACGCACAAAGCGAAAAACAACAATACACTTATCATATAAAGTATGATTCCACCAAGCACAGCTGACACAATCTTCGCGATGCAATATCGCCGCTGTCCTGACCGCATCTGCATCAACCAATCATAGTGTCCCTTTCGCTCATCAAAGTAATTGCCCGCTGCCACAATTGGAAAAATCAATGTCTGAACAAAGGCTGTTACACCATAATTTTCTGTGAGGAAAAACAAATCAAAAATTCCCGTCTCATAACCTGCTCGCAAATCTGTTTCCACACCTAATATCATGATTCCAATATACACAACTATGCAAACAAGTGCAGCTGGTTTTTGTAGTATACGTTTTAGTTCTCTTCCTATCATAGAGCATCACCATCCTTTACTCCCGATCTGAAATTTTTAAATGCTCCGTCTGAAAATCATCTTCAAAATCTACTGCCATCGTAAATGTATAACAATATGGCATTGTTGCATCAACAAGACCTGAAAAATACCACAACTGATCCGATCCATCATCTGGATTGACCATCTGCTTTACATAAAATCCGATGTCATATACATACTCATCTTTATTTGTTCCCATATCTACTGGAATATATTGAATTTCAACTTGTAATGAATCTGCAATTGGATTCGTTTCCAATGGCGGAATCTGTAACCCATTCCATACTGCATCATATACCGCCTGCAATGCGTCCTCATCGGAAATTCGCTGCCTCGTTGAAACACTTTCCCGGCCAACAACCTCAGAAGCTTTTTGTATCAATATCATATATCCCATATCTTCCATAGAGATTGTCGCAAGCTGACCATAATACTCGGTTCCATCGCCCTCGCCTCCAATCGAATATCCCTCTGGCGATAGCTTGATTCCATCCTGCTGCAAATAATAGGTATATACAGACCGGTCACCATTCGCAATATCCGTTTGTTTGATATATTCATCTGTGATATCAATATTTAATGCCTGTAATAAATCCTCTCCTTCTTGACGTCTTATTTCTTCATCTGGTACTTCATTTTTATAAGTAATACTTATTGCTAAAAAGCCTATACCACTCTGTACAATAAGAACTGTTCTATCCTCACCATCATATTCATTTCTTTCGCTTGCCAGTGAATCCTGATTTGTAACCAACGCTTCATCCCACTTTCCTTCACCAAAATATGCATCCAGAATTTCAGATGGTCGAAAATCTCTTGCTCTCATCAAAAGTCGGTCTGCACTCATCGGATCTACTGCTTCCTCTGCCTGCGTTTGTGATTCTTCAGATTCCTGTTCGATTCCCGTTTCCTGCTCTGTCTCGTTTTCAGCTCCCTGCGCCACAAATGAATACATACTGGTCACGCTCATCATCGCTGCTAACATACATACACTGATTCGTTTTCTCATACACGTTTCCTCCAATTTCATATGTTTTATTGTTACGTTGTTACGATTTCCACTGTGTTTATTTTATTATACCACAACTTTTTATAAAAAGACAATACGTCGAATTTATGACAATTTTTACATAAATCCAACGTATTTCTTAAATTTTTATAACGATTCAAATTTATCGTATTTGTTCTTAGTATTTATTCTTGATACTCGGCCTTGATGCAGGCTTATAGCGTCATCTTTTCTCCTAAATATTTCTCTACTCTTTCTTCATAAAAACTCGCATCATTTTTCTTACAAAAAAATTCTGCAAGTTTATATGCTATAGGAAAAAGTTCTCTCCACCAATTCTGATACTTTTCTTTTTTATCAGGATATTCGTTTACCAATTCATATAAGCTCCAACAGATATCATATATGAATGCGTCTACATCTTCTATAGTATCATTCAGTAACACATTGATACTTCTTTCATCTTGCTTTATGGATTGGTAATACTTTTTATTTTCACCCAATGCATTTACCAATCCAGTCGTTATCACAACATAGCCTCTATACGGAATTCTGGTATGCTCCATTTGCATATCAAAAGATTGAAGCAATTTACTAAATAATTCTTCTGCCTTTTTGCTTTCCCCAGAATTTAAAAATTTCCCAGCTATATTTCCAGCAACAATCGCCTCCTCTCTTTGAAATACCCACATATTCCACTTTTCCACCGGAATTTTTGGCATTGTACAATACAATGCTTTTTCCATTTGTTTTACATATTCCTGAGCTGTTAATTTTTTATGATACGTATGTTGAATATCGGTATCCAAAAAAATCATCTCCTGCCGATTTAATGGCACGTTCACATCCAGTTTTTCCTTAAAGCTCTGAAAACTTTCCCATGCGTTATCCCATTCTTCGCGTATAATGAAGTCAACAATTTCCTGTCTCTGGTGCAGCACTTCCAGCGAATCAGTTTCAAGTAACAGCTGCCCTTCTAGTCCCGTCTTATGATGAAACTGCATGAGCATTTCATAATTTCTGCCAGAAGGTCGGTGCGTTCCAGCCTCTATTTTCTCTATCTGTCGCGCAGTCAGATGGTCTGGATTCGCAGCCGATACCTTTGCCGCTGACAATCCCATTGCTTTTCTAAGCATTTTAAGTGTCAGTCCAATTTCATGCGTATTGCTGACACTAATGCTCTGCCACATTCTCTTTTTAGGGTGCGAAAACAACCGATATAATTCCTCAAATGTCTTGAGAAATTCTGTTACCTCTGTCTCTTCTTCCTTGTATTTCTGATCCTCTTTTCCTTTTACGCTAATGCATTCTAACACATTAAGCAGTTCTTCCAAAACAAAAACAACATAACGCTGTGAGTACTGGTGTCTGAGTAGCTCAAGTGCTTCCATTCCATATGAAAGCGCTTTTTCTTCATTGCCTGCATACAATTCGAGTTTCATTCCAAGAAGTGCCACCTGCGGATAAATCAATATCTGAACCTTTGGTTCAAACTTTGCCTGTTTTACATAGTCGGCAACCTTTTTGTGCATCTGCATAGCTTCCTCTGTCTTTCCGATAAGAAACAGACAATTTGCCAGAAGCAAAATACTTTCCAACTCACAGGGAGCCAGTAAAAACTTTGATAGCTTCTTTTTTTCCCATTCATCAGATAATGTACATAGTACCGTCTGCCGTGCGCTTTCCACCAGATTTTCTCCCTCTGATTTTTCATGTTCAACGTCAACGCTCTTGCTCTCAAAACTTTTTTTGTACGCCTGCATCAGAAGAATGGTCTGCATTTTCTTTAAAAACTGCTCTTCAAATGGCGTTTTTTTTCGATACTTTTTCTGATACACTTCTAGTAATTGCTGTGCTTTCTGCGGCTGCTCAAAAACAACTAGACAGATATCCTCGCGGTCTCTCCATCCGTTCAATTCCCTTGCATCTGCCATTACCTCAAAATATTCAGTCGGCACACCTAGTCTTTGCAGCAGATAGTCACCTATCATTTTCTTCCATGGCGTGTCGCCATTTTCCATTTTCCTAAGCTCAGTTCTGGTGCAGACACCTCTTGATATTTTTTGTTCAGAGATGCCGCGGCGGCATCGTTCCTTATACATGAATTTTCCGCAATATTGATTGTACCGCCGCAGCCATAGTAATTCCTCTTTGTTCATATATTATTGTTCAATCCACACTCTTTTATCTAATGCCGGGCAGCTGATGCATACCTTTACATCTTCTTTTGGCTTTACATAGACAATCAATCTGCCGTTGTGTGTCTTTCTGTGTGCCTCGCAGTATGGAGTTAGGTCTGCTAAATCACCGTTTTCTAGTCCGAGAAGTGTTCCTCCTATTACCTCTGCCGTGATTTCTAGATCTTCTGCCGCAAGAACACCATTTTCATCGGTAAGTGAAACCTCGATCTGCATCACTTCTTCCTTATTTATAGTTTCTTCTGCATGCCATACATTTGCAGACAACTCGACTGCTTTTCCTGCTGTCTGAATGCTGCACTCGGCTTCGCCGCACACTGCCTTAAGTACACCTGGCTCATAAGCAAAACGCCATTCGGTGCAGCCTTCTTTTTCAAGATATGTTCCATCGTGCAATGACTTTTCACCATCAATACCAACTATACTAAGAGAAATAGTTTCTTTTTGCACATTTGTGAAAACGCGTACAACGACATTTTCTCCGTCTGTATAATTCCAATGTGCATTCCACGGTCTCCACTCATGCTCATCACCATCATCTGGGCGTGTCAGGATACAAGCAAATGGTTCTGTGCTCCAGAATGCCTTTCTTCTATAGAAGCCCGGCTTTTCAAATCCTGCAAGATCCATTAAACCAGCTGATGAACCATGAATCGGCCATCCATGTGCCTCTCCAAGATAATCAATTCCTGTCCACAAAAACTGTCCGCTGATATATGCATTGTCGCGCACCGCACACCACTGCTCGTAGCCGCCGCCGTTTTCGCTGCCTAAAAATGGCTTGTCTGGAAAACGTTTGTGGCTTTCCTCATACAGATGCTCTTTATAATTGTAGCCCACAACATCAAGTGCATCAAAAAATCCAATATGAGATGACAGCTCTGGGAAGGCTGCTGCCAATGTAACTGGTCTTGTGGTATCCTGTGTGCGCACAATCGCTGCCAATTCCTTTGCAATTACGCTAAGTCGCTCAGCATTAGGCTTATTCGGGTCATACTGACGCTCCTTTGCCGGCTTGTTGGCATCGTTGTTTCCTGTCATGGTTTCAAATAGTGGATGGCAATATGGGTCATTCGGGTAGTCGATCTCATTTCCAATGCTCCACATAACGATGCTTGGATGGTTGCGGTCACGGCGTACCATATCGGCGAGATCACGCTCATGCCACTCTGGGAAATCTTCTGCGTAGCCCTCATGCTTTGGCGGATATACATTATGACCGGTAGACCACTTATTCTTCGGATTTTCCCACTCATCGAATGCCTCATCCATCATTAAAAGTCCAAGCTCATCACAAAGATCATACAACTCTGGCATATGAGGATTATGACTGCAGCGGATTGCATTGCAGCCGCCTTCCTTCAATTTAAGCAGTCTGCGAAGCCATACCTCACGATACATTGCTGCACCAAGACAGCCGCCATCATGATGAACACATACGCCCTTAAACTTTGTTTCCTTTCCATTCAGGAAAAAGCCTTGATCAGCATCAAATGAAAATGTTCTGATACCAACGCGCTCTTTATCTAATACAATCACATTTTCATCTTCTTTTTCAAATGAAATGCAAAGCTCATATAATGATGGTGATTCACAAGACCAAAGCTTTGGTTTTCCAATCATTCCATTTAAATAGAAGGTTTTCTTCTCATGTGCCTCCATTGCAGCAGGTACTCTAGCAAAAACAACCGACTCCTCATCACTTCCACATAGCTTTAGACTAGCAGTCAATGTTCCAATCACACGCTCATCCAGCTCATTTACAATCTCTGCATCTGCACAAACAGCCGCTGACTGCTCATCCGCTCTTGACACATTAAAGGCAACACCATTCCAGACAGCATGAACCTGCTCCTCCACTACAAGATATGCCTTGCGGTAAATACCAGAGCCTGTAAACCAACGTGAATCAGCTAAATCAGTATGGCATACACGCACAGTAATCTCATTATCAATCGCGCCAAACTGAACAAAGTCAGTAATATCATAGCTGATCTGTGTATAACCATAAGGACGCTTTCCAATGTGATAGCTGTTGCACCATATTCTACTATTTTTATAGATTCCATCAAATACAACTCTCACGCGCTTTCCCTTATATGCTTCTGGAAGTGAAAAACGCACGCGATACCAGCCAATGCCACCGCTTAAATATCCAGTTCCGCTGGAATTAGTCTGCTCAAACGGCATGTGAACAGACCAGTCATGCGGCAGCGTAACGCTAGTCCACGCGCTGTCATCATAGCCCTTGTACCAGCCTTCCGTCACCTCGCCGTAGTGAAACTTCCAATTTTCATTCAGTGTAATATATGTTCTATCCATGATTTTTTCTCCTATTAAAAAAGGGCAGACACATTACAATGTCCGCCCCAGCTTCATCAGCCGATATCCGGCTCATCTTTTAAGGTTATTGTTCCCGGCTGTTTGCCGTCTGTCTCGAATACGACGATTTCATTTCGTCCTTCTTTTAACAGCGGTGCCGGAATATAAAGTCTCTTCTGTGGTCCGATCTCCCAGAATCGTCCCAGATTAAATCCGTTTAAGAAAATGCATCCCTTACCCCATCCTTCGAAATCGAGGAAGGTATCTCCCTTTTGGTCCACGTCAAGCGTAAAGTGATAAAATGCCGGAAGTCCCTCTGTATAGCCCTTTGTATAATCGAGCTTTTCGATGTTGTCAAGCGGCAGGCAATATTCTTCCCAGTTCAGATGGGTATGGCCGTTGATCTGTACGTGTCCGTCGATACCTTTTCTCTGATGCTCCATTCTTGGTCCGAAGTTTACGCGTCCCATGTTCTCAACAAGAATATCAAGCGGTGCACCCTTCTTAAAGGTAACTGGCTTTCCATCTTCCTTCGCAAAATCCTCTCCTGCCTTTGCCTCAGAAAGAAGCTGTCTGTCATAAAGCGTTACAAGCGGTTTCTGATCGACAAAGAGATTTGCACGGTCATTTGCCTCATACAAACGGATCTTTTCAAGATTCTGCTCTTTCTCAAGCTTTGTATGGTACAAAATATATCCATAATTTTGTCCTAAACGCTCCATAGAAGTCGGGAACTTGCATTTTACAGATGCTGAAAGATCATCAAGAGATTCAAAGAGTCCAACTCTTGCATCATACTGTAAGGTTCCATATGCTTTCTTCTCGATCTTTGTGCTGTATGTTACTTCCGGAATCGGTGCATACTTGCGGATAACTTCCTGATAGCGGCGATATTTCTCTGTGATATCACCAGACTCTGTAAGCACACCATCATAATCATAGGAAGTAACATCTGGTGTCAGCTCATCATAATAATTAGATCCATTCATAAAGCCAAAGTTTGTGCCGCCCTCAAACATGTAAATATTGACATGGCCAAGCTCAAGCATCTTGTCAAGATCCTTTGTGCTCTCCTCTAAATTTCCTCTCATATGGCCGCCATTGCCCCAATGGTCAAACCAGCCAACCCAGAACTCGGTACACATTAAAGGACCGCCATTTGTATACTGTTTCAATATTTCAAAACGCTCCTCGGTGCGTGAACCAAAGTTTCCAGTCGGAAGAGCACCTTCTAAGTGACCACAGGAAAGAGACTCATGCATAGGTCCATCTGATGTAACAAGAGGTACAACAGTACCAAAATCGATCATGATCTGCTTCATTGTCTCAAGATACTCTGTGTCATCACCATAGTAGCCATACTCATTTTCTACCTGCATCATGATGACTGGTCCACCGTAGTTTACCTGAAGCGGTGCCAAAACCTTGAACAGTTCTTTATAATAAGAACGAATATAATCTAAGAACGGCTTATAGCAGCCGCGAAGCTTCATGCCATCTTCTGCCAAAAGCCAAGCCGGCAGTCCGCCAAACTCCCATTCTGCACAGATATATGGTGATGGGCGAATAATCACCCACAGACCTAACTCCTGTGCTGTTTTTACAAATTTTGCAATGTCGAGCATTCCGTCAAAATGGAACTCGCCCTTATTTGGTTCATGCATGTTCCAAGGAATGTAAGTCTCAACTGTATTGCATCCCATCGCCTTTAATTTTTCCAGACGATCCTTCCAGTATTCCGGAACTACACGAAAATAGTGTATTCCACCAGAGATGATCTGAAATGGCTTGCCGTCCAGATAAAAATTGTCTTTGATCTCAAATGTATGTGTCATCATTGCTCCTCTTTCTAAAGGTCCTCGATGCTGAATCTTGCCTCCGTAAAGATCAGCCGTCTCGTCCCATTTACATTTATTACAAAAAAGAGCAGGATGACCAAAGGTCACCCCGCCCTTTACGCGTTTACTGACCCATTACTGTGGGTAGCTGCTATTTTTTTATTATTCTGCGTCACCGTAAACTTCGGTCAGCTGCTTCTGAAGCTCTTCGATAACGATATCCATACCTGCATCCTTCAGAGCCTGCTGATACTCAGCAACGATCTCTTCTGCGGTGCCAGTGTACTTACCACTTGCGATCTGCTTCATGTAGTTTGTGTTAACCTCACCGATATTGTTGATGTAGGACTGAATGTCATCAACATTTGCAACAAACTTGCCATAAGGATAACCAATTGATGCATCCTCTAATTCTTTATACATCACATCAATCTTGTCCCAATCCTTTGTAGCGTCACGGATCTCTAACAGATCGTTACGTCCCCACCAGAAATTAGTTGTGATGGACTCAGTATCAGGATTATAGGATTCTGGAACAATACGAAGACCTTCATCGTTAACATCCCACTGAACACCCTTCTGACCATAGTTGAACAGGTCGTAGCACTCAGCATCATTTCTCAGTAAATCATAAACCATCAGAGCTCTCTCTGGGTTCTCAGAACCGTAGGAAACTGCCATTGCACCGTGAGTAATATTCAAAGCAGTAACATTCTTTTCTTCCTCGCCGAACCAGAAGAAGCCAACCTCAGCACCCGGTACGTTCTCTGGAGTCTTACTTACAAGATCAGTCCAAGTCTGAGTATGATGCTGCTCAGCAGCGGTCTTTCCAAGCTTGAAGTCCTCTCTGTTATCAGCAGAAGTATTGTTCAGAACGTCTGTCTTCCAAACGCCCATCTCATCCCATTCCTTCATTGTCTTTGCAAACTCAACCATCATATCTGCATCAGTATAGAATGGGCTAACGATGGTGTACAGGTCATCCTTTGTACCTCCCCATAAAGCTGCTGATGACAAACCATCGATTGCTACGAAATCGCTGTGGGAAGAAACCCAGCCGCCTGCCATAGTTGCATATGCACTACCATCAGAATCCCAAGGAGTTACGATACCAAGCTCATCCTTGTGCTCGCATACATACTTGAAATATGTAGTCATATCTTCCCAGCTGTGAACGCCATTCTCAAGACCTGCTAGCTTTGCAAAATCAAGACGATATGCAAAACCATGATTTGTCCACTGTGCGTAGTTATCCTCTGGCATCAGATAAATGTTGTCATTGTACTTACACAGATCCCAGTCTTCCTGCGGAACAGTCTCATAAGTAACTGGTGCATACTTTGCAAGCATCTCATCACTTAACTCAAGGAAAGCACCATTCTTTGCGTTTGGCCATGCATCCAGCCAGTCAGTAGCAGTACCAACTAAGTCTACAGAACCATCCATACGAGCCAGAGTCAGGTTGTAGTTTGACAGATAATCGGTCCAGCCGATGTAGTAAATCTGCAGCTCTGCGTTAACCTTCTCGGTCAGGATTGCATTCAGTTCATCTAACATCTTCTGTGTTGCATCGTTTGTCGGTGCATCACCAGTAACCATGTAATTGATGACTACATGCTCAGATGTATCAACATCTGCCCACTTCTCTGCCCAGACATCATCATAATTCGGAACCTCGCCCGTAGTTGCCTCTGCTGCTGCGCTGCTGGACTCTTCCTCTGCTGATGCGCTTGTAACCTCTTCTGCTGCTGCGCTGCTGGACTCTTCCTCTGCGAATGCCGGCATTGATGCGAACATTGTTCCTACCATAGATGCTGCCAATGCGGATGCAAGAAACTTCTTCTTCATATTAAAATTCCTCCTTCTTTGTGCGAGTCTTCTCCTCGCTTGTTTTCTTTGTTAAGTATCTATTAATGCAGGATACCTGCTATTAATCAAAAATCATTAGCCCTTTACGGCTCCGACTGTGATACCGCCGATAAAGTAGCGCTGTACAAATGGATAAATCAGAATAACTGGTCCTGTTGCTAAGATTGCATTTGCCATCTTAAGTCCATTTGATGGAAGATCTGACAGGTCAACATACTGACCTGCTACTGTACTCTTTAAGCTGTTTACCTTATTTACAACCTTATACAAAGTATACTGCAGCGGATAAACACTAACCTTCTCACTTAAAAACAGTGATGACTGATACCACTCATTCCAATAACCGATTGCAAGGAACAGACCGATTGTTGCAAGTGCCGGCTTTAACATTGGAAGAATCAGTGCGGTAAATATCTTCATATCACCAGCTCCATCAATCTTACCAGACTCGGTGATCTCATGAGGAATGGACTTTACAAAGTTCTTCATCAAAATGATCAGCCAAGATGACATTAAAAGCGGAAGCCATACTGCTAAGTAGTTATCCTGCAGCTTGTAGGTCTGTGTCATTAACAGGTAGTACGGAGCCAGACCTGCTGAGAACAGTGTGGTAAAATAGATGTAGAATGAGATTACATTGCGGAATGGGAAATCCTTTCTCTGCAAAGCATATCCAGTCATTGAAATGATGCCCAGACCAACGAGTGTACCAGTTAAGGTCATCGTAATAGTCAGTCCATAAGACTTCCAGATTGCACCACCCTGAAGTACCATCTCATAAGCCTTTGTTGTAAACTGCTTCGGGAACAGCTGCGCTCCTTCTGTACGGATCACTTCCTCCGATGTAAATGATGTTCCGATGATGATCAAAAATGGAAGTACACAAGCGAGTGCATAAAACGTAACTACTACATATCCTATTGTACGGATTATAATATCGGAGCGATCCAGCTTGATTTTCGTACCTTTTACTGTCGATTTTGCCATTTCTTTCTCCCTCCTTAGAATAATGCGTACTCAGGATCAATCTTCTTAACAGCAAAGTTACTTGCCATAACGATACAGAATCCGATGATAGACTGATACAGGCCGACTGCAGATGCCGTTGAAAAGTTGAAATCCGTCATTGTGCTTCGATATACATAAGTCTCAATAATATCAGTAGTGTCATACAACAATGGGTTCGTTCCGACGATGTTGTAGAACAGACCGAAGTTTCCTTTTACGATACCGCCAAGTGCGAACAAAAGTAAGATAACGATTGTGCTTCGAAGACTTGGCAGAATAATGTAGCGAATCTTCTGGAAACAGTTTGCACCATCCACTCTTGCTGCCTCAATGATAGAAGTATCAATACCACAGATAGATGCGAAATAAACAACTGAGTTATAACCAGTTACCTGCCACAGATATACGACAATTAAGATTGGTGGCCATACACTCTTATCGGAATACGGCTGCCATTTTTCCATACCCAGCTTTACTAAAATACCATTGATAAATCCGGTATCGTAGTTTAACAGGTTGAATACAAGGAAACCAACAAGAACCTGTGAGATGAAGTATGGAAGGAACATCAATGTCTGTGAAACCTTCTTAAAATACTTATTGTGGATCTCGTTTAACAAAACTGCCATTAACATCGCAATGATGTTTCCTAAGAAGATGAAAGCCAAGTTGTAAAGAATCGTGTTCTTTGTCAGGTCGAGGAGCTTTCCAGACTGCATTAGAAACTCAAAGTTTTGCAGACCCACAAACTTGCTTCCGAAAATACCGTCTCTGTAATTGTACTTAACGAATGCCACATAGATGCCTGGGAGCGGCATGTAGTTAAATGCAAAGAAAAATACGATTGCCGGTACACACATCAGTGTCAGTACACGATACTTTTTAAGGTTATAGAAAAAGCCATGCTTTCTCTTGTACTGATACTGGGGTAAAGTTGATGTTGTCTTTCCCATGTTACCCTCCTTAATAATAATAAAGAATAAAATTTGAATTTCAGCCACTGCTGCGCTCGCGGTTATAAAGTTATTTTGACGCATTTATGAAACCGCTTTCATCTTTCTCATAAAAAAATAAATTCATGTCACATTATGTATATTTTCTATCAGAAAGGTGAGGTTTCATTCATGCATTTCAACTATCCTTGCTGAAACCCTTTTCATAACTTTATTATATATTTTTTATCTGATATGTCAACATATTTTTGCGCATTCTAACATCTTTGTAATAACTCACTAATATACAAGCCTTTTTATTGTGCATATTTTACAGTTAAAATAGGAGTGAACATATGTCACTCCTTGATTTCTTGTTATACTAGCCTATTTTGCCTATTTTCTGTCTTCCTTTGACCTTATGAAACCACTTTCATATTCCTCAAAGATTTTCTTCAGGCACATGTGTGCAGGAATCTCTTACGCTAATACCAACCGGAACCATATAGTCCTCAGGGCATGTCTCGTTCTCTGATGCACGGATTGCTGCCTCTACAAGATGCTTTGCAAACTCTGTATAGTTGGCTCCTACTGATGTCAATGCTGGTGTCAATGCACCTGACAGGTACGTATTATCAAATGCTACTACTGAGATATCCTGTGGAACACGAAGTCCTTCATCGTGAATTGCCCTAAGTACACCTGCTGCCGTAAAATCGTTGATTGCCACTATTGCTGTTGGTCGATCTGGATTTTTTAAAAGCTCTTTCGTACAGTTGTAACCGCTATCATTAGAATAATCAATGGAATCAAATACGTAATCTTCACGATATACAATTCCTCTTTGCCTAAGCATTGTGCGATATCGCATACGCTTTTCCAGTGTAGACTTCGCATCCTTTCGTCCTCCAATTGTTGCAATCTTTTCATGGCCAAGACTAAATAAATAGTCCATCGCCAGATCCATGCTGCCTCCCTCATCAAGATGTATCTTACAATTTCTCACACCTACAGGACGATTTGTTGCTATAATTGGTGTGCTTTCCAAGATATGATTAAGCTGTTCTACATATTCTTCATCTACCGCAATTCTGTCTATTACACCGCCAACTACGATAATTGCATCCACCTGCTGCTCATACAACTTCATTAACTGCTTTTTTTCAAGCTCTGGATCACCCAACGACGTAAGCATCAACAGCAGATAGCCTGCTTTATCTGCTGCTTTTTCACATTCTGTCGCTACCGCTGAATAGAATGGGCTATAAATATCAGCAATCATTAGACCAATCGACCTTGTTTTTGAGTTACTAAGACCTTGTGCCAGCGCATTTGGTGTGTATCCATATTTTTGTATCACGCTTTGTACTTTTTCACGCTTTTCTTTACTGACTCTGGCGTTATTGGTCAGCACGCGCGAAACTGTTGCTGGAGATACACCAGCCTCTTTTGCGATTGTATAAATATTCGCACGCTCTTTTGCCATAAATGTACCATGCCTTTCTGTCACCCGCTGTGCAATTTTTATTCAAGCTGTCCTTTGCAAGCGGTTTCAAACCTCTTTTATTTAACTATACATGATATTTTTTTCTTTGGCAATGGGAAATTTTCCTATTTTCAGGGAAATTTTTGTTACAACAGTTCAAGGGACTTGCGGTTTTGCGAATTGGCGTCCAGTGAACTGTAGCAAAAAACCTCCTAAGTAGATTTTGGTTATTTGCCTTGTCTACTTAAGAGGTATCATATCAGATCATTCCCCAATGGTTTTTTATACAAATTTATAGTTTTTATGCGTTCTTGTAGCGATTGTACTCGTCTACGCAAAGAATCTTTCTTGCCAGTTCGACTTCTTCCTTGGTTGGAGTTGGTACACCTTCAAGACCATACTTGATTCCAAGCTCTTTCCATTTGAATACTCCGAGTGTATGGTATGGAAGTACATCGATACGATATACATTATTTAAGGTGCTGATGAACTCATGAAGTTTTGTCAGTGACTCTTCGTCGCTGTTGATGCCTGGTACAAGCACGTGACGGATCCAGATTGGCTTATTGATATCGGAAAGATATCTTGCCATATCAAGGATATTCTCGTTTGTCTTGCCAGTCAACGCCTTGTGCTTTTCTGGATCAATATGCTTTAAATCAAAGAGAAGCACGTCTGTATTTGTCATCAGTTGCTCTAACTGTCCGAAGAATGGCTCTTCTCTCGTAAATGGCTCCCCTGCGGTGTCGATACATGTATTGATCTTTAACTTCTTTGCCTTTGCAAACAGATCGTTCATGAACTCCATCTGTAAAAGTGGCTCTCCTCCACTTACAGTGATGCCGCCCTTGTCGCCCCAATAATTTCTATAGCGAACTGCCTTTTCCAAAATTTCGTCAGCTGTTAACAGCTGTACGTCTTTCTTTGCCCATGTATCTGGGTTGTGGCAATACTTGCAGCGCAAATTGCAGCCATTTAAAAATACGAGATAACGAACTCCTGGTCCGTCTGCAGAACCAAAAGATTCCAAAGAATGAACAACGCCTTGAATCATAATTTTTTTCCTTTCTTGTTTTGTGAACTTCATATCTTCACGTTTACTATTATTTTGTAGTAAAACAGGCGGGAGTGCCAAAGCACCCTCCGCCTGTATTAGTTTTATAAATTTACAGCAAATCTATTCTGATTTGTTCAGATCGAAATCAATCGAGTCTGTCACTGCTCCTAATTACAGGAAGGAATGGCAAGTTCTCTTGATAACGTCGTCCTGCTGCTCCTTGGTCAGATCGATGAACTTAACTGCATAACCAGATACACGGATTGTGAAGTTAGCATACTCTGGCTTCTCCGGATGTGCCTGGCAATCCAGAAGCTTCTCAACACCAAATACGTTTACGTTCAGGTGATGAGCACCATTTGCAAAATAGCCATCCATAGCCTGTACAAGGTTGTTTACGCGCTCTTCCTCAGTGTTTCCAAGTGCACTTGGGTTGATGGTCTGGGTATTGGAAATACCATCCAGAGCCCACTCATATGGCAGCTTAGCAACAGAGTTCAGGGATGCAAGCAGACCGTTCTTCTCAGCGCCGTAAGACGGGTTAGCACCTGGAGACAGTGGCTCACCAGCCGGACGACCATCCGGAAGAGCACCAGTAGCCTTACCATAAACTACGTTAGAAGTAATGGTCAGGATAGAGGTGGTCGGCTCAGAGTTACGATAGGTATGACGCTTCTTGATCTTTGCAAGGAACTGTCCTAACAGCTCTACAGCGATGTCATCTGCACGGTCATCATCGTTACCGTAACGTGGGAAGTCTCCCTCGATCTCATAATCAACAACCAGACCGCTCTCATCACGTACAGTCTTAACCTTTGCGTACTTGATAGCACTTAAGGAGTCAACTGTGTGAGAGAATCCTGCGATACCAGTAGCAAATGTACGACGTACATCGGTATCGATCAGAGCCATCTCAGCTGCCTCATAGTAATACTTGTCATGCATATACTGGATCAGGTTCAGAGTATTTACATACATTCCTGCCAGCCAATCCATCATAACGTCATACTTCTTAACAACTTCATCATAATCCAGATATTCGGAAGTGATCGGCTTGTATGCCGGACCTACCTGAGCCTTTGTCTTCTCATCAACACCACCGTTGATAGCGTAAAGCAGACACTTAGCCAGGTTTGCACGAGCGCCGAAGAACTGCATTTCCTTACCGGTCTGTGTAGCGGATACACAGCAGCAGATGGAGTAGTCATCGCCCCATACAACACGCATAACATCATCATTCTCATACTGGATAGAAGATGTCTTAATGGAAACCTCTGCAGCATACTTACGGAAGTACTCTGGCAGGTTCTTGGAATACAGAACAGTCATGTTCGGTTCCGGAGCCGGTCCCATAGTCTCCAGTGTGTGCAGGATACGATAATCGTTCTTAGTAACCATGGAACGTCCGTCTACGCCAAGACCAGCGATAGCCAGAGTAGCCCATACCGGGTCACCAGAGAACAGCTCGTTGTAAGACTGAATACGAGCAAACTTAACCATACGCAGCTTCATTACGAAGTGGTCAATGATCTCCTGAGCCTGGGTCTCGTTGATAACGCCATTCTCAAGGTCTCTCTGCATATAAATATCAATGAAAGTGGATACACGTCCGATGGACATTGCAGCACCGTTCTGAGTCTTGATAGCTGCTAAGTATCCGAAGTACAGCCACTGAACTGCTTCCTGAGCGGTCTTAGCCGGCTCGGAAATATCGAAGCCATAGCTTGCAGCCATAACCTTCATATCCTTCAGTGCTCTGATCTGATCAGCCAGCTCTTCTCTCTGACGGATTACATCATCAGTCATAGTACCATCGCCGCAGTTAGCCAGATCCTTCTGCTTCTCAGCAACAAGGAAGTCAATTCCGTACAGAGCGATACGACGATAGTCGCCTACGATACGGCCACGGCCGTAGGTATCCGGCAGACCAGTAATGATCTTGTTCTTACGTGCAGCACGAATCTCTGGTGTATATGCATCAAATACGCCCTGATTGTGGGTCTTGTGATATACAGTGAAGATCTTGTGCAGCTCTGGGCTTGGAGTATATCCGTACATCTCGCAGGACTCCTCTGCCATTCTGATACCGCCGTAAGGCATGAATGCTCTCTTTAAAGGCTTATCAGTCTGAAGACCTACAACCTTCTCAAGATCCTTATCCAGGTATCCCGGGCCATGGGATGTGATGCTGGAAACGATATCGGTATCCATATCCAGTACGCCGCCCTTTGCTCTAGCCTGCTTATTTAACTCCTGCAGCTCTCCCCAAAGCTTATCTGTAGCCTCAGTAGCATCTGCAAGGAAGGATGCATCTCCATCATATGGAGTATAGTTGTTCTGAATGAAATCGCGGGTGTTAACTTCCTCTTTCCAGAGTCTGCCCTTAAAACCAGCCCATGCTTCAAACTGTTTCATGATTAAAAAACCTCCTTTAAAATTTGCTGACACCCCCGGTCAGGGGCCCTATCATGTGCCGCATCACCCGAAACCGAATTAATGTTTTTTATTTCTTCGATTCCCGGCGATGCTGCACATCCACCTGTCGCCGTTTGTGTCTTAACCTTTGGTCTGACATTATAATAGCATATCCCCTAAAATCTTACAAGCAGACAAATGCGTTTCTTTGCACTTTTTTCAATACATCGGGGGTGCAGCCCGGTAGGTTATGAAACCAGTAGGAATGCAACCCGGTAGTTCAACATGCGCGGTTCGCCGATTGTTTTGTCGGCTTCTCTTTTCCGCAGGTACCTGTTACGTTACTTATTTTCTTACTCTATTTTGAAAGTCCTGCTACAACGTTCAGCCTCGTAAAAGCAACTCGTCTCACCGCTAATTCAGGTTACGATATTTTCCCGGTAGAAGATGTCAACGATAGATGTTAATGATTGTTCTAATAAAGCGTGCTTCTGTTTTTGTTTTTCAAACGTAGTGATCTTTTATTCTGTCAGGCTGCATAGATTGAACATACTATTAAGTAAATCTTCGTATTGCTCGGTGCAGCACTTTTCGAAGCGTTCCATATTTTCTGGGCAGTATTCGATTTCTTTTGAGAAGCGCCGTACTAATTCAATGCGATCTTGCTGTGTATAAACACCATTTTCCTGAAAACACTGTAAGTCCATAAGAAATAGTAGGCAAATGGAGGCAGCCGCAAACAGAATTTTTGCTTCAATCTGACCATCAAATAAAATCTCTGGATAATAGCGATAAACTAAGTACACTGCAATATGCTCGTACTCGTATAAGCGATTCTCGCCCTTCATGAATTGAATGAACTCTGCTGCTTTATCAACATCTATTAAACTATCAATGTTTTGTTCAAGCTCTTTCATCATGGACGGCCATGTTTCGTCAAGTGACTCCATTCCGCCAAAAAAGCGAATCAAAAATAATGCACTGCTTTTTAGTGTATTCGTGCTTGGCTTTGCATTATAGTCTAATTTCGGAATAGATTCTGGATCGTCCCACTCCAAGATTGGAACTGTCAGAAGCAACATTTCATCTGCGTATGGCAGCTGCAAAAGCAGTCTCTTTAGGCGTGCGCCGATATTTTTTTTACGGTTTTGTAGAATTGTGAAGATTGCTTTTCGTTCTTCAAGCATCTGCTCACATTCTTCGGATTCATCGTCTAATAGGTCAGAAGCATCTGTATGTACTTCTTCCACAAATGTAAGCGGCTTACTGTCAGAAAATAAAAGTCTCTCTGCCTCTTCACAGCATAGTCCCAGACCTACTTCCGTGTAATCGCCAAACCAATTATAAAACCTTGGATGCTCACGGCAGATATCGCAAAGTCTGTCTTCTCCCAGATTGATAAAAATATCGCATAAATTTTCTTTATTTAAAAATGGACAGCGATTGTTTTTTAATTTAAAGAAATATTCTCCCGGTTCGCTGCCAATCTCGCGGCGCAAGCGATCTCCAAATGCACCTTTTTCTGCAAGATACCCTTGCGCTGTTGTCTCATCAACTTCGATTTCCCATCCGGCACAGCAGGTATCTGTACAGGCCGAACCAATACACTTAAATTGATCAAAAAATGATGGTTTGTGGTATTTCATGCCGAACTCCTTTTACTATAAAATAGTTTGCACTTAATTTAAAAATGGTCCGCAACCAAATGTCGGATACGGACCATACTATCTATTACAGTGGCAAACTCTCTACAGCTGCGCGCTCTACCGGCAGACACTCCTTATATCTCTGAATGAACGCATCAAATCCAGCTACATCTTCTGCATTTGGCTCCATGCGAACACCAGTCTCACCGTGGAATACTTCTTCTGAAAGGAACGCATCTAATGGCTGGTTTTCTTTCTTATTAAGCATATATGAAGCAAGCAGTGCAATTCCCCATGCACCACCTTCTCCTGCTGTCTCCATCAATGATACAGGTGCATTGATTGCTGCTGCCATTATACGCTGTCCAACACCCTTTGTCTTGAACAGACCGCCATGACCGTAGATATTGTCAAGCTTTACGCCCTCTTCCTTAAACAGAATATCAAGACCTACCTTTAATGCGCCAAGAGAGGTGTACAGATGAGTTCTCATGAAGTTTGCAAGTGTAAACTTGCTGTCTGGTGTACGCACAAACAGCGGACGGCCCTCTTCAAAGCCTGTGATGCTTTCTCCTGAGAAATAGTTATATGCCATCAGACCGCCGCAGTCAACATCGCCCTCAAGTGCCTTATTATACAGTACTGAGAAGAGCTGATTCATATCAACCGGAACACCAAGCGCCTGCTGAAACTCCTTAAAGATTCCTACCCATGCATTCAGGTCAGAGGTACAGTTATTGCAGTGAGCCATTGCTACCGGAAGACCATCTGGTGTTGTTACCATATCGATTTCCTCGTGAACCTTCTTTAATGTCTCGTTCTCGTCCATGACAACCATTGCAAATACAGATGTTCCTGCTGATACATTTCCTGTATGTACAGTTACACTATTTGTTGCTACCATACCAGTTCCGGCATCACCTTCCGGCGGACACATTGGAATACCAGCTTCAAGCTCACCGCTTGGATCTAAGAGCTTTGCACCCTCTTGTGTCAAATTACCGGCTGGCTCTCCTGCTACAAGTACCTGCGGTAAAATGTCACGCAACTTCCAGGAATATCCCTTCGGTGCAATGAGCTTATCAAAGGTTTCAACCATGTTCTGATCGTAATCCTTTGTCTTGCTGTCAATAGGGAACATACCAGATGCCTCTCCGACGCCAAGTACTCTCTTTCCAGTTAACTTCCAGTGAACATAACCTGCCAGTGTGGACAAATAGTCAATGCGTGGAAGATGCTCCTCACCATTTAAAATGGCCTGATACAGATGAGCAATGCTCCAACGCTGCGGAATATTAAATGAAAATGCAGCTGTCAGCTGTTTTGCTGCCTGCTCAGTAATTGTATTTCTCCAGGTACGGAACGGAACCATCAGTGTTCCTTCCTTATCAAATACCATGTAGCCGTGCATCATTGCTGAAAATCCTATTGCACCAATTTTTTTCAAGCTGGCACCGCACTGTGACTTAACGTCTGCTGCCAGCTTTGCATATGCATCCTGCAATCCGCTCCAGATATCCTCAAGAGTATACGTCCAGATTCCGTTCTCCAGACGATTTTCCCAGTCATGTGCTCCCTGTGCGATTGGAGTATTCTCCTCATTTGTCAGCACTGCCTTGATTCTTGTTGAGCCAAACTCAATACCAAGAATGGTCTTTCCAGCCTCTACGGCCTCTCTCATTTTTACTGAATCCATAATAGACCTCATTTCTGCGTTTAGTACGCTTTTCAGAAAGTACAGCTTTCTGTTTTTTCAAGATTTTTACTGCTTGTCCAGTATACCATACCGCTGACAGAAATACAACTTTGACTTTTCTTACAATTTTACATAATAGAGGAATGCTCGCAGTTTTGACCATGCCGTCTCATCCCAGTCATGGTCGATCTCGATCTCATATAACTTAACCTAGGGGCAAGCCCCTAGGGTTCCATTGACGGAGTTCTAGTACCTGCGTACATCTCAAGGACTTTTTCATTAGAGGCAGGACATATCTTATCGATTCTTGGGCCAAATGGTATCGGAAAAACAACTCTTTTAAAATGCATGATCGGTCTTCTTTCATGGAGCAGCGGTCATTCGCTTTTAAACGGTCAGTACATTCAGCAATTAAAGGCTAAGGAAATCTGGAACACGATATCCTATATTCCGCAGACACATGGCTTTTCTTTCTCCTACACCGGCTTGGAAATGGTCATGATGGGCCGAAGCTCACACCTTGGCCTCTTTGAGCAGCCGGGCACAAAGGAGATTGAGATGGCAGAGGCGATGATGGAAAAGACTGGAATCACGCATCTTTCCTCAAAGGATTGTAACCGCATGAGCGGCGGTGAATTGCAGATGAGGCATTTATGATGAACAGAAATGGGGACCGATTCTATGGGAAGGCAGCAGATATCTTGAATGAGGAAAATATTTCCAAGTCGTTTGATGTAAATGTCATCGTGGATGAGGTCATGTACAATGACCGTAAGCTGAGAAGCATTATTCCTGTGTCGCTTACTGAATAAAACTCTTGCAAGTTCCAAGACTTATAGGGTACAATAATGAATAGTATAAAATTACGATTATGCTGAATAGCAAATAGAAGGGAGATTTGTTTTTATGGCTGGCGTATTTACAGTGGAACAACTGCGTCCGATCAAGGATGGAATGACCATCTCTCGCGATGCTAAGATGGGACAGACAACTGCGGTTACATTCTTTTCTCTTGGCAAGGATACGTCCATCAGTCAGGAGCGCTATGATGTAACTTCCATTTACATTGGTGCAAAAGGAACTGCTGATTTTCTTATTGGAGATCAGGCAAAAAAGGTGCCTGTATCAGACGGCGCCTGTCTTATCGTTCCGGGCGGCACCCTCTGCGGTGTTGAAACTGCTACCGGAACCGTTTATACAGAAATTATTATGAAAAAGGAGACAAACATGAACAGTATTGTAAAATCTGGAGAAGTAATGAAGTTAAAGGATTTAATTTCTTATGAGGAGGGAAGCATCGCAAATTTAGACGTCGTAAGCAACGGCACCATGAAGTTTGTGCTGATGGCATTCGATGAGGGAACTGGTCTGACACCACATCGTGCACCAGGCAACGCAATCATCTTCGCACTCGAAGGAAAGGCTACTATCGGTTACGAGGGCAAGGATTACACTCTGTCCGCAGGTGAAAACTTCCGTTTCGATAAGAATGGTCTGCACAGCGTTACCGCTCAGGGCAAGTTTAAGATGGCTCTGCTGCTCGTTCTTGAGTAATCACATTTAAATACAGCTTAAAAACCTCCCGGAAGAAATTTTCTTCCGAGAGGTTTTTTGCTGTTGATACATTCATAAAACTACCGAGTAGTCACCGTCGCTGCCAACGCCGGCAGCACATATTTCCACTCCATATCGCTTGCCAGATAAAACTTTGTATAGCACGGCTGGTTGTAGCAGTTATTCTGCCATGCCACGCCGACGCGGTACTGAATGTCATGAAGCAGCGTAAACAATTTATGTGCTGACAGATCGGTGTTTGTGTAGATACGCACTGCACTGCTGTCTTCGAGGCGCAGAATAATTTCGTCACGGTAATCACCGAAAATATCTGCGACAAGACAAGGATTTCCCTTTGTGCCGTTGTTTGTAAGCGTCCCCTGTGGGTCAAGCATAATGCCATGTGTGTTATCGTTAATAATACCAGTCTGCTTTTTGCGTTCCATATAGTCAACACCGTCAATGATCTGCGTTGTCATATCAGAAGCCCAGTGGATATTCGCATTTGTTCCAAGGCGCTTTACATCAAGCTTGTTTCCATTGCAATCAAATGTGTCCTTTACCCACACCTGAAGACCGCGCACACCCGGTACGACATCTCCTATCATGCAGCGTCCAAGATCTTCTTCTGCATATTCACCAAAGAATACCTTTCCAGTAAGTGCATCGCGAAGCGCAAATCCATACGGTGCTGCCTTTGCACCCTCGAACACATTAAAGATCTGGTAGCCCGGCAAATCCGGATTGATTCTTGCGACATGCATTGCATCACCGTGACCAAGCTTTGCAAGACGTCCATCTGGCAGGTGATCATAGCTTGAATATAAAAGACTGCCATCATGGTCAATCACAGCTGCACCATAGATAATCTCCTGGCAGCCATCACCATCCACATCTGCTACTGAAAGGCTGTGATCTCCCTGTCCTGCAAACTTTCCATAAACAGGATCTAAACCTTCTTTTTCATGTGCATTATCATTAAATGGATTGCTCATTGGCACATGACCAGAATCTGCCATGAATCGTTTTGCAAAGTGACCGTCCTTAAAATCATAAGCTGTCACAGTGCTTCTTGTGTAGTAGCCTCTGCATATGATAACAGATGGATGTTCACCGTCTAAATACGCAACACCAGATAAGAAACGATCTACACGGTTGCACGGTTCAATTCTTCTCATTGCATAATCGCCCCACATCAGGCCGTCATCGCCTCTTGGCACTGGAAAATCAATTGTCTCAAGCTCTTTTCCATCACCGCCAAACATAGTCAGATATTCCGGACCATCATAGATAAAGCCCTCAAATGCTTCAAGATGATTCTTATCGCTTCTTGACGGTGCAAATTCATATATAAAGTAAGAAACAAGCTCTTTTGCATCCTCGCGGCTAAGCGGATAATGATACTTAACAGGAATACCAAAGCACTCCTCAAGTGTCGCAGGCCAGCGTCCAGATACAACCTCCGGGTGACTGCTCCAGCCCATAAACATCTCTACAAGATGCTCTTTATAATCAGCTGCTGTACACACATAATTGTCCTGATTTGTCACACCATTTTTCACATCGCGCTCTGGAAGTGTAATGTACTCCTCTGCCACTGTGCCGTCTGCTGCAAAACGAGTCACCTTTGTACCTGGTGCAGTCTTTACGCACATTTCTGCCTTGCCGTCACCGTCAAAATCGTACACCATAAATTGCGTGTAGTGCGCTCCTGAGCGGATATTTGGTCCCATATCGACACGCCATAAAAGTGTACCGTCCAGTCGATAGCAGTCAATGTAGCAATTTCCGGTATAACCGCGATGAGAAACATCATGTGCATTTGACGGATCCCACTTTACGATATACTCTAACTCGCCGTCTCCGTCTACATCACCAATACTCATATCATTTGCGCTGTAGGTGTAAGGCTGACCCTCTGGATACATCTCCCCCTTCGGTGATCGGCCATCAGCTGGCTTATTCATTGGAATATCAATGTAATTGTTTTCCCACACAAAAACTTTCTTACAGCGTTCTCCCTCTTTGCCGTCAATAATTGGTGCAACACTATATGTATCCTGCAAGGTTCCATCTGTATCAAGGTAGTTAGTGCTGTCTGTAACGACTGCAATTTTGTTTTCACCGCGGTATACAGCATAATCAGCACCTGTAAGTCCTGTATCGCTGTAGCCGCGCACCTCGTCAATAAACATACGCCAGCCAACATACACGCCTTCGTCTGTCTTAACGGCAATAAGACCTCTGTTTAATTTTTCAAGCTGCTCATGAAAAACTGCCTTAAGAGGTGTCTCAACGAGATTACTCATCTCATACTCAGTTTCATTCTTTACAGCTGCTACCTTTAAATAATGCGGCACATGCGTTGCCTTCTTTAAGACAAAGCTGCACTCTTTTGTATCGCCCACAAGCTGATACTTCATGGTCGAAATATCTTTATCGGCCCAGTAAACATGATACTTTTCGGCTCCCTCTGCCGGTTCCCAGGCAATTTCTACACAGTCATTATAGACCTCTTTTACTGTTGCATTCATAACGTTCTCCCTTTCTTTATCAAAGCGCGACGAACATATTTTGTGCCAGCTCTGCTTTCACCTTATCCAGCTTGTCATCACGCTCATATGAACGAATCAATCCTGCAAGAAGTCCGGCAAATGCCTTTGCACCTGCCTGCTGTAAATGTGCATTGTCCTTTTTTCCGTCTGGATAGCCTTCATATGCTCCCTGATCTAACCACATAAACAGCTTCTTAGAACCCTCACTTCCAACAGTATTTAAATAATCTGCAGTTGCTTTTCCCAGATCAAGCACAGGAAGATCATACTTATCCCCCATCTCAAGCATCTTATCACGATACTCTGGAAAGCTTACGCTAAACTTGCCATCCGGCGTATCATCACAATCTCTCATTGCGATTGCTGTCACAAGAACTGGCTGTGCGCCACACTCCTTTGCTACATTTATATAGCGAAGCAGATATTCCTCATACTGCTTGGGCGTAACATAACGCTCCTCTTTTTCCTTGTTTGCATCGTTATGCGCAAACTGCATGAACAGATAGTCACCTGACTTGATCGCCTTTTTTAAATCATCAAGGCGGCCCTCATCAAAGTAGCTTCTGCTGCTTCTTCCTGCCATTGCACGGTTATCAATAAACAAGCCATCTGTCTCATAAATAATTGACTGGTCAAAATCAGAAGCACTCTTTTTGCCATATCCCATCCAGTCACAGCCATCCTGATTCATCTTTTGTTCTGTATCTTTAAAATAGGTGTGCAGCATCTGACCCCAGCCGGTAATCGGCTTTACAGGTGTCTTATAACTTTGTACGGTAGAATCTCCTGCTAAGTAAATTGTAAATTTTTTCATTTTTGCGCTCCATTTTTCAAAAATTTCTAAGTTACAGTTCTTTTACAACAACATCCTTCAGGCTTCTCTTCGGAACATAATGAACCTGATTTTCGTCACGATAATATTTGATATCGTCGTTTTTTACCTCAACCATCTTTACTTCTTCAACTGGAACGCCAAGTGCGATTACCATTGAAATTGCATACTTCTCTGGATCTAATCCAAAGATTTCCATAAGCTCGGTGCGCTTGATATTCATTAACATGCAGCCGCCGTAGCCCATATCTCTTGCGCCAAGGAAAATGGTCTGTGCCACGATTCCTTCGTCAACGGTCTGATTCTTCTGAAGGCTCAAATCACGCAAAATCAAAATATAGCCTGTCGGACGCTCTCCCTCTGCCGGGCCGTCCCAGTCACTTAAATAGCCTGCCCATGCCAGATTTTTGTAAATCTCTGCATTCATCTTCTCATCTGCGCAAAGTGCAAAGCGGATATACTGACGATTTCCACCGCATGGTGTGATACGGCCTAACTCAGCTAACTCCTCAAGTTCCTGCATAGTCATTTTTTTACTCTGATCAAAGCGGCGATATGAACGTGCGCCAGCTACTAAATCGTGAAATTTCTGTGTCATAATTATTTTTCTCCTTTACGCTTTATGGAATCCACTTTCATCAAGCCCTGCCAAAAGCTTTTCTAACTCTTCCATTGTCTTTGGCAGATCCTCGCGAATATAGCGAAGTGCCGTGATTATATTTAAACACCACTGTGAAGTGAAGTTTGTCGTAATCCATGGAATCTCGTGAAGCACTTCTTTATTTCCTGCATCAAATATGTCATGCGCCAAAAAGCCCTCTGTATTATTATGAGTGCAAAGTGCATGAAGAAGAATCTTCCATGTAGTCTGTGCCAGCCACTTATCGTGCAGACGAGCTGCTCCATATGCTGCAAGTCCTGATGCCATAAATGGAAGGCTAAACTCTCTGTTTCCAATAAGACCATTTGATTCTTCTAGCTGCTTTTCCTTTGGCAGATAGTAGAAGCGGCCATGCTCTGCTAACATATCCTTCCATTCTTCATCACCAAGCAAATCGGCAATCTCTATCCACACCTGAATAGCACCCATGCACACCTGCAGATGACTTCCTCCGTTTGTGCGCTCTCCTATATAACGAAGATGGCTGTCCTTCGGATCATATTCAAAATCCGGACCCGAGGTAAGACGAAGCGGCAGCGCCTTTAAATCATCAATACCAATCTGAATCTTATTTCTGTATGTGTCATCGTTAAATCGCTCCCACTGTGTCATCCAGTCAGAACAAAAACTCGACCAGTCTGGTCCTGAACGCGCATGTGCCGGTGCATTCATCTTATCTTTGTCAAAGAAGAAACGAAGCGGATCTGTCGTAACAATTGCCTCATCAGCATCCTTTACATCATCAAAAACATCACCAAGACGCATATCACCTGTCAGGTAGTAATAGAAACGATGATGACCTGCCATTGCAATACGAGCCTCCTTGCATGAACAGCCCCAGTGGCGCACATTATGACGAGAACCAAGACCTTTAAGCGGACCAAAATGATAGATATCAACCTCAGAACAATGACGGCTCATTGCCTCTGCCATCGTAAAAATATCTTCTCTTCCGCTTCTCATAAAGGCTAACCACAGCCACAGCGTTGGAACTAGCTCTGTATTCTGCCATGCGTAGCCGCCCATATCGTAGCGCCAGCTATGGCGGAATGGGTCATAAGTATGCATGATATCTCCATAATTAAACATGCCGTACCAGCTGCGCACCTCTACCTCGTTTTTATAAAAATCAAACGCCTTATCAAGCTGTTCTTCTAAGAAGCGCTCTACCTGTGTTTTTTTGGATGGAAGACTCCACTCACCAAATGCCTGCAGCTTTTCATATACAGATGGATCTGCTACATATACAGGCGGCTTTTGAACACTGTCTGAAAAACGCTTTAATGCATCGCCATCAGATACTGCGTTATTAGAAAGCTCGATAGAGAAATTGTTAGTATTTCCAATACCGTAAGCAGATGCACCAACTACATCGAAGCCCTCATAATAAGTCTGGGAATAGCCCTGATCGGCATAATGGCGAAAATCCATTGCCTCAACCTGTGGGCACCACAGCCAGAAAATCACCTCTGCATTGTCTTGATCAAGATCACCAGCCTCAACTGCTGACGGATATTTCTGCCAGAAATCTTTTGAGGAAAGAGAGAAGCTTCCGCTCTCATCAGCAATATTTACGCTGCCCGGTGCTCTCATGCCATGAAGTCCCTCTATATAGCAGCAGTCTGGATTTACGATCTTCTTTTTAATAGAAAAATGTGTTGCGCTGTCCTGACAAAGCACGTAACGGCTCCAGATCGGCATATGCTTAGATGCTTCTATTGCAGTTGCGGCAGCCTGATCATTATCTGCATCAAGATAAAGCATCTGTCCCTTTGTCTGTGCATCATAAATCTCTGGCGCTACTCTTGGACGCCAGCTAAGAAGCTCAGTCATCTCCTCATGAAAACTTCCATGATCAGTACCAAAACGAATGTGACGGTTATACATTTCACCCTTCATTGGACGATGGAAACGCACACCAAGACCTTTAAGAAAATCCTTCTTCTCATCACCATCAAACAAAAATGTATGCTCAAAATCAATCTTTGGGCTATTAAGATAAATAATCTCGCGAATGACAAATGGCAGCACACGGCGATCATTTGCATGACTTACATGAGTTCCTCTTAAACAAAAGGTTACGCGAACTGGTCCCTGCTCCTCAATAGAAACAGACTCAATCTCTCCTGTGTACGGCACTGTTTTTTGAATCAATACACCGTCTTTCACACTTCTTTCTTCTAGCTGCAGCACCAGATCCGCATCCGTCACCTGAACACGTCCATCCACTGTTACATCGCAAAGAATCACATTTTTATTCTTTGGCACAGTCGCGTGAACACAGCCTGCGTCAACTATATACGCATCTTCCTCTTCTTTTACAAAAAGTGATGGCTCCATATCCTTTTTGCTGCTTACGTCTTCATTTACAGGAATAACCTCAAAGATTTCACCATTTTTGCTGTCTGCGGTATGAGCTGTCCACTTTACTGAACCATCCGGCCAGTATGCTGTTATTCTTGACTGAGACGGCACTATTTTATTTTTTGTACTGTCTTTTGCGTACACATTAAAGGAAGCATCCTTCGATACAGCACCTTTCTCCCACATGCAGCCCCATGTTGTATAGCCATACGCTTTTCTGTTTTCCATCAGATGAAGTGTCATTGACTGAACTGTCTGCTCCTTCATTTCCATGTTTTTCATGTCCTCCATGTTCTTTTGCCCCATTTTTCTTTCTTTTTCACACGTACCTCACATATGCTATTTTTTGACAATTTGCATTTTGTAAGGCGTTTATTCACCAAAAAACAAAATAAGGGACACCCGGCTAAAACCAGGTGTCCCCAATACCGCTTTGGTATCACACCATTGACGGTTTTCTTATTTTATTTTTAATTACTCAGCCTGGCTGGAAGCTTCCTCAGTAGCTGCTTCCTCAGTAGCTGCCTCCTCAGTAGCTGCCTCTGTATTCTCATCAGCCTCAGCGGTTTCCTGATCTGCTGCATATGCCTCGTTAACCTCAGCAATCAGATCATTTCCACCCTTATTTGCCCAGTCATCCCAAGCATCCTGCAGACCCTGCTCATCGATAACGCCACAGATATACTGTGTTCTTGCCTCAGACAGGATGTTGTCAAGGTCAGCGCCATACTTGGAGTAAGTCTCGGAACCAGACAGGTAAGCAAGTGCCGGATTGGTAACTGCTACCGGACGTGTTCTCTGCTCGTAGCACTCGGTCAGAGCATCATCTCTCTCAGTTGGCTTCAGAGGCTTCTTATCTTCCGGATATCCTGGGATGTAAGCAACCATCTGGTTCAAACCAAGGTTTGGTCTATCACTTGTCTCTCCTTCGATAGTCTCAATCTGTCCATCCTCAGTCCAGTTATAGGTAACGCCCTCAAGACCGTAATCAGCTAAGATAAGCATATCATAATCATTTAACTTATCAAGGAATGTCAGAGCATTGATAACATCTTCCTCAGTCTTAGCACCATCGGTGGTGATCAGATAGTATCCGTTGTAACCGGAAGTAGCAAGAGTCTTGCCATTGATCGGTCCTAACAGGTTCATAGATGCGAACTCATCTGGATTGGTAACAGACTTAACGTCGTTGTTTACGAAGTAGTCCCAAATACGGCGGCCGCCATCCATAACGTCGATGTAAACACCGTTCTGACCCTTCTTGCAGCCGTTTGACCACTCAGAAGTATCAATAGTTACCCAATCTGGGCTCATTAAACCATCATCATAAACCTTCTTTAACCAGTCGATTGCTTCCTTGTACTCAGCAGTCTGATGTACCGGAACAAGCTGACCGTCCTGCTCTACCCAGCCGTTTCCACAGCCAAACCAAGTCTGAACTATATCAAACGGTCCTGTGTACTTGGTCATTTCCATACCGTAGGTATCATCTACATTGTTTCCATCCGGATCGTTATAGGTGAAAGCATACAGCATATCATAAACATCCTGAATAGTCTCTGGAGTACCAAGACCTAACTTATCAGCCCAGTCCTGACGATAGGAGAAGCCGTAACGTCCAAGTTCACGTACACGCGGGATACCGATAACCTCTCCGCCTACAGTCAGACCCTTTAAGGTTTCCTTGTTAACCTGAGACAGATTCGGGAACTTCTCGCTGTCATCAAGATACTCGGACAGATCCCAGAATGCACCTTCCTCAGCTGCAGATACGATCGTACCGTTCATGGATCCACCACAGGTGATGATCATTGGCATGTTATCGAAGTCCATAAGAGTGGTTCCAATAACCTGATCATATGCACCATTATCTCCCCACTTGATATCAAAGTTAAATCCAGTGTAATCCTCAACCATCTGGATAACCTGATCAGAACCCTCGTTCTTTAAGCTCTTACCAGCGTTGTACTCTGGTACAAGTAAAGTAACGGTTGGCTTCTCATCTGCAAATGCCATAGACGGAAGCATTGTTGCTGCCATTGCTGCTGCCATACCAGCTGCTACAAATTTCTTATTCATTTTTTAAACCCTCCTGGAATAAATATTCTGACAGTGTCCGAAGCTGCACTTTTTACAGGCAGCTTTCGGTCGCCATCTATGAAAGATGATCTGCGAAATTTTCGCGCTCATTATCACTTCTTTTTATTAGCCCTTAACTGCACCTACCATAACACCCTGTGTAAAGAACTTCTGGATGAATGGGTAAACACAAAGAATCGGGACAGTTGCAACTACAGTAGATGCCATACGAACTGCCTTAGACGGCGGTGCTCCATTGGAACCCCAGTCCATCAGCTCATCTGTCTCTGCCTGCTGTGCCTGCTGCATAACCTCACGCAGTACCTGCTGTACAACCTTCATGTTAACATTATCAATATACAGCAGTGAGTTGAAGTACGCATTCCAGTGTCCTACTGCGTAGAACAGACCTACGGAAGCCAAAACCGGCTTGGAAAGAGGAAGAACAACCTTAAGGAAAATGGTAAGGTCAGATGCACCATCGATGTGTGATGCCTCCTCAAGCTCCTTTGGAAGACCCTGGAAATAGTTCTTGATAATAATCATGTTGAATGCACTGATTGCACCTGGCAGCCACAGTGCCCAATATGTATTACGAAGATGAAGAATATTTACAACTAAGATGTAGCTTGGTACCATACCACCGCCAAACAGCATCGTAACGATAACCATGTTTGTGATACCGTTTCTCCAACGGAAGTCGGAACGTGCCAGAGGATATGCAAGTGTGGTACTCATAAACATATTGATAAAAGTACCAACTGCTGTTACAAGCAGAGAGTTTGCAAGACCTCTAAAAATAGAACCATCTTTTACAATGTAAGAATATGCATTGGTAGAAAATACTGTCGGGAACAGGAAGAAGGACTTTTCAGTCAGCTCCTGCTCTGTCGCGAAGGAACCAGCCAGTACATATAAAAACGGGATAACGGTTGCTATGGCAAAAAGTGCTACAAACACATACAGAAGAACCTGTACAAATGCATCACCAGGCGACCGCTTAATTCTGTTTGCTCTTGAAATATTGTTAGCCATCGCTTTTGCCTCCTTAATAGAATCCGCTCTCACCACAGAGCTTTGCAATCTTATTTGCACTTAAAACAAGAATCAAACTGACAATAGACTTAAAGAGTCCTGCTGCAGCTGATACAGAATACTGGCCACTTACAATACCTCTCTCATAAATGTAGGTATCAAATACCTGTGCCCTAGAAGCATTCAAATCGTTCTTCATCAGGTAAATCTGCTCGAAACCTGTGTTTAAGATACTTCCGCACTTCATAATCAGCATGATAACAACTGTACCACGGATTGCCGGAAGTGTGATATGCCACATCAGTCTCCATCTGCCTGCACCATCTACACGTGCTGCCTCATACAGCTGCATGTCAACACCGGAAAGTGCTGCTAAGAAAATGATAGTACCGTAACCAGTCTCCTTCCAGATACTCTGTCCTACAATCAATTGATTGAAGTACTTCGGATCGGTCAGAATCTTCGGTGCCCCATCACCCATAAACATCTCCATTAACTGGTAAACAGCACCGTCATTAGAGTTAAACAGCTGCTGTGTTAAAGATGCAACAATAACTAAGGATACGAAGTGAGGAATGTAAACCAGTGTCTGTGAAATACGCTTAAACGGCATACATCTTAACTCATTAAGCATCAATGAAAGAATAATCGGTGCTGGGAAAAACAATGCCAGACTCAATAATGAGATGGACAATGTATTTCTAAACAGCGACCAGAAACTAACTGTTTTACTTGTAAAGAATTCCTTAAAATTATCCAGTCCTACAAATTCACTGTAGATGAAACTGGAAAAGATGCCTGAATGACCACGAATACGTAACTTGTAATTCTGAAATGCCATTACCAGGCCGCCCATAGGCAGATAACAGAAAATGATCATCCAGATAACGCCTGGAAGAACCATCAGATACAGCCACTTATGACGCTTCATGTCAGTGATCAGCGGAGTCTTCTTATGCTGATAGGCTGATGTGTTATTTTTCTTACCCATGATTTTTCTCCTTCCTTCTTTTCTACTCCGATCCTTTTAGAGTGCATTCTATGCATTTACGACCAAGTTTTTTTATAAACTTTGATTTTCAAAGATGATATCTGCTGCACACGGATGGTGTATTTTCATTGTCGATATTATATAATACTTTGCTTATTTTTTCAATAGTTTTTTTACTTTTTGTTCCAAAAATTTTATTTTTTTTCTATTTTTTGTTAAAAATTTATCATTTGTCATTGGGTAGAACAAACAAATTTTGGATGTCTATTCAATTTATTTTTAGTTCGTAGCAAAAACGACCATTTATGTGAATAGACGCTTTTTGAGCTATATTCTTTTAATTTTCAAAGTTATAAACTTTAAGCTTTGAATACTCTCCTATCATCGGTGCAAGCTGTCTAAATCCAATTTTTCCACCTTCTAAGCATGGACCATATGTTGTTCCATCATCGTTGAAATTGAATACTTCTAAGTCATTGACAAAGAACCGCACCTGATTCTCATATTTTAAAAGACCAAGCTTATATGGTTTGGATGCGTCTGCAACGTCTGGAATAGGATCAGCGCCCTGCGCAACAAGATAAAATCCATAGCTCTTTCTTAAGTTGCATGTGTGGAAACTTCTCTCATCTGGCTCTTTTCTTCTGAAATAAGATACATGGAAGGCATTTATATCTCCGTGATGATAAAGCGGATACTCTCCTGTTCTTGGCTGAAGTGATTCATCAAAGAGGTCTTCTCCATTTCTTCCCTTTGCAGCAAAGAAAAGGATTGCAAGTCCTGGCTCCTTTAATGGCTGAAACTCCCATTCAATGTAAACATTGGATGGAAAATCCTTCGGACACCATAAAACGTAGTTTGCCTTCTGACCCTGCGCAGCACTTAAGCCGTTTTCCATGCGAAGCTTGCCCTCAGGAAATGAAATATTAGCTGTACCTTCAAGCACAAAGCCTTCGATGTCAGACTCGGATGCAAGTGGGTTGTTGTAAATTAGTTTTGGAGTTTCTGTGATTCCATACTTTGTAAATTCCATGGTAGATATTCCTTTCTTTTTTATTGTATTGTAACCCAAGAGGTTATCGAAGGGGACCTAAGCGAAGTGTTTGTCGGCCACCCATTTACGTAACTAGTTATCAATTTCAGCAGTAGCACTCTTCTCGGAAGCAATACTAGTTACTGCTTCTTTCAAATGAACACTCTGTTGTCCAACATGTTGTTTCCAAACGGTCGTCTCCTCTTCCTCTGCCAAAAGAAGATTGATTACCGATGCGCTAAAGATATCCTGCGGCAACTGTCCCTTAAACTCTGGATTAGCAGTCGTGTCTGCCTCTTTTTGATACCAGCCGTCTGGTTCCATTGCCCAGAAGCAACTCTTTCCCGGTGCGCTAAATGTATCGAGTGCAGTGAAACGAATACGATCTGTATATACCTCATGCAAAAAGGCTATGCGCTTTGGTTCGTAGGATGACGAAAGCTTACCTTTTTGAACTTGTTTCCATGTACCGTCTAACCATGCCTCGATAAGATAGCTGCGAAGCTCACCCTCATGTTCACGATGATTTTGACGCGGCATATAGAGTATACCAGAAATGTCATGTTTTTGTGGTGTCTGAATAATGAAGGAATACGGATAGCCACCCGTAAGCTGCACAAAGGTCTGCGGATTTCCATCAAGACAGGCAGATAATGAATCATTATCTATCTTTGCACCTAGTTCTTTCATTACATTATTCATCTCAAACAGCGATGATAATTGTTTCCATGATACTTGTCCCTGCGGTTCAAAAGCATCGCTCTTCATATAAGAAAGGATACTTTTCTTTAGGGCTGCAGCCTGTGGGGTATCCTGTTCAAGATTTATGGAAGTCATCATAAGATGGCCAGTTCCTACCTGACACTCAAAAAGAAGGCTCATCTTGTCGTTTCTGTTCCATTCGTCAATCGGCTGAACAAGGTTTGTAATGCAATCGCAGCCAAGTTTTTCTACTCGAAGGCCTCTTGCATTTTCAATTAAGCTCTGCCACTGCCATCCGCCGTCAGCAGTTGTTGGAAATGATGCAAATGCCGGATGTGCATTTTGAATTATCATGCCCATGCCGCGCGCCCAAGTCGGTCCCATCTGCGAGTTCCAGAAGGATGGATTAAAGCGAACAGGCGGACAATCATATGAAGTATCCTCATATGGCAGTTCAAACAATACACGCTTTCCTTCATTAAGAAGTGTTTCGGCGTGGAAGCGGTCTGATGTGATGAAAACTGCTTCGTGCGTATCAGACTCTGCTTTTGACCCGTCTGGTGTAGAAACTGGGTTTAATTTGCTGCTGTCAAATATCCAAAGTGGCCAGGTATTCTCCACTATCCTTCCATTTACCTTCATGCTTACGCGCAATGTATAAACACGATTTGGCTCTATATCTTCCATATTCAAGTAAATGCAGCCGGCAGACTGATTTTTCTCTAGCGCATAATCTCTTTGCTTTAGTGTTCCGCAAAGAACAGGCGACTGAAATACGATCTGCGTAAGTGTCTTGCCATGTTCACCGTATGTATACTCGGTAACTGGCTGCTGCTCAAGCTGCCAATGAATGCGAACAGACTGTAACGGTGCGCGACCAAAATGGCTGACCTCGATTGGGATGCTGATCGTAGCATTTTTTGCACGGTCGATGCAGTAGGACTCGATGCGCGCAAGAAGTACGGTTTCATCACAAAACTGACGCCACTCGTTTGGAGTAACATAGCCTTTTGAATCCCAGAATGGATCGAGAATACCGACAAGTGCCGTTCCCTGTCCCAAATAATCATGAAGATCAAGAAGTTCAAAACCGTATATATAAGGTGTACGCAGATTTGCTTCAAGATCTTCCTTTAACATACGAACCTGCTGCCGTCCTGAATTATAGACAAATTCCTTATTTTGCCCCAACACATTATGCGCACGCGCACTCTCACGAAAGATCTCGAAATTCCCCGGCTGCAAATATCCTGTAAATTTATCAATCACATCAAAATCCGGATAAGAGCACCACTGGCCAAGCTCATGGCATATTACAGGATAAGAGATATCTTTTAATGATTCACGGTAATCACCATCATTCCAACCGCGCGGTCCACGGATGGTTCCGCCTGGCTGTATGCCAAAGCCTGATCTATGAAAATAGACATAATCTGTTCCCGTGATTTTATCCGGCTCCATAGGATATGGCCATCCGGACTGAATGGTATAAAGATGTCTGCTGTCATATGCGCGACACTTTGATACCCAATCAGTAAGTGGCATAAGCCAGTCTCCACCCGGCTCATTGCTCGGAGACAGCATTAAAAAGGACGGATGATTGCCAAATGTATCAAGTATACGCTTTGTCTCTTCCCACAATACGTTGTTCATTTGCGCATCTGGCGCAAACACATTCCACATATCGCACTCTATCTGCAAATAGACACCAGCGCGGTCAGCTGCTTCAAATGCAGCCTCTGGCGGACAATATGAATGGCACCTGATAAAATTCATGCCCCACGTCTTCACAGTCTCCATGATTTTATCCCAGTATGCGCTGCCACAATCCGGAATGCCGCTTAACGGATAATCGCCGCCAAAATGTGTTCCTCGAAGATATGTGTTTCGCCCATTGATAACAAAATGACCGTCCTTTACCTCTGCCCTGCGAAAACCAAAGGTAACTTCTTTAGTCTGTAGTACTACTTTTGAAAACTGCGATACCATTTCTTTGCTCTGTAATGGTAATTGTGTGATGGATGATTGCATTTCTCCTTGCAGTGCATTGCTTATAGAGGACAATGTTACTATAAGGTGCTGTAAGCCCTGATCAAACTCATCCCACAGTGGTGTATCAGATGGATAATTCAGCGTAAACTCACAAATCTGGCTTCCCGGTGTGAGCACGCAGACTGCATCTGCACTAATATCGGTATGCACAGTATCTTGTACGTGAACTATACAGTTTTGAGTATGGCTTGTCTCATTTTTCAGGTGCACCTGTATAGCAGCCTGCGGCAGCTGCGCATTCACCTGAACACGCTCAATCCAAACACGATTGAATAGTTCTAAGGTAATCGCTCCTGCCACACCGTTCCATGTTGCGCCTAGCGCATCTGACACGCCATGACCATCTGGCCGATACGGCAGCTGCCAGCCATTGTCAATGCAAAGCGTAACTGTATGCTCTCCTGCTGACAATTCCCCTGTCTCATATACGTGCGGCGCACAAAGACTTACTATGCTGCCTTTGCATTCCCCATCAATCCAAAGCGTTGTCTTCCATTTTGTGTTCTCAAGCGTCAGACGGCCAACAAATCCATCTGATTTTTCAGGCACAAAAATTGTCTTCTGATACCACGCCTTTCCTGTATAGTGACGCGGCGGCTGACTCAAAAATGGCACTTTTGTTCCATTCTCCTGCGCATACGCATATTCGCCGCGCTGATACCACAGCGCATCATACAAACTTTGAACCCACGGTGTATCTTCACTGATCGCATCACCATAGCCCTGCGCCTGCAGACATCCAGGCAGCGTGATCGTATGTGTCAGTCTTCGTTTTTCCCAGTGCTCGGCAAAGCCTCTGTCCTCTTTATCAATCTCAAAGCGCCAGATTCCTGCCAGATCACATGTCTGTCTTTCTTCCATCTGTTTCCTCCGCAAATATACCTTATATAAAAATAATAAAGCTATGATACCACACAAAAAGGTACGATACAATGCAGGTTAGATGCTTCTTATATGCAAAAAAGACCACATTGTTTGCGGTCTCGTAAACTTTAGTAGAGCTGCGTCAAAAAAGACGCCGAACCTGTCCCCATGGTATTTTGATAAATTACGTTTTCCTTTTTATTATATAAAAAATATTTTTCCAAAATGTTTTCCTCCACATTTTTCCAATATACTGGGCATATATTCTCCTTAATCTCCATTACAAATTCCTTATCAGGCGGTGTCAGATCTGGAAAATTTCCAATATAATTTAATTTTTTAGGAATAACCCGTTTTGACGTATTAATCAATTCAAAACGGTATATTGGCAAATATCCGTATTCATCTGTTTCAAAATCTCGATTTTGCCATTTTCCATGTGCATCAATAATAAATTTATCCGAAAAATCATTACTGTCCAAGATTGATGCCTGAATATATTCAAGCTTTTCAATCTCTTCTCTTGTTTTTGGTATCTCATCATTTTTTGTTAATTTAATGTATACAACCGGAATCACATGTCCCGGCCACCATGTACTTTCTGCTACTTTGTAAAACAACAAATGACATCCATCGATACCACGTTTTTTCGCATCTTCTCCATCTAACTGATATGAATATATATCTCCTATTTTCCATTGACAATAATATAAATGATACAAAGAAACTTTTTTCTCAGGTGGTTGTTGTGTCATTAGCTTTTTGTACAAACTATTTAATACTTCTTTTCTTTTGTAAAACATTTTCGGATTCTCAAATTCCCATCTTTGCAAATTCTTTATGTCATTAAGATAATATAATGCCTGTGTTTTTACCTCATTTTGCAAACGACCATAATTCCACTGTGTATCTGCCATTGCAAACCAAAATAGTGGTGCATCATCTTCATCATCTAACGCCCATTTAAATTCCGCTATCATCTCTTTTGACGCCTGCATTCCACTTTTTCCTCTTCGAAGTTTATCTACATATATGCCTTTTACATCTCTTGTAACATCATCTGAATATAATCCATATCCCCAAGTGCCCATATATTTTACTCCTCTCAAAGGGCTCCATTTTTACTTTCAAAATGGAGTCCTGTTTTCTTATTTACTTGCAGTTCCAATACAGAATTTCATCTGTTATTTGGTTATCAAGATATTTAGCAATTCCTCTAGCAGCATGCATATATTTTCCAATGTTCCTATCCTTTGGACTTATGCCATTAATCTGGTTATTCATCGCTTACATTTTTTCTTCCAATGCTGTCATGTCTTTTCCATTTGGATCTATTTTATATTTATTAAAAAATTTTAAAACTTTCTTTTCCATAATATTCTCAACCTTTTTATTTATGATTTATGAGCCGCTTGCATTGAAATTAAATTAAATGTAAACGGCTATAATTATAAACTTATTCCATACGGGTTCTTCTTAAAACCTTCTGTGCTCGTTTTATTTCTTTTTTATTATTAGTAAATGTTACGTGGTCACAAATAGCCCATTAAGCAATTATTTTTAACCTGTATTTTTTCCTTTATTCCCAATATTCTTAAAATAATTACAACAATATAATTATCACGTATTCCAACATATGTATCTGTTGCAATTTCTATTAAACAATACTCAGAATAATAATCACCATAACATATAATACTTTTCTGTTCATCATAATAACAGACTTCTTTATATGGTTTATAAATACAGCCAGAATATTTTGTTCTATCTTCATCTTTCAAGAAAACTTGTCCTCTATGAGATTTAATATTTTCCACTTGTATGCGCTTTGTCTTCATACCTTGCAAAAAACAAGTCATACAGAAAAGTCGTCCTGTTTTATATGATACCTCTATCATAAACCGCAAATTATCTCCCAGTGACAAAGTAAAACCTAATTCTTCTGTTCTCAATGCTTCAGAATCAAATAACACCGATGTATCATTTTCTATATATGTTTTTCCTACACATATATCATCATTCAATTTATAAATAACTCTCATTTAATCTACCACTCAAAATATGTGTAAATATACTCACAAGTTCTTGTACACTCCACAGTCGTTAATTCCCCGGATAGCCCCGGGTACATACTTACGCTTGCGTTTGATTATGCAATTTCGTAAGTTTCTGCATCTTTCAAATTAAGTGCCGCATTTCGATCACGATCTTCTACATAGCCACAACTGCATCTGTAAATTCGATCTGAAAGCTTTAAATCTTTCCTGATGCATCCGCAACTGTGACATTTTCTTGAAGACGGATACCATCTGCTTACTACTCTTAACTCAATTCTTTCTTCGTGGCATTTCATCATGAGCTTTTCTCGAAACTCATAAAATTTCTCTGATGCCACTGCCTTTGAAAGATGTCGGTTTTTCATCATACCTTTTACATTCAAATCTTCAATCGTTATATGTGATGGTTTGGTTTTCACCATCTCTGCGATTGTCTGATTTATGTAATCGGTTCGAATCTGATTAATTCTTTGAGGAAGTTTTTGTACCCTAAGCTTTTGTTTTTGTATATTTGCTCTTTGAGCAGTTTCTCCTTTCTTCATTTTCTTTAAATTCTCATATTTGCTTCGAATCCGCCAGCCATCTTTCGTCGTTGGCAGATATCTCTTTTCCTTTAGTCTCACCCAGCCAAGGGTGGGAATGTTAATTCGGTGTCGTTCACAACAGCAGTCTTTGGGATTATTCTTTACAAAATACATCTTTACATCTAAGATATCTTTCTTTTTAAATTTAGGAAATCCACTCTGATGTTTAAAAAATCTTGTAAATGCGGTACATCCACATTCAACTGCATGTTTTGCTGCCTTTGAGCTGGTTTCAAAAAAGATTCATCCCTCGAGTCCATTTTCTTTGATCTCGAATTTCATTATCCCAATATTGGCGAAATTCCTCCTCGCGTTCCTTTGAATAACCTATCAACATAACTCGTTTCCTATGATTAACATAAAAGTATCCACTTCTCGTTTTTGGTTTTTTCTCTTTTTCACTGCACCCTTTTTTGCAGATAAAAAAGATCTCCTTTTCATCACATGGAGATTTTTCTCCAATGTCTATAGTTCTTCGCTCAATCCTATCAATTTCATCCCACCTTATTTCTCTGCAAATATGCATACAATATTCAAGTTGGATTCCCCTTTCGTTTAAATAATAAACTCCAGAAGAAGTTATATCGTCATATACCTGTGCGTAAATAATATATTCGAAAGGACTCAAAAATGGCAATAAAACTATAAATTGAATTCCTGCGCTACGCATTGCGTTTTGAAATGGCATTTGATACTTTGTCGCAGCTTCAAGAAACAATGCAATTAATATTGCAATTGGCCCTATAACTCCAATGGCGATAAATATTCCAAGCACTACCATGTCTAAATATTTAAACCATTTATCCCTTTCATCTAAATATTCTATTTTTCTCTTTCTATACCAATTCCAAATACACCGTTTCTTCATAATTCTCCCTTCGTGCTGCTCAGGCAGGAGTAATCTCCTGCCTGAACATTGTCTTTTTATTTTAGCTTATGCCATACATACTCGCCAAAACTTTGTATTTCGTCTTGCTGGCTTCTTCACTTTATTGATAACCTTTTTTCTTCCAGATACCGTTGTTATCACTCTGGTATTTGACTGTTTAGTGGTTCTCGCATTAGACGTTGCTGAATTTGTCTTCTTTGACGCATTTGCACCTGAATTTGTTGCCGCCGAAAGTCCTATTGCCGCAAGCTCTGCTGTTTGACCAACCGTATAGCCAACTGCTGCATTTGCAATTACTTGAGATGCTTTTGTTGTTAATTCTACATCCCCAGTCCACTTGTTGCATATATATCCTGATGCCATTGTCGCACAACCTTCTATTATGCCGCAAACAATACGTGTTGGTATATCACCATCTGTATTAATTGCAGTATTAATTCCATTAATTACTGATGCTACCGCTAAATATCCTTTTTTTATTGATCTTACGGGCTCCAACGGCGCTAACGCTCCTGAAACCGCACCCACTAAGCAAGACTTTGCCAACTCAACACCATCTATCTCACCTCCACTCGAAAGTACATAGGAAAACCCACTAACGACTGCTCCAACAACAGCTCCTACAATACATGGTATTGGAAAATATCCCTGAACATCTTTTCTTATTATCGGATTATTATCGCAATACACATACAAGTTCTTGCTATACAGTTCCTGTGGCTTTGCAAAGATTGTGCTCGGATCATCCGCATTCACAAATCTTCCGACTTCCGGATCGTAATAGCGGCTTCCCAGACAGTACAGTCCTGTCTCTGGATCAT
>ERZ837380.274-NODE-274-length-79287-cov-5.132459_pt1 | contig 79287 bp, 77 predicted proteins | sample MGYA00519685_ERZ837380 | MGnify/ENA primary metagenome ERZ837380 (study PRJEB31850, sample SAMEA3708817) | human gut metagenome | biome: human gut; feature: human-associated habitat; material: faeces | place: China | collected 2014 ...
TTTCCCAAATTGCCTGTCCAAGCATTTTTGATAATCTCTCGGCCATTGGATTTTCGTGGATTCTGCAGAGCTTCTGTCCCATGTTATGACAATTATTGCAAACTGGGATTTTCAAGCCATCCTTTTCACTAAGTTCTCTACCTGCAGTTCCAAAGATTAAATGGTGTTCTGCTTCTGCCTGTCTTCCGCAGAAAATGCAGATTTCCGGATATTCTGTCACAATTCCTTTGCTCACCGCATCTCCCCTCCTCACCAAATATCACTTCCCCGAATACTGCATACTGGATAATCATATCGGCCACATCAGCATCTACCATACAACAATCCAATTCATAAGTTCCTCTGCTATATCCTGCAGAATTTAAGTCATCGGCCAGAATGTTGTACGGTCTTTGTTTGTCCTCCAAATACATTTTTATTCCTGTCAATAACTTTTCAAACGTCAGCTCATGCCCCTCATCCTCTTCCTCGTCAATAAGCGTAATCGTCTTTCCTTCTTTCAAAAGTCTGGAAGTTGTTTCACTGATCGTTTCTTCTTCTGGTGCATTCTCGAACTCCTCTGTTGAATTATCCAAGCAAGCCCAGTAGCCAATTCCACCCTCCAGTGCTGCACAAATAATATCGTCAATATCCTCTGCAGTCACCATTACTTCCAGTTCCACCTTGATTGTTTTTCTCTGCTCTTTTTTCTGTTCTTCCATCTCAATCCTCCAATTCCGTGCCGCATACCGGACACTTTTCAATCTCTTCATCATTGGTCTGAACATATCCTACGCAATGCGGGCACCAAGCAATTTCGCCATTTGCTTTCCAGTCTTCCAGCAGACTTTCTGGATGCTGCCAATCCAGTTCCTCGAACATTGTCTCAGCCAATTCTTCATCTCCGGCAAGTATTTTCAGTATGTCGTTCCTCGTATACTTTTCGTCCGACAATTCCGGAATATAGCAAACATCGTCTGGCCTGTTCTGAAAAGCATCTTCATCCTTGAATATCCATCCTTGCCGGTAATAATCCCTGTCGATTATCTCTGGCTTGCTTCCATTTTCCGGTGAATAACTTCCGATCAACAACGGAAGTCGCACCTGGCTTAACGCCTCACATAACTCCAGTATCATATTTTCAATAGCTTCTGCATCTTTTGCCAGCTCTCTGGTCGATGGAACGCCGCTTATGCCATTGTGCCTTGCTTCAATCCACATCTCTATGTGTTCATCTACATCGAAGTCCTCATAATACATCTGCAGATTTTCCTTGAAGCTCTTTGCCTGATCCTTTTCTTTGAAATCAATTATCATCGAAAAGTCTTCTCCTGCCGGAGATGCCTGCCCGATTTCAACATATGTCCTTCTATTATCCGGTTCAATATATGCATCCCAGTTCCAGCCCATTTCCTCTGCTTTGCGGATCACCTGTTCAATATTCTGATGGTGTCCGTCATCATACCGTAAAAGTGCTTCTGCAACATTCAACTTTTTTTTATTTAAATCGTAGATCGGCTGATAAAAAACCTCAAGATAAGGCAATGCATTTTCAAAATAGCTTTTCATGATTCTTCTCTTTTCATCCATTTGCAAGCTTGCTTTTTACATAGTCCTTGATCATTTCACCGCTGTGTCTATCATCTGGTACTGGCATCTGGATCCGGTCACAGAGAGAAAGCCATTTGTCCAGCGTAAGGACTTCATTTTCCTCCTCTACATAATACAGATCTGTGGGAAGGATATCCTTATAAATTGCTGCTGACGGAGAATTCCATTCCTGATATTCCTGCTCTGTAAAACGGATATCACAGTTTTTTTCTCCTTCTGTAACTTTCCTAAATCTGCTGCCTAATACGGTCTTTTCTTCTTTCCGTTCCTTTCTCCAAACCACTGTTCCATCCAGACAAAACTTTAAATAGGTTCCTGATCCCAGATCATCTGCGATCACTTCATTTTCGGATACTGCATATAGCTGTATTTCGTTGCTGTCAATATATAAAAGCTCTTCTATTTTTCCCTCTTCTCTGGTTTCTTTCAGGATGCATCCTGTTCTGGCATCGAAAAATACCAGAGTATCACCACAAACTGTAACCGAAGTGATTTCCCTTTCCGGATCTGCAAAACTGCACCAGGATACTTTTCCTGTATCCGTGTTCAGGATCAGCCATCGTTTTTTATAAGTCTGCGGACATAAAATGTTTCTGCCTATAGAAACAGCCCCGCCAAATACCCCCGGAATACCACGTACTTTATTCTTATCCACCATTGTATAGGTTATATGTCCGGAAGTAAGATCGATGCAAAGGATGCTGTTGTACCATGCAGGCATACAATATAGTACATTACCTCTCTGAAAGCCTTTCAGGAATAACGGCTGTTCTATAAAATGCTCTGCATCACGGATCTGTACGGACTCAAACTGATCCTTATCTATATGGTAAATGGCCAGGTTTCTGGCAAAATATGGGACAAGATACAGTCTGTCTTCTACCCGTACAACAGAACGGAACAGATCTCCCTTAAATGCCAATTCTCCCGGAATCTTTCCTATGCAGGAAAGTCTGTCCATTTGTTTATCATAATGAAACAGCAGGTTTACTTTTCCGTGAACAAACCACACTTCTTTTTCATCTTCCCAAAAAGCTCCCGGCCAGCATGGTATCTTACATTCCTTTTCTCTTACCAGGGAATCCTGATATAAAACCGGTTTTCCTGTTTCCCAGAACAACTGGGCTACAGAGCTGTAATCCCCGTAATAGCAGTCGCAGGAAGCAATGGCAAGATCAAGATCGTATCCGCTGTCCAGGATTCCCCAGCCTTCTTCTTCATAAGAAGCCAGAAGTTCTCTATATTTCTGTAAAAGCTGGGGCCGCATCACCTCCAGTGTCTGTTCATACAGTGGATGAGGACGAAGCCATAAAGTAAGATCTTTTCTGTTTCTAAAATAAAGAAAGACTTCTTCAATTTTTTTCATCATATCCGGCTGGTTTAAAACTGCGTCAATAGACAGGCTGTAAAATACGGTCTTTTTCCTGACTCCGTCAGGCCTATAAAGACATTTCCTCCATTTCCCAGGAAGAGAACTGTCCTGTCTTTTCGTACTTCGGGCACGTTCAATCTTTGGTGATCCAAAGTTCTGTACCTTCTCTTCCCATTGCTCTGTTGGAACTCCTTTGAGTCCGGAACACAAAATATTGATAAACAGTTCTCTTTCCTGCTCTGTTGCTGTAACAAAGCAGTCTGCATTAATAGTTCCCGGCTCAATGACAAACCCGGTGCTTCCCGCCTGGCGTTTCGCAGATTCTACGTTTCCAGTACTTGCTGTAGTATAATAAGGCAGATATACCAGCTGGTCTGCATATTTCTTCAATCTGCTGCTATAAAAATCAGGGTGGACACTGGTCAATCTATTGTTCTGGTCATAGGGATTGTGGATAAACACCGCATCCGGTTTTTTATCTTCCAGGCGGAATGTGCGGTAATCTGTAATAGGAACATCTGGTGGATACTGATCTCCCTCGTAGTGTTCTACTGCAAGATTTCCTTCCTGGTCTTTATCAAAATAGGGGATCGGTACAACATAAGCATCACAATCCGGATCCTTATCTGCCGCTTTCCAGACGGTTTCCATAGAATCCCACATAGACACTTTATATGGAAGAAAGACAAAACAGAGACGGTCTGTTTCCATATCATTCTCCATACGTTCATATAAAAGTTTCAATTCTTTCTTTATTTTTTTATACCGCCTTGCAATCTGTTTTTTGCTGTGAAGATTCTGACTCATCTCATAAAGATCTTCACAATATACTTCCAGAAGGGGGACCAGATCTGCTTTTCCCACATTTTCCAGCTCTGTTCCCAACAAAAGGGCTGTTTCCTGAGATTGTGAAAGAGCATCAATCATCACTTCTTCTGTATTCTGGCCGAATCCCATGAACACTCTTTCATTTGCCCGCATTAAGAGGGCCGCTGTCTGCAAAAGCCTTCTTTTTTCTTTTCTTTTGATCGCCATTTTTACGGTTTCCTCCAAAAATGATCAGATATCCTATCTCAGATAATTTTATCGGCGTTTTCTTTTTTTTTATAACTGTTTTATCAACTTACTGTTTCTTTTTTGAAATCCCCTTATCCATTTTCAACCACCGCCGATAAAGTTAAAAGAAATACTATTCTGATTATTATGAAAAAAGGCGGTGTACAATATGAGCAGTGGTATGGACAGCAGTATTCTGGATACATACCTTTATGAAGAAAACAATCTTTTAGACCAGTTAGACGAAATGCTGGTTGCTGATGAGAAAAACGGTGATTTTTCCACCGATGACGTAAATGAGATCTTCCGTATCATGCATACGATCAAAGGCTCTTCTGCAATGATGGAATTTAATTCGATCTCCACGATCGCCCATCATATTGAAGATGTATTTTTTTATATCCGTGATAAAGGAATCGAAACTCTGGATCCTGAACATAAGAAAGAGCTTTTCAACCTGATGTTCCGTTCAGAGGATTATTTAAGAAGCGAAATCGAGAAAGTAGAACAGGGAGTACCTCTTTCTACTGATATTGATGCGTTCTCCAATGAGATCAATTCTTTTTTGAAGAAGATCAGCGGCGCTGCACCTGCACAGCCGGAAGCTTCACAGGCTGCACCTGCAGCTTCTGGTGCAGCAGCTTCTGGAGCTGCAGCTCCTGGTGCTGCAGCTCCTGCTTCTCTCCCTGATGATAAGGATGCAGCCTGCTTTTTCCATGTTTTTCTGGAAGAAGGCGTGGGAATGGAGAATCTGCGGGCTTATATGATCGTAAATGCAGTAAGGGAATGTGAAGTGACTTTTCGTTTCTATCCCAGTGATATGGAAACAGATTCGGATACTTCACAGAAGATCGCAGAAAATGGCTTTTTCCTTGCTTTTGACTCCAGTGAAGACGCTTCTAAGGCTGAAGGGATTTTAAAAACCCAGAACCACATCCGATCTTATGAGCTTGTAAATGTCCCAAAAGCCGCTCCTCCTGCAAAAGCTGAGGAAAAAAAGGCATCTGTTTCCAAACCCACGGCACCAGCACCTGCATCCACAGATACAGCTGCCGGGAAAGCAGCTCCTATGCTTTCCCATGCCCCGGTCAAGCAGAATCTGATCAGCGTCAACCTGATGAAGCTGGACAGCCTGATGGATATTGTTGGTGAGATCGTGATCACTGAATCCATGGTCACATCTTCCCCTGAATTAAACCTGCTGCCAAGGGACAACAGGGATAATTTTATGAAATCAGCACGCCAGCTGCGTAAACTCACCAATGATCTGCAGGATATTGCCATGTCTTTACGCATGGTCCCGATTTCCGGCGTGTTCCAGAAAATGAACCGTATTGTGCGTGATATGAAGCAAAGCCTGGGAAAAGACGTCCGTCTGACCATTGTAGGTGAAGATACAGAGGTAGATAAGACGATCGTAGACAATATACAGGATCCTATCATGCATATCGTGCGTAACAGCATGGATCATGGGATTGAAGAAACAGCCCAGGAACGTATTGCTGCCGGTAAGGATCCCCAGGGCGAGATCGTTCTTTCCGCTTCCCATACCAGCAGTGAGGTTGTTATCTCCGTTAAAGATGACGGATATGGCATGGATCCCCAGAAGATTCTTGAAAAAGCCCGGTCAAAGAACATGCTGACCAAGCCTGATTCTGAATACAGCCAGAAGGAGATCCTGGGGCTGATCATGCTTCCCGGATTTTCCACCAATACAGCGGTAACTGAATATTCCGGTCGTGGTGTTGGAATGGATGTTGTAAAGAAAAATGTAGAATCCTTAGGCGGTATCGTTTCTGTATCCAGTACCTACGGTGAAGGAACTACGATTTCCATGAAGATCCCGCTGACTCTGGCTATTGTTGACGGCATGAAGGTAACGGTAGGTGATTCTATTTTTACTATACCTATCGCCAATATCCGTCAGTCCTTTAAGGTGAAGGCAGATCAGGTGATCAAAGATGAATATGGCAATGAAATGGTAGAACGTGTTGACCACTTTTATCCTATCGTCCGCCTTCATTCCTTCTATCACCTTCCAACTGAGGTTACCCAGATGGAAGACGGTATCCTTTTATGGGTGGAAGCAAATGACCGTTCTTACTGCCTGTTTGTAGATGATCTGATCGGCGAGCAGCAGGTGGTAGTAAAGCCGCTTCCTGCTTTTCTCAGTGAATTTAACCTGAAAGACCACGGCATCACCGGCTGTACCATTATGGGTGATGGCAATATCAGCATCATTCTGGATATCCTCAGCTTATATTCCATAGCTGTAGAGAATGCGTAAACAGGAGGTTTTAAAATGGCTGAAGTAACAGAAACAAATATCCAGACAGACGTACCGGCTGAAAACCAGTCCGTTGAACGCTGTCTTACCTTTGAGTCGGGAGACATGACTCTGTTTTTAAGTATCAATAACGTAACGGAGATCATCAATGACTGTGCGATCACTCATCTTCCACTGGTACCTGATTATATTAAAGGAATCATCAATCTGCGTGGTCAGATCCTTCCGGTAGTAGATATACGGCTCTATATGGGCAAGCCTGCTTTGGAATATAACAGTAAGACCTGCTTTATCGTTTTAAATGTAGACGATCTTCCTGTATGCATCGTTGTGGATTCTGTGCAGCAGGTGATCGATATTGATCTTCAGGATGTACGTCCGATCCCTATCAAACGCAGACAGAAGCTGTTAGATGGTATGATCACACTTGAAAATGGGACTGTGCTTATGTCTTTTGACTGCAAGTCCCTGGTCAGCTCTTAATGTACTCCCGGAATCTTTTTGTACTTGATTTTGCGAGAAGATTTTTTGTCAGCCGCAAAGGCAGGTGCAGGAAAGACTCCGAGAGTACATCCGATTCCTAAGGAGGTCATACAATGCTTACATTAAGTGACGGGGATTTTAACCGTCTTTACACTTATATCCAACAGCACTATGGCATCAATCTGAGCCACAAAAAACAGCTGATCACCAGCCGTCTTACTAATATGCTGCAGCAGAAAGGGTTTCATAGTTTTACAGAATACATAGATGAGATCATCTCAGGTAAAGATCCTGAGATGGTTTCTGTTATGTTAAACAAGCTGACTACCAACTATACCTATTTTATGCGGGAAAAAGAACATTTTGACTTTCTCCAGAAGCAGATTCTTCCTGAGCTTGCAAACAAGCATTCCCGGGATCGTTCTATTGCGATCTGGAGTGCCGGCTGCTCCTCCGGTGAAGAACCTTATAACATTTCTATGTATCTGAAAGAATATTTTTCCGCTATTCCCGGAAGCTGGGATACCCGTATCCTTGCTACGGACATTTCCCAGCGTGTTCTGGATTCTGCCATGGATCCCAGATATTCCCTTGAAAGCTTAAAAGAGCTTCCGCCTTCCTGGCAGGAACGCTATTTTGTTCCCATAGGATATAAAACCTATACCGTTTCAGATGCTTTAAGGAAAAATGTGATCTTTCGTTCCTTTAACCTGATGGATCCCATCCATTTCCGCAAAAAGTTTGACCTGATCTTCTGCAGAAACGTGATGATCTATTTTGATCGTCCTACGAAGGCGGCACTGGTAAGGCGCTTTTATGATGCTACCGCTCCGGGAGGCTACTTATTTATCGGACATTCTGAAAGCCTGGATAAGGAAAGCTGCCCGTTTTCCTATATTGAACCGGCTATTTACCGAAAGATCTGATCCCGTAGGTTATCTCATACGTTGTTACAGCTATCTTATTAAGGAGGCATTATGATCATGGATCATAAATTAAAATTAATGGTGGTGGATGATTCACCCTTGTTCCGCACCTGGCTGATCCATTCTCTCTCTGCGGATGACCGTTTCCAGATTGTAGGATATGCAGTAAATGCCCTTGACGCCCAGGAAAAGATCCCGCTACTGCAGCCGGATATGCTTACCCTGGATATTGAAATGCCGGGAATGTCCGGCATTGAGTTTTTAAAGCAGCTGCTTCCCGTCCACCCTATCCCGGTGATCCTGGTATCTTCCCTGAACCTGAGGGTTTTTGATGCCCTGGAAGCCGGAGCTGTGGATTTTGTACGGAAACCGGATGAAGCCAATGGACTGTCTAAAGAGATCTTTCTTTCTACACTCCGCTCCAAACTTATGGTAGCGGCTGCTTCCCACGTACACCTTCCTTCTGCTCCTGCAGACCCTCAGGCAGGTGGTATCCGCAAGGTTTCTTCTTTACCTCCTGCCAGAAATACTTTCCTGCAGAAACCAAAGATTCCTCTGGGTGCTTCCCCTGAAACAGTGATCGCTATCGGGGCATCTACAGGCGGTACAGAAGCCATTCTCGAGGTAGTAAAGAATTTTCCTGCAGATACTCCCGGAGTTGTTATCACCCAGCATATGCCTGCAGGTTTTACAGCTATGTATGCAGAGCGCTTAAACAGGATCTGCAAAATGGAAGTACGGGAGGCGAAAAACGGGGACCGGATCCGCAAAGGTCTCATGCTTTTAGCTCCCGGAGGTCTGCAGATGCGTGTGGTACCTCTTGGAAACTCCTATGCAGTCAGTGTACAGGAAGGAGAAAAGGTAAACGGACACAGACCTTCCGTGGATGTGCTTTTTGACTCAGTTGCATTACATGTGCGGGAACACGCCATCGGCGTTCTTCTCACAGGAATGGGAGCAGATGGAGCTGCCGGTCTTTTGCGCATGCGCAAAAACGGCGCCTATACCATCGGACAGGACAAGAACAGCTGTGTTGTATACGGCATGCCTATGGAGGCACATAAGATCGGCGCCGTATGCCAGCAGTGTCCTTTAAATACCATTGGTCAGACTGTCCTGGCCCGTGTATCCCTTCGTTAACGGATGAGAAATAAGTGGATAAAAAATGAAAGATAGAACTTTAAAGAACCAAAAGAAACATATAAATAAAACCTTGAAACAGTTCCGGCTTGTGAAAACGATGATCCAGCTTTCCATTACCGGTACAGTTTCAGTGATCACTGCCAGCCTGAGCTTTTATTTTTGCCCAGGCTTTTCTTCCCAGGTCATAAAAGACGCACGATCCGCTATTTCCTTTGTACAGACTGCCAGTGGCCAGAAATTTCATGAACTGGAAGACTTTCTTAAAAAGCAGACCCAGCCAGAACCAAAAATCCAAAAACAAACAGAGCTTTCAGAGGATACTTCCAGGACACAGGGGATCCCAGATACATCTTCTGTGACTGCAGATACATCTCCTGTGATCCTTGGAAAAGCAGAAAACCTGCATATGGAGGCTCAGACGGGATCAGATGGCAATTCTTATGATGCTGCCATCCTGGATACCAGTATGGGACCGATGTACTACTATAATCAGGGAGATACCCGCTGGAGCAGTTATCTCTACGGCGGTTCAGATCCCATGCAGCAGTATGGATGTGGTCCTACTGCTGCAGCCATGCTCATCTCCAGCTTCACAAATGGCGGAGAAGCCATTACCCCGGTAACGATCGCAGACTGGTCTTCTGCCAATGGCTATTATGCCCCCCAGAGCGGCTCCTATCACAGTCTGATCCCATCTGTCCTTACTGCATATGGCTTTCAGGTAGAATCTGTAACAGACCACTCGCCCCAGAATGCAGCTTCCCTTCTTTCTTCCGGTCATATCCTGGTCGCCCTTATGGGTAAGGGAAGCCTGACGCAAAACGGTCACTTTGTCCTGATCACAAAGCTCCTTCCTGACGGAAATGTTTCTATCGCAGATCCTAACAGCTTTGATAACAGCACCTGCGAATGGGAGCTTCCTCTTCTCATGGAAGAGTTGAAAAAAGTCTATGACAGCGGTGCCCCGCTCTGGGCCGTTTCCATGGCTGCATCAAACTCTTCCCTCTCCTGAGGAAGGAGGATTCCCCTGAACATCCGCTCCAGATCCTTTCTGCCCATTGCCATAGCCACCCGCAGAAGGATCACCTTGTCTTTTATATCAGAATAATCATAAATCTTCCCTAAAAACTGGACTACCTCTTCTGCGCTGACATTGCTCTCTGCAAAACAGTTGATCAGAGTCAGCAGCGCATTCATATCTTTGTGGTCAGTATTCAGTACGATCACACAATAGCGGACCGCTTTCTGGTAATCTCCCAGCCTTCTGCAGCCTTCTCCCAGACACTCATACATCTGGATCAGCATGGAAGTGGTAATGATCCCCCTGTTCACTGTCCCATAGGTTTCCAGCTTTGCTATAGCCAGTTCATACATCTGTACCGCTTTTTCATATTGCCCCTTTCTCCAGTACCAGTCCCCCATAACACAGTCAAAATCAGGCTCTTTCGGAAGCTTTTCCACTGCTTCTTTGTAAATAGCTTCCACCTCGGCTTCCGGTTCGTTCAGGCACTGGGAGACCCTTAACAGGTTTGTATAGGTATAAGAACTTCGCTGATCATATACCCCCAGTTTTTCCGGCATGGCTGCCACCGCCTTTTTGTATGCATCCCTTGCTTCTTCATTTTTTCCGTCTGAAGAATAGGTATCTCCCAGATATCCAAGATAATCACAGTTTTCAGGCTCCTGCTTCAGGATCTCCAGAATGATGTTCAGATTCCTTTCAAATTTGGACTTATCCCTCTTCTCCTGTTCCTGGTATCCGGTATGGAGGAAAGCCAGCTGCTTTGTGGCATCGGTCAGATGCAGTCCGGATCTTCCTTTTCTGACCAGGTGTTCATGTATTTTTCCTACATAGCGCAGGTCCGGCCGGTTTACAAAGAATCGGAGCATGGTACCGCCGCCTGTGATATTGTTATTTTCATCCAGATCTGCGATCCCCGTAAGAAGGCCGTCTACATCTTCTCCCACATATTCCAATATCTCCGGAATCTTCGCTGCATCCTCCGGTGTAAAGCTTTCATCTGCATCAAGAAAGGCGATCCAGTCTCCTTTTGCCTGGTCAATGGCAAAATTTTTGGCAGCAGCAAAATCATTGATCCATGGAAAGAAAAATATCTTTGCCCCCATTTCCCTGGCAATCTCCACAGTACGGTCACTGCTTCCTGTATCTACTACGATCTGTTCACACATGATATCCTTCCCCCAGGAAAGGGCACGGCGGATATTTTTTTCTTCATTTTTCACGATCATACACTGTGATATGGTTTTTTTCATCATCGGTTACCTTCTTTTTAAGTTCTAAAGGACATATTTAAAAAAAGAGGATCTGCGCAAAGCAGATCCCCTAAAAGATGCAGAATCAATTTCAAGATTACTGCAGCATACTTAATACACCCTGAGGCATAGCGTTGGACTGGGAAAGCATAGACTGAGCAGCCTGTAAAAGAATGTTGTTCTTTGTATAAGCTGTGATCTCATCTGCCATATCTGTATCACGGATACGGCTTTCCGCTGATGTAATATTTTCAGAAGTAACCTTCAGGTTGTTTACCGTATGCTCCAGACGGTTCTGGGCAGCACCAAGGGTTGCACGGTAAGTAGATACTGTCTCAATTGCAGCATCTACAGATGCCATTGCTTTGAATGCATTAGTTGTGGAATCTACCGCAATACCTTCAACCTTTAATTCTTTAGCTGTCATAGTCTGCTGTGCAACAGTCATTGCGTTGGCTGTAGCTGCAGAAGCACCGATGAAGAAAGTCAGGTTCGTACCCTTCTTCTCAGGATTTAAAGGTTTCTCACCGTTGAACTCTGTAGTAGTAGCGATACGGGTAATTTCTTTATTCAGTGCATCAATCTCAGCCTTGATGTTGGCTCTTGCAGTTTTGGTATAAGTACCATTTGCTGCCTGGGTAGTCAGAGTCTTCATACGCTGAAGCATGGAGTGGGTCTCTGTCATAGCACCTTCTGCTGTCTGGATCAGACCGATTGCATCGTTTGCGTTGTTTACAGCCTGGTTTAAACCATTGATCTGGGAACGCATGGTCTCGGAAATAGCCAGACCTGCTGCGTCATCGCCTGCACGGTTGATCTTGTAACCGGAAGACAGCTTCTCTAAGTTTTTGCTCAGTGCACTCTGGTTGGTACTTAAGTTTCTGTAAGAATTGATCGCTGCAATATTATGCTGAATTACCATAATGAATTCCTCCTTTTATAAAAGAAAATATGGCAGTGGACTCCTTTCCTCTGTCTTCTATTGTCCCAAGGGCCCTTTCTGGAACAGCAGAATTTTCTTTCTATATATATATATCGTCTTATGTTAAAAAAACATAAGCCTGTTTTTCATTATTTCTTTCATTTTTATTTTAAAAGTTCAAGTATGGTCTGAGGGAGATTATTTGCATTTGTAAGCATCATATTAGAGGACTGTAGGACGATGTTACTGCTGGTATATTTTGTGATCTCCTCTGCCATATTGGTATCACGGATCTGGCTTTCTGCCGCCTGCATATTTTCACTTGTAACACTTAAGTTATTGTGAGTATGCTCCAGATGCATATAAGCAGCTCCAAAGGATGCCCTGACTTTAGAAACAGCCTCTATCGCGTTTTCAATGTATCCCACAGATTCTTGTCCCTTTTTTACATCGGAAAAATCTGTCTTATCCAGCTGTAGTTCCTTGCTTCCTATATAATAGCGTTCTACATCCAGAACTTCTTCAGCCTGAGCAGAACCGCCGATCTGGAGCGGGATCGTATCGTCCAGCTTTGGCGGCTGCCAGAGCGTTGTATCTGTCTTGGCATCTGCCCTGGAAAACAGGGAGATTTCTCCAAATTTAGTGGTAGAACCAATCCTGTCAATCTCCTCAAGGATCTGGTCTTTTTCCATGTTCAAGGTTTCCCTGTTGGATTGATCGTAAGTTCCATTTGCAGATTTTAAAGCCAGAGTCTTCAGTCTCTGGAGCATGGAATGGACCTCTGTCAAAGCGCCATCTCCTACATTGGTAAGTCCGATGCCGTCATCAATGTTTTTCATCGCCTGATTCAGGCTGTTGATCCTGCTGCGCATACCTTCCGAGATCGCCAGTCCAGCTGCATCATCTCCCGCACGGACGATCCGAAAGCCGGAAGACAGCTTTTCAAGGGACTTTTTCAGCTTTCCTGTTTCGATCCCCTGATTTCTGGCAGCATTTATGGATGCTATGTTATTCTGCACCTGCATGATGTTTCACCTTCCTTTGTATCTTCTATGAATATCATCAAATAACCATTTGTTTTTATTATCGGCAAAATGCCTTATTTTATTGATACCAGGGTCAAAAGGCCGAAATTGCGGGAGTGCAAAGCGCGCGGCAATCCGGTATCTGTCTGTCAGATCAGCGTACCCGTATCCTTACCCATATTCATCATCATCTGAAGACGGAGGATCTGCACCATATTAGACCAGTCTTCCCCGGAAAGGTTCTCTCCCTTTCCTGCTGCCAGAAGTGTACCAAGGCTGCCGGCGCCGAACAGACCTGTATTTCCCGCAAAGCTGCCTAAAAGACTGCCTGCTGTCAGACCGCTTCCTGTAAGGCCACTTCCGATAAGGCTGCTCACTGCTGTACTGCCGGATGTTTTCCCATATGTTCCGGTACTCACCGTACGTCCTGCCAGGATCGTATTGTTTCCCGTATAATCCGCCATGATCTTTTTTACATAATTCTGGGTTTCTTTATATGGTGGGATGCCTCCGTATTTGGTCACACTGTTCGGACCTGCGTTATAAGCTGCCAGTGCAAGGCTTACGTCTCCTCCGAACCGGTCCAGATTTTGTTTTAAGTATTTTGCCCCTCCAAGGATATTTTGTCTGGCATTGTAAGGATCGCTTACTCCAAGAGAACGGGCTGTTCCCGGCATCAGCTGCATCACGCCCATAGCCCCTGCTTTGGATACAGCCTTTGGATTAAACCCTGACTCCGCCTTTGCCACCGCCCTGAGAAGTTTAGAAGGGATCTGATATAAAGCAGAAGCTTCTTCGAAAATAGAATCCATATCTTCTTTTATGGCATTCAGCCCATTTTTCAGTATCCCCTGAAATTCCTGGACCGGTGTTGTCTTCTGTGTCTGATCTGCTGCCTGTGCAGCTAACTTTACTCCATCTCCTGTTATCGGTGCTAAACTCATATTTCTTACTCCTTTCGGCCTGCGCCGTCTGCTCCAAGGTACCAGCCGTCCTGAGAACGGTTTACTGCCATAGATCCATCGTTATTTAAATAATACCAGATATTTTTATCATACAGCCATCCGGTCTTCATATCCCCATCCGGGTTTAAGTAATACCATTTTCCGTTTCCTGTGTTCACCCATCCGGTCTTCATACATCCATTTCCATCAAAATAATACCATTTTCCACCATACAGGAGCCATCCCCTGGTACGGTTTCCTTCAGCGTTAAAGTAGTACCATATACCTCCCACCAGCTTCCAGGTATTGACTGCCAGAGTCCCATCCGGCATAACAAAGTTGTCTCCCTTTAGAGAACCTGCTACGCCGGGACCAGTACTGCTGCTCTGGGAAGTTGCTGCATGTTTTTTTTCTTTCTCCTCTTCCTCACTGTCATCTATATCCTGTTCCTGTGATGTAACAAATTCCCCTTCTTTTAAGTATTTTTTCTGTTCTGCTGTAACCGGGACCGCTTTTACCTGATAATAGTAGATCTTGTCCGGATCTGTCATGTACTCCTTTAAGCTGACAGAGTTACTTGTAACTGTCATCCGTTTCACCACTTTATCATTTCCATATAAAGTCAGGGTATAGCCCGGAGCATAGTCTACCTTCTTCCACACTGCCTTTTCTGAGTCAAGTGAACTCCAGCCTGCTAAAGCTGTGTCACCCAGAACAGTGACCGGCGTATAGTCCACTTTTACCTGCATGGTGGTATTATCCAGGGCTTTCGCCGATACAAAATCCGCCCCGGTCACACGGCATTTGGATCGTCCAAGGGACACAGGAAAATACTTTCCCTGTGCAGCATCCACAGTGATCTCCATCCGTACCTTTTTACCAGGTTTCCAGTTTTCATATTCTGTTTTGTAATAAATATCCCCAATGGATACCCCTGATCCGCTGATGGTGATCTGGGGCTGTGGTATTTCCTCCGGATCTCCAAAAGTGGTGTCAAATTTAATACTCATGGTCTCGATGATGCTGCTCTCTGCCCCATAAGCTGTATACATATGAAAGATTCCCCCCGGCACAGACTGTAAGCTTCCTGTGCTAAGCAGCAGTCCTGTTCCGGCACAAAGGAGTATTTTTCTGATCATTTTCATATCCATTCCTCACATATCTTTACCTGTACCAGATCCCGTCCTCATTAACATAAAATCCATTGATATACTGGTTTTTTGCCATTTCACCTGAATCCGGCCAAAAATAATACCAATTCCCGTCAACCTGATACCAGCCGGTAGCCATAACTCCGTCAGCATCCAGGAAATAAGTTTTCCCTTCCCGGATCAGCCAGCCGGTAAACATGGCTCCCTGAAGGCTGTTGTCAAGTGTGTTTAAGTAATACCAGGAACCATTCTGTTCCAGCCAGCCGGTATATAAGGAGCCGTCTTCCCTGAAAAAGTAATAATCCGCCCCTATGATCTTCCAGCCTCCATAAGCCATGGTTCCCTGTGTATGCCCATTTTCCGTTAATGGCCAGAAATAATACCACTGTCCATTGATCTTTGCCCATCCGGCTGCCATTTCCCCGGTATCATACAGGTAATACCGGTCATTTGCCAGCTTCTGCCAGCCGGTGAGCATCGTGCCATTGACATCAAAATAATACCAGTATCCGTTGACCGACTGCCATGTACCCCGGCATATAGAGCCATCCGGAAATCTGTAATTCCATATATTGCCTTTTTTTACCCAGCCTACTTTATCTGTGGTTCCGCGCTTTGCGGAAGGATTTTTTGATTGCTGTCCTTTACCATCTGATACATACCGGTCTGTAATGGAAAGCTCCCCGGATTCTATCCATTCGCTTTTTCCACCATATTTTTTTTTGGAATCCGTTCCCGGTACTGTGCGTACCTTAAAGGTATACTCTCCTGTTTTTGTCATATATGGATAAAAATTATACTGAGTTGCACTGGTCTGGGAGACGCTGTAAACTTTCGTTTTTCCTCTGTAAAGCTGCACTTCGTAATAACCGGATGTGTTATCCGGCTTTTCCCATTTAGCCTGTCCCAGGCTTTTTTCATTCCACCAGGCATCTTCCGGAGCAGCATAGTCTCCTTTGATCCCTTTTACCCGCAGGGTAACTACCAGTTCATCTCCATCTCGTCTGGCAGACACAAATGTGCCTCCACTGATCTTTACATTCGCTTTTTTATAGCTGGAAACAAAATAATCTTCACTGACATCTTCCGGTTCCAGGGTGACTTTCATCTGAGGCTCTTCAGCAGCTTTCAGTTCATTGGAGCTTTTATCCGTCCATTCGGCCTCGGAAACGCTGTATTTACCTCCACTTGCATCTACTGCCACTTCTCCATCTGAAACCGTGGTCGTTTCCAGTTTTATATCCGGAAGCTTGCTGCCTGCTTCCAGCTTGGATGTAACACGGATATTTACTGTTTTTATCTCTTTTGCTGCTGCAAAAGCATCTATCTTTCCCCATTGGAACAGCAAGACTCCCGAAAGAAGGAGCAGAAGCATTTCCCGTCCGTGTCTGGATCTTCTGTCAGGTATTTTCGACTTTTTCTTCATTTTCTTTTTCCTCCGGTGATGGCACATATCCTAAAAAGTAAATATAGATCTCTATGATCGCCTGATATAATTCTTCCGGCACAGCCGCTCCCAGCTGTAATCTGCTTAAAAGAGTCGCAAGAGAATCATCCTCATAAACCGGAACCCCTGACTTTCTGGCTGCTTCCGTGATCTTTTCTGCCATATATCCCATTCCGGAAGCAACGATCACCGGGGCAGTGTCCTTTTCCGGTGAATATTGAAGCGCAACTGCCTTTTGCTCTAATAGCCGCTCAAACGCTGACATTGATTCCATTCTCCTTTTTTCTTATCTTTGGAAAAACATCCAGCAGACGGTAATGAGCTTTCCGTTCCTGCACCTGCATCATTTTCACGCGCATCCCGTTTCTGGTACATATTTCCTGAAGCTTTGCCTGTATCTCTCCGGCTCCGGCAGAAAGATTTTTAGGAACTCCCAGCTCCATGGATATTTTATGATCCTGGAGATCTGCCAGAAGCTGGAAATCTCCCAATCCCCTGATCTCAAAGTCCACCAGAAGGCGTATTTTCCTGCCGCCATCTTTCTCTTCTTCTTTTTTCTCTGCATCCGGATCGATCCAAAATTCAGATACTGCCTCTTTTCCCTGATATTGAAAAGGAAGGACAAAATGATTCACAGACATATATACGCTTTCGTTTACCAGCATCCCTCGCATCAGCTGATAAAAATCCTGTACATGTTCCAGCCCGGCTTCTCCTTTGGCCCCTCTTTCCACAAGTGAGCCAAAAATATCTCCATAAATATTTCCTTTTTTTCCTTTTGAACCGGTAAGTACAGCATACAGTTCTTCAGGCTCTGTTTCAAAAAAACGTTTAAAATCCCTATTAGCTGCCATTTGTTCAAAAAGGCTTCTGAGAAGGGCACTGCTTCCGTTTTCATAACGTGCCCCATAAAGGATCAGCTGGATCACGCTGCTTCTTACATTGCCATAATCATGGGTACGGGAAATATATCTTGAAAGAAAGGGGACCAGCTTCTGAAACAGAACCTGGGAATTTTCCTTTGTTTCCCCATTTTCTGCCTTCCAGTCCAGCTGATCCAGAATTGATGCGTATTCCTGTCTTGCAGAGGTGTAAAGCATTCCTTTTATTTCATCTGTCAGTTCCTGCATCTGTTCTAAAAGATGCTCACCGCTGGAATAATTGTTGAATACCTGAAGGAATTTGAGGGCTGTTTCCTGCAGGCCTCTGTTTCCTTCCTGCTGCAAAAGAGTTCTCAGGTTTTCAAAGAAAGTACCGGAAAATTTAGTCTGTCCCTGCATTTTTAAAAAATCCAGCAGCTGGCCAGAATCTTCAAAACTGGCAGAATCCAGCAGCTGCTGCACCATTTTACCCAGACCTTCATCACCTTTAGCGATAAAGGCTCCATCCCGGAACAGGATCCGGCCCAGGGAATCCTTTATTTCATTTTCCTGCCCCAGCTTCTGAAGAAAGTCAGTATAATTTCCCTTATAATTGCGGATACTGAAGCCACTTTCATTTTCCTGGTCACCAGCGGTACCGCTTTTCTGTCCATCTGCCCGCACTACGCGAGATGGGTCAGAAGGATTCTGGATCTGGGAACTGTTCAGGGCGCTTTGCTGCTCCTGGCCTGTATGGACATTTCTATTATCTATATATGTAGAAGGATCTGTTACCTGTAATATATTAGACATGTTTTATCCCTTTTCTTTTTGATTCTATATATTGTAATAATATGAGTTTATCCTGCATACTTCCATATGTTTATTTAGTCGTCGTTTTCCCGTTTTTTATAATTATTATTTTTCTTATATTTTCAAGAAAAAAGGCGATAATTTACATAGATATAGATTCAGTAAGCATGTGAAAATCACAGGATACTTTTGTGGTCCTGCCGTTTTATTTTAAGGTGAGGAGTAATTGTATGAAAATTCAAAATTTTATCCAGGAGCAAATACACATGGAACATGTATCAATGAGACAAAGCAATATTGCTTTGTCTGATAATATTTCTGCAAAACCGGCTGATCTTGACCGAGCCAGTTTTGAATACACCGAAGGTATTTCGGCTGATGAAACACTTTTCGCACGCTCTCTGGCCCACAGCATTACAGAAGATGTCTGCCGCGAGAAAGGCGTTTCCGTTGAAAAGGTTGCCCAACTGAAAAAACAGGTTGAGGAAGGAACCTACGAACCGGATCCCATGGCCATTGCAAGGGCCATGTATAATCTATGAGGGCGCCTGAAAGCCTGATCCCGGTATTAGAACAGCTGTGTACTGTATTAGAACAGCTATGCCAGGTTGAGGCTGATAAACTAACCGTTATTTCAGCTGATCATCCCGATCAGCTGGAATCTCTTTTAAATGATGAAAACATGCTTTTACTGCAGCTGCGCGGACTAGATAAAAAACGAAGTGATCTTCTTCGCAGGTCGGGTCTTGAGGGGCTTACTTTCCGCCAGATTTTGATGCAGGAGGACAGCGAGGAGGCTGTGGCACTTCTCTCTCCGATCTTGGAACGGTTATCCATCCAGGCTGAAAAGCTGAAAAAAGTAAAAGGCGGCACAGACCGTCTGATCCGGATCCGCATGAAGCAGTTAGAACAGCGCCTTTCCGGTGCGAAGCAGAGCGATCCTCATGTTTATGACAAATATGTCTGATAAAACTGTGGGGACTGCAGGATATTTATATTTTGGAGGTAATAATACTTTATGGTAAGAGCAACTTTTTCCGGTTTTAATACCGCTCTGTCCGCTCTCCAGGCCAACCAGAAACGTCTGGATATTACAGGACAGAATTTGTCAAATATGAATACTGCCGGATATACCAGGCAGCAGTTAGAGGCATCCAGCCTTAATTATACGAATCCTGTTTCCCATTATTCTAATGGGAATGAAACTGCAGTAGGCTTTGGGGTAAGCATGAACCGGGTCTCACAGATCAGAGATCCTTATCTGGATATCCAGTACCGCAGCCAGTCTGCTGACTGCAGCTATACCAATCGTTTACAGACTGCCCTTAATTCCCTGTCAAAGGTACTGGACGAAACAACCATTTCCGGCATCCGTCAGGCATTTGATGATATCCAGTCTACCCTTACAAGCATGCAGGATCCTGCAAAGGTATCCGATCCCATCTATGAAAGTGAGCTGCGAACTAAAATGCAGTCTGTATGTAATCTTTTTAACCAGGCATCCAGACAGATCACACAGGCCGAACAGAATGAATTTCAAAGGCTCACAGGGGAAGGCAGCAGTGAACAGGGCGATGTGCAGAAGATCAATGACATCCTCCGCCAGATCGGCGACCTGAACGTGCAGATCAAACGTAACCAGGTTGCCGGTCATCCTTCTCTGGAACTGCAGGATGAACGTAATCTTCTCCTGGATGAGCTTTCCGGTTATATTCCTGTTGAAACCAGATATTACAAGGATGATGCCCATTCCGGGAATAACGCCTATGACTATGATGCAAATGGTGCTGTGATCGGCAAGAAGGATTGGCCTGATGACCTGGAAGTGAGCATGAATTATATTGATGCCCAGGGAAAGAGCCAGAAGCTGATCCTGGTAAATGGATCTGACCTTGGTGCTGACGGTCTCACAAAAAACTACGGTCAGTTAAGTATGTTAAAAGGCGATCACCAGACAGTTGCTTCTGTTTCTGATCCTGCAAACATTTCCATCAAGTTTGAAAAAGCCCCCAGCTATAAAGGGAATGGACAGGCAGCTGCAGATGTATACGCAGAGTTAAAAGGGATCCATTTTGAAGGCGGCTCTCTTCAGGCAAGCCTGGATATGCTCCAGAAAACAGGTACCGGCAATGTGATAAATGGATCTACTGCTGTGGATGATGTCCGTGGATACCAGTATTACTCAGAAAAACTGGATCAGTTAGCTTCCACTTTCGCAAAATCCATGAATGACATCAACAATGGCAAAAACCACACGGATAAGAATCTTTTATCTAATTCCACCGATGACTCAACAACTGGTATAACAGCCGGAAATATCGGTATCAGCAAAGGCTGGACCAGTGGAACGATCCATATTTCTACAGACGGCACCAACCGCACAGATACAATCCTTGATATGATCGCAGCTATGAAGGATACCAAGAAATTGAACGGGAAAACATTTGCTGATTATATGAATAACCTTTCCACCCAGCTGGCATCTGATTCCAGCTCCAACCAGACTGCATTAAAGACGGGCACAACTGTTTTAAACAGTATCCAGGACTCCAGAGACTCTCTTTCCGGTGTCAGCCTGGATGAAGAAGCAACCAATATGATGGCCTACGTTTCAGCCTATAATGCTGCTTCCCGTCTGATGACTGCCCTTGATGAAGTGTTGAATACCCTGATCAGTAATACTGGTGCATAAATATAAGGAGGATTAATAAATTATGAGAGTTGTACGTTCATCTGTTTACCGCAGGTATACTTCTTCTTTAAATGATCTTCAAAGCAATCTGAACAAAAGCATGAACAAGGTTTCTACCGGCGCTGCTTATGAAACAGCTGCTGATAATCCTCTTGCTTATTATCAGGGAAAGAAAATGGATCATTTATATCAGGATGCAAAGAGTAAAAGTTCTATTTTAGGTGATATTAAAAACCGTCTGTACCAACAGGAGCAGGGCGCAAGGGATATCCAGAAAACTTTAAGCAACAGTAAGACTTCCATGCAGTATGTGCTGGATTCCTCCCATAACAGCTCAAAAACTTCTGTCCAGACAAAAAGAGATGCTCTTCTTCAGGATGTGCAGAGCATGGTCAGCAATCTGAACAGCCAGTATCAGGATTTTTATATTTACGGCGGAAATGATATTACAACAGCTCCGTTTTCTTTAAGCGGAGATGGAAAAACCCTTACTTATACCCATAAGTATTCAGACGGTACCACAAAGACGGTCAATATGACCATGGCATATGATAAAAATACAAATACTTACAGTTATGATTTAGGCCCTAACCCTGATGATGCCCTGAACAACCTTGTGACAGCTATGAGAGAACAAGGCCGGGTAGATATCGGTTATGGCGATATTTCCAACCGCCAGTCTCTTTTAGATACCTATACCGGAGGACTGAATATGCTTACGGGGCTTACTTCAGATTCCCTAAATGCCATGTCTGATGCGGATGCAAAGAAAGCGGTCAAAGCTGCCCTGGAAACAACTCCTGTGGCACTTCTGAGCCGTTCAGTTATGGCCTGTGATAATTATATCAATGATACTACGACCGTTGATCAATTTACAGATACTATGGGCAGTGTACTTAAAGATGCAGCTAATACAGAGCATACCATCAGCACCGTTTACAGCGACCTTGGCAATAAATATTCCCTGGTAGAAACTACAAAAACCCGTCTTGATACTTTAAGCGACAACCTGACAGAGGAATACAAAGACATTCTCGGAGCTGATCCTTATGAGGCCATCACAGAAATGTTCTCTTACCAGTACTCCTATTCTGCTGCTTTAAAAATGGGGTCAAACCTGATGCAGTCATCTCTTTTTGATTTTATAAAATGATACCAGTACATTGTTTACAAAAAACAAGCAAAAAATAATTTTCTATTTTCAGGTCAGAAGAAGGTGAAAATGTATGAAACCTGTGATTGAAGCAAATTTTAAACCTTTTGAATCTGTCCGTTTCCGTCAAAATGCCAGTCTGGTTTCAAAGGACCAGCTGGCAGCAAGACAGCATCAGGCGATTTCCCAATACCGCCTGAAAGTACGTCAGGCTCAAAATTACGGGATCAGTTCTCCGGAAAGCATGACCTGTATCCAGGACATCAGACAAGCTTTTGATCTCCGGGATACTGTCCAAAGAGTACATGGCACAGCAAACGTCTCTGGATCAGGAAACAGCTTTTGTGATCCATTTTCTGGCAGCCCTGACAATAATGGGCTGTATACCCTTCAGAGAGGTGAATTTGAATTTCGTGTGGCATCTGGCAATCTGGAATACGTACCAGCCCTGGAAATGACCATCATAACCTCTTATCCAAAAGTAGAGTTTGTGTATACCGGCACCCCCAATTATGTTCCACCAAAAAAAGAGCCGGATTCCCCTGCTCTTAATGTTACCATATAAAAACTGACCCCCGGAGGCTTATGCAATCATGAAGATTGATACAAAATATTACGGCGAAATTGATTATACAAAAGATGAACTGGTTGTATTTCCAGATGGTTTATTTGGTTTTTCCCAGTACCATGACTATCTTCCCCTCTCTATGGAGGAAGATGACAGCTCCCTGCTGATATTGCAGTCTGTAGACGAACCTTATGTAGCCTTTTTTCTCATCGATGCAGCAGCACTCTTTCCTTCTTATTCACCGGTTCTTCTACCGGAAGAATTATCCTTTCTGGAAGTAAATTCCAGTGATGAATTATCCTATTATGTCATATGTGCTGTAAAGAAGGATTATCTGGATGGAACCGTCAACTTGAAATGTCCTCTTGCCATTAATCCGGATACCCGCAAAGGAATCCAGGTGATCTTATCCAACGCTGACTATGATTACCGCCATACCTTACGTTCTCTTCTTGGTAAAGAGATAAAGGAACAGGACACTAAAAAGGAGATAAATAGCCATGCTGATACTGAAACGTAAAAAAAATGACAGTATCCTGATCGGGAATGACATACGCATCACTGTACTTGACTGCGACAATGGATCTGTCAGCCTGGCTATAAATGCCCCGAAGCATATTTCTATTTTGCGGGAAGAATTGACAGAAGCAGAACGCAGCAACCTGGATGCCTTATTATCTGATACAGATTCACTGCGCTCTATTGAAAAAGGACTGAATTCTTATATGAAGAAATAGACCATAAGCTTAATGACCCGCAAACGGGTGAATACTGATAAAATGACTCTTATCTGCTACACAAAATATCATATAGCTCTTTCAGCTGCCGGCGTACGAGAGAAAAAAACTCTCTCAGACGCCGGTAAAATAATGCTCTTTTTTCCATGCGGTTTTCCCGCTCTTCTTCTTTTAATATGTCTGATCTAAGATCCAGCGCCTGTTCATCTGTTTCCGGCCCAAATTTCCCTGTCATGCCGTAGAATACATTTTTCTCCAGTATATCAAATACCTGCGGTTCTTCTTCCTCTGTCTCCATGCTGGCACATTCTTCCCGTGTTCCAAACCACATATAGCTTAAATGCAGAAGCTTCTGCGCCAGTATGTTTACTTTAAATTCCTTTAGCCGGTTCTCAAGCTCCTGAAACTGGTCTTCTTCTGCTGCTTTTCTGTAAAATACATATAAGTCTGCCAGATGGCGTATCTGCAGATGTCCTGTTACATATAGGTAAGCAGACTGGATCATCAGATAGACTAGCTGGTCTATGGCATTCCATTCATAAATGTAGTTTTCATTTTCTTTCAGGAAAGCACGCTGGAGCAGCTTTTCCATCCCCCTCTGGTATACCTGGGTTTTAAAAGGAAAGGTATGATAGATCTCCACAGAAAAACGGCCTGGTATACGCATCTTTTCACCCACTCCCGGATAGAGAGTATCCGTTTCGTAGCCTATATTGACCAGATAGCCTTTTGCAAAAAGATAATCTTCCGGGTCAAGAAAAAAAAGCTTCAGAGAGCTTTCCCCCGCCATTTCCTCTCTTGGATACAGCTGTCTGCGGCTGCTGGAGGAAAGGACGAGTACCGGGATTTTTTTTAATTCCAGAAGGACCAGTATCTCCCGTTCTCCTTCTGTGCAGCTTTCGTTGAATTTCAGAATATCACTGTAGCGCTCATAAAAGCGTGTTTTCCACCGTTCCGGTATTTTTTCATTATTTCCAAGGATTGCAAGATAGATCAGGTTTGAAATTTTGTTATAATCTGCAACCCGGAACAGCCTTTCCCAGTCCAGATTTCCATGAAGCGGCTTTAAATCATCCTGGCGCATAACAGATGCAGCCATATTTACCAGTATGCGGCCTTCATAAAAGTTTTGATTTTCCATTTAACTTCACCTGTTTTTTGATATTCTTCTGTTAAGTCCCCCATCGATCCTGCGTATCTTATCTAAAAGCTTTTCTGTGCGGCAACGCAGATCCTCAATACGCTTCTCCAGCATTTTTTCCTGCTCTGTCTTTCCTTTAAAACAGCTTTTTACATTCTTTAATGGACCTTTAGCCAGATCTCGTAGATACCGGGCCCGAAGGCTGTTTCCCGCAGTCTGCAGGATGATCTGTTCTTCACAGTCTGCATGGCGCTGCAGCTGTTCTCCCCTCATATCTAAAAGAAGAGAAGCGGAGACTGTGTCGCCGCGCTCCACTGCCTCCGCCAGTTCTTCCGTCAGACTACAAACTTCTCTTAATATATTATATCTCCTTTGAAGATATATCAAAATTGTTTCCAAGTCTGCGCTCATATATTCTCCTTTAACCGAAAACACTTCGTTCTCTCACAATATGCTGATCGCCGGAAATCTTTCCTGCCTGGTTAAATGCATCTCTTAATTCAGAAAGTATGTGGCTGATCCTTGGAATCTCTTCTGCCCTGCGTTCCCTTCCTGCTTTAACACGGCTGATATCATAGATCAGGTACTCATAGATACGTTTCAGATCCTTGCTGATGGGATACTGCATATCCAGTATCTGTATTAAATACCGGACGATCCGTCCTGTTCTTTCGAGACATTCTTCAAAAGTCTCATATTTTTTATCCTCAAGTGCGATCTGTGCCATTTTCAGACGCTTCACTGCTTCATCATACAATAAAAGCAACAACTCCAGATTGCTCATAGAATAGATCGTACTTTCCTTGTACTGCTTAAACTTTTCGTACATGCTTCCTTACCCCCATCAGCCACCTAACTGTGACAGGTAGCTGGACTGTGAATTCATCTGATTGATCAGCCTTTCCATCTGCGTAAACTGGCTGATATAACGGTCCTGCTCAGTTGACAGCTGGGACTGCAGGTTTGTGATGGTTTCCTGCATATCCTTTAATTCTTTATAAATACTGTTGTTAGTCAGGGTCAGGCTTAGTTTTTCAGATCCTGCCTCTTCAATAAGCACACCATAGGAATTTCCATTCCTGCTTGCATATCTGGTGGCATAAGTAGAAAGAGTACTGTCTATGGTGTTTACAATACCATGCGTGCCTGTGAACAGGTCTGATACCTTTTCCGGATCACTGTCCATGGCAGTTTTAAACTTTTCTTCATCAAATACGATCTTTCCACCTGCTGTGTAATCATCTGAGAAGGAAATTCCGATCTTTTCAAGATCGTCATAAGAAACACCGTTTATCATCATTGAAGAGAAAATGCCCTGGGTAGCATTGTCCAGATCTTTTAAAGCGCTGCTGTTGTACAGAATACCCTCTTTTGCCTTATCCTCCCAGTTTTTAATGGAGGTTTCATTCATTTCATTTTTCTGGTCATCTGTCAGAGGCTTATAATTACTGTCCGGCTTGGTGGTTGCCTGGGTGCGGACCTCATCGATCATGGCATTATAAGCTTCAATGAATTTCTTTACAGTCTCTGTCACCTTTTCTGTATCTGCTGATGCAGTAAAGCTGACGCCGCCTTCTGCTGTTGCAGAGCCTGTATTAAATGTATTCGTGGCTCTAATATCCAGACCGTCAATGGAGAAGGTATTGCTGCTGCTGGTAATGGTGGTCTGTACCCCATTATAGAGAATACTCATCTCACCATCTGTGCCATCTTGGCTTACCCCGCCGAAAATGAGATTTGCTGCATCATCTTTTTTATTGTTTGGATTGTCTGGATCTGGACCAAGGGTGATCTTACGGCCCTCACCTTTTTCATTGGAAGAAAGAACAAATTTATTTTCCCTGCCCAGATAGGTGGCAGTTACTCCTGCATCTTTATTATTATTGATCGCAGTAAGCAGTTCGCTAACTGTAGTATCAGCAGTAATGCCTTCTATTTTTGTACCATTGACTGTAAAGTTCTCTAATGCTTTGTTTAATTCTTCTTTTGTAGTGTACTGAGGGTTCTTATCCAGTCCCAGCTTTTTCCTGTTCTCCCACAGGCTGCTTCCTGTATTGATCTTGTTTGACTGGGTAGATGTGATACCCAGGGCATTCTGGAGTTCCTTTGAGTCTGCGGATATCTGTAATGTCTGTTTGTTGTCTTTTGCAGTGCTGTCTGTTGCAGTGCTGTCTTTTGCAGTTCTGTCTGTTGCAGTAAACGTCAGGCTGCCATCCTTACCTACAGTAACCTTTCCTGAACCGAAGGCTTTATTCAGCTTTTCCTGTAAGCTCTTCGTAAATTCATCAAATTTTGATATCACTTCCTTATCGCCGATCAGTTCAATATTCTTTGTCTGTCCGCCATAAGAAACAGAAATTGATTTTCCCTTAAGATAGGTGGAAAGGGGCTGCTCTGTTATAGCTGCAGCCTTGAATGAAGATTTAGGTTCGTTAAATTCATCAAATGAAATGCCATCCTGATTCATGTTGCCGGAATTAAAGCCAAGACTCTTTAAAGCAGATGATGTTTCCCTGATCACACAGCTTTTTCCTTTATCGGTAATACTGTCTGTCTGCCTGATCTTGATCTCATCACCAACCAGTTCAAATTGAATACCGCTCTTCCCATCTTTTCCGAGAAATCCCTGGGAATCAAGGGCTTCATTCAGCTGTGTTACTAGATTTACTAGATTGTCAGAACTAGCCGTATAATCAATGGTAACTGTCTCTGTTTTTCCACCGTCCAGCTTTTTTTCATAACTGGTGGGGAACGTAAAGGTTGCTTCCTCTGTGAATTTCTTATCTGTAATACTGTAGGTTCCAAATGTCAGCTTCGTTCCGGAAAGATTGGAGGTCTTTACTTCTTTATTTTTAAAATCAGACGCGCTGATGCCGCCTAAGGTAATAGGTGAAGCTCCTTTTTCGCCGGAGATCAATGTGGCAGATGTTGCTAATTGGTTTACCCCCAGAACTGATACCCTGGATGCAGTGTCTGCATTTCCTGTCGCTGATATATATTTTGTATAGGCAGGATCTCCCTGTGCACTGACCTGGTTTTTTGCAAAGAAATCACTGTTTTTTAAGCTCTTTGTTGCTGAATAGCTAAGGTAATTGTCCTGAAGATCTATGATCTTATTGCTGATAGAACGATATGCATCCCGCTTCCATTCCAGTTTGGTCATAGCCTGTTTCTTGGATGTGATCTTGGATGTTGTTCTTGCTGTCATCTGTTCGATCAGTGCATCCCTGTCAATACCGGAAGCTAAACCACCAAATCCTCTTAAAGCTGTATTTCCAAGACTGCTGCTTGTACTTGATACACTTGACATATCTGCTGCTCCTTTCAGTCATGTGATGTCGCGGAGTACATAAAATGCGCCGCTTCTGTATACTTTATCCCTGTGATTCTATAGATTCTATATAAATATTTCGGCGCAGCATGAAAATTTATAAGATATGGCGTGGACGTTCTTTTACATCCATACAGGCTCTTATGGACTGGCTTATAACAGCCACACGGAATTTATTGTGGTAATAAGTTAACAGCATCGGAACTGCCGTATTATCTGCTACAATATATTTTGGAGGCAGCCTGGTAAGCATCAGCGCTTTTACATCTGCCTGACAGCGGCTGCAGGTACAGGTGCCATTGCTTTTTAAGGCGTCAAGGATCAGTTCCGGAGTAAGGATCTCCTCCATGATATTTACGACCCGGTAACTTGGACCATCTTCCTGCTTCTGCTCTTCCTGTTGTTCCGGTTCTTTCTGTACAGGTGTCCCTGCGTTTGTTTTGGGCTGCTCTGTCTGTTCTTCTGTCTGTTCTTCTGACTGTTCTTCTGTCTGTTCTTCTGACTGTTCTTCCGACTGTTCTTCCGACTGTTCTTCCGACTGTTCTTCCTGCTCCCCGGGCTGTTCTGCCTGCTCTTCTGTCTGTTCTTTTTCCAGCTCCTGGATCAGATTCTTCTGGATCTCTTCTGCCAGCTTTCCTTCTTCTCTTGGATCAACTACAGTCACATTAGCGGAAGGCACTCTTACCGGTTCTTCAGCAGCTGATCCTTCCTGCTGTGTTTCACCGGAAGCTGAAGAAGACGGCTGTGTTTCGCCAGAAGACGCAACTGGCGGCTGTGAACCTGTGATAAGGTTCAGCACATGTGAGGTTTTATTTGTTTTTTTTGCCATATTATTTCTCCCTGAAACCTATGATCTTTTCTACCTCATCTAAAAACTTTCCATAATCCTTTACAGCTGATGCTCTCGGACTGTACTCAAAAATACTTTCTCCATGGGCCGGTGCTTCTGCAATAGCCACTCCGGACCTTATTTTTGTGTCAAATACCCGGGTTTCCAGCTGCGCGGCCAGCTGCCCGGCCATTTCCAATACATCCCTGCAAAGACATGTTCTTGGATTAAAGCGGTTTAGCAGGATACCCATGATCTTAAGGCCGGGATTGATCTGTATGCGGACAGATTCTACTGTTTCCTTTAACTGTGACAGACCAACCAGACTGAGGATATCCGATGCCATTGGTATAATAAGATAATCAGAAACTGCATATGCGTTAACTGTGAGAAGATTTAAGGCAGGGGGTGTATCGATCACAATATAGTCATAAAAATCCATTACCGGCTTTAAAACATTTTTTAAAATAGATTCTTTTTCTTCTCCCGGATTATACTCCAGACCACTGCTGCTTAATGTAATATCAGAAGGAAGGATATCGATCCCTTCTGTGCGGCTGATAGCCTTTTGTATGGATATATCTCCTTTTAATACATCCAGTATAGTAGATCCTCCTTCGGTATCCAGACCAAGGCAGAATCCAAGATTTCCCTGGGGATCCAGGTCTATACACAGAACCTTTTTACCTGCCATCGAAAATCCTGCAGCCAGCGCTGCTGATGTTGTGGTCTTTCCCACACCGCCTTTTTGATTTGAAACCGTAATGACCATTTATGTATCTCCTTTTATCCTCTCTTCTGCATACAATATTTTCTGAAAGATCTCCCTGTATTATTCTCCAAGGCGTTCCATGGATTCCTCTACCTGTTTTACCAGTTCCTGGATCTCCTGATATACAGCTGCTGACTCATTTGCCATACGTCCGATCTCATCTGCTACAACACCAAAGCCTACACCTGCTTTTCCGGCACGGCCTGCTTCAATGGCTGCATTCAGGGAAAGCATTTTTTCCATCGTGGCTGTCTGCTCCAGTCCCTTTGCCTTATACTTGATCTGTCCTACTGCATCCCGTACTTTCTTTTCCTCTTTTGCAAATGCTTCTACGCTGTCTGCATTGCTCTTCCGGTAATAAAGGGCATTAGCCCACAGATTCAGCATCTCAGCTAAAAGCTGTCCACCGGCACTTACTACTTCCTGGCTTGGGGCTGAATCATCCGGGTAATCTCCAAGGACGATACCGCCGATCACTGTACCTGCACGGAATCCTCCTACTGTAAGATCCTGGGTAAACTCTCGCAGCTCATTATGTTTTCCATTGGTATACCTGCTGTAAAAGCTGGTAAAGGAGTTTCCTCTCGTAATGTATTTTCCTTTCATATCCACTACTGCTGCTGTCATGCCTGTGACCGTTAAAAACAGATCCTGGATCCGCTGAAGTTCTTTTATATCCAGGATCTGGCGGATATCCAGATTTTCTGTACTTTCATCTTTTGAAACGGTATCCATATAGGAAGTTTTCCCTGATACTGCTGATCCTGTTGCCGCTTTAGAAGCTGTATCTTCATTTTTGGTCCCATTCTGGATCCACTGGGCCAGCTTGCGGTCTGTTTCCCGGATATGCTTAACCAGCACGCTTACCATATAGTTGATCTCGCCCAGGGAATTGATCGTCGGACCTTCCTGCTCCAGTTTTATAATGGCATCCCCCAGTTTCTGTTTATACCATTCATGAAATTTATGATGTTCTGTATATTCCGGATATTTTGACTGCTTCTGGAGATCCTCCTCATCTGAAAAGTGTTTCGTTACATATTCAACAAGAAATTCTCCCAGACTTGAGAGATTTTCTCTTCCCTTTCCTTTTGAGCATGCATCCAGAAGGGTATTGACTTCGTCAAAAATCTTCCTGTGCTCACTGTCGATCAGTTCATTTCCTGTTACAAGATCCTGTGTTAATACATATTTTTCCATCCTTAGAGTCCTCCTTACTGCTGACTGTACTGTTTTTTAAAACGGGCAAGCAGTTCATCCATTACTGTGATCAGATGCCCGATCTCCGGCTTGGAAAGCTGTTCGTCTGCACCTAATTCTTTCCCCTTCTGCCTCATCTGCTCATTGATCAGGGAAGAGAAGATGATAACCGGGATCTTCTTTAAATGTTCGTCATCCTTGATCAGCTTTGTAAGCCTGTGGCCATCCATTTCCGGCATTTCGATATCTGTAATGACCAGATTGACCTTATCATACAGATCAGAATCATTATGTATTTGTGAAAGGTAATCCCATGCCTCCTGGCCATTGGAAAAATTCTTTATATTGGTAAATCCGGCCCTTTCCAGGGAATCATCGATCATTTTACTTAAAAGAATGGAATCTTCCGCGATCACAATAGGACTGTTGCAGATAGGGCGGTCTCCCATCTTATCTACATCTGTCACCTGTATGGTTGTTTCCGGTGCGATCTCTGCCACGATCTTTTCAAAATCCAGGATGATCACCAGCTCTTTTCCGCACTGGGCAATACCGGTAGCAACACTGTCATCTCCATTTGCAATGGTCTTATCTGGCTTCTGTATATCTTTCCATGAAATCCTGCTGATACCTTCGATACTGTCTACCCGGAAAGCGACCGTCATTTTATTAAAATTTGTTACGATAAACAGATCTCTTGGCCCATTTTCCCGGTCATCTCCTGTAAGATATTTTGCCAGGTTGATCACTGTGATCAGCTCATCCCTTGGTTTAAAGATGCCTTCTACTGCCGGGTTTGCATGAGGCATCGGTTTTACCTTTTCACTCATGATGATCTCCTGGACTTTTGCCACATTAATGCCATAAAATTCACCCATAACTGTGAATTTCATTACTTCAATCTCGTTTGTTCCTGATTCTAAAAGAATCCCTTCTTTTTCATTTTTGACCATGATCTTCTCTCCTTTTTTCTGTAAACAGGCATGTCACAGATGGTGACACCACCATAAATGAAAGCCCTGGCTATAGATGGCGTTCCGGTCGTCCCACTGTACGCACGATCACATCGCCTGTTGCAAGATCTAAAAGCATGGTACGGGCATAATTTCCTCCTGTATCCTCTGCTGCGATACAGATTCCTTCCTGGGCCATGACTTTTTTTACACTTTCTGCATTTCTCTGCCCGATATTTCCAAAGCTGCTGTTTCCGCTGATCTCAAACATCTTGGCTCCCCCTGCGATCTTAACTACCATCCGGCTTTTTACCATACCGAATATTTTCAGCTTTCTGAGGGTTTCCCTGATGCCGCTGTCTGCAAATTTAAATGGATTGGAATCCTTTCCTTCAAACTGTGCCGGAAGCATGATGTGCAGAAGTGCTCCCAGACGGGTAACCGGATCATAAAAGGTTATCCCGATACAGGAACCCAAAGCATAGGTTATGATCCTTCCTTCCCCTCGTGAAAACTTCATATCACCGATTCCTACTTTTAATTCTGTGCCTCCGATCATTATGAAACTCCCAACCTCTCTAAAATATCGTTTAGAGAACGAATGTCCGGCAGCATGAGCAGCCAGTCAGAAAGTGCTTTTCCGCCGATCACAAAATCTGCATTGCAATACATCAGTTTATCTGTTTCATATCCATACTCAGCAATAGGTACCATTAAGATCCCACCCAGCATGTTGATGGTAGCACTTGGAACAGACAGTTCCACCTCTACATTTACAAGTTGTGAAAAAGCATTTATATAAGAACAGATAATGATGTTTCCTACTTCTACCAGTGCTGATCTGGCCATTTCGTCCATATCCAGAAAGGACTTATAACGGCTTCCAAGCAGTTTTTCCAATACCTCATTTGCAAAATCCAGGTCGAAAAGGAACAGCATCAACCCCTCAATATCACCTGACATTTTTACAAGGGCTGCTGCAACAAGCTCCTCCGCATCACCGATCCGGTTCATGGCATCATTGTATCCAAGGATATTCACAGATGGGATCGAGATCCGGACTTCTTTCTGCAGAAGCTTGGAAAGAGCAGTTGCTGCATGACTGGTACCGATACTGCCGATCTCCCGCATTACATCCAGAGCCTGCAGGTCCATATCTTCATATCGCTTTATTTCCATTTTTTACCTTATCCTCTCAGTGAATTGATCGTTCCCTCTATATCATCTGATGTAGTGATCATTTTTACAGCATAAGAAAAGGCTCTCTGACATTCGATCACATGGACCATTTCTTTTGCCATATCGGTGCCTGAATTCTCCAGTGCCCCTTTTTGCAGGACCGCATCTGATTTTAAAGAAGCTTCCATTCCATCCTGTGCTTTATATTCATTATCTCCTACGCTTAAGAGACGGCTGGGATTTGAAAATGTGTATACACTTACCTTAGGAAGGTCAGTATCATCCTCTGTGCTGTCTGTATCATCTGTATCGTAGTCATCGTCTTCTGACTCTGATTCCTCCTGCAGCTTTTCTACATCTGTTACTTCCAGCTTAAGAGGCTGCCGGTTCTGGTCCAGCACCAGCTTTCCATCTTCTGTTGTAAGATAAAATCCATCTTCACGTTCTCCCCTGTGAAAATGACCGTTTCTTGTATAGGTGATCTCACCTGATGCAGGATCCTGTATCATAAAAAATGCATTAGGCTCCATAATTGCATAATCATATTCTTTTCCGGTCTGAGTAGCACCGGCTGTACTAAAATCCGTCCAGGTACGCTCCACTCTGGCTCCTGAACCTGTCTGCAGCTCTGTCTGGGCATTTTCAGAATCATTAAGATTATAGTGGATCAGTTCAGAAAAAGCCGCTGTTTTAGGTTTAAAGCCTGTATTGTTGATATTGGCCAGGTTATTGGATACAACTGACAGTTTTTTTGTAAACTGTCCGGCTCCTGCTGCTCCTGTATAAAATGACATATTCATTTCTTTATCCTCCTTACAGCTTACCGACATCTGACACAGACTTACTCATGATCTGATCATACATTTTCAGTGACTGGGCTGCGCTTTGAAGCGCTCTCTGGGATGACATCATAGCTGTCATCTGCTCCACCATGTCTACATTGGATTTTTCCAGCATTTTCCATTGAACAGTTGTATCTGCAGGCGTTGTTTCTGCCTGTGCAGTAGAGAAAAGTCCATTATCCTCTGCATGAAGCTGCCCCTGATCTGGAAAATCCACTACTTTCAAAGTTCCATAATCCTCTATGGTAACTTCCTGGCTGCCGCTTTCTTCACCATCAGACTGATTTGTAATAGCAGCAGTAATGTGTCCTTTGGAATCAACTGTAAAGTTCTCATTTTTGATCTGGACAGGCTGTCCTTCTTTGTTTAAGACTCTTCCTGCCTGGTTTAAAACCAGATATCCATCTTTATCTACTGAAAATGAACCATTCCTTGTATACCGGATGCCCTGTGATGTCTGGATGCAGAAAAAGCCATTTCCATTTAAGGCAAAGTCATAGATCCCATCTGTCTGTTCCAGACCGCCCTGGTCATAATTGGTATAAACCTGCTTTGCTGTCTTTATTTTTGAAACAGTTGCCAGCTGGGTTGGATTTTCTTTGCTATACTGTCCTGTACGATAAAGCATTTCTTCTTTGAAAGTACTGCTTACCATTGTTTCGTTTTTATATCCAGGAGTCTGGATATTCACCATATTATTGCTGATGGTATTTAAGTTCCTGCTCTGGGTCAGCATGCCTGACGCCAGATTATAAAATCCCTGATACATCTGACTTTATCCCCTTTCCATTTTTTGTTTCTATAAAATGGCGCAGCTTACGCAAGGCGATCGTGTGGATCTGGGATGCTCTGGGCTGGCTGACACCTATGACCCGGCCCACCTGTTCCATTTTCAACCCTTCCATATAATGCAGTGCCAGTGTTTTTTGCTCTTTTTCATTTAGCTGGGCTATGCCTTCTGCCAGCACCCGCATATCCTCTTCCCACAAGCATGCCTCCTCAGGCTGTACCTGGGTATCGTTGTTTGTGATCTGGAGTCCATTGGATGTATTCTGGTTTTCCAGTAAAAAATCAAGAGACTGGATATTTCTCCTGTTTTTCATGGAAATGATCCTCTGGCAGCGTTTTTTTTCTATTCCAAGATGCTTTGCCAGTTCATCAACTGTTGGTGTTCTTCCTAATTCCAGCTTCATGTCCTCGCATGCAGATTCTATAATCCCCAACTGCTTGTAAAATCCCCGGGGCATCCACTCCTGTTTTCTTACATAATCCAGCATTGCTCCTCTTACCCGCGTTGTAATGTAAGTGGAAAACTTAATGTTTTTATCCGGATCATACATATCGATCCCTTTTATGATCGCCACCACACCTTCATTCACTGCATCTTCCATCTGCATGGTGGTAGAATAAAGATCATATAGTTTCGTTGCCGTGGTTCTGGCTATGTACAGATACTGCATTGTGATCTCTTTCTTTATTTCCGGATCTTTCGTTTTTTTATAAAGCGCAAATAACTCCTTCTCTGTCTTTTCCTGCTTATCTTCCATAACTTTACTCACTCCTGTTATCTGCTGTTTATATCATTTGACCGTACACTTATGATCCTTTTTTCATTGTACTTATATTTCCAATTGACTGGATCTGCACATTATTTGCGATCTCATTAAATGAAAGCACCCTGATATTAGGATAAAAGGGTTCTACCAGATGGTAAAAATGGATCCTCATAACCTGTGAAGTCAGGATCACCGGATTCTGTGATAAACCACTGAACTTTTTTATCTGCTCTGCCAGCTGCCGGATCACATGCTGGAGCATTTCCGGGTTTAATGCCAGATATAAGCCATTTTCCCCTTTTGACAAGGATGCGACCATTTCCCGTTCCAGCTGGGCATCCAGTGTGATGACTTTCATGCATCCATCTGTACAGTACATGCGGGTAATGGTACGTTTAAGAGCTGTCCTGATCTTTTCTACTGTCTGGTCCAGCTCTCTTGGAGGAAGACCTGTTTCTGAGGCTGTCTGCATCAGATTCTCTACAATGGTCTCCAGGTCGCGGATCGGGATTCCTTCTTTTAGAAGGTTTGTAAGAACTCTCTGGAAATAACTGTAGCTGATCATCTGTGGTATTGCCTCTTCCACCAGCTCAGGAGCTGTTTTTTTCAGATTTTCCGTAAGCCTTACCACTTCCTGTCTTGTAAGCAGTTCGTATGAATGCTGCCGGATGACTTCTGAAAGATGCATGAGCAATACAGACAGAGGATCAATGACCGTATAACCATATAATTCAGCCCGATCTCTGTTTTCAGGCTTGATCCACCTGCTGGGTATACCGTATGCCGGTTCAATGGCCTCAATACCTTCAATTTCTTCTTCCACCTCCTCTGGTTCCAGAGCAAGGAAATAATCAATCAGGATCTCTCCTCCTGCAATTTCTTCTCCTTTTATCCGAATACTATACTGACTTGGTCCCAGGGAAGAACTGTCCCGGAGCCGGATGGATGGGATCACAAATCCCATATCCTGGGCATATTGGCGGCGGAATATAACGATCCTGCTGATCAGCCTTCCGCCTACTGACTCATCTGCCAGAGGGATCAGACTATAACCAAACTCGATCTCCACTGGCTCCAGTGTAAGAAGGCTGTATACATTATTTACATCTTTAAAATATTCTTCCTCACTTACTTCCTCTTTTGCAGCAGCTGCCTGAGCCTGTGGGGAATCCTGAAGCTGGGTAGAAGGAGCCATTGCCATTTGTGACAATGCCTGTGGCTCTTTTTTTATCTTTCCGGAAAGATAAAATCCGCTTCCCATAAGACATGCAGCCACAACCAGAGTCCTTACTGCCGGCATTCCAGGTATCACAGCCATGACCGCCACTGCTGCACCACTAACGATCATAGCATGAGGCTGGGCCAGAAACTGCTTTGATACATCTTCATTTAAGCTGCCTTCTGAAACAGCTCTTGTAACGATCATTCCTGTTGCAGTAGAAATAAGAAGAGCCGGTATCTGGGATACCAGACCATCACCTACTGTCGCAATGGAATAGGTACTCAGCACGGCTGAGATGCTGCTGCCGGACTGTACAATACCGATGATGCTGCCGCCGATCAGATTGATGGCAGTTGTGATAAGTGACATAACTGCATCACCCTTTACGATCTTAGTCGCACCATCCATTGCGCCATAAAAATCTGCTTCTCTCTGAACCTTGGCACGCCGTTCCTTTGCCTGTGTTTCATTGATCAGGCCAGAACTAAGGTCTGCATCAATAGCCATCTGTTTTCCCGGCATGGCATCCAGATTAAATCTGGCTGCCACCTCTGCCACTCGTTCTGCACCTTTTGTGATAACAATAAACTGCATCAACACGATGATCAGGAAGATGATCAGACCTACTACTACGTTTCCTCTTAAAACGAAATCACCAAAGGCAGCAATGACACGGCCTGATGAACCTCCCTGAGAAAGGATATTTCTCGTGGTTGAAACATTGATACCCAGACGGAACAGCGTGGTAATAAGCAAAAGAGAGGGGAATATGGAGAATTCCAATGGCTCCCGAATGGTCATGGTTATTACCAGGATCATCATGGAAAGTGACATATTCAATATGATCGCCACATCCACCAGTCCCGCCGGAAGGGGAATGATCAAAAGCAATATGATCGTGATCACAAACATAACCACTGAGTAACTCAATAACCGTTTCATTCGTCCATTAATCTCCAACTATTATTTTTTATCTTTATTTTTCCCGTTATCCTGTTTATACAGATATACCAGGATTTCAGCCACTGCTGTATAAAATTCTGATGGGATCGGCCTGTCCAGTTCACAGGAATTGTACATAGCCCGTGCAAGTGGTTTATTTTCAATGGTATAAACATTGTTTTCTTCCCCCACCTTTACGATTCTTAACGCCAGTTCATCTAATCCCTTGGCAAGTACTACCGGAGCATTGTCATGATCAGGATCATATTTTAAAGCAATGGCCACATGGGTAGGATTTCGTATGATCACATCTGCCTGGGGAACCTTCTGCATCATCCTGCTGGATGCCATCTGACGCTGCAGGCTTTTGATCCTGTTTTTAATCTCAGGATTACCTTCTGTCTGTTTATACTCATCTTTTACTTCCTGCTTTGTCATGCGAAGCTCTTTTTCATATTCCCAGCGCTGATACAGATAATCGCCAAAGGCAATGACCGTAAAGGCAATACATACACGTATCAGCAGATCAAAGATCATTTTCATCATATAAGCCGCAGATGCTGCAGGATTCATATCGATCATTGATGCCATGGGCTGCAGATCCTGCTTCAGTATGTTGTAAAGCAATACCAGCAGCAGTGTTATCTTGATGGAGTTTTTCACCAACTCTACTGCATTTTTCATGGAAAACAGACGTTTTATACCTGAAAGAGGATTAAGCCTGTTCCATTTTGGCCGTATGGATTTAAAAGATACATTAAAACGTGTCTGTACTCCATGCGCCACAATTCCAAGTAAAAGGGCTAAAAGCAACAGAGGAAGCGCACATTTTAAAAACACAGACAGTGTAACAAAAACAAGACTGGCTGAAAGCATATCTTCTGAGGACCGGGCTGCTCCATCTATGACCCAGGTCATATAAGTTTTCAGCTGTCCGTATATAAAAGGAAGCCATATGCGGATCCCGAAAAATATGCCAGCCAAGATCACTACGGTAGCTACATCCCTGCTTTGGAAGATATTTCCTTCTTTTCTGGCATCCCGCCGCTTTTTGGCGGTAGGCTGTTCGGTTTTCTCCTGGCCACTCTGTCCCATCTTCTATGACACTCCTTTCAGACTGGTTTCATATTGCTTAAAAGCTTCCACATCATCTGATACATATATGTAAAGATGGTATCTATATAATCTGCCATTGGCGAAAACAGCAGCAGCATCATCAAAAGCCCCATTATGATCTTTACCTGGAAATTTACCGTAAAAACATTGATCTGGGGAATGATACGCATCAGAATCCCCATTGCCAGTTCTGATACAAGCTCAATTGCTATCATTGGAAATGCAAACTGCATACCAGTAAGGATCCCCTGGCAGAATCCAGCTGTGATCACATGGACCAGCATGGGATTAAATGTCACTTTTCCAAAAGGGATCAGCTGTACCGACTGGTAAAACAATGCTAACAGCCGCAAATGACTGTTGCTGGCAAAAAAGATCAGTACCATAAATGCATAATAAATACCGGAACTGACCGTTGACTGGGTTCCATACTGGGGATCATAAACCTGAGCCATGCTAAGTCCCATTGAATAATCCATAATGGAAGAAGCAAACCGGATCGTAAGGAATGCCAGTTCCATTGCAAAGGCTAACACTGCCCCAAGAAAAAGCTCTCCCGCAAGCATCAGGATGTATTCTGCCATTGATCCCGGATATGCCATCTGGGTCTGGTCTGCAGACAGATACAGGAGCAGTGACAGGGCAAAAATAAAATATGCCCTTATTTTTACAGGAAAATTACTTTTTCCAAAAAGTGGATTGAATCCGATGGCTCCGCTCATACGCATCACTGCCATTGAAAATGTGATAAACATAGATCTTCTTTACCCCTTTGCGATCAATTCCACTATGTATTGAAAAAATTCCTGAAGCATGACCAGCATAGAACTTCCTAAAAAACCTAAAAGCACCATAATAGCCAGCAGCTTGGGGACAAATGTCATTGTCTGTTCATTGATCTGTGTGGCTGCCTGAAAAACAGCAATGACCACACCTACGATCATACTGATCAACAGAAATGGCAGCGACAGCTTCATTGCCAGCTGGAATGCTTCATACATGATATCCAGGATCTGCACTTCTGTCATATTCCCACCTCTTTCCTACCGGAAGCTTTGTACCAGACTGGAAAATAAAAGTTCCCAGCCATTTACTGTAATAAATAAAAGTAACTTAAAGGGAAGAGAGACCATAGTTGGCGGAAGCATTACCATACCCATGGACATAAGGGTGGTAGACACCACTATATCTATAAGCAGAAATGGAAGATAAATCAGAAATCCTGCAAGAAACCCTTTTTTTAATTCGCTGGTCATAAAAGCCGGTACAACAACAGTAAGAGGATATTCTTTCACATCTTTCTTAACTTCCTGTTTTGACATCTGTACAAAATGATCCAGCGTATCCTTCTCTGTATTGCGAAGCATGAATTGCTTCAGTGGATCTGCCATGCGGCTTACTGCCTCCTGCTGTGTGATCTCCCCATTTTTATAGGGCTCGTAGGCAACCGTATTGATCTGGCCTATAACCGGACTCATAATATACAGCGACAAAAAAAGTGCCATGCCTGTTAATACCATATTAGGCGGCGTCTGCTGGACTCCCATTGCATTTCTCGTAAAAGAAAGTATGATTATAATACGCATAAAGGAACTCATCATAACCACAATGGAAGGAAGCAATGCTGCAAAGGTAAGCAGCATGATAATATCCAGCGCAGGAACATTTCCTCCATTTAAGCCTGTAATCAGCTCATTCATTCGTTTTCTCCTCCTTAAACCGTTCCAGAACCTGGATCCCCGTCTGACTAGTCCCAAGCAGATATTGGTTTTCATCCAGTTTAAGAAGAATAATGTACTGATCATTTCCTACTTTTAGTTGTTCCAGTATCCGCATCTTTCCCCCCTTATTTCCATAAGGGGCGTTTTTCCCCAGGTACCGGCTTGCCTGCCATGCCAAAAACAAAATGACTACAAAAGCAAGCAGCATACCTGTTGTAGAAACAATATCTGTTATCATATTAAGGGCTCTCCGGATTGATATCCCTGGTTACAATATCGGTAATACGGATACCAAAATTATCCTCTACTACTACAATATCTCCCCTGGCAACACACTGTCCATTTACATACAGGTCTGCCTGTTCTCCTGCCATTTTGTCCAGGACTACAAGAGATCCCTGGGTAAACTCCAGAATATCCTTTACCAATTTCTTAGTGCGTCCTATTTCCACTGATATCTCCAACGGCACCTTCATGAGCATTTCCTGGTTGGCGCTTTCTTCTCCATTTTCACTTCCAGAAGATTCAAGACCAGGCGCATTGGCCGGCCGGATCAGGGCAGGTTCCCTGGATTCCTTTTTCCCTTCCTGTTCCCGTTTTTCCATATCCTGCATCAGCTGCATCATCTGCACCTGTGACTGCTGCATCTGATTCAAAAGCTGTAAAATAGCCGGATTCATATCTGCAGAAATACCAGCTGGAATCTGGGAATATACCGGCTGCGATGTAGGTGCTGGCTGCGGTGTAGATGCTGGCTGTGGGACCGGTGCTGGCTGCGGGGCCGGTGCTGGCTGCGGGGCCGATGCTGGCTGCGGTGTAGGTGCTGGTTCTGGATCAGGCTGCGTTTTTTCTTTCTCTGCTGCCTCTTCTATTACCTTCTCTGCAGTTTCTTCTGCTGCCTTTGATCCTGACTCCTTATCTTCTGTCTGAACCTCTGCTGCTTCTTCCAGGGATATCTCAAATGGTTCCAAAAGCCTTTTGGCAAGCTTTTCCGGCATAATATTTAAAAACTCACTTTTCAGCTTTCCTTCGATCTCAAGGGTAAAGGAAATGACCACCATAGGAATTGCTTCCGGAAAATACTTGTTTTTAAAGCTTTCTGCGTCTGTGATCTCAAAAGAAACTGGTGTGGATATATTAACTGTAAATTTCAAAAATTCTGAAAGTGCCGTTGCTGAAGCACCCATCATCTGGTTCATTACCTCACAAATAGCACTTCTGTTGATCTCATCCAGTTCAAATTTATCATCTGGTACCTCTTCGCCCAGAAGGGTTCCTACTATGATGCGCACGTCATTTCTGCTGAACATCATAATATTGCTTCCTTCCAGTCCCTCTACATAAGCGATCTCTACTCCTACTGCCGGTTCCAGCTTTTTAAACTCAAACTGATCCCTTGTAAGGATCTTTACCTTTGGAGTCGTAATGTGAACGGTAGATCCTAAAAGGGTAGACATTGCTGTCGCTGATGCTCCGAGGCTGATATTCATCATCTCCCCAAGAGCATCTATTTCCATCTCATTAAAGCTGAGTGCACCCATTCTTATTTTCCTCCTGTTTTCTACTTACCGATTTCCAGTGCTTTCTGAGCCATCAGCTTAATTGCGTTTAACGCTGTTACATTTGCTTCATAAGACCGGGTAGCTGACATGCTGTCTACCGTTTCCTTCAGCACATCCACATTTGGCATAGTCACATAGCCGTCTGCATCCGCATCCGGATGATCCGGATTGTAAACTTTCTTAGCTTCTCTGTCATCTTCCACAATGCCAGAAACTCTTACTCCTGCATGACGGCTGGTTATTCCTTTTCCCCGTGCTGCATTTTCCATTGCCTGGGCAAAAGACGTATCTGAATAGCTTTCAAGAAGTACATTTTTCCTTCGGTATGGACCACCTGACTCTGTCCGCGTTGTGTCCATATTTGCTATGTTTTCTGCCGCAATATCCATCCTGACACGCTGTGCGCTCATTCCAGAAGCGCTTATATCAAATGAACCTAAAAATGCCATAACAGTTCCCTCCTTATGGATCATTTTCCTAAAATGTCATTTACAGTTTTTACAATTCTCTGTGCATCAAAAGGCTTCACCACAAAATCACGGGCACCTGATTTGATCGCATCTACAACCATGCTTTCCTGTCCCATTGCTGTACACATAACAACTTTGGCATTTGGATCACCTTCACGAATTTTTTTCAAAGCCTGAAGCCCGTCCATATTTGGCATGGTGATATCCATAATTACCATGTCCGGTTTTTCCTCACTGTATTTTTTTACTGCTTCTGCCCCATCCTGTGCCTCGATAAAATCGTTATATCCACTTGAACTGAGAGCTTTCTTGATCATCATCCTCATAAAAGCAGCATCGTCTACCAGCATTATCTTAGCCATTTCTTATTCCTCTTCTTCCTTCATTCTTATTTATACTCCCGTATTCCGGAGCGTATTTATCCTTGTTCTTTTACAGATCCGTCACTGTTATCAGGATCTTCTTCCTTCTGCGGCATTATATCCGTTTTCTTTTCTTCTATTTGTGACGCAATGCATTTTTCAATCTTCACAGCCACATTTTTCTTATAACATCCCATTTGTCCTGTAAACCAAGGCTGACGTCCTACAAAAAGTCTGACCGGACTGTCTTTTGGCTTTCCAAGATCGATCACATCTCCTACCTGGATCTGATAAAGTCCTTTCAGATCCAGCTGTACCGTGCCAAGCTGTCCTGTAATAGGCAGTTTGGAGTAACGGATATTATCCATGATCTTCTCTTTATTATCCTGATAAGAAAATCCTCTTGCCAGGTGCTTACGGTTGTCAATACTGTGAAAGATCACCGTAAGAAGATTGCCCGGAAGGCAGATCTTTAATTTTTCCTGTGCCTGTCCAGATATGTCCACATTTAAAATGATAATGGCTACTGTTTCATCCAGACCTACATCCTGGACCATGGTTGGATTTTCTTCTACATGTTCTACGGAAAAAACAATGCTCACATAATTCGAAAATCCATCCTTTAAGGTACCTGTCATATATTCTACAATCCGCTTGTACAAAGCACGTTCCACGTCGGAATACCGGTAATCATCCTCTACTGCTACAACATCTTCGCCCCCCAGCATATGGTTGATCAGTGTAATCACCATACCCGGAGTTACAAACAGCATCAGTGGAACACTCATTTTTTCTTCTCCTGCTATTGATGCGTCTATCATTGTCATGCAGTCGTTTTCGTGAAGGGCATTTACGTATTCGTAATACCTTCTTTCCTGTACATCCAGCACCGTTATGTCCGTCATCACGCGGAAAATACCGTTGATCTGGGAAGTAAGAATACGTGCATAATTCTCAAATACACTCCTGAGGATCTTCATTTTTTCTTTTGTGAATTTCCTCGGGCTGAAAAAGTCGTATTTAATATAGTTCTTTTCTTCTGGTGACAGAGGCTGTACAGATTCGGTTTTCTTTTCCTGTGCTGGTGCATCCGCACTCATGGATTTTAAAAGTGCATCTATCTGGCTTTGTGATAAAACATCTGCCATTCTTCCTGACCTCTCTTATTCACTGGTATTTTGCATTTTCTCCACAGACCCTGCATCTTCTGCACCTGCATCTTCTGCACCTGCATCTTCTGCACCTGCATCTTCTGCACCTGCATCTGCTGCACCGGTATCTACCGGTGCCTCTGTATCTGCCGGTACGGTTTCACCACCCTGGGAAGAGCTTTGTGACTCTCCTACTGTTACTACTGTAGTATTCGCATATTCACCGCTCTTAAACTCTTTATAATACTCATTCAGGTCTCTTTCTTTTGCCCCATTATCTAAAAGCAAAAATTCAATCCTGCGGTTTTTTATCCTTCCTTCTTCTGTGGAATTATCTGCTATAGGGCGATATTCACCATAACTTATATCCACCAGTTTTTTCGGATCTATCACACCCTGCTTCTGCAGGTAAATACATGCTTCTGCAGATCTCATAGCCGAAAGGATACGGTCTTTTCGTATAGTCTTGGGATCGGTCCGTGAATTATCTGTTACTTTCGCAGTGTGAGACATAATGTTGATCTGTTCGATCCCGCCTGCTGCAGGAGCTATGGCTTTTGCAAAGGAATAAAGGACTTTCTGTCCTTCCAATGTAAGCACGGAGCTGTTTGCACCGAAAAATACACTATTTGCAAAAGAAACATAAGTATAATCATCTCCTCTGATGACCGTAGCATCCTTTACATCCGCCTGATTCAGGCTTTCAGCGATCGTAAGATACAGCTTATTTACATCTTCTGTCTGAAGAGCTTCCTGGGCAATCTCCTGGCCGATCTCCTGGCCTGTGCTATCCGTTTCTGGGGTATCTGACATCTGGGAATTAATGGTAATATTCTCTGATCCCTGGTTCTGTATACTTGGGATGCTTTTCACAAAAACACTCCATTTTTGTGCGTCCAGGTTAGACATGGAATACAGCATGATAAAAAATGTAAGCAGCAATGTTACCATGTCTCCATAAGTATCCATCCAGTTGCCGCCGCTGTCTGTGGGGCGATTTTTCTTACTCATTTATCTTCCTGTTCCTTCCCCTGAAAATCTCCAGCTTCTGCTTTTGCAAGGATCTTCCGCTGCTGTGACTGTTTAATCGATGCAAGAAGATGTTCCCTCAGGTATTTTGGATTTTCTCCTGCCTGTATGGCAATGATCCCTTCAATGATAGTAGAACAATACAGTTCTTCCTCATCCTGACGGATCCTCAGTTTCTTTGCGATCGGATTAAAAATAACATTTGCAAGAATACAGCCGTAAAAGGTTGTGATCAATGCTACTGACATGTCACTGCCGATAGTAGATGAACCGCCTGCATCCATATTCATTCCTTTCAGCATGTTGATCAAACCGATCAGGGTACCTATCATGCCAAAGGACGGTGCATAAGATGCAGCTTTTTCATAAAGACCTGCCGCCTGGTCGTGACGGACCATCATATTATCCAGTTCTCTTTCCAGAACCAGCCTTACTTTGTCCGGATCGTTTGCATCTACGATCATCAGGACACTCTGCTTAAAGAAAGGATCCTTGATCTCCTCTGCTTTATCCTCCAACGCCAGAAGGCCGCTCTGCCTTGCTATGGTTCCCAGATCTACAAGCTGTTCGATCAATTTGGGGATATTATAGCGGTTTCCCCTTATAAGTACTGCAAAATGCTTTGGGATATCCTTTAATATCCCTAATGGATAGCTGGACAAAGTTGCTGACAGAGTCCCACCAATTACAATGACCATACTGGGGATATTAATAAAGTTACCAATCTTGGCAAAACCGATTCCGTTTACAATTAAAGCAAAACCCAGGATTATACCTAGTAATGTTGTAGGATCCACCTGCTTTTCCTCCTAAATCTGCTCCTCTTTTTTTATGCTGACACATCTTTGAAAGAACCCGGTCACCTGATCTTTGATGCTTTCCACACTGTCTTTTACCAGATAGTAATCTCCATTCATCATACGGATCTTTGTTTCCGGAATCTGTTCGATCAATTCAACCTGAAGCCAGTTCAGATATAAAATCTCTCCGTTAAGACGTTCTACACAGATCATATTCCTTACCGCTTCATGTTGATCAGGTCAGACAGGATCTCATCACTGACTGTGATGATCTTTGAATTGGCCTGAAAGCCTCTCTGTGTTGTGATCATATCAGAAAATTCCTTTGCAAGATCCACATTGGAAGCCTCCAGATATCCGGTCATTAAAGAAGAGGTGCTTCCTCCTGGGATCGTAGCGGAAGCATTACCACTGTTATCGCTTTCTGCTGCCCCATAGTAAAAAGAACCCTTTTTGCTTAAGCCCTCCGGATTCTGGAAGGTGGCAATGGCAACCTTACCGATGCTGACGGTTTTTCCATCCTTAGTCGGGTCCGTTGACTTTACTGTACCTGAAATCTCTCCCAGACTGTTGATCTTTACATTTGTCAGCTGCAGTGAACCACCATCAAAGCTTGCGCCTGTTACATCAGTAGGAACCTTGATAGCTACAAGATCTCCATCAAATCTCGTTGGCTTATCTACCTCATCCGGACGGAAACCATAAACAAAATTTCCGTTGGCATCTGTAAGATATCCGTTTCCGTCAATCTTGAACTGACCAACTCTGGTATAATCAAAGTCCGTTTTCTTCATATCCGCTACTGTAACCGTTTCTGTGCTCTTTGGGAATGTAATAAAGAAGCCTTCTCCGTTTACACTTGCATTAAGACCACCTACATAGGTTGGTGTAGAGGCACTCATATCCGTACTGATGGAACCCATCATGGAACCATATCCATACTGGGCTGCATTTACACCACCGGCATTCTCGCTTCCCTTTGTGGAGGTGGTGGAAGTCTGGTACATCGCCTCTTTAAAGCTGTAGCTCTGGGACTTAAAACCAAATGTATTTACGTTTGCAATATTGTTGCCGATGACGTCCAGTTTGTTCTGATGCGCCCTAAGACCTGATACTGCTGAATCCATTGCTCTTAACATATTCTTTTGCTCCTTTTTACATTTCTTCTGTTTCTGTATCTTCAGATCCTGTGTCTTTCAGATCTGCATTTGCTAACTGTTCTGTGATCTTATCTGTTTTTTCAGATCCTCTGTCAGGATCTTTTTCACCTGCTTTCTCTGGAAGCTTTCCTACTCCCAGGACACTGGACATCTTATAACCAGTATCATCACCTTCCAGACGTACTACCGGATCTCCCTTGGTAAAATCAACAGAAATTACCTTCCCATATTTCACGCCATTTGCTGCCCCGGTATCAGGATCCGTAACCGCCACAGTTACCTCCTGACCGATCAGGCTGCCTGCATATGTCTGAGTTGTAACAGCAGCTGATGTATTTAATGACTCTGTCATGGCAGTAAGTGACTGGACCATTGCCATATTTGTCATCTGGGACATCATTTCGCTGTTATCCATAGGGCTTGTCATATCCTGATTGGAAAGCTGTGCTGCTAACAGCTTGATAAAGCTGTTTACATCCATCGTGTTCTTGCTGTTGGATCCGGCACTGTAAACACCTGCCTGATACGGGTTTGCAGTGCTGCTGACTGTTATTTGATCTGCCATATCACTTTAATCCTCCTTCTAGGCCAGTCCCAGCCTTAGCTGTTGGGCAAAGCTGTCATCCTGCTTCTGGCGCTGCTCTTTTTGATCCTGCCTGCCGTTTCTGCCATGACCGGGATCCTGATCCATGTTTTGCCTGTTTTCAGTCTGTTCCGGTGTGTAAATAACAGTAGGAGTTCCTGTTTTTTCTTCCAGGATCTGTGCCAGATGCCCTGCTTCTTTGCTTAATATCTCCAGTGTTTTTGCACTGGTTGAAAAAATAGTGACCTCTGTTTTTCCTTTTTCATACTCCAGCCGGATAGTCAGCTTTCCAAGCCTTTCCGGCTCCAGGGAAAGCTCCAGCTTTCCTTTTTTTTCACTGATCTTTGTATCCAGGTAGTTTCCCAGATCCTCTGTCAATGTATCCTGGGCTGTTGGCAGCCGGTCTGCCGGTCCTGTATCAACAGCAACTGGTTTTGCTGCTGTGCCAGCTGAACTTTCAACAGTTCCTGTATAACCGGGCGATGCCAGGGCTGTCATTTCCTTTCCGGAAATATGTTCCTTCTGGTCTGGTATTTCTTCTTCCCGGTTCATTTTGGCAGTTTGCTTTGACTGCCCGGCTTCTTCTGCCTCTCCTGATTTTTCTTTCTCTCCAGTCTGGTCCGATCTGTTCCGGAGCTTTAAGTCATCTGCATGGACAGCTGTTTCTGTGTGGGGGGATTCTGTCTGCTGTATGGTACTGACAGCTGCCGTCTGGTCCTCCATTCCTGTTTCCACCGTTGTCTGTACAGCCAGATCTTGTATTCCATTTATTTCATTGTTGTAAACAGCAGGCGTTTTACTATTTTCTGCTGTTATCTGTACAAAGGTCCTGTAACAGGCTTCAGAAACATAGGCAGCTGCCAGTTCCTGCTCCTGCTCTTTTTCTCCATCCTGGCTGTTCTTTCCGTCCTGTATGTCCGTTACTTTTATTTCTGCTTTTATTTCATCTGTTTTTACGTTTTCTCCGGACTGCCTGCCATTAACCTGTTTTTCATTTCCCCTGTTTTTGGTTTCTTCTGGCTGTGTTTCTTTATTTTTTGTTTCCCCTGTTTCTGCTTTTTTTGTTTCGTCATCCTGGGCTGCTTTTTTCTTGTATTTTGTCAGCATAGATGCAAAATCTGACCCATTCCCTACTTTTTCTTCTGAGTTCGTACCTGACTTCACAGAATATCCTGTTTTTATCTGACCGGTATTTTCAATCCTGCTCAACCTAGATTACCTCCCTGTTTTGAGAATATCTGGCTGTTCTTGAAGCATATTCTTCTATAAACAGCTCCTGTGCCTTTTTTGCTGCTTTTTCATACTCACTCTGCCGCCTGTCCTTTAACTTTTCATAACGGGACGTATCTATCTTTGCAGCGATCACCTGTACTTTTTTCTTTTCTTCTTGCTGCTGTAAAAGCTTTAACTGTTCCTGTTTTTTCCGGATCTGATCTTCCATTTCACTGATATACATACCATAAAGACAAATATCTTTTATCTGTACATCCTGTTTTTTCAAATCATCCATCTTATTCTGGGCAGATACCAGCTTGTTCTCCAGTTCCTGTATCTCTGCTTCTTTTTTTCGGATCTGTGCCAGAAGTGTACCATGTTCTGCCTTAATGCTGTCCAGAATCTGTTCCTTATAATGAAGTACATTTTCAAGACTGTATTTAAATCTCTTCATCTTAAGTATCATCTCCTATAACTGCTAACCCACGATTTTTTCCATTCTCCTTATGCTTTCCTCATAAGGGATATTTTCATTTGTTTCCTGTTCCAGAAATTTATTCATATCACCTATGCGGTCAACTGCTTCATCCAGAGCACTGTTTGCACCTTTTTTGTAAGCGCCAATGGAGATCAGGTCTGCATTTTTCTGATAAAGGCTTAACATGTTCCGGAACCTTGAAGCTGCTTTCCTGTGTTCTTCCCCGGCTATATCATTCATAAGACGTGAAATACTTGCACTGATATCAATAGCCGGAAAATGGTTTGCATTAGCCAGCTGCCTGCTTAAAACAATATGACCATCCAAAATACCTCTGACTGTATCAGCCACCGGCTCATTGGTATCGTCTCCCTCCACCAGTACCGTATAAATCCCGGTAATGGAACCTTTTGCAAAATTCCCGCTTCTTTCCAGAAGCCTTGGAAATTCTGCATAAATAGAAGGTGTATAACCTCTGGCTATAGGCGGTTCTCCAATAGCAAGACCGATCTCCCTCTGTGCCATGGCATATCTGGTAAGAGAATCCATCATCAGCAGCACATCTGCTCCCTGATCCCTGAAATATTCAGCGATCGTTGTTGCAACCAAGGGACATTTCATACGCAGCATTGCCGGCTGGTCTGATGTGGCTACAATAAGGACAGAACGTTTCATGCCCTCTTCTCCCAGATCCTTTTTAACAAATTCCAGAACCTCCCTGCCTCGCTCTCCTACCAGGGCGATCACATTGATATCTGTTTTTACATTCCGGGCGATCATTCCCATCAATGTACTTTTTCCAACACCGGAGCCTGCAAAAATCCCCATTCTCTGACCTTTTCCAATGGTATTTAAACCATCAATGGCCTTAATCCCAAATTCCAGATGTTCCCTGATAGGAGGACGGTTAAGAGGGTTGATATAGGCACTGTCTACTGTATAAAGCTTCCCTGGGGGAAACTCTCCTTTTTCGTCAATGGGATGCCCCAGCGCGTTGATGATACGGCCTTTCAGGAAGTCACCCACCGGTATCTGCAAACGGCATCCGGTATTGCGGACAAAACTTCCCGCTGTGATCCCGCTGATATTTTCATAGGTCATCAGCTGTATTTTGCCATTTTTGAATCCTACCACTTCCGCAGGAACCTGACAGTTCTCAGCTTCATTGTAGATCATAACAATATCACCAACACCGGATCTGCCTCCGGAAGCTTCCATTGACATTCCCACTACATTTTCAATTTTTCCAATGCGGTCTGCTGTTTCTGCCTGCTGTATTAACTTCAGGAGATTTTCATACATGGTTTTCACCTCTGTGTACTTTATGTATCCATAAAATCTTTATGTATTGGCGTTGTCTACAAGTCTGTGTATATTTTCAAGCTGGGTATCTACACTCATATCTATGATCCCGTCCGGCATTTCGATGATACAGCTTCCGCATTTTCCGTCCTCCATTACTATAAATTTGACGTTGTCAGAGAGCCGTGACAGTTTCTCTGCCAGATGTCCATCTGCCTGAACCATGGTCTCATAGTCTTCTTTTTCCATATAGATCTTGACCCAGTCCATTTTCTGCAGTTTTTCTGTTTCAGCTTCTATCATCCTGCTTATAACAGAACCGCTGGATCTCAGGCTGATATGGATCACTTTTTCAGCCACTGCCACAGCAATATCTTTTAATTCTTCCAGATATTCTCTGAGGCATTTTTCTTTTTCTTTGTTGATCTCTATTAAGGCTTTTTCCAGGCTTTCTTTAAAAAACCGCTGGTTTTCATGATGTTTCGCCTCATTTTCCTCTTCTGCCCTAATCAGTCCCTCTTCATAGCCTTTTTGTCTGCCTTCTTCAAATCCTTTCATCTGGGCTTCCTCAGAGATCTGTTCTGCCTTTTCCTTTGCTTCCTGTTCAATGGCTGCCGCTTCTTTCCGGGCTTCTTCTAATATTTTTTCTTTTTCCCTGAGCACCAGCTCTATTTGTTCCTGACTGCATTCCAGACCATTGTATGTATCATTGTCCGCATTTAAAGAAGCTTCCGTTTCTTTTTTATTCTGCTTTTCTGTTTCTAGTTTCTGTGCATCCGGTGCCGTAAATACCTGTAAGGGAAGCTTCCGGACTCTGGCTTTATTTTCAAAGCCTGTATCCTGATCAGACAACAATGTTATCGTCATCTCCTCCCTTATTGATTATTACTTCTCCTGCATCTTCCAGTTTACGGATCAGATTAACAATACGCTGCTGTGCCTCTTCCACTTCCTTCAGTCTTACATTGGTAGTGATCTCCAGATCGCTCTTGACTGTTTCTGCCATACGCTTGGACATATTTGCAAAGAATACGTTCTTCATATCCTCTGATGCAGTCTTTAATGCATATACAATATCCTTGGAATCGCAATCCCTGATAAAACGCTGTACAGATCTTGGATCCATATCGATGATATTCTCGAACATGAACATCTTGTCCCTGATGCTTTTTGACAGTTCCGGATTATCTTTATCCATTTCATCAAAGATCTGTTTCTCGTTTCCTCGGTCAACATGGTTCATCACATCTGCCACATAATCAATACCGCCCAGGTTCATATTATCCTCACTGGTAATGATCGTAGCGAATTTCCTCTTCATTTCCTCTTCCACAATAGCTATTGCCTCAGGAGATACACGGCTCATATTTGCCATGCCTTCCAGTACCGGTATCCTTTTTTCATTTGGAAGCTGTTCCAGTATCTGGGCCGCCTGCTGAGGATCCATATAAGCCATGATCAGAGCGATCACCTGGGGCCGCTCATGCTGGAGCAGGGCAAGAAGGGATTTGGGATCTCCCTTTGTAAAAAAGTTAAATGGCTTGGACTGGAGAGTCTTGGATACTTTTTCCAGAAGATTTCTGGCTGTGGTTTCTCCAAAAGCTTTTTCCAGTACACTTCTGGCATAATCCAGACCTCCATCTGTCATCATCTTGTGGGTAAGGCACATTTTATAAAACTCATCTAATGCATTCTCCACCTGGGCATTATTTGTTTTTCCAAGCTTTGCTACCTCATAAGTCAGGTCTTCGATTTCCTGTTCACTGAGATATTTATAAATCTGGGAAGCGCGGTCTGCTCCCAAAGACACAACTACCACTGCTGCTTTCGCCCGCGCATCCATTTTATCCAGTTCGGATCCCCCGGTAATATCTGTTATCTTACTTCCCTCTATTTCTGCCATCGTTTCCTCCACCAGTAAGCAGCCAATTCTGGATCAGTTTTGCTGCGATCTGCGGATTTTCATCCACAAAGGAACCGATCTCCTGTTTTAATTTCAGACTGTGCTGCATTTTCAGATTTAAAATTTCTTCATTTTTCTTAAGTTCATCGTCCTGTCCCTGAAGCGCCGACTGTTCCTCTTCAGTTAACAAGGATATATTCCCATCATTTTTAGTTTTATTGTCGGCGGCAATGGCATTTTGAGGATTTTCAGTAATCGCATCTCCATCCGGTATCTGTTCCAACAGTGCCTGTCTTTCTTCTTCTGACGCTTTCAAATGCTGCCTGCTGAGTATCAGCAAAGCAATCAGCAATACCAGAAGCAGCCCACCTGCCCCTATGGCGATCAAAAGAGGCAATGGAAGCTTTGCTTTCTGTGCCGGTGCTGTTACCGGCACTGCATCTGTGTTTTTACTGGCTGCTGAAAGGGCTCTTATAACCGTGATCTTTGAAGGAGCGTCCTCCTGGGTAATACCTGCTGAATTAGCTACAAGACTGACCAGATCTGCGTCTGCAATAGATGTATCATCTGTATCAATAGTAACGCCTACTGTTGTATTTTCCAGAACACCAGGATCGATCTGACGCTGTTCTTTTGTGGAATTATACAGCCACTCTCTTATTGCGCTGTTGTTGGAATATGTATCTGAACCTGCCTGTGTGCCTGTCTTGCCCGTATAACGGGGTGTATCTGCATTAGCATCTGCGCCTGCTGCGCCTCCATTTCCCGAAGACGTACTTCCTGTATTCTCCCCTGCTGTTTCTTCTTTTTCCAGCAGTCCTGTTTTATCATTCTGGTCAACCTTATCCGGAGTGGTATACTGGACTGTTTCCTGGATCAGCTTCTGCATATTCAGTGTGCCTTTTACAGAAACTGCAACTTTTCCCTGTCCATACATTAATTCCAGGACCCGGCGCACATTTCCTGCTATACTTTTTTCTACCTGACTGGTAAGCTCTGCTACATCTTTTCCTGTACCGGCAGTATTACCTGCCTCATCTTCACCGCCGACTTCCATCATGGTAGCAGCATCAAATACAGAAACATTGGTAAAATTCATTCCCTTTACAGCTCTTGCGATCAGGTTCTTGATAGCAGCTGCCTTTGTATCTGTCAGATCCTGTCCGGGATCCATTGTCACCACAACAGAGGCTGATGCATCTGTCTGCTGTGTATCATCCAGTGCATATTTCTGGGTTCCGCCTTCTGCTATGGTCACTTTTGCATCACGTACCCCTTCAAATAATCCGATCTGGGCACCAAGACGATCCTGAAGTTCATACAATGTATATTTTTCCTTATCCTTTTCAGTGCTCATGATTCCCGCATTATTACGGTACATATCATAAGTAAAGCCGCTTTTAGGATATCCTTTGCTTAGCAATTCAGCCCTGGTCTTATCTACTGTATCTGACATTACCTGGACAGAGCCGTTTTTGTCATTGTATCTGTAATCAACACCTTCATCCTGAAGAAGACTTACAACTGCCTGGGCATCATCCGAGCTCATTCCTGTAAACAAGGTACTGTATCCTTTTTTCGTGCCTATATTCAGGACCAGAAGTCCGGCTGCCGCCAGGATAATCGTCCCCGCTGCAATGACTGCGATCATTTTTTTTGTTTTCCCTGGCATCTTCTGCCATGCTTCTTTTAGATTCTGCACTGTTCCATTCATCCTTTGCATTTCCATATATAGCAAATATTAAAAATCTACTGTTCCATTCCATGGCCAGCAGTATTAAACACTCATCTTTAAAATTTCGTTATACGCTTCCATTGCTTTATTTCTAAGAGAGATCATAACTTCCAGGCTCAGTTCTGCTTTTGCCTGGGCGATTGGAAGACTGTGGGCATCTTCTAACTGCCCCGTTGCCAGAAGATACTGTTTCTGTTCTACATCCTTCTGTGTGTCGTAAACATTTTGCACTGTATCTTCAAGCACTGACTGGAACACAGATTTTGTGCCATTTTCTGTTCCGGTTATTTTTCCATCATTCTTTCCAACAGCATCCCATTCTTTCATGGGGGTAATAAACCCATTCACCTGTTCAATCATTTTACATTTTCTCCTTAACCGTATAATTTGTATGATTTAAAAGTTTTTAGCTGCGCTGCGCAGACGTGAAAGATCGCTGCTCACAGAACTGATCATAAATTGGTATTCATAAGCTGTTCTTGCCAATTCAACCTGTTCCTGATCCATATCCACATTATTCTCATCCAGCCTGGTTGATTCATTTAAGGTTGTATGGACAGACGGTCTCATATTTTCAATCCCTCTTGCCACATTTTTCATAGAAGTCTTCTTCACAGACAGAGCTGATTGGATCTTCCGTGCCAGTTCATTCTCAAAGGTCATATATTGTGACTTAAAACCTGGCGTATCAACATTTGCAATGTTGTTCATAGTCAGGTTCTGTCTCATCCATAAGCTGTCCAGGGTTTTTTCTCCAAGTAATAATCCATTTCCATACAAGTCCATCATAAATGTTCATCCTCCTGTGTGGCTGATATAATTTTCTTCAAAAAATACATACCGTTAATATCCCCTGATGGAAGGGGTTACAATTTTCGTATTTTATCATTATTTACACACTCTGTATAATATATAATTCTTATGTTTTTTTCAAGTCTTATGTTTTTAGCTGCCACCTTTCTTCCATTGGTAATTTGTCGCAAAGTTTTATAGCAATTTGCATTGTGTTTTTGTTATTATATCTATTTATTTTTTTATTTTGCCCATACAATTGTGATTTTGCATAACTCCACCGTTATTTTGCACGTTTTAGATGTTATATTTTGTCAATAAATATACTTTGTTAAGTTTTTTAATTTTGCTACTATAAATGAGCAAATTTGAAAAACGGAATTTATCAAAAAGCACTTTTGCATATTGCCGAATATCGATGTGCAAAATTTGCATGCTCCGCTTTCATCATATGCAAAAAGAGGACAACCACCCATCCTCTTTTCGCCAAGTCTATCTATTTCCTATCCTTAGAAATTCCCCGGCAGGATCTCCTTACCCGCAAGAACCTCCTCATAATCCTTCAGGTTTCTCTGCAGCAGCTCCGGCGTATTCAGACCATACGGGCACTTGCTCATGCAGTGGCCGCAGTGGAGGCAGTCCTTGATCTTCATCATCTTCGCCTGTACCTCCGGTGTGAGCTGGAGGTGGGACGGGGATCTTCTGAGAAGCAGGGACATTCTCGCGCAGGTGTTGATCTCGATCCCTGCCGGACATGGCATACAGTAGCCGCAGGCACGGCAGAAGCTTCCGAATAACTGTTTTCTGTCATTCTCGATCAGGGTGCGGATCTCGTCGTCCATCACCGGCGGATTGTCGATATAGCTTAAAAATTCGTCAAGCTCATATTCCTTCTGGACACCCCAGATCGGAAGTACGCTGTCGTACTGTGCCTGAAACGCGTAAGCGGCTCTTGAATTGTTGATCAGACCTCCGGACAATGCCTTCATGGCAATAAAGCCCATATCTGCCTTTTTGCACTTTTCCACAAGCTCCAGATCCTTCTCGCTGCAGAGATAGCAGAACGGGAACTGTAACGTCGCGTACAGACCGGAATCCACCGCCTCGTTTGCAACCGCAAGGCGATGATTTGTGATGCTGATGAACCGGATCTTTCCCTGTTCCCTTGCCTTTAAAGCAGCGTCATAGAGGCCGGATTCATCGCCCGGCTTCGGACAGACTGCCGGGTTGTGGAACTGGTATACATCGATACAGTCCGTCTTTAAAAGACGAAGGCTGGTCTCGAGATCCTTCCAGAAGCCTTCTGCCGTCGTTGCCGCTGTCTTTGTCGCCAGATAGATATGGTTTCTGACATCACTTAAGGCATATCCGATCTTTTCCTCACTGTCAGAGTATGCTCTCGCCGTATCGAAATATGTAATTCCGCCGTCATATGCCTTTCTCAAAAGCTTTGCGGCCTCTTCCTTCGTGATTCTCTGGATCGGAAGCGCGCCGAATCCATTCTTGTTCACCGTGATCCCGGTCTTTCCAAGTGTAACTGTTGTCATGAAGACTCTCCTTTCTTACTATCCGTTTGCCCGTAACCTTTTCACATATCTGTGACCTTAAGCTACGGGCATACCAAAGCTACTGTTTTCCGGCGTCCAGCATCTCCTTCAGCGCTTCATCCCCGTCATCGATCCACGCGTCCTCTTCGTCCGCGTTGAGACCGAGGAATTTCGCCAGCGTTCTCTCGTCATCGCTGTTGTTCCACTCATCGACATAGTCATCGATGGCTTCAAATTCAATTTCTCCTGCCTGGTACTTTTCTTTGAATGTCATTTTCCTGCTCCTTCAGATTCTTGAGAATCGTGATCTCCTGATTGTCGATGTGTTCCCGCACAGCCATCTTCGCCTCCTGAATGTGGCGCAGGGTCAGTGCCTTTAAAATATGTTCATGCTCCACCATAAGGATCTGGCGCTTGTCCGCGTCCTTAATGTATTCCAGGCGGTAGCGGTACATCTGCTCTCTTAAATTATTTAAGATCTGGACCAGCTTCTGGTTCTTCGTGCTGTTGTAGATGATCTCATGGAACTGCTCGTCAGTCTGGGCGATCTGCATCGCGTCCCCGTTCCCGATGGCTGCCTTGAAATCAACTTCCGCTTTATTTAATGATTCCAGCTCTTCCGCGGTGATTCTCTGGCATGCAAGGTCGATGGCAAGCTCCTCTAAAGAACGGCGCACCTCCAGAACATCCCGCAGGTTGCTCTCAGAGATCTTCGCAACCTCCGCGCCCTTTCTCGGTATCATGAGGACCAGGCCCTCGAGCTCCAGTTTACGGATCGCCTCACGGATCGGGGTACGGCTCACGCCAAGCCGCTCCGCAAGCTGGATCTCCATCAGGCGTTCGCCCGGCTCCAGCTCTCCTTTTAAAATTGCCTGGCGCAGGGTCTTGAACACAACATCCCGTAATGGCAGATATTCATCCATATTTACTTCAAAATGATTCGTCATCGTGTCTCTCTCCTCTATCTGGCTTTCTTCCGGTTGTAGAATTCAGTCAGGTACACCTGACGGGTCAGACGTCCGCCGTCCGCTTCCCTGAGGGCCTGACAGGCCTTTTCTGCCAGTTCCCTGTCCTTGTATATACCGAATACCGTCGGCCCGCTGCCGCTCATCAGGGAGCCGCAGGCGCCGTTCTCCACCATTATTTCCTTGATTTCCGCGATCTCCGGATGATCCGGGACCGTCACGGTCTCCAGGACATTTCCAAGACGTTCGATCACACCATCCAGGTCACCATTTTTGATCGCCGCCATCGTGCCATCGATATCCGGGTGTTCCTCCGGTGCAAGCTCATTCACGCGCAGTTTTCCGTATACCGCTTTCGTTGACACGGAGATCTGCGGCTTCGCGATCACGAGATGGCACTGCGGAGGTGCCGGGAGCTCTGTCAGGATCTCACCGATTCCTTCCGACAGGGCCGTTCCACGCATGATACAGTACGGAACATCCGCGCCGAGCTTTACACCCCGCTCCATAAGCTCTTTTTTCGTGAATCCAAGATCAAACATCCGGTTCACACCGACTAAAACGGCTGCCGCATCGGTACTGCCTCCGGCCATGCCGGCCGCAACAGGAATATATTTGCGGATCTTTATAGTCACGCCGTCCTTGATTCCCTTTTCATCGAGAAGCAGCTTCGCCGCGCGCCACGCAAGGTTTCCCTCCCCGTCCGGAACGAACGGGAGATTCGTCTCCGTCCTGATCACGCCGTCTTCGGTCCGGTCCATCTCGATCCGGTCGTACAGGTTCACGGTCTGCATGATCATGCGGACCTCGTGGTACCCATCCTCTCTCTTCCGGACCACATCCAGGCCAAGGTTGATCTTGGCATATGCTTTGAGGTCTAAATGGTCTTTCATGTTATCACCTTCTATATTTTCTACACGCGAGTCCTACCATCGGAATGCTTCGCATTCCCAGGAACAAATTTAAAGCTTCTCCTGCAGGCAGGCTTGAGCCGAACCTTTAAGCTTGTTACCCTGGTATCATCAAATTGTATTTGTGTTGTTTGTATACAATGTTTAATATACATGATTGATACACCATTTGACAAGAGAAATCTTGCGGAATTAATGACTTTTTTCCTCAATAAACCTTTATTCCGTCCGCACGAATCCCAGGCTTTCCGCGACCTTCTTTGACCCGATGTTTTCCTTCCCGATCCTGACGATAAACTGGACAGTTCCAAACTCTTCCTCAGCGTATTCGATCGCCGCCCGGCATGCCTCTTTCGCGTATCCTTTTCTCCGGTATTCCGGGAAAATATGGTAGCCCAGCTCCAGCGTGTCATCCAGGATATTCTCATCATCCAGGGACAGGACATAATAATCCACATCCCCGATGCCGTCATCCTGCGGGATCCGGAACCCCACAACACCTGTGAGATTTCCGCTCTTCTTTTCCTCGACCGCCCAGAATCCAAACTCAAACACCTCATAATGGTGCTTTGTGTAACCGGCTACCTTCTCCACCGTATCCAGGTCGGCATCCACATGGTTCTCCACGATCTCCTCATAATCGCCTTCCGCGATCTCCCGGATCTTAAGCCGCTCCGTCTCGCAGATCGCCCACGGCAGCCCAAGGTGCCTTCTCGCGATCCGCCCCAAAAACTCTTCGTCCGCATCCTCCACATCCGCGATCAATGTGTCCGCCGCGCACCACTCATTCCCCTGTGTGTCTTCTCTCCATAAGCCAACAATGGCCCTCCCGGCAGCCTTTGCCGCCAGGAGAGCCTCGTTTTCATCGGAGAGCAGGACAGGAATTTTCTCACCGTCTACAACTGCATAACGGGTCTCCTGCATAGCACGTCTCCTTTTTTATATTTGCGGCAGTTGTTCCTGCTCCGCCTGCACACCTGCCGAATCTCCTCCGGCAGCTTCTTCCGAATGCATGACAGCTCAAAAACAGTACTCTTCCATGTCTGGAATCCAACTGCCATTTTTATCGGCACTTCTCCGGTTCCGGATACTCTACGCCGAAGGTCTCTGCTGTGATAGATTTGATCTTCTGCTCCTTCATCGGACGGTCGCTGTAATCGGCGCGGACCTCAGCGATCTTGTTGACGATGTCCATACCGTCGATGACCTGACCAAACGCTGCGTACTCACCATTTAAGTATGGAGCGTCCTTGTGCATGATGAAGAACTGGGAGCCTGCGGAGTTCGGGTTCATTGCACGGGCCATGGAGAGAACGCCCTCGGTATGCGCCAGATCGTTCTGGAAGCCGTTGTGGGAGAACTCGCCCTTGATGCAGTATCCCGGGCCGCCCATTCCGTTGCCGTCCGGGCATCCGCCCTGGATCATGAATCCCTTGATCACGCGGTGGAAGATCAGTCCATTATAGAATCCCTTATTTACAAGACTTAAAAAGTTGTTTACCGTATTCGGAGCAACGTCCGGGTAAAGCTCAGCTTTGATGATATCGCCGTTTGTCATTTCGATGGTAATGACCGGATTTTTCTTTTCTGCCATTGTCTTTCTCCTTTTTAACTGTGGGCTTTTACCGCCTGAACAGTAATTTATGCGGCTGCTAAGATACTGGACAGCCACTTGGTCGTATCCTATATTATACAGGGCATGGTCCCGGATGTCCACTGTTTTCCGGTCCATGCCCTGTGAAATAGTTACAGTTCAGTCATTATGTGAAATACCTAGTCTCCCATGGAGAACACGATCTTAATATTCGCGCTGACTTCCATCTCTCCCGGCATCACGTTCATATCTGCCGCGGTGTCCTCCGCCCCGGCTGCCGCCATTACAGCGCTTTCCTTTTTCAGGTTCACGCCGCCGTCCACATATCTGCCGTACTGGCTGTCCGAATACTCTTCAATACTCACCACATATCCGAGTGTCCGTCCGCTGGCCTCCGCAAGTGCCTCCGCCTTCGTCCGGGCAAGATCAACTGCTTTCTTTAATGCCTCCGCATACGCGTCATCATATCCGCTGGAATAGTAAGACACGGAATAGATCTCATTCGCCCCGTTTCCGACACCGTTGGAGAGCAGCGTGCCGACCTGGTCCACCGCAACATCGGAGACGGTCACCTCGGTCTGCATCTCGTATCCGATGAGCTTCCTCGTGTTGCTGCTCCAGTCATACCGTGGATTCAGGTAATATCCGGAGGTCGTGATGGACTTTTCATCGATCCCCTGTCCTTTCAGGTATTCGGTCAGGGAATTTAAGCTCTCCGTATTCTTCTGCTGGCACTCATCTGCAGCCTTCGCCTCAGATCTCACCGCAAACACGATCTTCGCCATATCCGGCACGATCTTCACCGTCTCGCTGCTGTCCATGGTGATCTTTCCGTCCGAACTGTCTCCCACATTTTCGACCTTCACGGTATCCGGCACAGACACCGTCGTGCTGCATCCCGCAAGAGAAACTGCCATTATCATCGCCAAACCTGCCGCCGCCAATGTTCTTTTCTTCATACTGGATTCCTCCTTATCCCTGAATGGTATGGTTTCACACTCCAAAACATGCCTGCAGATATGCGTATTTCCTGCGTTGACTGTGAACCATACGAAAACACGTCTTTTATATTAAGGAGTATAACAGAAAAACATTGCAGCGTTTTATCTTTTCTCTTACTTTTTTAGGACATTTTCCTGTAGAAAAAATGGCATCCGATAATTGATCTTTCCTTCTGTTCTATTGAAGCGATATCCGCATACTGCTGACCGATTTCACCATATTTATACACAGCCTTATGCCGTTATTTTCGAGAACTATGTCAACACAATCTGGAACAATGTCATTTGAATTCGGAACAATGTCAATCATATTTGATATTGTTCTTTTTTACTGTGCCTTTTCATTATTCTTTTAAGCTTGGTCTTCTATCAACGTATGCAGGATCTCCGGCAGCTCCACAAGCAGGCTTTTTCGATTTACCCGCTCTGTTCTCCTGTGGATGTCCTTTCCCCATGGGTCCATGAGGACGGCTGGGATATTCAGCTTTCCGATCTCTTCAAAGTCTACCTGGTAGCCGCCGCCCCAGAGCGGAGTCTCGGCGGCGTAGCCGGAAAAGTCCATATCCCCGCAGGTGCCGCAGTAGCTGAGGTCGGAGATTCCTGTAAAGTAGTGGACTTTCTTCACCATGCATCCGGCTGCCTCAGACGCTTTCTTGATCTTTCTGAACTGCCAGCTTCCAACACCCTCTTTTCCGGCCATCTGATCGCTGTGGTATGCCGGGTAGAGCGGCGGGGCAAAGCCGATGACCATCACCGGATCCGTGAGTCCGGACCAGTCCAGGACCTCAGTCATCATGTCGATGGTTGCCTGTGGATAGTTTGTCTCCCCGCTGCGGATCCGCGCTTCTGTGCGGGCCTTCAATTCAGCCATAAAACTCTCAAATCCATCCCTATCCTTTTTCCGGCATTGTTCGGAGAGTTCCTCGAAGGAGCGGACATTGAACTTCTGCGGAACGGCGTCATTCGTTTTTTCACATTCTCCAACATTGTCCGCATATTCTTCCGATACCGGATCTGCATGATCCACACTTTCTGCATTTGCCGCCTGCGGCTTTGCAGTCTTTACGCACTTTTTCTTTCCCTGCATCGCCCTGCCGGAAAGCTTCTCCTCCAGCCTTCTCCTCTCTGCATCCCTCTTCTCAATGTACTCCGCAAACGCCTCAGACCCAAGCTCCCGCATTTTCTCCAGGATCTCCCCCGGACCGGACCGGAAACTCAGCACACTCAGATATCCCGCCGCTCTCGCCGGAACCGACACGTCGTATTCCTTCTTGAGATCCTTGAAATTCAGCCATGTCGGCGGCATGCACACCTCGCCGTCAAAGACTTCCGCAAACTCCGCCGAGAGCTCCGTCTTCTCAAACATGCGTCCCAGGACACCCACCGCATTGAGTCCGTCAAAGCACCGGCTCACATGGGCGGTACGCCCCTGGACCAGCACCACCGGCATGCACTTTCCGACGGATCCCAGGAATACCTCCTGTCCATTTTCATCGCGGCTCATGGGCTCCAGATCGATCAGGAGTTCATAGGAGAGTTTTTCCTGTTCCCGGAGCTCTGCGAGAAATCCTGCTCACCATACGCTTTTTCAAGCTGAAAACAAGTGCCGGACACGGCGCTCATAAACGCGAAATGGAATTTATCATGGATCCTTTTCGAAAAAAAGACATGAAAAAAAGCACCCCGCCGAGTGCTTTTCTTCGACAAAATAATTATTTGAAAAAGGGAGGAGAGCTGATAATCACTTATCAGCTCGAGTATTATGAAAAAAATCTTATAAGCAGCATCTATATCAGATGTCTCTCTGTTTATGGTTATATGATATCCATAAAACATGAAGAAATCGTGTGAATTGTGTAAAAGAATTTTGAAAACTTTTTGAACAAGATATGAACACAAAAACGGGCAATTTTGTACCGCCGCAGGCCGTAACGCACTCCCTCTCCGATGTGAGGCAGCAGCTATGGATCCCGATTTTCCCCCGGCGCATAGATCTCCCCCGCCAGCAGCACCAGTGCCGCCAGGTTCGGCACCGCCATCAGTCCATTAAAGATGTCCGAGACCTCCCACACCGTCTCCATCGCCCCGAGGCACCCGAAGAACGCCGCCAGAAGATATCCCACCGTGTAGACTGCCGGGATCTTTCCCGAGATCTTCCCGCCAAGATACTCCGCCGCCTGCCGCCCCATATAGTACCATGCGATGATCGTGGAGAACGCGAACAGCACCACGCAGACCGCCACCGCGTACCCGCCGGGGCTCCCAAGCGCTGTAAAAAAGCAGAGACTTGTGAGCGATGCCCCGTTCTCCGCCCCGAACTCTGAGGCCGTCCCGCTGCCCGCCACGCAGAGGATCACAAGCGCTGTCAGCGTACAGCTCACGATGGTATCAAAAAATACCTCAAAGATCGCCCACTGCCCCTGAAGCTCCTCCGATGCCATCTCCGCGCTCCCGTTTAACACTGCAAGACTCCCGAGCCCCGCCTCATTGGAAAAGACACCTCTGGCGATCCCATAGCTGACGCATCGGGAGATCCCGTAACCCGCGACTCCGCCAACAGCGCTGCGGAAGGAAAATGCATCCACCAGAATTCCCAGGATCACTCCCGGTACATTCCCGGCATACAGAATGATCACCGCCAGCGCTGCTGCCGTGTAGATCCCGGCGGACAATGGGACAAGCCGCTCCGCCGCGAGAAAGATCCGCCGTCCGCCGCCTGCCAGCACGATACCCGCAAGGACCACAAGGATCATCCCCACTGCAGCCTCTGGGATTCCGTACACATAGGACACCGTCTCCGAGATCGCGTTCGCCTGTACCATACTACCCATCCCAAATGCCGCCGGAATACAGAAAAATCCGTAGAGGACCGCTGCCTCAGGACATCCCAGCCGTTTTTCCAGATAGATCATCGGTCCCGCTATCCATCCGCCGTCCCGGCCTTTTTCCCGGTACCTGATCCCGAGGACCGTCTCCCCATAAGCCGTTGCCATTCCGAGAAATGCCGACACCCACATCCAGAACACAGCACCAGGTCCTCCGGCGATCACAGCCGCTGCGACCCCCGTGATATTCCCGGTCCCTATGGTTGCCGCCAACGCCGTACATGCCGACCGGAACGATTCCCGGTGGTTCTTCCGATCCCGTAAAAGATTCCCGATGGTCGCATCCCACCAGCATGGGATCTTCCGGACCTGAAAGAACCGGATCCGCACACTGTATACGGTCCCCACCATCAAAAACAGTACCGGTGTCCATGGTCCCCAGACAATATCATGGATCTCCCCAATCATATTCATTCCATATCACGCCCTGCAGCCTGACGGCCTCATTTTCTATCCCGCCGCGCATTACCGCCGCCCTCTTCGGACACGAAAAAGTTCCCTGCCGCCCGTGCCCCGCCTCTCTCATTTCTTACTACGTTTTATTCCCATTTCCACACATCTATGCTATAATAAACACTGTGTCTGCCCATGGCAGCTTTTATTTGCACAAGCAGAAAGCCAAAGTCCGCGCCGGAGCAGGACCTTGGCATTTTCTTTCAAAGGAGATGATTCTTGTGCCGGGATTTACGACCCACTACCTGTTCGGTGTGAAAGCCTACAATGACCTGCCGAACAACTATTTAAAACATGTGATATCCAAATACCGCTGGCTCTACCAGCTTGGTCTCCAGGGACCTGATATCTTCTTTTATAATGTCCCGATCCTCCGTCACAGGGACTACCGCAACGTCGGCTCCCATATGCATGAGTATCAGGTAAACGACTTTTTTAAGAACAGCCTCTTAGAGCTCACCGAGATCCACTCGAGACAGCAGAAAGAGGAGGCGGCGGCATTCCTCGCAGGATTCATGTGCCACTATATCTCTGATTCGATCTGCCACCCCTTCGTCTACGGGCGGATCAAGTACCGCACCGATAAGAAAAAGACCGAGTGTCATGGACTCCATGCCGCCCTGGAAAACGATATCGACGCGATCTTGCTCTGGAAGTTCAAGCACAAAAAGCCGTCCGAATTCAACCAGACCGCTTCCCTCTGTTTAAACGCCCAGGAGAGCCAGTTTATCTCCAGATATCTCAGCCGGTGCATCAACCGCACCTACTACCAGATCACAGAGAAAAACAACTTCCAGGTCACAGACGGAATGGTTGCCCGGTCGATCTTCGCGATCCGCTTCGGAAGCCGGATCCTGTCCGATCCTGCGGGACATAAGACCCATGTGATCGGCTCCCTGGAATCAATCTTCCTAAAGCATCCGATCGCTTCTAAAAAGCTTGTGACGGATAAGCTTTCCGCCCAGGTCCGCGATATCCTGAACCTGGACCATGAGGTCTGGACGAATCCATGGGATAATTCCATCGCCTCGACGACGTCATTCCCCGATCTGTACCATCAGACCTTGAAGAAATGCAATGCAGTCTACTATTACCTCAATGCGTTCCTGATCGCGAATGTCTCATCCGGGCCGCCGGATATGTCCGCGCTGTTGGCGGAGCTTGGAAACTATTCCTACCACAGCGGACTTGATGTGGGATGACCTGCATCATCTGATGCCAGACACGGATCCTGGGAGGCTTCACTTTCCGGGGCATACCGCTTAAAACGGATGATTTCTGCCCTGTGCTGCAGAATTATCATATACTATCATAGCTGTTTCACTTTTTAAACAGCTGCCATCTATCAACTTCCGCTCTGTCTGTATGAGAGACAGCCGGATCCATTCCGGCAGATTTCACTACGGGGACAGGCAGACGGGCAGAAATGGAAAAGGAGAATTACATTATGAAACCATTGATCTTACTGACCGGAGGAACCGGCGCAGCAGCCAACGGAACACCGACATGGGCATTAAACCAGAACTATGCTGAGAATATCCGCCGCGCAGGCGGCATCCCGATCCTTGCAGTCAACAACGACTGTGCTGAGGAGTACGCGGATCTCGCTGACGGACTTCTCTTAAGCGGCGGTAAAGACGTTGAACCAAAGCTCTACGGTCAGGAAAAGATGTTTGACTTCGTCATCACAGACCCACAGCGCGACGATCTGGAATACAAGATCATCAAGGCCTTCGTTGACCGTAAGAAACCGATCTGGGGCATCTGCCGCGGAATCCAGATCTTAAACGTATACTTCGGCGGTACTCTCACCCAGGATATCCCGACACAGCTCGGCGGTGATCACTCCAAGGGTGTCTGCCATCAGGTGACGCTCAAGAAAGATTCCATCTTAGGAAACCTTTACGGCGAGTCCATGGAAGTAAACAGCTACCACCACCAGGCCCTCGACAAGCTCGGCGAAGGTCTCCAGGCCATCGCATGGGGCGAGTCCAACGGACACACCTTCACAGAGGCTGTGCAGCACGAGACTCTTCCGATCTGGTCCGTACAGTGGCACCCGGAGCGCATGACCGGCCCGGTTACAAACCCGAAGGAATGTGCCGACTCTCTTCCGATGTTTGAGTACTTCGTGAAGCAGTGTGCAAAATAAGCCGCTCCAATAAACGCAGGTCTGAAATTTAAAACTGAATCCATACTATAAACGCCGCATTTATTCTGCCGTTAAGAATAGTGCGGCGTTTGTTACTGTTCAGCAGGTCTGTGCAGACCATAAGAAAATATGACAACAAAAAATGGCAGGACGCTTTCTGGATCACATTGAAAAGCATTCTGCCATTATATTGTCTTAATTATTTATTCTGTTAAAATTATTCCAACTAATTACTTGGAAGCCTTTGTCTCGTCAAGCTTCTTCGGTGAATCATCAGCAACATCTTCCGGACCTTCCGCAGCTGTCTCGTTGCTCTTGAGGTCGATCTTCTCTCCGGCCTTGTAGCTCTTATCTACAAGTGCCTTTCCTCCCTCAGTAACAACTTTTACATCAAGGGAAAACTGGTTCCAGAGTGTTCCGAAGGAATCAGTGCTGGAATTCTCAAGATCCATGCTCTGTGCAGCGATGATATCGTTGAACTGCTTAACCATTGTCACAGCATATTCCATAGCGTCATCGTTTGTTGTGTCGTTCTTTACTGTCCATGTGAGACCGATGTTTAATGCGGACTCATCATAAGTGAACTCCATCTTTACAGACTGCGGGAATGCAGATGTGTCGTTGAACAGTCCGTCGCACTCGCTCTGTGCCTGCTCCCAGTCGTACATCGTCGTCTCTACAGTCTCATCCTCTACAAGGAAGTTCTGGTCTCTCGGAAGTGTCTCGTCATCGTCATCAGACTCCATTTTTGCCGGATCCACTTCTTCACTTCCGGATACCGGTGCATCTGTTGAAATGCTGCTCTTTGTACATCCGCCAAGGGCAAGAACTACTAAAGACAGCACAGCCATTCTCTTTAATAATTTCATGATAAAATTCCTCCTCTGAATTCAACGGATCTCCCATTATGCTAAATAGAATTTTCCGGGAAATCGGCATACTCACGTATTATATACGATTCCTTTTTATTTTTGAAGTCCTTTTCTCAAATTTACACAAATAATTCATGATTTTGTAATGTTTTTCCATTTGTTCCGGTGGGAGTCCGCCGATCACAGCTGAAAAAGTTCCTGTCAGGATCATTTTCCATGCATAGAACCTACCGGACATCCTGTCCATCTGTATCTTTGCTTCGGTTTTTTTTGATATTAGCAGTATCTTTCACGATATACACCGGCCTGTCCTTGATCTCCGCAAACAGGATCGCGATATACTCGCCGATGATCCCTACGATCACAAACAACACGGAAAACATAAACGAGATCAGTACCACGATGGTCGCATAGCCGTTCGGCGCCCCATAGATTTTCCAGGTATAGACGGTATAGATCACCATGATCAGTCCGAAAAGCGCTGTGATCACACCGGAATAGATTCCAAGCTTTAACGGCAGATCAGAAAAGCACAGGATCGTGTTGATGGAAAATTTGAACAGACTCTTTAAGCTGTACTTGCTCTCCCCTGCAAAACGCGGTCTCGCCTCGTACTCGATGGTGGTCTTCTCAAAACCGATGCTCTGGACATAGCCCCGCAGGAAGCGGACCTTCTCCCGGTAGTTGTTTCTGAGAACCTCCGCCGCGTTTTTGCTCACCGCAAAAAAGTCCGAGGCGTTGGCCTCAAACTTCACATCGGAGAGATGGTTGATCAGCTTGTAGAATGCCGCGGATGTGACATTCTTCACCAGCCCCGCCGTCTTATTCCTCGTGCGGACCATGCTGATCACTTCATATCCCTCGTCAAATTTTTCCACGATCTCCGGCAGGCACTCCGGCGGATGCTGCAGATCCGCGTCCATGCAGACGATACCGTCACCGCCCGCATAGTCCAGCCCTGCGATCATCGCCGCCTCATGCCCGAAGTTCCTGGAAAAATTGACGATCTTCACTTTTTCGTCCGACGCCGCGAACTCCTTTAGGATCGAAAGGGACTGATCCCTGCTGCCGTCGTTCACGAACAGGAACTCATAGTCCCAGTTTCCCGGCAGCCTTTTCAGGATCTTCCCTGTCTCTGCATAGAATTCTCTTAGCGCCAGCTCCTCGTTGTATACCGATACAACGACTGAAAGCAGTTTAGTCATAAATTTTGATCTCCATATCGGAATGTTCCGGAATCTGTTTTTCCTTCGGCGGAAGCTTCATGTAGTCGCCGTAAAGCTGCGTCAGAAGCTCATCCCAGCCGGCCGGAGCGTAGAACCTTGTGTCCTCAAAAGGCATCTCAACGACCTCATCGTCCCACTCTCTCTTCATCTCCACATAGAACCAGTTCGGCGCGTAACCCGTGTAGAAATATAACGGGCGCTCTTTCCTGCTGTCCATATGGCACAGGGCATTCCACAGCTTCCAGATCACCGGGAATGGGATCAGCTTTCCGATGGTCGCGAGAACTGCCACAAAAAGCTTCATAACGCCCTTGTAATCGCTGTAATCGATCTCATACCGGTGTCCCAGGGCAAATCCGTAGAGAACGCAGTGGGAGAGCTTTGTGAGCTTCTTCGCGAGCTTTCCCTCCGGAAGTCCGTCCACGATGAACAGGTCCACGTTCAGGCGGCTGATCTTATCGTCATAGAACTCCATCTTTCCGGAGTCCTCGAACTTCTGGCTCTTATTGTATGTCACACGGGAGATAAAGTCGTAGAACGCCTTTCCGCCATGGTACTCGTTCGGCTCCACAAAGGACATGTCCTCCGGCAGCTCCCGTCTTACGACCTTCGCGAACATCTCGTAGTTCTTTCTTGTGAACATGACGTCCACATCGTCATCCCACGGGATGAAGCCGCCGTGGCGCACCGCGCCCAGAAGCGTGCCGGAATCCAGTGCGTACTTGATCTTGTACTTTCTGCAGATCCGGTCGATCTCCTTTAAAAGCTTTAAGTTGACCTCATGGACTTTCGTCAGGTCAAAGGATTTTTCTCCGCTCACTGTAACAGCCCCTCTTTAATCACTTTTGCCATATAGTCGATCTTTTCGTCTGTCATTCCCGGATAAACGCCAACCCAGAAGGTGTCGCTCATGATCCGGTCCGTATTTTCCAGGGTTCCTACTACGCGGTAGCCCTTTTTCTCTGCTCTCATCTCGTCGAAGCACGGATGCTTGATGAGGTTTCCGGCAAACAGCATTCTCGTCTGGATGCCTTTGCTCTCGATGTACTGGACGAGTTTATTTCTGTCAGTTCCCTCTTTACATGTGATCAGGAAGCCGAACCAGCTTGGTCTGGAATTCTCAGCCGGTACCGGAAGGATCAGACGGTCCTCTGTCTCAGCGAGAGCTGCTCTCAGGCGGTCGAAGTTGTGGCGTCTGCGCTCCACGAAGGTCGGGAATTTCTCGAGCTGGGCACATCCGATGGCTGCCTGGAGGTCTGTGGCTTTCAGGTTATATCCGAAATGGGAATATACATATTTGTGGTCATAGCCAAGCGGAAGCTCACCGTACTGTCTGTCAAAGCGGTGTCCGCAGAGGTTGTCATGTCCGGACGGGCAGACACAGTCACGGCCCCAGTCGCGGAAGGAACGGATGATCTTGTTTAACAGCGGATTGTCCGTGTAAACGGCTCCGCCCTCACCCATGGTCATGTGGTGCGGCGGATAGAAGCTGGATGTTCCGATATCGCCTACGGTTCCGGTGAATTTCTCCTCACCGTTGATGGTGTATCTGGAGCCTAACGCGTCGCAGTTGTCCTCAACGAGCCACAGGTTATGTTTCTCACAGAATTCCTTCACTGCCTTTAAATCGAACGGGTTTCCGAGTGTATGGGCGATCATGACTGCCTTTGTCTTATCGGAAAGTGCCGCCTCTAACTTTGTGACATCGATATTGTACTGCGGGATCGTCACGTCAACGAACACCGGGACAGCGCCATACTGGATCGCCGGAGTTACGGTGGTCGGGAAACCTGCCGCAACAGTGATGATCTCGTCCCCACGCTTTACACGACGCTCGCCGAGAAGCGGGGATGTAAGTGTCATGAATGCGATCAGATTTGCGGAGGAACCGGAGTTTACGAGGGCGCAGTAGCGCACATGAAGGTACTCCGCGAGCTTCTTCTCGAACTCATCCGTGTAACGTCCGGATGTAAGCCAGAACTCCAGGGAACTGTCCACAAGGTTTACCATCTCCCTGCTGTCGTACACACGGGACGCGTACGGAATACGGTCTCCCTCATGGAATTCCTTTTTCTGGTTATGGAATTTATCGGCATATTCGGCTACGAGGTCAAGGATCTCTTTTCTTGCCTCCGCCTCTGTCTTGTTTTCAAACATAACTTTTTCCTTTCCTGATGATACAGCAGACCAATTTCTGAACTCGTTCCTGCTGTATACAATGTTTCATTTGCCGGGAAGTTTCTGCACGCACCTCCAGGTTTCCTGTCTTTTTCAAATAGTGGACTATTTTCTTCTGTTCTACTGGAACATCTCCTTGATCTGTCTGTCCATGACAGCCACAACATCGCCGTTCTTCTCATACTCCTGGCACCACTCAACAGTGAGTCCGATGGCTTCCTTCACGCCATAACGCGGATGCCATCCAAATGTGGTCTTCAACTTGGAGCAGTCGAGTTTTAAGAAGTTTGCCTCGTGAGGACCTCCGTCGCTCTTGTTTTCCCAGGAAAGTCCATTTCCCCAGGCGTTGCAGAACATGTCCACAAGCTCACCCGTGGTCACGCAGTCCTTGTCATCCGGTCCCACGTTGTAGTATCCGGCGTATTTTCCGTCCTCATACTGGGCCTTCGCAACCATGAGATATGCCGCTAACGGCTCCAGCACATGCTGGTACGGGCGGGTAGAATGCGGATTGCGGACAACGATCGGCTTTTTCGCCATCGCCGCGCGGACGCAGTCCGGAACGATACGGTCATTCGCGAAGTCGCCGCCGCCGATGACATTTCCCGCACGGCAGGTTGAGATCGCGCAGTGTCCGTCCGCAAAGAAGGACTTCCTGTAGCTGTGTGTCACAAGCTCGGAACATGATTTGCTGTTGGAATACGGATCATAGCCGTCCAGGCGGTCCACCTCGCGGTAGCCGTACTCCCACTCCCTGTTCTCGTAGACCTTATCCGTCGTCACGTTTAAGAAGGACTTCACGCACGGATTCAGGCGGACGCACTCCAAAATATTGACGGTGCCAATGACGTTCGTCTCGTAGGTGTAGACCGGATCCTTATAGGAGTCCCGCACGATAGGCTGTGCCGCCAGATGTAAGACGATCTCCGGTTTTGTATCCTCGAATACCTGCTTTAAATGGGCGAGGTCCCTGATGTCACCGATGACGGAATTCATCTTACCCTCAAGACCTGCCATGTTGAACAGTGCCGGGTCTGTCGGCGGGTTTAAGGAATATCCTGTGACCTCCGCCCCCGCGTTTACAAGGATCCTGGAAAGCCAGGTTCCCTTAAAGCCGGTATGTCCGGTTACGAGGACCTTCTTTCCTTTATAAAAGTTAAATACTTCTTCCAAATTCATTTTCGTATCTCCATTTACGGATTTTTGCTCTCCGCGCAGCCGTTTTCTGCGATCCTCACAGCGGCTTCCGGAAAGCAGGCGTGTGAACCTATTCCCAGATCTTCCACGGCGCGTTTCCTGACTGCCACATCGCCTCTAACTGCTGTTTCTCGCGCTGGGTATCCATGCACTTCCAGAATCCCTCGTGGCGGTATGCCATGAGCTCGCCGTCCTTTGCGAGGTTTCTTAACGGTGCCTGCTCGAATACGGTGGAATCGCCCTCAATGTAGTCGAATACGCCCGGATTTAATACCATGTAACCGCCGTTGATCAGGCTGCCGTCATCGTCATTCTTCTCGCGGAAGGAATTGATCTTTCCGTTATCCTCGAGGTCGAGGACACCGAAGCGCTGTCCGATATTGACTGCCGTGATGGTTGCGATCTTTCCATGGCTTCTGTGGAACTCTTCCAGTGCCTTTAAGTCGATGTTTGCGAGACCGTCGCCGTAGGTCAGCATAAACGGCTCATTTCCCACATACTCTTTGATCCTCTTTACGCGTCCGCCGGTCATGGTGTTGAGTCCTGTGTCGATCAGAGTCACCTTCCACGGCTCCGCATAGTTGTTGTGGACCTTCATGCTGTTGTTCGCAAGATCGAAGGTCACATCAGATGTGTGAAGGAAGTAATCCGCAAAGAACTCCTTTACCACATACTGTTTGTATCCCAGACAGATAATAAATTCGTTATACCCGAACTGGGAATAATATTTCATGATATGCCACATGATCGGCTTCTCACCGATCTCGATCATCGGCTTTGGTTTTAAATGACTCTCCTCGCTGATCCTTGTTCCGAATCCTCCTGCCAGGATTACTACTTTCATAGGTTTACCTCCATATATTCCAACCGTTTTCTTTGAGGACCGTAAGTGCTTCCCGGCATCCCGGTTTGTGATACTCCAGCGCGTCCTCCAGTGTTTTGTCTGACTCGTTTTCAAAATTTAATAAGATCTGTTTTACTTCGTCCCGGTTATGTTCTTTCCGGTACTTTCCGAAGCGGAATTCCTCCGCCGTCGTCATCACGTTTCCGATGAGGAACATGGCGGCGAGGGCGATCGATAATCTCTTTACCAGCTTTGGCAAAGGATCCTTTTCAGTCCTGCTGATATGCTGTGCCCCTTTCGGCTCTGTGCCTCTGCTTTCCCTGCATTCTTCCTTTTTACAGAATCCGCACTTCGCAGCCAGAGCGAACGTAAGAAAGATTCCGATCACACCGATCTGATACTGCAGCGCATACCGGGAACTCATCCCATACTTGTCATTCGGCATAAAGATATACCGGCTCACAAGCACCATCAGGTGGTTCATACCACCGCCTGCCAGGAGCATCAGCGGCAGGATCGTCTGTTTCTCGATCCGGTAATAAAAATTCATCCACAGCGCAAAGAAATACGCAAACAGGACGATCACACCGACCGCGCACCAGACCTTCCCCGGAATCCCTGCAAAGCTCCTGTCAATCAATTCTACTCCAAAAACCATGGAAGCAAAAGACTTAAGAAGAAATTTAATAAAAAATTTCGGATCCTGTCGGAAAGCCGTAAAGAGCGGCACATTTACCGCCCCCGAATACTCGTAAACCGCCTGGGAGTTGCTCCAGAGGTAAATGAGAAACGGAATGACTGCCACTGCGATCAGGGCGATCACGCGGGCGGTTCCGATTCCGGCAAGATCATCTGAAATTACACCGATCACGCCAGCGTTTTCCCTGCCTTTGCCCGATACGTTTTTCCTATCCGTACTGCTTAAATTCTGTCTGTCGGCCTTTGCCTGATATTTTCCAGATAAACTCTTTGCAATTACAATATCGCGCACGTAAATAAACAGGTACGCCATCACGATCGTCACCGTGTAGATCGCGCAGTACGGTCCCGCCGCCCCTATGGTGATCACAAACGGCAGTACAAAGAGAAGTACAAGCTCCGATTTCTTCGCGTTTCGGAATCCCTTTTCGTACACCTGATCCAGCAGGGCATAATTCCAGAAAAACAATCCGAATGCCAGGAAATGCGCCCATCCGGTTCCGTTGTACAGCATCTCCCACTTATTAAGGCTGAACATGACGATCATCATCGCCGCGTACCAGACCGGGCAGAGTTCCTTTTTCCTGCTGTACCGGCCGATGACCAGGGCGGATAGTCCAAATCCGAGGATGCCCATGATCCGGTCCACAGTGACGCTGTATCCAAAGATCATGACATTCAGTCCGCGCTCTAAGAAGTTCACCGGAATTCTTGTGAGCAGATCCGCCACAAAAAACTTATCCGGGTTCCACACGTCCGGCAGATAGGAATTGATGAGCCGGATATAATCGGAATACACCATGTCAATGGCGGAGCGCCTGATATATGCCAGATAAAAAATCATCCCCAGAACTGGAAGTCCGATATAGACATAGCTTTTCTTATTCTTCATGATCTCCTCCGCCTGCTGCGGTTCTTCCTACGTTATTTCCTGCATGTTCCGCTGCCGGTCTTCTTTTCGGTCTGCGGCGGCGTCTCGCTGTCGGATCTGCTGCGCCTTCATTCTGTGTCTGCCTTGCTGCAATATTCCCCTGCGTCCGCTTTTCCGCTTCTCCACTCTTCCGCTTCAATTGCGGTGCTGTGTTCTTCTTTGACTTTTCTGACTTCACTGTCTCTTTCTTATCAGTTCCCGCTGTCCATCCGCCGGTTGGCTGACTGAGTGTCACGATCCTCATGGAAGTCTGGGGCTGTACCTGGCGCGGTTGGCGATCTGTCTCTTTCCCATGACACACAGTGCGTTTTTCTGTCGGCTTTACCGTTTTTTCTGTCGGCTCTGCTATTTTTTCTGTCGGCTTTGCTGCCTTACTCTGCGGTGCAGTCCCGCGAACCATTCCTGCTGCCTCAGCCTGCTCTCTGGCCGCTTTCGCGCGCTTTCTTCTCTGACGCCTCTTTGCGGAAGAACTCAGCTTCTCCGGCTGGGCATTCTCTGCGGTCTTCTCTACAATCTTTACTTCCCTGCTCTGCTGGGCTTTATTGACCGCTGTTTTTACTTCTCTCTTCTGCTGAGTTCTCTCCGACGTCTCATTCTTTCCAGCTGCCTTCCCATTGCTGCCGTTCTGCGGCTTTCTCAATGTCTGCTTATTCTCAGTGCTTTTCTGTTCCGCCGTTTTCTTTCCCTCAGTCTTCTGAACCACTCTCTGATTGCCGCTTACCTTTGCGTCCTGCCTCGCGTTCCCGCCACTGGTCTGCTTTCCGCCTTCACGCTTCCGGGCATGTCCCTGTCCTCTGTTCTTCGCCTGGCTTTTTCCTGCCTGACTCTGTCCTCCACTCTTTGACTGCCCCTGTCCGCGTCCTTTCATCTGTGCCACGGACGTCTTCTTCACGCTCGCCCCATGGCACCCCGTCTGGCTCTTTTTAACCGCCGGTCCTCTCTGTTTCCGCCGGTTTGCGTGGTGGTCAGCGACGATCCGCAGAACATCTTCCATATAATTGTACTGGTTCCAGGCATCTTCCTTAGAAACATAGTTCTCATGAACCGCCTTGTTTCCGATCACGCGGATCTCGTTCAGTTCCCACTTTCCGACCCGGTCCAGATACCCGTTCTCGTCGAGCCACCATCCAAACTGCTGGAATGTCATGACTCTCTGACGCTTTCTCCCGTTCATCCGGTAAGTTTCGCGCTGTCCTCTTCCATCCGGACCGCTCTTGGCGTTCGCCATCGCCTGGGCAGAATTGTCGAGCTCGATCCCATTAAATTCCGCCACCAGCTTCAGGAACAGTTCCAGATTCTGGCGGCCCTTTACCATAGCCGCATTATACTCCCCGCGCCGCAGCCATTGCTTTTCCTTCTTGAGTTCCCGCTTTACGGGAGCAAGATGGGCAGTCATGTCCCTCTTCCTCAGGAAATACCCGAGTACAAGGAACAGGACCACAGCAACGGCAAAGCCCGCGCACATTGGAGCCCACTGCTGTCCATTCATTCTTCTGATTCTCCTTTTTTACTGTCGCAGCCTTCTCCGGCTGCCCTTTTGCAGAAAATTTCATTCCTGCGTTTTCCCGGTGGTCCGCAAAAATTTCTGCGGACCTGCCTCTTTTACTGGTCTACCACCTTCACGACCATCGCCAGATTTTCCTCCCCGCGGTGTTCCTTCGCCCCTTTCACATAGAAGTTGCAGGAAAATTCCACGGTAAATCTCTGATACGGCGCAGCCGGGATCTCGTAGTACATCGTGTTGTCCGTAAATACAAGATCAGCCATCTGCCGTCCGTTCACCTTGATCTTACAGGTCTCACCGCCTGTAAGCCTGCCCGGGTAGTAGCACTTTAAGGTCAGCTTGCTGCTCTCCCCGTTTGTCAGAACGATCTTCGCGTGCTCATCGATCCATCCGTCCGAATAGCTGCCGAAAGGCGTGTCGAACCTCTGCCTCTTCACGATCTCCGTCACATCGTTGTATGCGTTGTGCTCCGGATCCTCACACAGGATCACCATGTCATCCGTGATCTCTTTGAGATCCATGTCACTGTCGATAAACTGGAGCTTCGGAACATTTGTTTTATCTTTTGCATATACTTTCAGGAATGTTTCAGCATTAAAATCACTGATCTCAAAATCCTTCCCGATGATGTAGATCTCCTTGTCGAAGATATCGTCCCCGTATGTTCCGTATGTCTTCTCCGCCAGGGAATTATACTGGCTCTGGGGCGCCCACAGATACAGGTTGTCCCAGTTGTCCCGGTAATATGTCTCCACCGGGAAGATCAGGCAGCCGTACAACAGCACCAGGATCCCCGCCTTCCCCATCACCCGTGACAGGTAGGCAAAGAACAGAAGCGCCGCCGCGTAAGCCACATAGACCCAGCGCATCTCCACACGGATCGTCACGCTGGAGCTGCCGATGCAGAGTGTGATAAACACAAGGAACAGCACCGCGTTCTTTAAATGGCAGACGATCTCATCCCGCGCCCGGATCATACCGATCACAGCCGCCAGAACGCCGACACCCAGAATTGCCTCCGCCGCCAGGATTAGATTTTTGATTCTATCCGGGCTGTCCGCAAACGGTTCGATACAGAGGTGGAGCGGTCCGGAGTTTCTCCCAAACACGAGTCCCACCTGGTTCAGTGCCTGTCCAATGGCGTCCGTGAACTTAAAAGTATCTGCCACGTCAGTTCCGCCGGTTCCCGCCGGTGAAAGCGTTCCGATAGTGTAAAGGCGGATCATCTGGATCGCGCCGAACACGAAAAGCGTGATCACGAAAAGCAGGAACTTCGGGAGATGGAAACCAACCTTCTCCTCAGCCGCTGCTGTGCGGGCCGCCGCCTCTTTTTTATTCTGCGCCCCGCGGCTCTGTCCTCTTCTTCGGCTTCGTCTCGGCTCCGCGGCGCGGTTCGGTTCACTATTTCTCCCTGTCTCCGCTGTCACAGTCTCCGGCGCCAGTCCCTTTCCAAATCCGAGGGCTACTGCCAGAAGCAACAATGGAAGAAGCGCCATATACCGTTCGTGAATGAAGCAGACTACAAAATACAAGAGGTTTGCCATGAGAAAGGCCCCCGTTTTTTTCTCATTCACATACCGATACAGAAACCACAGTATCCCCAGCGCTGCCCAGAGCGCCAGGCTCTCCATCAGACCGTAAAACTGACCGATCTGATAATATGCCATTCTGGATGACAGGTAGAGAATCCCCACAGCGAAGCTTATGATCCTTCGCCCGTCGCTGAATGACACCGCCATCCTGTAAATGCTGTATGCGATTCCCGCGTTCAGGATGATGTTGAATGGAACCATCCATTCCACATGTCCCCCGATGAAGAAAAGCTCCAGCCAGGACGCCAGATAAAACAGGAAGCGGAAGCGGCGGCTGCCCATTGGGAATACATACTCTGTAAATGACTGGTTCCCGTAGCAGGACCAGAGATACAGGTCATCCATGTAAAGTCCCTTTAATTCCACTCCACGGTTGATCCAAAATCCAAATCCCAGAAAGATCGCAAAGATGAGGAGCTCCGGGCTCCACCTCCTCCACACTTTCAGGATCTTCTCCTGTAAATTCATGTCTTATCCCCTTACTGCTGTTCTCCGGGCCAGTATTTTTCAGTAAACTCCGCTAAAAGCGCCTCACTCTCCTCCTCGGTGAGGTTCTTCGGATCAGACGAGAATACCGCAAGCCCGTTTCCGTTTTCATACAGGAGATCCGTAAGATACCCCTGTTTTAAGAGACCTGTCACGTTCCGGAATCCATCCGTTCCAGGCTTTAAGTATCCGCTTCCGAGATAGATGTAATCTACTCCCGCGAATGTAAAGAAGTCCGCCAGCGCCTCCGGGCTGGATGAGAGATTAAAGTTTCCACCGCTTCCCTCAATGTCCGTGTAACTCTGAGTGCTGCACGGGAACCTCAGCATTTCCGGCTGCTCACCGAATACGACGACGCGGGTTCTCGGGTTCTCCGCCAGGATATCCCATATCTTCTCATTTCCGTAGAAAGCAAGCAGTTCATGGGACTCTTCCATATGATCATAATATCCCTTGTGGATGAACTTCACCGGTGTCAGTCCCAGGGTTCCGCCCCAGTTGCTGACCGCCGTGATGGTCACATTAAAGAGAATAAACGGTACCAGCATCCTGCATATGGATCCGCGCAGGAAACCGCTCTTTAATTTTCCTACCACAATCACAGCCATGATCGCTGACAGCACATAGAGAAGCAGGAAATAGTTGCCGTCCACCTGCCATAACAGGTAAAGAGCCATGAGACTCATGAGTCCGTTCGTCACAAATACCAAGGCCAGGCAGATCAAGGTATTTTTCTCTTTCTGCCTCGATCTTCTCACATCCGCCAGCACCGGCAGACAGACGAGAAGAAGAAAGAGCAGAAGCAGCGGTGTGCTCCAGGCAATCCGCACATGGGCCATGTCCTCGCCCACAGGGGCCATGAGGACACCATAAATTCTCTTTAAAATGTGCTTTAGTCCCTCGATTGAGATCATGGATCCGCCGTTCGACGGCAGACTTTCAAACCGGTACGGGTACCTCACGGTAAATCCGAGGGCCGCCCAGATCGAGTTAAACACGGATGTCAGCGGAAGTCCCGTATGCAGCCATGTCCGATACCAGATGAGAAGCCACATCGGGATCATATAGATACAGGAAGGAAGAAAACTTCCCTTCAGCCGGAATTTCAGCTGTCTCGTGAGCAGGATATAAAGCCCCGCCGTTCCAGCGGCCACCGTTGAAAATACAAGTGCCGTTGGCTTTAACACGAGTGTCATCAGGTAGGCGTCCACCGCCAGCACGAGATACGCGCTCCTCTGTCTGCGGATATAGAGCAGAAGAAACAGCAGCAGTACAAGCTGCATAAACACCGTCATGGAATCCGTCTTTGCCGTGATGGACATGTTCATGATTCCCGGAATGCAGGAGAGAAGTGTCATGCATCTCACCGCATACCTTCTTCCGACAAACAGCTCCACGATCTGTCCCGCCGCGATCAGAGTGCCGACAGTCATCCAAATCTGGAAGCTCAGGAAAAATCCG